>WNFQ01001567.1_pt1 | contig 16202 bp, 13 predicted proteins | sample 5400171 | NCBI WGS metagenome assembly WNFQ01 (sample SAMN13153356, study PRJNA577476) | soil metagenome | isolation source: 20 cm soil under Madrone tree | place: USA:California | collected 2016-06-14 | reverse complement strand
GAGGGCAAGCCCCAAGGCATCACCATAATCGGCCGCCTCTGTCACCCGGATACCTTGCACGCCGCACGCTCGCGCGATGGCGGCATGGTCGACGGGCGCGAAATCGACGGCTGACGTATGGGCGCCGAACAGCACATCCTCGGCATGACGCTGGTAGCCCAGGGTCTGGTTGTTTAGCACGGTAACGACCACCTCGATGCCGTGCCTGCGGGCGGTCTCGAGTTCGGACCAGACATGAGCAAACCCGCCATCGCCCACGATACAGAAAACGCGCCGTTCTGGCGCCGCCAGCTTGGCGCCGAGGGCCATGGGAAATCCCCAGCCCAGCCCCGCCAAACCGCGCGGCGCCAGGAAGCGCATGCCGGGCTTCGTGGCGGCGAGATAGTTCGTCGTCCAGATCGAGGCATAGCTGGCATCAGACACAACGATGTCCTTGGGCCCGAGCAGACGCGCCAGATCGCCCATCAAACGCTCCGGCCGCATTGGCTTCGCTGCCGAGCACAGCAGCGGGCCGGCCTCCGCCTCGTGCCGGGCCCGCCCGTTGGCGATGCGGGATTCCACGATGGGCCGCCAAGCTCCGCGTTTGGCAAGATCGCCGGCAAGCAGTTCCTGGGTAAGCGCCGCGAGGGTCAGTTTTGCATCGCCGACGAGGCGTAGCGCCTCGTAGTTGCGCCCGACCTCAGCGCTGTCGATGTCGAGATGGACGAAACGCGCGCCGCGCGGCAACAGGTTCCAGGAATCGGTGCCGTTCTGATTGGTTCGGTTGCCCACCAGCAGGATGACGTCCGCCTCGTCGATGAGCGGACCGTGATAGCGTGCCATTCCACCCGGGCCCATGAAATAGCCGATGACGCCAAGAGACAGCGCATGCCGCTCGTCGACCGCGCCTTTGCCCATGGTTGTCGTTGCTACAGGCAGGCCCACGCGTTCCTGCAGCTGGGCCAGTTCCGTCGCCGCGTCCGACAAATGAACGCCGCCGCCGGCGACGACCAAAGGTTGCGCCGCATCGGCAAGCAGCCGCGCCGCCTCGGCGATACGGTCGGGATCGGCCAATGTGCGATCCAGCGGGTAGCGCCCGAGACTGGCACCGCGGCCGCCGATGCACGGAGCATCTGCACCAATGATATCGTAGGGGCAGAGCAACACCGCTGGTCCAGGCCGGCCGCTTGCCGCGGCCGTAAAGGCCATGTCGATGTAGTCCTCGATCCGGTTGGGGTCGTGGATCCGCCGTAGCCATTTGGTGCAGCCTTGGAACAGCTGTAGATGGTCGAGTTCCTGAAACGCATTGCGGTCGAGATTAGCCAGCACGACGTCCTGAACCAGCGCAACCATCGGGACTGAGGCAGTTAAGGCTTCGGCCAGCGCCGGAACTAATAGGGTGGCCGCGGGCCCGTTCTGGGCGGTGACGACGGCCACCTTGTGCGAAATCCGAGCATAGGCATCGGCCATGATGGCGCCGGCGTTTTCTGTTCGGTAGCCGATTTGGGCGATACCGAATTCGGGCGCCGCGAGGTAAATTCGCGACGGGATCGACTGGCCGAACATGTGCTTAACGTCATGGCGGGCGAGCGAAGCCGCGAACAACCGGCCCGCCGACAGGTTCGACGAACCCGTGGACCGGTCAGGCGACGAAGCGATGCTGGCGATTGGCTTTTTCAAAAGCCTGCCTTCACATTCTGGAGCATCTTGGCGGTTCTCGAATGAACGCCATCATAGCTCAGGTTCCCACGCTGCCGCATTCCCCAGCTTGAGGCCGCGTCAGCGAATGGTATAGCCGCCGTCCACAGCAAGATACTGCCCCTTCGTCCACGCTGCAGCGTCGGAGGCCTCCATCATCGATACGCTCGAAACGAGTTTTCGGTAGGGACAGCCGACCAGACCTGCACAGCGAACCATCGGCGGCTTGAGAGACGATGCCACTCTGTTGACCGCTGTGTCGCATCTGGGTAGCTTCGCAGTTCAGAATATCAAACATTTGTCCGACATCTCGGAAACTCCTCGCATGACGGAGCGGACGTACAAAGCAGAGCTGCGGCCATGTCCTATGTACAGATAGAATCCTTGGTCAAGGCCTTCGGCGAGACGGAAATCATCCATGGCATCGGCCTGGAGATCGACAAACAGGAATTTGCTGTATTCGTCGGACCTTCTGGTTGCGGCAAGACCACCCTCCTGCGCCTGATTGCGGGGCTAGAGGAAGTAAGCTCGGGAACGATCCGGATCGGCGATCAACGCGTTGACAATCTGCCTCCGGACAAACGCGGCCTTGCCATGGTGTTCCAGAATTATGCGCTCTATCCCCATATGACCGTCTACGAAAATATGGCATTCGGCTTGCGCGTATCAAAGGTTGACAAGTCGGTCATTCGTAACCGCGTCCACGAAGCGGCAGGCATACTGCAAATAACGGAACTACTCGACCGCAAGCCGAGGGCGCTTTCAGGAGGCCAGCGGCAGAGAGTTGCAATCGGCAGGGCCATTGTTCGCGAGCCCAAGGTATTTCTCTTCGACGAGCCCCTGTCGAACCTCGATGCCAAGCTCCGCGTGCAGATGCGCGTCGAGCTGACCCGGCTGCACCGCGAGCTGAAAGCCACCATGATCTACGTCACCCACGATCAGGTCGAGGCGATGACCATGGCGGACAAGATCGTGGTTCTGAACAAGGGCTATGTCGAACAGATCGGCCGCCCGCTTGATCTCTACCACTATCCAAGAAACCTCTTCGTCGCCGGTTTCATCGGCTCCCCCTCCATGAACTTCCTCAAGGGCAGGATCGCCGGCCTGTCCAAGAGCAATGTAAAGGTGGAACTCGGCGAAGGGCACATGGCGGTCGTCCGCTGCAAGCCCGACAGCAAAGCGGCGGAAGGCGCGGCGGTCACGCTGGGAGTGCGCCCGGAGGCGCTCAGGCTCGATGGTCAGGGCGATTCCACCATCTCCGCCAAAGTGCATACCGTCGAGCGCCTCGGTGGAGACACGTACCTCTATCTCCATACCCTGGAGGGCACGGACGTCACATTGCACGCACCCGGAGACATGGTCATTGCTTTAGGGGATCAGGTCAGGATCGGTTTCCACGCCGACAAGTGCCACCTCTTTCACGAGAACGGCGAGGCATTCGAAAGATTCCCGGTCTGAGTGAAATTCGCCGCGCCGTCCGACAGCCGGGGCGTGGTGCATTTCGTTGCGCTGTATCACAAAGGGAACCAGGCTGCGGGCTTCGAAATCGCATATCCAGTCGCGTCGACACCCAGGACGGCGCCGTCGGGCTTGAAGACATTTAGGCGAACTGTCCCGGTAATCTCGGCACCCGGTTGCAATGTCATGAGCCGCCCGCCGCGCTGCTCCACATCGGCGAGACCAGTCGCCGGCCAGGTGGTATTGGGCTCCAGCCCGATCAGCCGCGCCTTCCCGCGCCATGGCGGCTCTGCTGTCCCGCCGAGTTCGTACCAGAGCCAGACATTGGGAAAGACAGCGGGATCCCACGACAATGCCGCTCCGATGAAACCGTCCAGGCGGCGTATCGCCACCCAGGGGCTGTCGAAATCCTGCAAGTAGACCAGCGCGGCAACGTTTCCCACGGGCCGGCTCAAGTCGAAGGATCCTCTTTTTCCCGGGACCGATGGCCAGCGGCCGATGGCCCCCGGTATCAGGGGGTTCGCGTCGGGGTCATAGCGGTCGTCGATCATGACGTTGCGGGCACCCGACTGAATCTCGAACGCGCCGTCGAGAAGGTCCGAGCCAAAAGTCGGATGATGCCCCCACATCACCTTTGCCTGTTGGCTACCGAGCATGCGAAGGGTTTCCCGGATCGTGAGAAGCTCGCCGGCGACTGTCATTTCCCGGTGCATTTCGGCTGGCACCGTGACGAACCTCCGCGTCAGCCGAAGGACGGCCCCATCGACATCCGCCTCCCAAGGAACGATGGACGCCTCGCCATGGAAGCCGTGGAAGACACCGGCGAACTCGCAAGCGTCTCCGCCGTTAGGAAACAGGATGGGCCAACCCCCGCCATAGTACTTCAACCAAGTCAACTCGTCCGGGGCCGCGATGAACTGTGGGGGAGAGGTCTCCGGCTTCCACGGCGTCCTGCCAAGGACCGACGCGCCGAGACCGCTATGCTCGACCGCCGCGATGGTGCCCCCCACTGCGGGATCGACGGTGACGCGAAGCAGCTCGCTCTCGAGCACCACCGGGTCGCCGCGATTCATGTCTGCCATGAAGATCGCAATGGCCCGGCACCCTTGCTCACTTGAGCGCTCCCGTCATCAGGCCCTGGATGAAATATTTTTGAAAGGCGATGTAGAGCATGACCATGGGCGCACTGGCGATGACCATTCCTGCCATCGTCAAGGGTATCTGGTTGTCGTAGCGGCCCTGAAAGATGCTGATCCCCGCCATCAAGGTACGCTTGGAATCGTCCTGCAGGAAAATGATCGCGATGATCAGGTCGTTCCACACATAGAGGGCATTGACTACCACGAGCGTCAGCAATGCCGGGAGGGAAAGCGGCAGGACGATTTTCCAGAGGATGCGCAGGTCGCCTGCGCCGTCCATGCGCGCGGACTCGAATAGCTCCCGCGGCAGGGTGCGGAAAAAGGTGGTCAGCAGGTATACCGAGAACGGCGTGATCAGTCCGGCATAGATGACGATGGCACCCCTGAAGGTGCTGATCAGCCCCAGTTGCGAATACAGCACGAACAGAGGGACGATCATCACCACCGGGGGCACGGCCATTAGCGCCGTACCGACGGAAAACAAAAGCCCCCGGCCCTTGAACTCCATCCTGGCGATGGCGTAGGCGCCGAGACAGGATACCACAGTGCTGAGGATTACGGCGCCGGCGGCGAGGACGATGCTGTTTCCCATCCAGGCGAAGAACGGGCTCTGGAACAGGACATTTTCGAAGTGATCGAACACAACGGCCAGGGGAAGCCCGACTTTGTTGACGGTGTAGTCGTCGTCGCTTTTCAGGGAGGTCACGACCATAAAGATGGAGGGCACGAGAGCGATGAAGGTCGCAACCAGCAGGACGCCGTGCTTGAAAGTTCGATCCGATTTCATCTGTTAGCGTGGATGTCCAACGATTGTTGCATTTCGCACAGCTCGGAAAGGGTCATCCGACTTCCTCCTCATTGGCCCGCCGCCTGACCGCAAACAACGGCACGATCAGAAGCAAGGATACGAGGAACAAGAGAACCGAGACGGCGGAAGCGATCCCGGGAAGGCTGGTCTTGATCAGCGCGCTGAAGATGTAGAGCTCGACGACCATCGTCGACGTTCCCGGTCCGCCGCGCCCGCTCCCCATGATGTAGACATAGGAAAAAACGGAAGACAGCATCGTGATCACGCTGACCACCACGTAGAACTCTATGACCACCTTCATCTGCGGGACGATCACGTACCACGTCCGCTGCCACCAGGAGGCCCCCTCCAGCTTTGCCGCCTCGATGAGCGACTCATCGAGGCTGAGCAGTCGCGCAAGAAACAGGATGATGCCGAGTGCGGATTCGCGCCAGATGATGAGAAGCATGACCGTCCACAAGGCAACGCTGGATGAGCCAATCCAGTCCAGTGCTAGGAAATCCACGCCCAGCCAGTGCAACACCTCGTTGACAGGTCCACTGAACTGAAACATTTTTTTCATGACCACGGCGATGATCGGGATTGCCAGGATGTAGGGAACGAACAAGACGATGCGATAGAGCTTCCAGCCCGTTATGCGATCATAGAGCACGATCGAAATCAGCAGGGACCAGACGACCATGACGGGGACCGCCAGCAGCAAGAACAGATTGTGCAGGACGGACTCCCAGAACAGGTCCTGGGACAGAATCAGCTCGTAGTTCCTGAAGCCGATCCACGGCCCGTCGATGCCGCGGATCAGCTTGAAGCTGAATTCGAAGATCCGGACGAGCGGGTAGCCGAAGACGAACAAGAGCAGGACGACGAGCGGCAGGACATAAAGATAAGGAGTGAGCTTGAAGGAGTGGCGCATTGCCCGGTCGTCGCTTCGCTGTGGCCGCATTCAAGGAAACAGCTTCGCGGAATTGGGCCGGAGCCCAGGCGCGGCCAAGCGTCCGGGGCCCCGACTGCTTGCGGGATCAGGCTGATAAGTCCTTTGCCCACTTCTTGTAATTATCCACCATGTCCGGATTGAAGTCCCGCCATTGCTTGGCGACCTTGAACGCCAGTTCGCCGGCCTGCTCGCCGGTGATCTTGCCTTGCACGACTTGCTGCGCGGCGGGGACGAGGGCCTGATCGTAGAACTGCCCCGGCACCAGGTTGGAGATGTAGGGGATGTTTTCGGATTGCCCCCAATTCTTCCACATTGCCTTTACCACCTCGTCCGTGATGACCGAGGTATCGAAACTGCTGTTGGCCGGTATCCATCCGGTCTTTTCCCAGAAGACCTTCAGCCTTTCCGGCGACTCCAGATATTCCAGGAACGCCGCAGCGGCCTTGGGATTCTTGGAATCCTTGCCGATGCCGAGGCCCTGGGTGTCGAGGATCGGCTTTCCGGCCATCTTGCCCTTGCCGTAGACCGGCATCACCATGGTGCCGATCTTGCCTTTGGTCTTCTTGCTGTCGGCGGGAACCCGTGAGCCGATGGATTCCCCCATCGCCAATTTTCCGGCAACGATCAGGTCGATGCCCGGATAGAGCTCGAGCGATGACATGTCCGCATTGAGGAAGCCGTGCTTCTTCAACTCCTCGAGGCGGACCCAGTGCTCGTGATATTTCGGGTCCCGGAAATCTCGGGCACCGGTGAACAGGTCGATGGCTTCGCCAGTGGTGTCGATGTTCTGCGCCAGGGCGTGGCCGAAGAACCACTCGCCCCAATAGCCGTCCTGGATGCCGCCGCCGATCGGGGCGATGCCCTTGGCCTTCAGCTTGTCGCACGCAGCGAGGAAATCGTCCCAGGTCTTGGGCGGATTGTCCGCGTCGAGGCCCGCCTCATCGAAGAGGTTCTTGTTATAGCACCAGATCATCGGCAACGGATACCAGCCCATCCGGTAGATTTTGCCGCCGAAATGGCTGAGCAACGTCGGGCGTGACGCATTGAGCACAACGTCGTTCACGAGCCCGTTCAACGGCTGCAGATAACCCAGCCACACGCTTTCCATGTGGTAGATGCCGTTCCATAGGTATTGGATGTCAGGCCCCTTGCCAGCGGCGGCGGCCGTCTGAAACTGGGAGATGACGACGTTGGTATCTTGGAGCATCGTCTTGACGCTCGCCGCCGAGTAGTTCTTGACCGAGTCTTCGACGAAGGCCTGCAGGCCGGGCAATTCCTGCTCGCCCCACCACCACATGTTCAGCGTCGGCGTATCCGCCTGCGCCATCAGGGAGGGCAGCATGCCGCCCAATGCTGCCCCGGCACCCAGCCCTGCAGACCCCTTGAGAAACTTTCGACGAGAGAAGTTATCGGAGCCTTTTCCGTTGATCGTCATTCTTGCGCCTTCCTGTTTGCTGCGGTTGTCACATAGGCGAATTCCGGCGCCGGAGAACCGAGAGATGCCCCGGAGCATCTTTCGATGGCACTAGAACGTACTCGTCAGCCCGCCATCGACGACAAGCAGTTGGCCGGTCATATAGCGGCAATATTCGGATGCAAGAAAGATCACCGTGCCAGAGACATCTTCCGGATAACCGGTCCGGCGCAGCGGTATCTTGCCCTTATTCACGTACAATTCGATGAATTCGGGGGTCTCGGTTTCATTGACCCCGCGCACGATCGACATCGGCGTCGACATGAATCCCGGCGCAACGGCGTTGACGAGAATGTTATAGGGCCCGAGTTCGACCGCCATCGACTTGGTCAACGCGATCACGCCGCCTTTGGCGGCATTGTAGGAGCCCACCTCTCCGCTCGACGCAAATCCCTGTATCGAAGCGATGTTGATTATTCTCCCGGCCTTTCTCTGCGCCATATGCGGCGCCACGAGCTTCGAGCCCATATATACGGCCTCGAGATTGATCTGGATGGTTCGGCGCCAGTCGTCCAGATTGTCCTCTAGTATTGTCCTACTAGGCGAGTTTATCGCAGCGTTATTGACCAGGGCGTCTCTTTTTCCGAATTTCCCGAGCACATCGGCGATCACGGCGCCATAGGCGTCGTAGTCCGTGACATCGAGTTCGTAGGGCTCGGCATGGCCGCCGTGGTGGGAAATCTCGGTTGCCACCCTCCCGACCGTGTCCGGGTTTCTTTCCAGCAGGACCACTTTGGCCCCTTCCCCCGCCATCTCAAGGGCAACTGCACGACCCAGGCCCTGGCCGGCACCGCTGACAATGCAAACCTGATCCGTCAGCAGATTCATTCCGTCCCCTTTGGGCTATCGCTTTCGAGCCAGGCCGCTTGGCCGTTCACGCAACCCGGCCGCTCAAGTAAGAAGGACTGCTCAAATTCTCGGCCCCACGCCGATCTTCCAGTATCCTGGACCTTGCTCTAATAGGCCGGAAAATTCTAGGCTGCCGCGCAAAGTTCGGTCAAGGGGCCGTACCCTAAGGTCGCGGCAAGTGTGGGCCGATCGTTACACGGCACCGGGAACAAGGCTTCCATCGTCATCAGAAGGCCAATCATGAAAATCGATAGCGTTGATTTCTTCTATCTCTCGATGCCCAAGGTCACCACGGCGGGGGATGGCAGCCAGGATGCTCTGGTGGTTCGCGTTTCGGCAGGCGGACATGTCGGGTGGGGGGAATGCGAGGCCGCACCGCTGCCCTCGATCGCGGCCTTTGTCTGCCCCATGTCCCACGGCGCCTGCCGCCCAGTTTCGGCGTCGGTCCTTGGAGAGACGCTGGACGGCCCCGGGGATATCAAGCGGATCGCCGCGAGCCTTGCATTAAACAGCATGGACCTGCTGCAGGCGCCCCATACTTGGTCTGGCATCGAGGTGGCATTGTGGGATCTGCTCGGCCGTGTCCGGGGCGAACCGGCGTGGAAGCTGCTGGGCTATTCAAAGGCGCACCCCAAAACGCCATACGCATCGGTGCTGTTCGGCGCCACACCGGAGCAGACCCTGGAGCGGGCCAGGCAATTGCGCGCGAAAAGCTTCAAGGCCGTGAAGTTCGGATGGGCGCCGTTCGGGGACAGCCTCGCAGGCGATATCGCCCAGCTCGAAGCGGCCCGGCAGGGTATAGGTCCTGACGGAATACTGCTGATCGACGCCGGCCAGGTCTTTGGCGACAACATCGACGCCGCAGCGGAGCGCCTTGCCGCCCTGAATGCAAATAGAGTCACTTGGTTCGAGGAACCTTTCGGGGGCTTCGCCTACGATGCCTATCGACGGCTTGCCGATCGAAGCGGCAAGGTGAAGCTTGCCGGGGGTGAAGCGGCTCACAACCGCTACATGGCCGAACACCTGATCGAGTACGGGCATGTGGGCTATATCCAAATCGACTGCGGGCGGATCGGCGGTTTGTGGCCGGCCAAACAGGTTGCGGACTTTGCAGCGGTAAAGGGGGTGACCTACGTGAATCACACGTTTACGTCGAACCTCGCCCTCAGTGCATCGCTTCAGCCCTATGCCGGCATGCAGGAGTGTCGGTTCTGCGAATATCCCACGGCGCTCAGCCAGCTTGCCGTCGACCTGACCTCCACGCGCATGGTCCCCAATGCCAATGGCGAAATCGAGGTTCCCGATGCTCCCGGGCTCGGGGTCGAAATCAACGAAAGGGCGCTCAAGGCCTATGCCGTCGACGTGGAAATCAGAGTCGCCGGCAAAACAATATTTGGTACGCCGGTGGTATAGCCGAGGCGCTGAAATTTGGGAGCGGGGATCTGGAGGCACCGGCGGGATCTTCCACCGTGCTGTCCATGTAGGCGTGCGCCCAGCTCAGAGAGGCGTTTTCGCTTGTAAAGTCAACGCAATGCGATTGTGGGTGCAGAGCCGCGGCACCGTCTGGCTGCACATATGCCATCGAGATCAGTGAAAATGATGGCGCCCGGCGTTCCGGATCGGCGAACGGCAATTGAAGACCTAAGAGACTGTTTGAAAATGCTTGGAGCGACGCGGAGCGGTGTGATTCAAGCTGGGGATGTGGACCGCCAAGACACGCGGCCGTATCGCCGCCATCGAGAAGAAGACCAAGCGCTACCCGACGGACCTGACGGACGCGGAATGGGAGCGCATCAGACCCTTGCTGCCGCGACCGGCGAAGCGCGGACGCAAGCCCAGTGTTGATTTGCGCGAGATTCTGAACGCCATTCGCTACATGACGCGTACGGGCGGCGGCTGGCGCATGCTGCCCAAGGATTTTCCACCCTGGCAGACGGTCTACTGGTGGTTCCGGCGCTTCGTCCGGCTGCTGCTGTTCCGCACCATCCATGACATCGCGCTGATGGTGGACCGCGAGCGCGCCGGCCGCGAGGCCAGCCCGACCGCCGGCATCGCCGACAGCCAGACGGTGAAGGCGCCGGCGGCTAAAACGCGCGGCTACGACGCCGGTAAGAAGATCGTCGGCCGCAAGCGGCATATCGTCGTCGATACCGACGGCCGCCTCCTGATGGTCAACCTCACCACCGCCGATATCTCCGACAGCGCTGGCGCCCCGGCGATCCTCGCGGCAATCCGCCAGCGCTGGCCATGGATCAAGCATCTGTTCGCCGATGGCGCCTATGACCGGACAACACTCATGGACAAGGCCGCCTTCCTCGACTTCGTCATCGAGATCGTCCGCCGCATCGACACCGAACCACGCTTCAAGGTGCTGCCACGGCGCTGGGTGGTCGAGCGCACCTTTGGTTGGATGACCCGGTGGCGCCGCCTCGTGCGCGACTACGAGCAACGGATCGACGTCTCCGAGGCCATGATCCACGTCGCCATGGGTAGCCTCCTCTTGCGCCGAATCAGCCATTAATCCCATTCTCAAACAGACTCTAAGGACCTCCTGACCAACACGCATCAGGAGGCCCTCTCTCATTCCACTGCCCTTTAATGCCTGATTGATGGCCAATCTTTAATTAGCCGCTGACAAGCGAACGGCAGAACATCGCGGCTGTCGGTTTTGGTGGCAGACTGGACAGCTCCCCCGTTACGCACCGAACGAGCCACCGCACCCAAGTACTCAAAGGCCCCCTGACGCACCGCGCGGGGGGCCTTTCTCATTCGCCATTAGTGTTCCTCGACGGTCAGTGATCGCAGTTTCTCCACCGTCGAGTAGCGGGGCCTTGGGAGTGATCCTGAGACCTCTTCCTTTTTGTCGAATAACCCCCGGAGGGCTCCTTCCTTCTCATCAGTGTCGCAACAGCAGCGAGTCCGCTAGGCGTAGGCTGGCAGATCTTTTTCGGGGGCGGGGGTTTCCTAGCCTGCTACGTCACCGGCCGGGCCTTGCGCTTCATCCTTGCCGGCAGATAGGCATGGCGCCAATGAGCAAAAGCCTGGCCGCCGGCCGATCATTCCCGTCCCGGCGGAGGCCGCGCCGACAGCCCCTTAGTAGGCAAGGCGCAGGAAGCAACTGACAAGGCCGTGTGAGTACAAAAGCAGAATTATTTTATTTGGAGCTCCAACGTGCGCAGCCTTACAAGGATTCTGGCACCCCTTGTCTTAACCGGCAGCCTGGCCGGCTGTATTGTGCCCTATGGCGGCGGATCCTCCGCTTACGGCGCCTTCGGCTACGACGCTGGTCCCTCGACCTATAGTGCCTACGGCCCCGACTATTCCTCCGGATATGCCTATGGGCCGGGCTACGGCTACGGCCCCGACTATTCGCTGGGATCTCCTTCGGCGGGTACGGCGGCGGATATGGCGGCGGTTACGACGGGGAGCATGGCGACTGGCAACACCACGGCAACGACGGCGGTTGGCGCCAAGGCGGTAACGGCGGTGGGCGTGACTGGCGGCAAAACGGCAACGGCGGCCAGAACGGCGGCTGGCAGCATGGTAATAATGGCGGCAATCAGGGCTGGCAGAACGGTGGGAACATGGGCGGCCGTCAGTGGAACGGCAACGGGAATAACTATGCCTATCGGGGGAATGGCGAAGGTCAAAATTGGCGAGGCGGCCAGCAAGGCGGGGGTAACGGCCATCGCCAGCCTTGGCAGTCAAACTAGGATGAGGTGGCCTCGCGCCTGAGGAGAAAGGGAAATCAATGAAACCAATCTTTCACCGGACGACATTAATCGCCCTGGTTTGCGGGGCGACCCTCATTCTCGCTTCCTGTGGCAAATCGGTCTCCGGAAGTACCTATGAGGGTGCTGGGGGCGTTACTGTCGCGTTCCAATCGGGCGGCAAGGCTGCGGCTTTCATCGGGGGAATAAATTCCGATTGCACATACACCGAAGATAGCAAGTCGGTCACTCTCACTTGCGCAGGGCAGCCGACCGTTCTCGCCATCAATGACGACGGGTCGCTCAGCGGGCCGGCGGGCGGCATGCTCGAGAAACTGACAAAAAAGAAGTCGTAGCTGGCAGGTTTCAAGCCTATAGCCCATCAGCAGGGCGGCGGCGCGTATGGTTATTCCTTGGGTTTTTGACCTGCGCAGCGTTGTTTTTCCTCCCGCTCGATGCTCTCGGCCACCAGTTCGTATTGGAGGGCAATGTTTTCCAGATCTTTGCGGACGTCGCGCGAGGCCGTATGCGCCCTTTCGCGGAAACCATTAGCCCGCTCTCGATAGATCTGCGCGCGCGGCGGGCTTGTTATGCGGTCCGATGATTCAGCAGCCGTAGCCTGCTTCCTGGGTATCATGACTGACCTAGTACCTATCGAAATTGACGGATTTGCCGAACAGGCCCGCGAGCGGCGCGCAAATCGATCGTTAACTAGTTGGATAACGGATCTGGCTATGCATTTATTCCGTGGGATTTTGGCTCAATAGGAGTAACGCGTCGCGGCGGCCGAGACTGACGGTTTCCGCTAGATTCGCCGCTAGGGCGCCTGCGGGGGCTGCTGGCGCGTTCTGGAATTGTTCCGCTACCCAACCAACCGAAACCCACCTAGCGCGAATCCTGGGCCACTGGGCAGGGAATCTGACGCATATCAAGGGCTAGGGGCGATTTCGTTCCGCTATTGTTCCGATTTAGGGGCTCGGCTAGCCTTGACCCATGCGAAAACAACCCATAGGCACCTTGCCGACTTAATCAGGGGTACGCGAGCCCTCTATCTCCATTGCGAGGCTTGCGGCTATTCGGCCCGGATGGATTTGAAGGCCCTAGCCAGGACGCACTGTGAAACCATGCTGATTGCCAGGATCGTCCGCCGGGCAGTCTGTACCCATTGCCGGGCCAGAGCCCCCGGAGGTTGTTGCCGTGTGCCCGTCAGCCAGGTAGCCGCACCAGGGCTGGCCGGCCCCTGGTTGGAACCCGTGGCATTGTAAGAAATTGGAAACATTGGCAGGGGTAAACTAGACCGTTCGATTGACTTGCCTGAGGGGGCCAATGGCCAGCGATTCAGGGCAGCTTGTGAGCCGGCTTTTTCGGCTCGCCTGGTGGATAGCAGCAGTCGTCCCAAGCTTGTTAGTCATCGAGTGCACTGTGAAGGTTCTCGGCCGCGTTGGGCATTAGATGCTGGCGGGGGCGTCACCCGCTCATAGCCCCCAAGGGACTCGCCATTTGACTCGGGATTCATACTGAGCCGTCAGCGGCTACCACCCAAGCGCAAACGGTCTCCTTCGCTTGTGGGAGTCAGAAAACCGCTCTAGCGTTGGCTCTGGATAAGCTACTAGCCAGCGTTGTGCCGCAGGAACTCATGGCCGATGAATTCGGGCTCGACCTTTTGCGGTCGCTCACAGCGCTATCTACTCTGCTTGCGGAACCAGAGCGCCCAAGTTTGTTGCCATCTGCCCCTCGGCCCTATAGCTGGAGCAACGGACTGATCGGAAACCGTTGCGCGAGATGTGAGCTTGTAAGCGCAGGCGCCGCAAGAGCAGGCAATTTCGAACGAAATGTCGCGCGCTATTCTGATCAAAAATCCCTGGGGAGCGCTAGCCGCTCGCGGGCTGCCGCGGCCTCCTGAAAGTATGCTTGCGACGCCAGTTTTGCCGCATGACGGGCATTCGAGATTGATCTGCGATTTGACCAAAACTCCCATGCCAAATTATGGCAGATTTGGGGCGGGCTGAACATGAAGAATTGGTTAATACCACACCCTTCGCGGCAATGAGGGGGTAATTTAGGCCGTCCGATTAACATGCCCTCTAACGAGTGCCGACCATAGCAATGCCACAGAATGAATCGCTCTCACGTCCGTTTTGTTCTTTGGCATCCCGCGGAGGGAAATTGGGCGGAGTATGACGGCATGGAGGATTCTTTACGCGCGCAGTTCTATCGGACGGAGGCCAAACGCTTGCGCGAAAAAGCGGAGAATATGGACTCCCCCGAAATCCGACAGGCCTATGAAGGCATGGCTATCCACTATGAGCTATTGCTGGAGGGCCTAGAGTCACCCGCGAAACGATCGCCCCCGAGGAAAGCCGCGCTGGAGTGGGGCTGGGGTAATTGATCTGTACGCCCCGACTAAGCACGGTAGCCTTCGTGAACATCCGCACTAGTACTACAGTTGCATTTTAGTGCGGACCCTTCTTCGGTAATGGCACTGGCGCGCGATGGCTTGGTGGGTCCGACGCCACGCCGACCATGCGAGAACGAAGGCGCGTGGAACGACATTGGGCAGCAGCAGGCGTACGATCAAGGCGCGGATCTCCGGGACGGAGAGCGGGACGAGCGGGCGACGGGGTGTGTGGGACTCCTTTTGTTCCGTTTGCCTTGAGCTTGCGAGGCGGCCTCTGCGCGCATCGCCGTGAGGAAGGCGAGGGCCAGCATGGCGAGCGTGACGTGGCGAAGCCAGCCGTGCCAGCTGCGCGCCTCGCAATGATCGAGCCCGACTTCGCCTTTGCCGGCCTGGAAGCATTCCTCGATGGTCCAGCGCTGACCCGCGACACGCGCGAGATCGCTCAGCGGCGTCTCGGTCGGGGCGAAGACCACGTAGTACGCGCAATCTGTCGGATCCTTTCGATTGCGCCGGACGAGCAGCCAATGCTCCCGTGGTGGACGCTGCAAGCGCCGGAGACGAATGCGCGCCCAATCGTAGACCCGCGGCCCCTTGGCACCCAGTCCGGCAGAGAGCTTCGTCCAGCTCGATGCCGGCAGCGCCTGCGCCAGCTCGGCCGCCGTGCCCCGGGCATGGCCCAGCTCTCGGTCGTCGGCCATCAGCCGTTCGTTGCTACGCACCGCCAACACATAGTGCTTGTCGCGGCGCTCGAGCATCATGCGCAGCTGCTTGTCGCTGCCGTAGACGGCGTCGGCCAGCACCCAGGCGCAGGGCACGCCCGCATCGAGTGCCGCGGCGATCAACTTGCGCGCGATCATCGGCTTGGTCGCAAAGGCAATATCGTTCGGGACCTGCGCTTGCCGGCAGCGCTCGGCGTCGGCGGTCCACTCTTCCGGTAGATAGAGCCGGCGATCGATCAGCGCGTGCCCGCGCCGGCTCGCATAGCCGAGAAACACGCCGATCTGGCAGTTCTCAATCCGCCCGGCCGTTCCCGAGTATTGCCGGGCCACACCGACCGAATGATCGCCCTTCTTCACGAACCCCGTCTCGTCGACCACCAGAACGCCATCCTCCGCCCCCAGGTGCCCGACGACATATGACCGGACGAGGTCGCGCGTGGCATCGGCATCCCAGCGTCCGCGCCCCAGCACGGCCTGTATGCGCCAGGGCCCCGGATCGCCGGCCCGTTCCGCCAATTGCCAGCCGGTCTTGCGCTCCACCCCGCTGAGCAACCCATCCAGATAGGCCCAAACCGCCCGCCGCGGCTCAATGCGCGCGAACAAAACGCCGAGCCGCTCCTTCACTTCCTCAAGCGACCGCGCCCAGCCCGAGTCCTGAATCGCAATTGCTCCGCCCGTCATCCGCCCCCCGCGTGTCACCGCCACCGACGCGGGCAGATTCGCAGCACCTCAGCCAAAATGCAACTGTAGTACTAAGTGTCGATTTGACGGCTGATCGTTACGCTTTGAAGCCTCTCTGCCGGCAGATCCTCATCAACCGACAGCGGTGGGAGAGCGGCTGATCGTTGCCAGCCGCTCTCCCGGGAGTGGATGGCTTGAAATCTAGTCCGTGACACCTTTCAGAACCAGGTTGAGATAGACACGCCCATCCGGGCGCGCCTGGTATGTCAGGCGCTTCGACACACCGTAGAACGTAGGTTCGGTGAACAGCCAGATCACGGGTGCCTGTTCGGCAACATAAGCCTGTGCCTCATTG
>WNFQ01001566.1_pt1 | contig 16208 bp, 26 predicted proteins | sample 5400171 | NCBI WGS metagenome assembly WNFQ01 (sample SAMN13153356, study PRJNA577476) | soil metagenome | isolation source: 20 cm soil under Madrone tree | place: USA:California | collected 2016-06-14 | reverse complement strand
AAAAGAAGCGATGCTCGGGCGCTGTGGGCGATGTGAATGACGAGGCGGTGAGCGTGAAATACGCCGGGGACCACGGTAACCAGAAAGTCTTGAGGAATGAATACAACTGCGGAATGGGGCCAGTGCCATCCTGGGGTGTTAGTGAATTGACATGAAACTTGAAAGTGTCTTCGACATTCATTCCAACACGAGATACAGGATTGGGCATTTGAAGCGAAGAGACAAGGCTCTGGAGTAGCGTGTTAGCGTCCGTACGGAGAAGCTCGGACCAATCATCATGGAGCACTGGATCGACGGCTGCAGCTGGTATAGCCTTCTGAGGAGAGGCGGCGGACTCAGTCGGTTTGTACTGGAGTGCGGCCGACAAGGTGCTGTACGTTGTGTTCCAAGGTTGCTGGGGCACAGGGGTGGTTGGGGTTGGGTAGGTATAGTTGCTATAAGCGGGCTGATAGTGAGGGATCAATGCGCCATCCCTTTTCAGTGCTGCCAGGAAACGCACCGAGCCTGAAAACGGCTGCGAGGTGGTAGCTGCTGGTGCGGGCGTTTGATGAGTCCCATTGTCTGCAGAAGGCGTAGCAAAGTCACCTGGAGCGGCAACCTTACGCTTGCGAGTAGCAGACGAAGGGGTGCCACGCGGTACGGAACCAGCAGGGAGACCGTCCTTGCGTGGGCGGCCAACTGGTCGCTTTGGTGGAGTCGGTGTGTTCGGGTCGACATGCTTCTTGACGCCGCTTCCCTTGGGACGGCCGGGGCCTCGTTTTAGAGGTGTGACGGGGGAAACGTTCGCATCAACCGCCGGGGCGAGAGAACCATTGGTTGGATTCACATCAGCCCCTGGGGCGGGCGGGACAGACGGCGAGGGTTGTGTCGCCAATGTGCCTGCGAGGGAGTCCATGGATAAAAGCAGTCTAGGGTATAGAGCAATTGGTCAGACATGGTGAGAGACAAGGTGTGTTGGCAAACAAAAAAAAAAGAGAAAAGGAGGGGAATGAATAATTTTTTTGGTTGTGGTAACCCCCTCATCGTCCATGACGAAATCCAAAAGGGAATACCCACCACTTTTATTCTAGCAACACAAGAAGTGCAGCTCCTCGAAAAGTGTGTGTGTTATATCAATGCGGCATGGACGACTCCCCTCGGACTGGGGAGGAAATGGGAGAGGAGAGGGGAAAAGGGGGAAGAGTTATTGGGGGAATAAATGGACTGACGTTACATTATCTGAAATTACCCAGACGGAGTTCAAAATTCTCTCTCAGCTTACATCCACCCACTCTCGCTCAGGTGCGTTCTCCCCCTCTCATTCCAGCCAACTTTCGATCCTTCTATCCGGATGATTTATGCCGACAACTTAGGAAGTGCCGTCTGAATGTTTCTGTCGAGCTCGGTTCTCTGATTTTTTTTCTTTTCTCCTCGGATTTTCTTTTTTGCATCCCTGTCTGACCCTCTCGCAGTAAAATCCACAGGCATTCTAAGAGGTGTTATAGCACCCCGCTTGTTCGTTATTGCACTCGTAAAGACACGAACATTTCATTCAAACATTTGTCCGGAATGGCCTGCATCCCAAATATTGGGACTTGTGTTCAGCGGCGTTAGGACTGGGATTAAAATACCGATCTGTTGACTGTATCGTTTTCCAGACAATTTTATCTTACCTCGAGTGACACTGATTCACAAGGCAGAACCTTATTAATAATCGTGGGTCGGGTCCGGCGATATCCACCTCCGGATGCAACCGCAGCGTGTCACGGGCAGTGGGTGACCTCAACCTTGCAGTCGAGGTGCGGAAAGTAGACGGCTTTGATGTAGCTGTTTGACATGTGCGCGACGTCCATGAACTTCTCCGGTTCTTTGCAAACGTGCCTTGGTGGCAGCGCGGTTCACGTGCCTGTGAGCGACCCCGTGAGGATAGTTAGATATCATGAGACTGAGTTGCACCCTCATTTAATTATGAACGATAACACTTGCCGGCATCGCCTGTCGTTTAAGCAATTGTCGAGCGCAGGGCATTGCACAGGTCGATGTCATCATATGCTGCAATGATATCACTTTGCTCGATGCCCACGTCACTGCGGCCTGTGGCACTAGTCATGCAACGCTCTCTTGACTAGCGCGATTTTGCCTGCCTAGTGAGTCGCAGAGTGTCGATTCTTCTCGGATATTTCTGTCCCATTAGCTTTGAAGGTGTCATATTAACTACAGTAGCAAGGTCAATCCAATCCTTTCCCTTCCCGCTTATATTCGCCAATCGGATCTTCTATAAGCAGTGGCAGAGGCCTGACGACGCTCAATGCAACTGTACCCAACGAAGTTCTAGATGAAGCTCGTGCTGACTCCCCGACAGATGAGATGAGAAATCCCACGTAACATCAGGTCGCAGAAGGGAATATCCTCCTAAAGACTCAGAAGCCCTCCTCAGGCTCGCAGCCTCTTCTAACCCGACCAAGTCTGTACATAAGAGACGGCAGTGATGTTCCGTTCCCCAAGCGCTGCTCATGCATACGACGCGAATACTCAGGCTCCATGGAGGAAACATTGAGAGGATGTGGCGCTGCGGCGTAGGGAGCATTCGGCCGAGCCGCACTCAGACGACTAAAGGTCTAAAATGCCCGTGCAATAATAACCCAAAGATTTGTCCGAAACCTAGCGTGCTTACCAAGGAGCTGGAAGAGGATATGACGACGTCGCTGTATACAGGTAGCACCCCGTAGAGACGGTCAGGTTGGCCCAGGGGATAAAGGTACAGGCGGCTTTTAGCTTAAGAAAGAATCGTCTGCGGTAGCGACTAGGTAAGGATTAAAAACATGAAGAAAATAGGATATCAGAACGTGCCAAAAGGCATACTGTATCTCATTCACGTATCATCTGCATCGGATGCCCGCACTATTTTCAACATTATCACACGCCGGGTCATCATACATTGGTTCTCGATTCACAGCCGTTGTTCAAGTCACCTTTGCTTTGACCTTTCTGCGCCAACCTTTCTCAGCTCGGCATTTACCTCTTCCAGGTGGCAATCTACGAACTGAGCACGTAGACCGTCCCACATCTGTGGTTCGTGCTCTGGAAACTCGCAGAGTCAATCGCAACGACGGAGATCCAAGCCAAACCTGACTCACCGTGTAGTACACCGGAGCGTTTGGTGGCGTAGTCCGTGAGGGGAAGCATGAGACTTGACTCGAACATGAACGCTTGTAGATCCGTGGCGTCAAAACTCGAGTGAAAAGACGCCTATGCCCCAAACCCACCGATGGTACCCTCATGAATTCGCATTGGACTCAAATCCGCTTCTGTGGCCTTCTTGAATTCATCGTATGAAACTGATCAGGACCCGTCAACATTCAGCAGTCGTTTACCCAACATAAAAAAGGGTGCCCACCGCCATGTGGGCAGAACCCAGTTTCATAGCTTGCGCCACCGGGTTGGAAACCATCGCTGCGGCCTCCATAGTTTCCATACAAGAGACCCATAAATTCCGTCGAGCTATTCCGATGATAGTACGGCGGTCGGAACGTATGATTCGCGACGTCCCATCTCGGGCTGAAGATCAACAGGTCCACTAGAGGGTGGTGGTGTATCTTCGACTTCGCTGTCAACACGCAGAAGATGGAAGGATCGATGTGATCTTTGGAGATACTGCCGACATTCACAAACTTCTCCAGCGCGTATTTATAGGGTACGTAGCTGGGGTGTTTTAAGTAAGCACCGAGAAAGCACGGCACAGCGGAAAATCGGGCAACGAACGTTCCGTGCCAGGCGACGACATCGAATGGCGTGTGATCCTGCTTGCAAGAAAAAAGCCGTCCCCCAAGTCTGCGCATCCCCAATTAGCGGCGCCCATGATGCTTTCGGTATCGTGACGTACTTATATACGACTAAGTATGAAAATACAAATGTTAGAAGGTATATGGCTTCAGTGAATGAAAGATAACACGTACTCTCCCAAGGAGACTGGTCAACATCGAAGCTGGCAACAGGGGACTCAAAGTCGCGTGGATTTGCGAGGCCATGAGAGCCCAGAGGACCGAGCTCGGGCAACTCAAATTGCGAACCAAAAATTTCCTGGACGTCTGTGTATGACTGGTTATGGCATGCTATCGTGCATCCTGGTATGACCTACATCCGCGGACCGGGCCATCTGGGAGCGTTATCTTGAACCTTATCCCACGCTGAATCACCACGAGCTCTCCCGGTCGTACCATCATCCTTGGCAATCTCGGTTAGCTCCGAGGTCGGACAGTCAGCAGAGAAACCGAATTGCGTCACACCTCCCATATTCGGTCTGGATGTCCAGCCTACCCTGCTGCGGAAGAACTAACATATGACCATCATTGTTGCAGAACGCTTCGTTCTCCATGCTTTTATCAGCCGCGTAGATATGGATGGCCAGTCCTTCTCGCAGGACCGGCGAACCGGCACCGCACAACGTCTTCAGTCCGCGCACAAAGTCGACGCCGGAACCTTCACTTGGGACAGCAAACGGATGCCATGCGAGCTGCGTTGGGGAGACTTGAACACGGGGATTGGTAAGCGAGAAGTCGGCTTCTAACTGTGTGCAAGCAAATCAGAATAACCGAGATTGGGAAGAGGAAGTAGGAAGCAGTAAACTTACATCCGGATTAACTCCAAGTGGAGTGAATCCCTGATGCGCCACTGATGGTCGGATACGATATAGCCAGCTAGAACGTGGTCAGTTTTATAAGCACACATCATTATAACGGCCAACGTACGCCGTCTTACTTTCAGCACGAGGCGCAATGAACGAGCTCCCTGTCATCTGTGTGCCATTCGCATGATAGCGACGAGTTGAGGATAGCGGGTTCACCCACCGCCTCGATGTATAGGCCATATTTGACCTTTTGCGGACAGTTCTGCGCATCGGGGAGTGCGCCCGGCCTGTGTCACCCGCTGTTTAGCGAGAGTTGAAACAGCTGAGACGCGTGTGAGAGGCTGCCTTACACAGCCTCGCTTGCAAAGCGGTTTCCGAAACCAACTTGATACTGGTAGGGATCTTTCTCAGTCGATTTAGTGATGTATGAGGACTGGGCCGTGACACTATGAGTTTGACGACTGTGATAAGAGAAAACAGATGAGCGAGAAAGGGCTCTAGCCTGAGCCCGAGTATAGCGTAACGCCCTGCTCAGACAAACCATAGGATGCATGGCATGGGCACGTCGCTGAAGGGCGAACATTCTCGAATTATAGGAATGAATGAGAAGCTTCACAGCCTATCTTCCTTCCGAGAATAGCGGTTGGGATATATTGTTGAGCCGCGGCAGTCGGGTAAGCGAGATCACCACGGGCCATAAAGTCTACGCGTAAAGCTTGTGCACAGTGGAAGCATCCAAACAGTGACTTGCATGAGTCACTACCACTAGTCCCTGTACGTTCATTTATTATTATCTATAAACAGGAAATGGCGACCAGTAAGTGTGGAGGCTTGGCAATTGAGTCAACTCCACTGGTGCTTCTACTGGTGTATTGTATCCGCAATCAGTAAAGGGATCAGAGAGGACAAGAAAGAAAGGTACAGTATACCACGCCACATGGACCATGGACCATGCGCTAGGATCGTAGTTCGCAGGAACACGCAAGAGGTCATTGCCCCGGCATCCATATTGTACTCGGCGCTCTGCATTGGGGACTGTCAAATTCTGTCAACACTTTGGGATGACAAAGTCGTCGAAAAGCCAGTCATTGCATCCTGGTGAGGCGTGACGTATCCTCGCCTTAGTGGTCCTTGATAACTTGATAAGGTATGTGAGACATCGGAGTGATACAGAACTGGAAGCACCCGCGAATTTCTCCGTTTTTGCTCAAGGCGGTAAAGAAAGCGGCAGGGATTGAGAACGGATTTTTCGTGCCAGGCACGTTGTACAGTGGGGGGGCAACGACAATGGACAGGCGGTTGTCATCAAAGTCTCGGCACGCGGGATTATCACAGTTGTATGGTAGCCGTCGTTACACATGTCAGAATTACAGTAAACTCGCTTGTATCTGTACGTAATATAAGGCACATTGCATGATACTGTAAACGGGAACTTTGGCGTTCTGTCCTCTCTCAGTTAGAATGTTTTTTATCCCGCGAATGGAGACAGCGTGGAGCCTCGGGCTCGGAGTTGCGCAATGGTACAAAGCCATGGAGGCCGAGGATAATTAGAGTTAGAAAGGATCGGGAGCGGCCTTATACGGGCGCGGGTTTAATGGGCCATTCGCTAAGCCGTGGAAAGTGAAAATAGAAAGCAAAGTTGTCAGGACAACACGACGACAAATCGTCTTGGCTTGGCGAAACGTGCACGTGACATAGGTGTCAATATATATTGCCAAGCGAGCATCAATCATTCCATCCAACCTTTTTCCCTCAACCGCCTGTGTTTCCCTCCCGCCAGAGACGCCAAGGACGGCACTTGCATTCATTGTTACCACATTCTTTTAAGACACGGTCCACGTTCTAAAAATGCTTTTTTCTTCTGTCGTTGCCTTGATCTTTTCCTCTGCGGTCACGTCTGGTATGTAATATAATTTTTCGCTGAGCGCTTTGCCCTTCATCCTAAGCGAGGACAGTTTTTGCTCAGAATCAGCAGTGTACGCGCACGTATACCGTTATAGATGGTGATATTTGCGATGGGATTTCTGCGGCACAACACGTTTCTACGTGCGTACGCAACCTTATACTTAGAGCATCCGCCAATCCTTCTGCAGCTATCAACTTGCAGTTTTGAACCCCGGTATTAATGCGGCATGCTCGAATTTGATGCCAGGGCAAGAATTGTGCTTGGGGACACCCGGCGATGATTGTACCACTACATATGTTGTGGAACCAAATGACACGTGTCACAAAGTGGCTCATGCCCACAAGACTGATCTCGGGGTTCTTTATCACAACAACCCGCAGCTGAATGCAAAGTGCGACAACATGTACATTGGGGAGGTATGTCTACTCGAGTTTTCGACGTGATGGGGAATCTTACACAGCATAGGTACTATGTGTGGCCCATACTGATGTTGCGCCTCCACTCCCCTCTGGTTCGGTTCCAGCTCACACGATACCCTCGACGGCATATCCAGCATCCCCCACGGATTTGCCATGGTGCGATTAATAGACCATGCCCTCAGTGCCTTGGATGGCCTATCATACCCTTTGAATTCTTTTCTTGACTGGCCTCATGATTGTTCAGGCGCCGGCGGCCTGGTCTTTAACTCTTCGGCATATCTGCTCTATATGGTGGTACCAGGAGCATTTTATTACACTGTTATGCGATGTGATGCGATAGATACCCTTGTTGAAATGGGCCTCACTAATGGGTACCGTGGAAAGGATCTAATTTACATTCTTGCATGGCGCATCTTGATGTTGTTAGTGAAACTATTTGCTTGGATTGTTATCGATGCCTGGAGTCTGAGACGTGAGCGTCAATGCCGAGAATATGCCCCAATCGAGCCGAGGCGATGACATCAACCTTATAAGAGCGACCCATCTGGCCCATCGCAAACCCATCGTAAATCCGAGTCGAGAGCCTTGATTGCAAACCACCATGACCAACTTCCCCATCGACCTCAAGCAGTATAAAAAGTTGCGGCAATCTTCGTTTTCAGGGTTTCTCTCGCTTATCTCCCACTTAGGCTGAAACTCGATCCTGCGAACCCTCAGCTTACCGCTGAGCAGAAGCAGACACTGCAGCATAACATCCAGCTTTTGCGCGACGTTATCGTCCTCTTCACTGCCACGGGTGCCGCTCGGGGTGTGAGTGGACACACAGGTCAGTGTATCTGCTTCATCGGCCTTACCATGGGTCAGATCTCCATCTTGATTTCCGCGGAGATTTACCCGGGATTTTCCCTTCCCCTTACACTATAATTAGGTGGTGCCTATGATACCGTACCCGAGCTCTGCATTCTGCTCTCCCTCTTCGAAGCATCCGACAAGCACTACCCCATCGTATTCGATGAGGCCGGTCTGTGATTCTCCTTATGCAGCCTCTTTTCTTCTGTTGAATCGTCTACGTGCCCAGGCCACCGCGTCGCGACACAGTACCTCCTTGCAGCAATGGAAGGTCACCTCCCTGCAGAGCAGCTCCTGCAATATCGCGCAGCCAACTCGAAGCTCCCGGGTCACCCAGAGCTCGGTCTCACGCCAGGGGTCAAATTCTCTTCTGGGCGTCTCGGACATGTTTGGCCCTTGATCAATGGTGTCGCACTCGCCAATCGTGACAAGACTATCTTCTGTCTTGGTTCCGATGGCTCGCAGCAGGAAGGCAACGACGCAGAGGCGGCTCGACTCGCGGTTGCACAGAATCTCAACGTGAAGATCATCATCGATGATAATAACGTCACCATCGCTGGGCACCCATCCGAGTATCTCAAAGGCTATGAGTTGCAAAGGACGCTCCACGGCCACGGCCTTGAGGTCGTCACTGTCCAAGGTGAAGATCTCGATGCTCTTTGGGCTGCATTTGCAAAAGTGACCACGCACCAGGGCCCTGCCGCAAGTGAGTCCTAGTCTCCTTCCTTGCCCTTGATCGTCTTTGCCGACACTTGCAAATAGTCGTGTCCAAGCGCGTCATGGCTCCGGGGGTGCCTGAGATTGAGGGATCCCCACACGGTCATGACGTGATCCCAATTAAGGCCGCACTTGCGAATTTCAAGCAACGCGGTTACAGCCCAGATACATACGCCGCGATTGAGAACATTCTCGTAAACATCAAGCCTGCCTCGGCCTCATATTCATACATCGGTTCAACACGTGAGCTCAATGCAAATCGCGTTGTATTTGGCGAAGCCGTGAGCGATGTGCTTGATGGACTGTCCAGAGAAGAGGCTGCACGAAAGGTCATGGTTATTGACAGTTCGTTTCGTTCTTATATTGTAAATCCTGCTTGGTGCTGATACCCTGACTTGCGCAGGCGATCTGGAGGGTTCCACTGGTTTGAAGGTGATCCACCAAAGACATCCCGAGGTGTTTATTCCATCCGGAATCATGGAGCGCGGAAACTTTTCCGCAGCGGCAGGCTTTGGTTTTGAACGTGACAAGTTTGGCGTCTTTTCCACCTTCTCCGCCTTCCTTGAGATGGTCGTTTCTGAGATTACAATGGCACGCTTGAACAACTGCAATGTATTGTGCCATTTTTCACACTCCGGTGGTGCGTGATTTCGCACCCTGTGTTCGATGTGCCTATAGATGACGCTTCCAAGTTGATGAAATGGCTGACAACACTTGTCATTTTGGTATCAACTCGCTCTTTGCCGATAATGGCCTCGACGATGTGCAGTCCTGGCTGTACTTCCCCGCAGACGCCCTACAAATGAAAGCAATCATCAGGCGCGTCTTCTTCGAGCGTGGCTTGCGCTTCGTTTTCTCTACGCGTTCGAAGGTACCATACATCCTCAAGCCAAACTCAGACGAGAAACTGTTCGGAAAAGATTATGAGTTTGTGCCTGGTAAGGATGAAATTATCCTCGAGGGCAAGAAAGGATATGTTGTCTCGTACGGCGATATGCTGTATCGTAGTTATGATGCAGTACTGCGTGTCCGTCAGGAGGGCCTGGATGTGGGCCTCGTCAACAAACCCACGCTCAATCTCGTTGACGAGCAGGTGCGCATATACTCCATTTCAAGTAGCTCGTTGATCGCCGACATATCACGCACATAGACGATTAAGAAAATCGGCTCAAGCCCGTTCGTGCTTATTGTGGAGTCCCTTAGCCGGAAGACTGGGGTATGTGTAGCTTGTTTTCTGGCCCCTCACTCGTATTGAGGTATCTCCACAGCTAGGCTCGAAGTTCGGCACCTGGCTTCTCGAGCGTCAGCTCACACCCAAGTATGGCTACATGGGTACAAACAAAGAGGGTACGTGTTACTAATACCTACGACTGGACACTCTAGACCGAAGTTTTACTCTAGGTTGCGGTGGCTTGCAAGAGCAGATCCCATACCAAGGCCTTGACCCGCAGTGTACGTGGTCCAGTTTGTTATGTTACGCACGTTGCATTTACTCTCGTTGTAGCGATTATTGTCAAGATCAAGACACTTTCTCATTAATTACTGGGCGGTGAGGAGCAAAGGCTTAAGCAGCAGTCGTGCAGGGATAAAAAAAGAAAGTCAGAGATGTACTATATGATAGATGTCGGTTTTGTGACTACAGAATGAACGCTGGGCCATTTGGGCCATCTACCCGGCCCGAGCATTTCTCAAAGTTGTTGACCACGTCGATGGCTCCCAAAGAGCCAACAAAACATCAGCTTTCTGCCCGCCTCACCTACTCCCAACATACCCCTGCCTTTTTGCGCAAGCTTCAGAGCCGTGTCTCCGGGAACCCAGATGATGATAGTGACGAAGACTTGAATCCGGAATTCGAGGACGACGGTTCGGGCCGGCCGCCCATACCCCGTCGGCCTCCCATCCCAGAACGTCCTGCTAGCGATCCAGGGAGCGCAGATGAGGACAGAGACGATGAGGCGCCTCAGGTCGTAGTATTGAAGGAAGGAAAACACCTGAGCGCGCGGGATGTTGAGAACGAGAAGCGTAAAAGTAAGTTGAGAGCCTGAGTGCAATTCAAGCCATATCTCAAATTCAATAATTCCCTCTTCCTCGTATTCAAGCAAAGGGCCTCCCTCCGTTGCCTGATCCGTCGACAACAACGGCGTCAGGCGACGCAAAAGGCTCCAAACCCGGCGAAGCGAAGAAACAGGATGTCAAGGAGAGAAAAGGCCTCTCGTTTTCTTCCTCTTCTTCTGGCCCCGGGCCATCTTCCAAGTCGAGACATCATACGACGGCTAAGCGGAAGGTTGTTGGTGGCGAAGACGTGGGCGAGGACGGCGCTGCATCCGAGTCTGCATCGAAAGTCAAAAAAGTGAAGAAGAAGCCCCGAGTAGGCTTGTCGTTTGCGGATGACGCATGAAAGGGTAATGCACGGTGTTGTGTTTTCTATCATACCTGGTGCGTTTGTAATGGGTGTACCCTACTTGGACCCATCAACGCACATACTCACATGTTTTTCTTGGTTTCATAGTTCGATCATGCTAGGTATACGGACGATGGCGCGTTGTTTGCATTGCTATGAAACCTTTCTCTCTTCTCGCACGTTCTGCAAAGACGTCCAAGAAGACGTCGGTCGTGCGCGACGTGTGGAGGCACACCATTGCAAGGTACGAATCACCGGTAGAATCACCGGTGATTCCACAGCGGCCTCCGTTTGAACCCGTTCGTGACTACGGTACAATGGCTCCCAATATCATACTACTGTACTCACTGTGTGCATTTTACAATGTAAACCAATTCAGTCGGCTAAATACTGCAGTCTGATTCTGATCGGTCGGTCGAGAGCAACTGAATTGGATTACTATGTAAAATGCCCCCAGTGACTGTTGCATCGCTTAGCCGTATCGGAGACTGCGCGTCTGGATTGTCCCACAGGTAGAGCATCTTATGCCGCTATTACCAACGTGTCCATAGTAACAGACACTGGCAATGATTGATTTTTGGACCACCCGTACACATTTAATTTCTCACCTCGTGTTACCTCAAACACAGCATACGACACCCAGTACGGTGTATTTACACACTTCAGGTAATGTTTGTTACGAACTTGGTCTCGAGTTCAATATATGAAAAAGAAACAAGTAATAAAACTAGCGATCCATGGCCGAATAATGCGTCATTCTCCATGAGGGCGTACATTGCCTGCAAGCAGAATGCAGTGCACTCAAATTCGGGCTTGTGTATGTTACGGTATGCCGTAGAAAAGGTGTGTTGTGGTGGTGTAGCCACGGTTACTGATACTTGTCGCTTGGTCTCAGTTGGGCATTAGGAATGAGAGATGAAAATGTACTGGTAGAATCATTATCGGCCATCCGCAATTACGACGGAGGCACGGGCGGGGACGAATACACCATGCGACGGTTGGATAAAGCCCGTCGTTTGCGATCACTACTGCTGTACAGTATAGAACGTCAGCGGCCTCTCCTGAAAAAAGAATTCATCGGCGGAGTCGGATTAAGACCAGGATTATGCCAGACGTCCTGGTACTCGTAAAGTTGTGATTGTGAACTAACATATGTCAGGTTCGTCGGTGAAATCTTTCAATCAGACCGATCTCGGGCCGTTCCCTGGCCGACGTGCTATACAGTGCCGACAATCAGGGAAAAAACACGGAGACGAATGCGCCTGACACCGCGCATACATAGGATGTTTTGATGGGGAGACATTTGGAATGTTATCAAATGGTTCCATTTTGAAGGGTTTGAAATTTGAAAACACTGAAACGTTGAAGCTTGAATTGAAGGAAGCAATGCCCACTGGCAATACTGTTTGGGAACAAAGGCCATGTCGTCACTCTCGTGGGACCTTTGCTTCCACTTTTCGGAGAAATACGGAAGAATTCACTATCGCCAGAAACAGGTATTCGCTGAGGAGTGTAATACAAGTGCCTACCGTTGGCTTTCCACGCCCGATATTCTCGATTTACATCCCTACCTCAGGCCGAGGCTACCGGAGCAGAATGTCGAACCTAATAAGATGTAGGAACAGATGTAGGAACACTATTCTCATCAGCTCCACATTTTCCGCTTCCGAGTCGCACGGATTCGGATCATTCCGTTTGACTCCGGGTCTTCACACCTTCGCCACTCGTACCCGTGGCCTGGTCTCTCCCTATCGTCCCACGTAAAAATTTCGGGTTGTAAACCTGTCTGAGTGCTCTAAACAAGAGACAGTCGAGGTATTGGGCAAAGAGCCACATGTTCTATCTGGACAAAAAGGCTCGTTCGGACTTGCGAATAATGAACTGAACTGATACTGTACTGGTGATTATTTACCGCGACGACTGATAACTGTAAGTTGGTAGTATATAATTTTGTACATAAGCGATCCCTCATTTGGCGGTTGAGTCATTCGCACTGCGGCGCGGCCAACTGTGAAGTGTACCGCTGCCATAGCGTTCCGCTACGGCGTACACATATCGAACTCTCACTCAAAAGACGAACTATGAAACTGGTATTGGGACTGTTTGCTTGGTAGTTGCATCAGCTGTCATTTGGTACGCCTCGAGACAAGACTCACCATTGGACAACATTTACTCAGGGTCAACCCTCAGGTTAATGTTGGTCCCTAATATGTCTTAGCAGTGCGTCTTTGCGGCTACAAATTATATGGCACAGGGGGCATTTGTGCTCCCTTATTTTTTTATGTGCCGTATTCTTGTGTCGCCGGACATCGCTTATGCGGCTGAATGAACGATGGCACTTATCGCACGAACCGCTTTCTTCCTTCTTCTTTGGCTTTCTCTGCTCCACCTGCTGCGACCCAGAGCCGCTGCTGCTGCTGCTGGATGACGCAGTGGTCAAAAACTGCACCTCGTATGGCCCCGTCGAGAAATTCATGGCGGCCTCTTCGCCCACCCAGGTTGCTTGACGGTCAGCTTCGCCACCGCTTCCCCCCAATTCAAGTCCCAACCCGAGCGACAAGTCGAGTTGATTTGGAGCCGGTAGTTGTGTGGGAATCAGGCTGGAGCAGGGCACCAACGCGCCGGATTCCAAACCATTCCTATTATGCATCTCCTGGTCGAGAAGTTGAATCGTCTCGTTGTATGAGTTGTAGATTTGATTGAACTGATCCTTCCCGAATGTTAGTCGTCAGTCTAATGTTCATCTCGTCGGCAGCAGCACTCACATCGGGCGGAAATATCCCCTCAATGACGTCGCTGGGTAATAGCTGACTATTTGTGTTCCAATCGACATATGGCAGGTTTGGTTGTATTGCTTCCCCGTCATAGTGTGATAATGGTATTCCACCGGTCAGCATACACTACATCAAATCTTAGGTCAGCGATTCCATTGTGAGATGGGGAGGGTGCAGTGCAGAATCTTTTGACTCTGTGAACTCATGGGGGAGATATTGTCGTGGCTCACAGATGAAGGTAACAAGAACGTGTTGGGTATGAAGAAGGCAAATGCCTCGAGTAAGGAGGGGGTTGGGAGGAAGTGTCGAGAGGTATGGACTTCCAAAGCTACCTTTTTGTTTTCCTGCTTTGTGCCTTAGTGCAGTTCATCGCCGAGCAACTTCTGACCGCAACTCACATCCTGTACGCTTTTCGTCTTTGCGTCCGTCTTAAAAAGGAAATCTTCAAGTCCAAAAGAGGGAATTGCGTTTTTAGACGCCCCGTCGTTCGTCAGGCGCAGCGACATGTCGCGTATCGTGGAGAACGCGAGGCAACGGCTGTGCTAACCTTCCGTCAGAGTCGCACACCGGTAGATAAGGAGGCGATGCATGTGTACGCTCTACTACAGCATTATCGGATCAATTCTTAACAAATAATTCTACGAAAAGCTTGCCTTGTCCCAGTATCAAACGGCGATACGACATACGTTGGCACACTGTACTCCTCAGCGGCTCTTCGTTTGTTTGATCGGCCAGGAATCGGACCACAATTTATTGCTACTTGAATTTACAATCTTATAAATATCAGTTGTATCATCCTGTCATCACAATTACGAAGTTGACGTAGAACGATCAAGACTATACAGTACCGGAACACAATTACTGCAATCTCTAAGAGAACATAGCGGGGAGAATCACATCAGTCAAAATGGCCCTTCATCGTTCCTCTGCCCTGCCCCCGGGCATAGTATCACCGTGTTTTTTCCTTCGATGACGGAACATGGCATCTGACCGTGTAAACGAGATGTCGCAGATGCTGCAGTCGTACCCACCTCCCTCACTGTGTGACAGGGAGTGCATGGCGTGCCTCTCCCAATCGCTATCCCGCACGAACGTCGACCCACACTGGCACACCCAACGCCCAGCCGTTTGGTCTGCGCTCTGCTCGTACTCCGCAAACACGTCTTCTGACCGCGTGCGTACGCTCCGTAGTGTACGGCCGGATTTTTCCTGCTCGGTGCATTCTCTTTGGGGCACGGGATGTGCAACAGGCTTCTCCGAGGGCGCAGCCGAGCTCAGGAAGTTGCGGCGAGTCGGTAAAACCGGGGGAGAGACCGGGTGAGAAATTGGGCTTGTCGAAGAAGCGCGTCTGGGTGTTGGATATGCGGATCCTTGCGGAACGGGTGTGTTTGTCGAAAAACGACCACGGGGATAAGGCGGAAACGTCGACGAGGCGGATTGGGCAGCAGAATAAACTCCCGGCGACGAAGCGATGGAATATAAATCGGTAAATGTATGGGCCGTCGGCGTTGCCTCGATACGAGACGGCGCATGGTTTGTAGTGTCCTTGCTCACGAAAGAAACCCCGTCTGACCTGGTGGGATGACCACGAAAATTGGAGATTCCCGGCCACGCTGTGGGAGGCGCTGCACTTCGTGTGCTATTAATCGTTGGGCGCTGCTCTGGAAGCACAGAAATTGATCCCGCCGCAACTGGGGGACTCGGAGAATGTGCGCCCATGAGAAAATCGTAATTAGATCTATGGTTGACCCCCGGGGGACCCGAGGGCACATGCACGTTTCGGTCGAAACTTGAGCAAGAATTGAAATCTGTGGTCACGGGATGATGTGGGTCGGCCGTGAACGGAACTTGACTATTGGATACGATGCCTGGCAACAGTCCGAGCGCGTATATCTGCGGTGGAAAGTGGGTCCGAGTTCGGGGACAATGCTCATTGGCCGACTTTAATGGAGGAGACTCACACTCATGCCCATAGAATGTTGTTGAGCACCCAGCGTAGTATCGAATGCGACTCGATGGTCATACGCGACTCCAGCCTGAGGCTCGATTGAAGCTAAACCGCCTGGTGGTGGTAAGTAGCCAGTATTTGTAACCGCAATGCCATCCTCTAGTGTGGAGTGGTTGTGTATATGAATTAGTGTGGAGTCCATATTCTTCTTGTCGTTGCAGACGGTTGCTCAAATCGGCTAGCTGCAAGCTCGGCTGTCAAGCGATAGAGGCGTGTGAGGGGAAGTCCGTGGGGATGATGATAAGTGAGTATTTTCAAAGTTGTCAGCTTTATAAAAGGACTAGACTCGGATAGGCACGTTGCTGTGTGGCACCATCTCTCATCTCTAGATTTAACATTGAAAACATTATCAGAATTCAGCGCGCGCCTTTCAAGGTGATTGTTACTGGGCACTGAAAAGTAGGGGTGTATATGTCAGTGTCAGCATGGATCCGGAGATGAACGTAGCATCTGCGAGACGTCACTTTTGCCGACTCCGGAGATCTGGGTTCGGAGACGACTACGCCATGTAGTGGGAGCTTCCAATAT
>WNFQ01001565.1_pt1 | contig 16215 bp, 12 predicted proteins | sample 5400171 | NCBI WGS metagenome assembly WNFQ01 (sample SAMN13153356, study PRJNA577476) | soil metagenome | isolation source: 20 cm soil under Madrone tree | place: USA:California | collected 2016-06-14 | reverse complement strand
TTTATCAAGTACAACGGCGGATTGCAGGTGAACAGTTCCCTTCTAAATGTGGTTCTACACGACTAGCCTTCCCAGTGCGGTGTTTCGGCGAAATAGGAGACTTGCAGAACGCACTTGGTTTCCAGAGCCTTTTCTTCGCGCTGAGCAATTGAACAAACTCTAAATTTACCCAAAGACTCCTGATTGATTCTTTACCCTAGTGGTCGACAACCTCTTTACCAAGAAGGGTTCCACAGAAGGGAGAGAAGCGATCGCCTCTCAGTTTCTTGATTCGCTCAATGAACTAGCTGGCGGTGACGTGTTCTTCCCGCTGTTTCATGATGTGAAGGACCAATTCAACCCTAGCGGAGATGCCAAGTTTGTTATAAATGCGGAACAGATAATTGCTCACCGTGTCCTCCGTGATGCCAAGCCTCTGTGCAATTTCTTTGTTCGGCAAAGGCAAAGATGCTCGCCTGCTTGCCCAGTTCTGCCGCCTGTTCAGCCGTATGGAAGGAATTGACCTGGGATTGGTGCTTGTTCGTGGCACAGAAGAGGGCGACGGAAGGTTGTTCAATCGGTGGGAGTAGCTGGATCCCGTTAATGTGTGAGGCGGGACATGAATTTGTGAAATGGCAGGCCAACGGGGACGTGCCCCGCGAAGCTCGAAATGCTCCGCGACTAGTGGAACGCTCGTATTAGATACGTCGGTATACTTTCACGTCCGCCTTAATCCAGGCTTCTATCCGGCTTATACTCAAGGTTGGGAACGAGGTCTGCCCGGATGAGGCCGGAGTAGTACATTGCTACCCTATGAGGAGTTCGGTTTTCTGCTATGCCGCTCGCTTCCGTTCTTTCCAACGCATACCCTTCAACAAGTCTTGCACTCCACGTAAGAGTCCCGATTGGAAATGCCGACGGTCTTTATCTGCAAACTTCTCTTGCTGGGCTTGCGAGACTTGACGCGCAGCGGCCAGACATAACAGCCATTCAGGCTGAGCATCGCGATCCGTAGCAAGGGGAGCAAGAGTAGGCATAGGCTTTTCAGGTGTCTCGTATCCAGCCTTCGGTTGAACGGAGACGGTCTGCCTCGTTGTGAAGCGCCTCACAGATTCCAATGAGCGAGTGTTGCTTAGTTTTCTCACAAGCTCTGACAACAAACCCGCTCATGTTGGCTACCGAAAAACTGATGCCACAAAGATTGTCGCTAGGAGCTACTCCCGGCAAGCTCCGAGGGTATCCGGATGCAAACCAGCGCGGTCCATGCTCGGAGGGGTTCTGGCGAAACCTGCCTCGCGGACACGTCCAATCCAAACCGACGCCGATGACGCCGGGCAGGCTTCCCGGCAGCGAAGGGACCGAGTCAATTTCGGCGGCAGCGACCAAAAGAATGCCGGCATCGGTCGCCCTTTGAACTATGGGAATCAAGCGATCGCAGTAGGCGGTATTTGCTGTACCCAGGCTTAAGTTGATCACGTCCACGCCTTCGCCAATCGCCCAATGAAGGGCTCCAATCAACAAATTGATATCCGTTCGAAGTGAACGGTAATAGATTTTAATGGCATAGAATTCAGCATCCGGAGCTTTTTCCTGGATGGCTGCAATAACGGCGGTGCCGTGCCCTAGAAAGTCCACGTAGGAGTTGATGCCACTCGCTATGCCAATAGCGATTCCGCCAGCCAAGCCTCGAATATGGGGATGTTTTGGATTAACGCCGCTATCGATGACCGCCACCCGAACACCCCGACCGGTCGCACCGGGAAAAGCTTCCCGGCTTGGCTCGTGAGAAACCTGCTTGGCCTCGCGCATCGTGACTTGGATGTCTCTCTCGTAAGAATCCGTCTTGGGACTCGGTTGCCTCAATCGAAGACCCTCAGACCACTACCGGATTCAGTGCGTGAATTAGGACGCAGACTCTGGTGAAGACTGAGCCCTAGCCTCGAAGAGCCTCGCGTGGGTTCTTGAGATAGAATGGCGTTCAGTCTCCACAGGATCATATTTCCCTTCACTTCTACAGCGGATACAAACGGCTAGTCACCTCCAGCCCGGATTGGCGTAACCAGGTTCGTTGTAACGTCTTTATTCAGAAAGATCAGTTTCCGAGATTTTAATGTTTCCGCGTCAAAGATTTCCAGCGACGATCCCGCCCCATAGAGATAGAGCTTCTTGCCATCGCTGCTTACCGCGAAGCGGAATGTTGGGCGACCTTCAAACGGCTCCTTTTTGATAACTCGGTGGGTTTCGATATCCCAAACCCACCATTCCACTGGCCGATTCGCGCCGGCGCCAGTGAACATCACCGAATAACCACGCTTCCGGTCCGGTGATACGAGGAACCCGAGCATCGGAAGCGCGGGGCCAATGGGATTGTATTTGACCTCCTTCGTCAGAAGATTTAGCGACGCAAGGCCCAAAGTGCCCTTGTGCACGACAGAATCGACAGACGTGTACACGGAGGTTACCGTTGTTTGGTCATCGTACGGATCATCGGTAACAGTGAGACGATAGGGCGAGGCGCCGGGATACGGGGGCTTTGAAAGTGGAATCCGATCCACGAGGGTGAATTTGTCCAAATCAAAAACAAGGACATCTTCGTCAAAGACGTAGAGGGATTTTCCGTCTGGCGATACCTTGTAGCTGGCATTGAACCCAAAACCCAGGTCAAAACCCGTTGGGAAATCAAAGCTCTTGGCAATCGTCTTATTTTGGACGTCGATGGCCACGAATTTTGGCGGGTCCAAACGATACTGATCGATATCCTTTGTGACGACACGCAGTGTCGTGTACAGATAGTGTCCCGTCGGGTCAACGGCCAAGCCGGAGAAACGCCCGTTGGCTCCGCCAGCAAGCCAATTGCGAGACGTTGCGGTGATCCTCGGCCGGCTTCCTGATTCGGTGAGATCAATGGTCCCTACGACTTTGCGCGCCGCAAGATCCACAATCTCGATGGTCATCTTCGTGTTTATGACGTAGAGCTGCGTCTGATCTGCGGAGAGGGCTGTAGTGCGGGCAATGCCGGTCAGTGGGATTTCTCCGACAACCTCCTCTTTGTCCTGGTCGATTACCAGAATTTTGTGGTCGAGTGTGCCAACATACATGAGCCCGGCATGGCCTGCCATCGTCTGTGGCGAATCGGCGGCAGCCGAGGCATAAGATGTGATCAAGACAGCCAGAAATGGAACCCATCGTCTGCAAAAGCGTAAGGATGTCGCCAATTTTTTCTCCTTGTCCGGCGGCTTCTGAGAAACTTTTTCAATCAGGGGAATACGATATCTACATTGCGCCAATCGTTGACGGCTGATGCGCACTTATCCGTCCAGCTTGGCGCGTTGTTGAGGTGATCGGGAACGTGCCCGGGCCAGCCGCAACCCAAGTAGCAGTCGAAAAGGTCGCGTTCAACTGGCTGGCAAAGACCTGCCGTGCCGCCTGAAATATCGACTTCCCAGCCGGGTGTGAAGTTCAGCGTGCATCCCATGGGGTGGTAGACTTTGCCAGGAGTTTTTGCCGAGGATCCGTTTTGCAGCGCCTGAATATCTCCCCGCTCTGCAAAGGAGACTTCCTCGACTTGCTTTGCCTTACGATTTATTGCTCGAAGTGAGACCATCTCGATATTGTCCTTTCCTATTCGCAAACGCCTAGCCCTTTTGTGCGGGCATTTGCGTGCACTTCAGTTTTCAACGAAACGGTTCAGAAATTCCGGATTTTGGATCGCGATCTCTCCGTACACTTTGAGACATACGTCGTTCCAACCGCGGATCCAGTCACAATAATGGAGGTTTGCGGCGCTAGTGTCGCCGTGGTGGATGAATGCCTCATGGTAACAGCCTCCCGCGCAAACGGGCCGCGCCCAGCAAGTGTGGCAGTCGTATCGCGCGCCGATATGGTGAGTGTTTAAAAATTCCCGGCGCGCCGTCTTGTCGATGCCACCCTCCTTGATGCTGCCCATCTTCCCGATCGGTGAATCCACAAAGCGATGACACAGGCCAATATTTCCCTCGGTTCCGACGCCGAGCATGCCGAGACCGGCGCCACACGCGTAGGCTTTACTGATCCCGCTGTGCAGTTCTTTCAACGTGTCGCTGGCATTTGTGAAACCGTGCTGCTTGTTTTGCAGTGCGTAGTCGCAGTATTCCGAGGCGAGTTCGGCGAATTGATCGAGGATGCTGTCCATCTTTTGCCCGCCGATGTGATACAGCCGCTGCGGACTCGCCGTTGCAGGAGCAAAACCAACGGCCTGAAAGCCGATCTCCTGTGTGAGATGGCGGTAAATGCGGCGCACGTCGCTGACGCCGGCCGTGAGCGTTACGCGGGCGCCGATCGAATTCGTACGGTGGCGTTTCAGCAACATCTTCACTTTCGGGACAATGACGTCGTAGCTCCCCCTGCCATCGTGAAAGATGCGCTGGCGATCGTTGAGTTCCTTGTCCCCGTCCATACTCACGGTCACACCCACCCGGTGTTCCGAGAGAAATTCAATGATCTCTTCTGTCAACAGCGTGCCGTTGGTTGTCAGACTGAACTCGACCTTTTTGTTCAGTTCCGCGCTTCTCCGCTTCGCATACTCCACGGTGGAGCGCATGACGGAAACATTGAGAAGAGTCTCGCCACCGAAAAAGGTGACATGGATGTTGCGACGGCTCGCCGATTCCCGCAACAGCATCTCGACCGAGGCCTCCGCGATATCCTTGCTCATGAACTTTTCCTTGCCCGCGGACTGGGCAATTTTGTCCTCGCTATATTCATAGCAGTAGGTGCACGCGAGATTGCATTGGTTCGTGGTGTTTAGAACGATGCGCTGCAGGGGAAAATCCTGGACCGGGACCGCGAGTGGAGCATTTTCCTGCAGATCGCATTGAACCGCATCGATCTCAGTAAGTTCCCGAAGCGTTGTTTCCACGTCGTCCCGCGAACACCCTAAATCCAGCAATTTCGCGACCAAGATCTCGCGCGGGAGTTCGGCGGCGCCAAGGAGTTCAATCACGAGTTTCGCGATCCCTTCCATCGCAAAAATGGAGCCACTCGGAATTAAATACAGGAACTCGGTGCCGGATGCGGAAAAGGCGTGATATTCGCCCAGGCGGTAGGGCTGGGTTTGTGTTTCTGATCCAACGATCATTGAGAAACCTCCGGCTGGTCAAATTGGATGTAATTCGGAATGGTTACCACCAAATAGGACCGCGCTTTCAAGGACTGCGCGCTGTCGGTTTTGTAGGACGCGTCGACCCAGACGTCGCCCCAATTTTCCGTCGGGAAATTGTTCGAGGCTTTCTGCCGCTTCGGGTTTGGACCTTCCACCGAGGGCGTGAAGAGACCGGTTTCTGGATTGATGGTGCCCACATAATTCACATCATCGTCGTCGGGAGTGGACAGGAACTCCTCTAGAGACCAGTTGGCGGAAACGGGGCCCAGCGAGATGTCGTCCGCCGTGCCGGGAATTCCGTCGGGACCATTGGAGAACGCAATGGCTTCAAACTGGGCGTATTGCTTTGCTGAGATGGTGCCGCCGAGCCGCGCGAGGTTCGCGTCCGGGGCTACTTTGATGTAGTCGATCTTGGTGTAAACGGCGAACGCCTTCACAGCGGTTGAGCCGCGGACGGAAACGTCATGCATGGCCACAGGCAGGCTGGGCGCCACACTAATTTGCAGCGTTGCCTCGCCGGGAGTGGCATGGACCACCTTGATGACCTGGATGCCTATGCCAAGATCGAAGTCGGAGGGCTTCGGCATGGAGGGCAAGTTACCTCCATAGATATGGATCTCTCCAGTCCACGGTGAAGGCACCGAGTAGCGGTCTGTACCTGTCACAACGGTTTCACTTCCCTGGCGAATCAGTTGCACATCGAGGCCGAATTCCTGATAGCCGCCCCAGAACCAGCGGCCCTCCATCGTGCTGCCGTCGCGCGAGACGAGCATTGCCTCGCGAGTTTCCACGGGAGAATAATTCGGATCGGTCGCGCTTCCGGTTTGCGCTGCCTTCGAGCGTCCGCGCCAGCTGTAGCCCGTGTATACAACGCCCTTACCTGTTCGCGTTTCGACCTGGCCGCTGGCATAGTGCAGCTCGATTTTGGTCGTGAACTCGTCGGGAGCAGGCGTCGCTTCCACAGTCACCTTTCCATAGACTCGCCCCTTTCCTTTTTGATAGCCGTTGATGACCCAAGTGTCCGCCAGCTTGGGAGGATGCATGATCGGCTTCCAAGCTGACCATTCCGGTGTGATCAAAGGCTGGGTTGCAGCGAGGTAGTCGAGAGCGATATCGAGCGGCGTTTTCGTTGATTCTGGTGCCGGGACGGAAGCGTAGTTCAATGTGGGATTGCCGCCAGCCGCGCCAGTCGACAGCGTCGCAGGGAGGTCATCTGGATTCAGAGTTCTATTGTTGGGGCGAAATACACCCGTCTCGGCGCCGGGGAACATGGCCATATGCATGTTCGCCAACTTCTCGTATTCTTCGCGGGGCCGACGCTGGCCGAGCACGCGGCCGATCGTGTGGCAATAGTTGCAGGTCCGCTGCAATTCTGGCGGAACACCGTTCTCATCTTCCTGAGTTCGGAACGTCCGATGCTCGGCTTCCCAGAAGATCGGCTTGGCTTCTTCCGGCGCCAGTCCGTTGTTATTGCTGAGGTAGCGGAGGACCTGGCTTGCTTCCGCCGGTGTAATTGTCAGCCCGTTGAGGCGGACCATTCGTTTGATCGCTTCCTCCCAGACTTCCGGCGTAGTGCGGAGATACGAGAGCCGTCGCATCATGCTGCTGCCATTCGCAATGTGGCAGGCACCGCATTTGGCGATCGTAAGCGGATCCGTGATGGGGATCCCGGCTTCCTTGCTGGTTTGCGCAGAGAGGGCAGCGGCGGATGCGACCAACAGCAAAAGGGCTTGCGTAAATTGCGTCAGGATTTTCATGTTCGCTATTTATCCTTTATGTACTTTATTAGAAACTAATCCGCGCAGTGAGCTGTACCTGGCGTGGTCCCGCGCCCTCCGCACTCTGGAGAGCGGTAATCGTTCCAAAACTCGATGTGTTGAAATTTGCATTCGGCGCTGCGAAGTTTGCGTGATTGAATAGGTTTGAGGCTTCGGCGCCGATTTGCAGGCGGGTGCTCTCGGAGAATTTCACCGCCTTGATGAGAGAGAGTGAAACCGCCTGTGTCCCCGGCCCAACAAAGCTGCCGACGGGCGTGTTTCCAAATCGACCAATAGCCGGATTGCTGTTGCCTGGGATCGCTGGGTTCGGTATCTTGAACGCTGCGGGATTCAGCCAGCCGCCTGTCCATGGAGTGGCAGCATAGGGAGAAACACCGGGGTTCAGATCTGGCCGACCGTTACAACCGCATCGATTCGTAAAATTTGTTCCCGACGGATCGTAGGTAGGTAGACCAGCAGTCAGAAAAGGACCACTTTGGTATAAGAGAACCCCAGCAACTTCCCATCCGCCCACAAGTCTCTCGACAAGACCATTCGTATTTCCTAAAAACGCTTTCCCCTGACCAAACGGGAGTTCATATAGATAGGTGGTCAAGAACCTATGGCGACGCGTGAAAGCAACGTTGCCATAGTCAAGCCCCAGATTGAACCGGTCCGTCACAAGGGCGCCGTTTTCCCCGACGAAACCGTTCGGCGCACCGCCTCCGGCTTCGTTGGACAAGTTTCGTGCGAATGCGTAACTGGCCTGGAATTGAACCCCATGGGACATGTGTTTCAGGGCCTCGATGGTCACGCCGTTGTAATTGGCCCAAGCCCCATTCTCAATCCCTTGCAACTTGTTCCATGTCGGGTAAGGGCGGGTTGGCCTGAGCGCGGTATATCCAACGGCATTCGCAGGAAGTTGATTGTAATCAATTGTGGTGGACAGATCGGTCGCGTGGTGCCCGTCGTACGAAACGCGGAGTGCCGTGCCGAACCCAAGATCACGCTCAATCGTGAAATTCCACTCCTGAACGTAAGGATCTCGGTAATGAAGCTGTTGAGTCTGTAAGAAGTCTTGATTGCCAGGGGTCCCCGTACTGAATGGGGAAGGGAATTGCAGCAGAGCGGTTCCGCCTGAAAACGACTGCCGGTAGGTTTCATAGTCGGAGGTATGAACACCGTACTGCGCGCCGATCAATCCCCCCAAAAGGGCTTGGATGTATTTCCCGTAGCCGCCGCGGATCACCGTCTTGTCATTGCCGAATGGGCGCCACGCAAATCCGAAGCGCGGAGCGAAACTTGTTTTCTGCGTGTACCGCATACTCTCGGGAATGCCCGCCTGCTGGGCGGTCAAAATTGGCATGGGCGAAATCGATGCAACAAAACCCGGATTGAGGATGCTGAGCGATGCCTGGTTTGGAATTACAACTGCTCCGTGGACTGTCACCCCCTTCACAACGGAATAGTAGTCAGGAATAAAGTTCGTGACGTTGACAAGGTGGTCTTGAAACATCGGGTGATATTCCCATCGGAGGCCGAAATTCAGGGTGAGCTTCGGCGTAACCTTCCAATCGTCCTGGCCGAAGAAGGCCCAGTGGCCCGCATAACCCTCCAAATTGGGCTCGATCACTGACGCTACTTGAGTCTGGTCCGGAATCCCCTGAAGGAAAGCGGCAAATGGATCGTTGATCACGCCGTTCGTGACAGAGCCGTCAAACGCATAGACGCCGAGGCGAAGTGTCGAAAAGACGTTCTCGCTACGCTCCGTCAGGTAACGATAGTCCCCGCCGAATTTCAACGTGTGTGTTCCCTTGGTCCAGGTGAGGGTGTCCAGCACCTGGAACGTGTGATTCCGAGGATGTGACGAAGAAGTTCCCGTTCCGCCGGTAGACTGGAAACCTTTGATTTGGACATTGGGGGCCGCATTTCCATCGGGCAGTGGTGGAAGCCCAGTCATTCCGATTTCACGTGCCATCGTGCTGGCGGTGATTGCACCCAGACCGATCCCGAGCCGGTTGCCGGTGAACCCAGTACGAACCTCATTGATCAGCGTCGGAGTAATGACATAGTTGTACGCAATCGTCATCCCGTAGTCCTGTTCTGGCAATGAGAACGACCCTAACAGCGCTGAGCCAACCGCCGCTCCACTGGTCGTGTTCACCGCGGGACTGATGACCGATCTGTTCTTGTAAGTGCCCCGGGCATAGATCGTCTGCTTGGAAGTTAGGTTCTGATCAATGCGCAGGTCCCCTTGGTCGCTAGAAATCGGCGCGGCGAAATCCTCAGTGAAATTGTTGGCGATCGCGTTCGTACCCGCGACCGTCGTTCGGGGAAACAAGAATTGCAACATGTTTGCGGCAACAGGAGAAATTGGCACGCTCGCACAGTTGAGCTGCGTCCCATTTGCACTGTAGATTGGTCTGGGGGTAGTCGTCTTGTAGTTCGCATTGAGGTAATTGCATACGTTTCCGTTGCGCATGTCGTCTGTGGGAACGCTTTCCACGATGGGTATTTCTTTCGGCAAACGGAGACCTTCATAACTCATGAAGAGAAATGTCTTGTTATGCCCGTTGTAGAGGTGAGGAATGCTTAAAGGGCCTCCGAAAAACCCTCCGAAATCGTTCATGATCAGTTTGGGGTTGGTGTGAGTAATTAGATTTCCAGAGTTAAATGCTTTATTCTCGTGATTTTCAAAGAACCCGCCATGATATGCATTGGTTCCGCTTTTTGAAATGGTCGTAATGTCGCTGATTCCACCGAACTCGGCGTTGTTATTCACTTCGCTGACTCTGATTTCAGCGATGGAATTGAACGATGGAAACAGCTCGTTGATCGGAGCCGTTCCGCGGACGGCCATCGTACTGATTCCATCCAGGCTGATGGACATCATGCTCGGCTTCGTTCCGATCATGGATATGTTGCCCGCGGCATCCGTCTGAACGCCTGGCTGGTAGGTGAGCGTGGAAATTGGACTTGTCGAACCAGCGCTATGCGCGGTAATCGCCACAGGGAGATCGACAAGCTCGCGGCCGGTCTTGGTTTCGGCGATATTTGACACATCCGTGTTGATTACGGCCCCGCCGAATTCCACAACGTCGATGGATTCGGTCTGCGTACTCACTTTGAGTTGGACGTCCACACGTTTCGTTTCCCGGGCCTGCAAATCCAGAGTTTCAATCTGAGCTTTTTCGAAGCCAGGCGCTTCCACCAACAATTGATAACTTCCCGGCTCCAAATTGTTGAATGAATAGTTCCCCACCGGGTCGGCAACGGCTGTCCGGCTTGCGGAAGTACCTTTGTTGGAAAGGGACACTGCGGCGTGCGGAAGAACGTTTGCGGCTGCATCTTTCACCGTTCCCAGAACAGTTCCAAAAGTAGATTGAGCGAAAACGGTGCCGGTGAACAAGAACATGGCCGTAACAGCCACAAACGCCTGGACCAGCAACATCCCCCAAACCGTCCCCGTCCGCTTAGCCGATTTTGAACGCTGAAAAGAACAAGTCATGGCAACTCTCCATCCAAGTTTTTAGATTCGAGCGCACGAGGTCCACGGATTGCGGTACACGCACACCCGTAACCACATGTTCGCTGGCGATAGGAAACAGCCGGGCTTGCCTCAGGAAGCGAGACGCATTCACTGGCCCGCAGTTCCCTCGCGAATTGGGTAAGCTCCTCGTGGAGCGTTACGTATGGACTGGGATGGACACGACACTGTGTCCCAAAGGACTTGCCTTACGAACCCGGGGTACCCCATCTCACTCCGACGAAGAATGAGAAAATCAACCGTCCCGGAATCGCGGGCGCATCCTCCTGCGTTTGCGCAGAAAATGCAAACTCAAATTTTAAATTGCGATCATCGTGAATACTGATACCAAGGTTCTCCACGCCGGTCGTCGTAGCCCTCGATTTATGTTTAGATAATGCTGTCGCATTCTATTTTCATTGCCGGGCTAGTAACCGCTCGAAAAGAAATTCGCAATGCCTGAAATCTGAACCTTGAATTTGCATTCCTGCCGCGACTACCCGCAGGATGGAGGCAGGCCACGAAGCCTCTGTCATGCATCCCCAAGCAATTCATGAATCGCGAATATCAGATTGGCAGATAAAAAGTGGCCGCTAAAAAAACCGCAATCCCATTTCCCCAATATCGGCGCGCACTCGTGTACGTGGCGCCGTATTGGCGTGGGTTGCTGCTCGTGCTGGTCTTGGGACTTTTTTCCACGGCTGTTGGTCTCGCTCAGCCGTACATTTCGCGGCTGCTGATTGATGATGCGCTGCTCCGTCACAACGCTCACGCGCTCCTTCAAATTGCCGTCTTGATGGTGCTCGTGAGTGTCGCCGGCTTTATTCTCAACACCGTTTCCGGCTATCGCTACGTCACACTTTCCGCGGAATGTCTCTTTGATATGCGGCTCGCCGTCTATCGCCGCCTGCAACGGCTGTCTCCCCGCTATTATGCGAACACGAAGATGGGCGATATCGTATCGCGCATCAACAACGACATCGGCGAAGTGCAGCGGGTCTGCTCCGATACGCTGCTTTCTATTCTTTCCAACATATTGTTTCTCGTGGGCAGCATCGCGATCATGGCGTCTTTAAACTGGCGATTGTTTCTGACCAGCGTGGCTCTGCTTCCCGTGGGGGTTGCTGCTCTTCGGCACTACCAGGCGAGGCTCACTGCGAAGACCAAGGATCTTCGCGAGCGCAGTTCGGATCTGGGCAGTTTTCTGATCGAAACCCTGTTTGGTATGCGGCTGGTGGTCGCATCCGGCAATGAAGAACGCGAAGCGGAAGCATTCCGGAAACACAATTCAAGATTTGTGCAGGCGCTACTGTCCATGCAATTGCTGTCATTTCTGGCGAGCGCCCTTCCGAGCACTGCTTTGACTCTGTCCACTGCAATCGTTTTCTTTTATGGCGGCAAACTTGTGATTGCCGGCCAGCTCACCATCGGCGGGCTGGTGGCGTTCATGGCTTACCATATGCGACTGCTCTCCCCTGTCCAGAATCTTCTTGGCGTGTATACGAATCTCCTGACGGGCGGCGTGGCTCTGGGACGTGTGTTCGAGATTCTCGACGTTCCTGTCGAAATCAGCGAATCTCCGTGCGCCATCGCGCTTGACAATGTGCGGGGCGAAATCACCTTCGATCGTGTTCGCTTCCGCTATTCGGAAGATGTCCCTGTCATCGAGGACGTCTCTTTCCATATTCCGGCTGGGGCCCTCTGCGTCATCGCCGGTCCCAGTGGCGGAGGGAAATCCACCCTTGCGGACCTGCTCCTGCGCTTTTACGATCCACAGTTTGGCCGCATCACGATCGACAGTCACGACTTGCGCGAAATCCGGTTGCCGGACCTTCGACAGAATCTCGCCGTGGTCGAACAGGTCCCTTATTTTTTTCGTGCGAGTGTGAAAGAAAACATCGCCTACGGAAGGCCGAATTCGACATTGGAAGACATTCGAACGTGCGCCCGGGAGGCTGCGATTGATGATTTCATTCAAGCACTTCCGGACGGATACGACACGATCATCGGGGAACGCGGATCGACGATTTCTGTGGGAGAGCGCCAGCGAATAGCGCTCGCTCGCGCTCTGCTCCGAAATCCCGCGATCTTAATCATGGATGAACCGACTTCGGCACTGGATCCGGCCTCGGAAACCGCAGTCACTCGTGCATTTTCCCATGCACTTCGTGGCCGCACATCCGTTTTGATCACACATCGCATGTCTTTGGTGGAATTGGCTGATTTCGTGGTGGTCATGGACGGGGGGCGGATCGTCGAGTCAGGAACTCCGCGCAAACTGCTATCCCAGGAGAGCTATCTTTCGCGCCAGTTCCAGCTGGCCCGTGTCACCGCGGGTCCTGGCAAGTGAACGAGTGCAGAGGTATTTTACCGGTTAGGAGGGATCAACCGCTTGAAGTTCGAAATCGATCAGGCGATAGCGGGATTGCGGGCCGTGATTCACACGACTCTGCACCCATGCAATTCCCTCTTCCAGCAATTGAAGTTCTGACTCCCAGAATGGCCCGGAATTCCCGCTGACATAAAAATCACGGCAAGCCTCGAGGTGACGCAGGAATCCCGCCGTCAGCCGGGAAGAATAATGGGCAAAAACATCCTCCGTCGCGAAACCCTTCGACATCGCTCGCATCACGGCTGACGCAAGGATCGCTTCCCGAACGGCGTTCGAGGCACCTTCGCCACACACCGGATCGAAGGCCATCGCGGCAGACCCGCACGCCAGCCAGCCGGGACCGGACAAAGCCGAAAGGATGCGGGGATATGCAGGGAATTCGCTCGCGTGGCCCGTGATGTTCTCAATTTGCCGCTCCACGAGACGACTCTTTTGCAGGTGTAATTCCGGTGCGTCACCCACGGAAAGAAGGAATCCGTTTTCCTGACCGCAAGCCAGTAGAAACAGCCAGCCCGTATCCAACGATTCGATCCAACAAGCATCGCGGTCCGCAGCACTTTTGAGCCGAACCGATATCGCGGATGCGATCCGTGAACCAAACTTGCAATCGGCTGGCAACAATTCTGACGCGCGGGACGTAATGATTGTCCAGCCGGGAACCTTTCCTTCCATGCCAACGCACCCCGGAACCTTAGGCCACAGACGACCCAAGAGATCTTCTTCGGAAACCGCTATAGCGGAGTGCGGAATAATGTTTGGCCGCGCTTGACGCCCCCATGACACGATGCGTTTTCGTATGGGAACGAATCCCTGGAATAACTCGCGGTCTTCGAACACATCACGAAGTAGGACCTGAGTGCTTTCGCTGACGAGGATGGTTGGGAGTTTGGCCCTGGCTGTTTTGGCGAGGACGATGTCTAGACCATTCGTGCGTAACAGGCGGGCGCAGCAACATGCGGCGATTCCATCTCCCTGAATCAGGATCGTATTGGGCGTCACGACGCCTTTCTCCGAATCATATATTCACACAGCCCATCAAGATCGGGCGGCTTGCGCCGGGCGGACAGGTTCATTCGTGGGCAAGTCGGTCACGAGATCCGATTCCAGTGCCTCGCGGCCAGGGTTGCGTGTCAATTCATTCTACGGAGGCACATTCCCCGACGGCGAATGCTCGCCCCAGATTGAGAGGTCGTCACTTGATGCGCTGCCTGCGTTGGAGGCAACACGACACTTCGCCTCGTCCTCGCACCATGCAGGTCCTCCAAAAAGTAAAGTGTGCTGACTCTACATTCGAATATCCTACTTTTTCGTTCGACGAACCGCCTGCACTTCCAAGCGGATTTCCCGCTCGAGTCAGACCCCTAGGCACACCGATTTGATTGGGACACGACACTGTGCCCGGGACTTTTCAGGTTATACGAAACTGCGTGGGACATCCTCGTTTCGTCGCGGAAAAGAGAAGTAAAAGCAACTGCAACAAAAACCGGCTTACTTACCCGCCCATAATTTGCACCCCCTGCACGAGAAGTGCGAACTCAAAGTTCAAATGAAAAGAATCCAAAATCGTCATTTTTCGACAGTCCCCCCTGGAAATGTTTCCCTCCGAAAGCTGTGGCTCACCAAAGTTCAAGACGGCTGCGAGATCGATCGGTCGAGGATTGTAGACGATTTTGTAGCTTCGAAAGCACCAAGTTTCATCTAAATTCAACGGAGTTCCACAAGCAAGCAGCAAACGTGTCAACAAGAATCATTTAGAAGCAACAAGATTCAGCAGGTTTCAACTAACCCAGGTGGGTCCCAACCGTCGGTTTTACGAAATTAGGATGGCAAGTGGGCGAAATCTACATCGCTCAGAGTGGTACGCCGTTTACCCTGCTGCTTGCCGCAGACCTGGCTGGTAACGAAATGGGCGCGCATGCAGCTCAGAGGTCTATCTTTGTCCCTGGACCCGGCTGCTCCGGTGAAAATGCGATCAATCCGGGTAACTTCACCAACTACTTCAAGACCCAATGTTTCCAGATTCCGCCGCCGGGTGTGATTCTCAATACCACCGCGGGCCGCAACACGTTGACCGGCCCTGGGGAGTCCAACCTGGACATTTCCTTATTCAAGAATAACCTGGTTAAGAAGATCTTGGAAGGTTTCCAAGTGCAGCTTCGGGTCGAGGCCTTCAATATACTCAACCGCTCAAATATGCAGCCGCCTAACTTTTTCAATCTCCTAGACGCTCCCCCTGGGTCTCATTCAAGCAACACAGACCACGTCAAGGCAGATACAATTTGGCATTAAATTAATCTGGTGACCTCCCTCGGCCAACAACGCCTCAACGGCCTGTGGGCGTTATTCGGCCGATTTGCTTCCAGGTTCTGTAAGAAGTCGGCGATGAGCGGTGCATGGAGATCAGAAAGAGATAAGGACTGCGGCACCCGCCGCCCGTGTTCCTGGCCATTCACCCCATTGAACTTCCCGAGAGCTTTCTGATGGATCACCCTTGAAAAAGCAAAAGACTTCGTCGCTTCGCCCTGGCATCGCTCGGGCAGCTAGCTGGCGGTGACGTGTTCTTCCCTCTGTTTCATGATGTGAAGGACCAATTCAACCCTGGTGGAGATGCCAAGTTTGTTATAGATGCGGAACAGATAGTTGCTCACCGTATGCTCCGTGATGCCAAGTCTTACCGCAATTTCCTTATTCGGCAATCCTTCCGCCACCAGATTCGCGACATGAGTTTCGCGCGTGGCCAGCAATTTCATTCCAGGGGAAGAAGCCTCCCGGATGGACTTTGCCTTCGTTAGAGTATTGAGCAGCAGGTGCAGCTGCCGGCTACTGGCCCATACCTGTCCCTGATGTACAGCAGCGATGCATTTCCAGAGCATATCCAGCTTTTTTTCCGTGCGACAGAAAACGCCCTTGGCGCCTGCACGAAAAGCGTGCAGGATCAAGTCATCGTGCCAGGCGTCAAAGAGCATGACAATCGGCGTTCCCGGGTAAGAGGCATGGATCTCGGTAAGAACATCCAACCCTGACAAGCGTCCATCTTCCAGATCCGCATTGATCAAGGCAACGTCGATGTTCCCCCGCGAGAAGCAGTGTAGGATGTCCGTTCTCGACACAACCCAAGCCACAATACTCAGTTGTTGCCGAGACCGCTTCGAGGCACTCAACAGCAATTGACAGTCCATTGGCGAGTCGAGGGCGATCAGTACGCGGGTGGGCCTTCGGCCAATGCTTAACTGGATCTCTGCGAGCATCCTCGGGGACGACCGGGACGCCATAGGGAGACTCCTCCACATAACCTAATCTACAACTCTTTGAATGCACTTCCAGTGTCGGAGGACACTTACCCCTTGCCAAGTACCATTACTTTTAGTACGTGGTAAATATCATCATAAGAAATGATTGTCAAGAAATTCGTTGGAAAAAG
>WNFQ01001564.1_pt1 | contig 16227 bp, 13 predicted proteins | sample 5400171 | NCBI WGS metagenome assembly WNFQ01 (sample SAMN13153356, study PRJNA577476) | soil metagenome | isolation source: 20 cm soil under Madrone tree | place: USA:California | collected 2016-06-14 | reverse complement strand
CAGAGAAGTAATCTGCAGGGGAAGCCGTTGGCTTACCACGGGACGCTGACAACGTCCCCTAGAGTTTTGCATTCATTAGCTCAACCGCCTCGGTCGAAGTGCGCACAGGGACGATTTCGAAATCAATCAGGTCATTCCAATTCACAATCCAGCGGTCGAATAGCGCGAAATCTTCTGTTTGCATAAGCTGCCAGCAGACTTTGAAATCTAAATCGATCCAACTGGAAACGTAACCGAGCCCTTCGGGCATCATCCTTCCTTTCTCGCGAAAACGCTGGTAAATCGCCGGCGCATCCTTGAATCGCTCAATCACCATGTAAAGCATACGCTCTCCTGTGGCTGAGGACAGCCCTCTACAGGCTTTTTAACTCGCGGTTGGTTTCAGCAAACGCGTTGACGGCAAATTCCAAATCTTCGCGGGAATGGGCGGCGGAGACTTGCGTGCGGACACGCGCGGTGCCATGCGGCACGACCGGATAAAAGAAGCCAATGACGTAAACGCCTTTCTCGAGCATGCCCGCGGCGAACTTCTGCGATTTCGCGGCGTCGCCGATCATGATCGGAACAATTGGATGCACACCGGGCTTAATCGTCAGGCCGCGCTCGGTCAACGCGGCCCGAAAATATTTTGTATTCTCTTCCAGCTTGTCCCGCAATTCGGTCGATGCGCTGAGTAATTCGAGCGCTTTCAGGGTCGCCGCGACGATGTGCGGCGCGACACTGTTCGAGAACAGGTAAGGCCGCGACCGCTGCCGCAAAAGATCGACAATTTCTTTGCGGCTGCTGGTGAATCCGCCGCTCGCCCCGCCGAGCGCTTTGCCGAGTGTGCCTGTGATGATGTCGATCTTGCCCATCACACCGCGATATTCGTGCGTGCCGCGCCCGGTCTTGCCGAGGAAACCGGTAGCATGCGCATCGTCAATCATGGTGAGCGCGTCGTATTTTTTGGCGAGCTCGCAAATCGCCGCCAAATTCGCGATGGCTCCGTCCATCGAGAAGCAGCCATCGGTCGCGATCAACCGAAAGCGCGCATCCTTCGCGGCGCGCAATTGCGCTTCCAGATCGGCCATGTCGTTGTGCTTGTAACGAAAGCGCTGCGCTTTGCAGAGCCGGATACCGTCAATGATGCTGGCGTGGTTTAGCTCGTCACTGATGATCGCGTCTTTGTCGGTGAGCAGTGTTTCGAACAAACCGCCATTGGCGTCGAAGCACGACGGATAGAGAATCGTCTCTTCGGTGCCGAGGAATTTCGTGAGCGCGGCTTCGAGTTCCTTATGAATATCCTGCGTACCGCAGATAAAACGGACGCTCGCCATGCCGAAGCCATGCGAGTCGAGCGCCTCCTTCGCCGCGGCGATAAGTGCCGGATGATCGGCGAGGCCCAAATAATTGTTTGCGCACATGTTGAGCACGCGTTTGCCATCCGCGACGGCGATGTGCGCATCTTGCGGCGTGGTGATGATTCGCTCCGTTTTATAGAGACCCTGCGATTTAATTTCCTCCAGCGTGGTGGAAAGCTGTTTTTCGAATTCGACGAGCATAGGTGGATCGCAGATTACCCGCCTGGGGTCGCGCGGCAACCTACGGCGTGGTGGGCGCGGATTTGAATGGATCAAAAGAGATTGTGATGTCCATCCGCGAAATCCGCGTAATTCGCGGTGAAAATAGTCTTGCAAGGGCCTGTGAATAACTGTTAATAACTCGCCCCGATCTCCCTTGCGTCCCTCACAAACATTACTTGTTGGGCCTGCCGTGATCGGGGCACTTTTCCTCGCTGCCTGCGGGACGACGCAGCGCGCACTGCCGCCATACGAGCGACCGCTGGCGAAAAGCGATTTTCAAAATGTGCGCACGACAGCGTACACCCACACGGAAGCGGACCATCGCGAATATAGCAATCACAACGCGCTAGGCGGAGAATTGCATGCGGCGGGCCCGCCCATTCGCCGAGCCGAAGCAGTGCCGCGTGCAATTCCCGTGTATGAAGTTCCGCGCGCTATTCCAGTCGAAGAGCCCGTCGAGACGGAAGTGCGCGTTTCCTATTCGCCGCAGTTGCAACCATTCTCGATGTCGGAGAGACGAACAACAGTCAGGACGAAGCGAGGACGGGCTACATTGTCAGCTCCAACGCGGCTGGTTCCCGGTAGCGCGGCGGCGGATTGGTCGCGCTGGCCCGCAGGCACAGTCTTCCGTTTGCTTTCAACCGGGCAAGTGTATCGCGTGGAGGACTACGGCTGGGCGCTCTCCGGGCGCAACACGATCGACCTCTATATGGCGAACCAGCGCGAGATGAATTCGTGGGGCGCGCGTGAGGAGGGCATTCAAATCCTGCAATGGGGCGATCCTCAACAAAGTTTGCAATTCCTGCAGTCGCACCAGAACTACAAGCACATCAAACGGATGGTGCTCGAGCTCGAAGGCCGCCATAAACAAGCTGCCGCGTTACATTAGTTCAGGGTAGCGCAGGCGTCGCGCCTGCTGGCGTCAGCGTCCCGCTGACGCGAACTTCACGGTCTCCAAACTCGGCTCTGTTGTAATCGCTGATAATAAGTTCACCTCGGCGAGGACGCCGAGATCAACACGCGAGACGCATGCGCTACCCGGAATAATCCGCGCCTTCCGCTGTTCCGTTCAGACCGTGCCCCAATCGAGCACAATCTTTCCGGAGTTGCCTGATTTCATCAGCTCGATCGCTTCTTTGAATTGCGTGTAGGGAAAACGATGGGTGATGACCGGTGAGATATCGAGGCCGGACTGAATGAGCGCGGTCATTTTGTACCACGTTTCGTACATCTCGCGTCCGTAAATTCCTTTAATGGTGAGCTGGTTGAAGACGACCAGGTTCCAATCGATCGCGGCGTTGCCGGGCATGATGCCTAACAACGCGATCTTGCCGCCGTGAAACATGTTCGGCAGAATGTCGGCGAACGCTTTCGGATTGCCGGACATTTCGAGCGCGACGTCGAAACCTTCTTTCATTCCGAGCTTTTCCATCGCGTCGGCGAGTTTTTCGGTGCGCACATCAACGCCAAAAACATTCGGAGCCATTTTGCAGGCGAGTTCGAGGCGGTACGGGTTGACATCGGTAATGACGACATGACGCGCGCCGGCTTGTCTGCAAATCGGCACGGCCATGCAACCGATCGGCCCGGCACCGGTGATGAGCACATCTTCGCCGACGAGATCGAACGAGAGCGCCGTGTGCACAGCATTACCGAGCGGATCGAAACAGGAAAGAACGTCTAGCGGAATCGATGGATCGGCGTGCCAGCAATTTGATTGCGGAATGGCCACGAACTTGGCCCACGCGCCGGGACGATTCACGCCAACGCCCTGCGTATTCGGACAAAGATGACGTCGCCCGGCCAGACAATTCCGGCAATGTCCGCAGGTGATATGGCCTTCGCCGACCACGAGATCGCCACGCGAAAAGTCTTTTACGCGATCGCCAACAAGATCGACAACGCCGACAAATTCATGACCGATGGTCATCGGCACAGGAATCGTTTTTTGGGCCCAGGCGTCCCAGTTGTAGATGTGCACGTCGGTTCCGCAGATGGAGGTCTTCAGGACGCGAATGAGCACGTCATCGCTCCCAACCTCTGGAACCGGCACTTCCTCGAGCCACAGCCCCGGCTCGGCCTTAGCCTTCACGACCGCCTGCATTGTTTTTTGCACGACAGGAAATTATCCACAGATTTCGCAGATTCACACAGATTCCTCAGAAAGGATTTCAAAATCCAATCGGCGAAGATCTGCGTAATCTGTGGACAAAATTCATTCCGTTGGGATGATGCAACTAAATGCCTGCCACGCTTGAGCAAGCCGGGGCGAACGGGGTGACGCCGCGGTCCGTCTTTATTTTGCGATTCATCAGCACAGTGGCGCTCTGGTCGATCGCGCTTCTCATCGCGTTTTCGGGATTCGAGATTTTATTTTGGTTGTTGATCAGCGTGTTCGGGCTGATCGCGTTGTTGGAATTCTACCGCATGCTCGATCACAAAGGCCTGCCGAATTTCAAAATCACCGGAATGATCTGCGGCGTCGTCATGCTCGGCGGCAGTTTTTATTACTTCTCGAAGATTGGGCCGGCGGGTTCGTACGACTTCGAGATTGCGGTGTTGCTTTTCTTTTTATTGACGGTTTTCGCGCGGCAAATGTTCGCGCGCCTCCGCCACGACGAACCGCTGCAAACAATGGCTTACACCTTGTTTGGTCTCCTTTACGTGCTTTGGCTTTTTAATTTCACCACCAAGATCCTTTATCTCACGCCGCGTTCGAGCACCGGCGCCGTAACGGGACAGTTTTATGTTCTGTACTTGATCGCAGTCACAAAGTTCGGCGACATGGGCGCTTATTTGACTGGCAGCGCCATCGGCCGTCATCTGATGACGCCGCATATCAGTGCAAAAAAAACCTGGGAAGGTTTTTTCGGCGCGCTCGGTTTTGCGCTGTTTTGCAGTTTGATGCTGTTCAAATTGATGCCGGGCCATTTGTCCGCGCTCACCTGGACACATGCCACCATCCTCGGGTTGCTGCTTGGGTTCGGGGCAGTGGTCGGTGATCTGGCCGAATCGATTATCAAGCGCAGCACTGATGTAAAAGATTCCGGGAGCCTCCTACCGGGAATCGGCGGCGCGCTGGATTTAGTAGACAGTCTTCTCTTCACTGCGCCGCTTTTGTTTTTTTATCTGCGGCTGGTCATTCGGGTACCGTAGACGCCAAAAGTTCTGACAGAATTAACAAAATGAACAGAATAGAAGAGGTGCCAGAAGCTTATGATTTGTGCGGCCAAGTCATTGGTCTGGCAATGAAAGTGCACTCGACACTGGGTCCCGGTTATCTAGAGTCGGTTTATCAAAACGCGCTAATTTGGGAATTGCGGAAAAGCGGATTTAACGCTGACACCGAGAGACAAATCAGCGTCCAGTACGACGGACAAATCGTCGGTGCATTTACGGCGGATTTGGTAGTAAACAGTTCGCTGATCGTTGAGCTGAAAGCGAGCCAATCGCTTGCGAAAGCGCATGAGGTTCAGCTCGTAAATTATCTTGTCGCAACGGGATTCGATGAAGGTCTTGTGTTAAATTTTGGAGGAGAGCGGTTGGAATTTAAGAAAAAGTTTCGCCTTCCGAAGAAAGAGCAAGTCTCCCTCTGATTTCCGGAATTATTTTGTTTATTTTGTTCATTCTGTCGGAAAAATGAAACGTAAGCGTGTCGTTGTTCTGGGGGCGACGGGATCTATCGGCGAGAGCACGCTCAAAGTGGCGCGCGATATTCCGGAGCGCATGGAGATTATCGGTCTGGCGGCGAACAGTAACGCGGAAAAGCTGGCCGCGGCAGCGAACAAAGTTCGGCCGGAATCGGTTTGTCTGGTCGACGAATCGAAGATCGACATCTTGCGCAAAGCGCTCGATTACGAGCCGCGGATTCTTTGCGGAGAAGTTGGATTGCGCGAGATAGCTTGCTTAACGAATGCGGACATGGTGCTGGTGGCAATCGTCGGAACAGGCGGATTGCGGCCTGCGCTCGCAGCAATTGAAGCCGGTAAGGGCCTCGCGGTCGCGAGCAAGGAAATTTTGGTCATGGCGGGCGAGATCGTGATGCGCGAAGCGCACGAGAACGGCGTTCGCGTTTTGCCGGTCGACAGCGAACACAACGCGATTTTTCAATGCCTGGACGGTCGTTCATCAGAAGTCCGCCGCATTATTTTGACCGCGTCCGGTGGCCCATTTCGCGAAACGTCACGAAAAGATTTTGATTCCATCACGCCCGAGCAGGCGCTTAAGCATCCGACTTGGAACATGGGACCGAAGATCACGATCGATTCGGCCACGCTCTTCAACAAAGGCCTGGAGATGATCGAGGCGCGCTGGCTCTTCGGGGTGGAGATGAAACAAGTCGAAGTCGTTATCCATCCTCAAAGCATCGTGCATTCGATGGTCGAGTTCGCGGACGGCTCGATGCTGGCGCAGCTGAGTTACTCGGACATGTGTTTCCCGATTCAATACGCGGTCACTTGGCCGGATCGGGTCCCGAACACATTGCCGCCACTCGACTTTTCGAAACTGTCGAAGTTGGAATTTTTCACGCCGCGCTACGCCGACTTCCCGGCGCTAAATTTGGCGCGCCGAGCGGGCGAGACCGGCGGCACATTGCCCGCCGTCATGAACGCCGCAAACGAAGTGGCAGTGGCAGCATTTTTGGATCGACAAGTGAGTTTTCCGAGTATCTGGAAGATTGTCGAAGAAGTGATGAATCGGCATGGCAGCGTTGCGCATCCTGATCTCGATGCGATATTGCGAGCCGACCAATGGGCGCGGACCGAGGCCGCGAGCTTCGCTAAAACCTTGAATCGTTAAATCGGCCGCGCTGTTCTGGATCACGATTCACTATTCACAAATCACCATGCTTCTGCATATCGCGCGCGTTATCCTGATCCTGTTCGAGGTGCTCATCCTCTTCAACCTGCTCATCGTCGTGCATGAGCTCGGGCATTTTTTGGCAGCACGCTGGCGAGGGCTTTACATAGAGAAATTCGGCGTCTGGTTCGGCAAGCCGCTCTGGAAGAAAACCATCAACGGCGTCCGGTACTCGCTCGGTTCGCTTCCCTTTGGCGGGTTCGTCGCGCTGCCACAGCTCGCGCCCATGGATATCATCGAGGGTAAAGCCGATCTCGATCGCGCGAAGCTGCCGAAAATTTCCGCGCTCGACAAAATCATCGTAGCGGTGGCCGGCCCACTATTCAGTCTGCTTCTGGCGCTTTTTTTTGCCGGCATTGTTTGGGTGGTCGGGCATCCGGTAAGTGAAGCGGATTCGACCACGATTATCGGTTATGTAGCGCCGGATTCGCCAGCGCAGAAGGTTGGATTGCAGCCCGGCGATAAGATTCTGGAGGTCGATGGCAAACCAGTCAGGCGCTTTCTTGGGATGAATGACAGCGTGAGCTGGAATGTGGTGCGAAGTGAAGGCGAAAAAATTGCGGTGAAATTTGAGCGCAACGGAAAGGTGCAAACAGTGTGGGTGGAACCCTACAAAGCGGAAACGCGTGGGTGGCGTAGACAAAGTGTGAGACAGCTACTCATCTACCCGGCGGAGACGCCAATCATCGACAAAGTGGAGCCGAACACGCCCGCAGCAGAGGCTGGACTGCAACCGGGGGATATCATTCGCGGGTTCGACCAGATGCCAATCTACAATCCGATCGCGCTGCTGGAATACATCAGCAAACATCCGAACGACCAGCTTGTTCTTCATGTGGAGCGACATGGGGCAAAGTTTAACGTTCCGGTCAAACCGACCCTTCTGCCCACCGACGGGGCGATGAAGCCGCGAATTGGAATTCAATGGGACACGACGGGAATAATGTCGATCTCGCATCCCAATCCCGTCGAACAAGTGTACAACAGCGTGGCCGGCACATTGAAGACAATTGGAGCAGTTGCGTCGCCGAAGTCGGACGTGCGGTTACAGCATTTGAGCGGTCCAGTCGGCATTGGGCGTATCTATTATTTGCTTTTCCAAAGTGAACGCGGATGGCAGCTCGCCCTGTGGTTCAGCGTAATTTTAAACGTGAACCTCGCGATTCTGAACATGCTGCCAATCCCCGTTCTTGATGGGGGACACATCGTGCTGGCGATCATCGAATCGGTCCGGCGCAGGCCGGTAAACATGCGTGTGCTGGAGGTTATCCAGACCAGCTGCGCCGCCCTGATTATCGGTTACATGCTCTATATCACGTTCTTCGACGTACAGGATCTACCTTTTGTCCGAAAGAAGCTCGACCAAATGGAATCTCAGGCGCCCGCGAAAAATTCCCAGGCGCCATAGCGGTGCCCCCGTTGCGTCGCGCTCGGTGGGCGCGTACATTTATCCCGTAAGCATTGACCATGCGTGAATTGCTGTACTGCAAGAGTCCATTCGTTTATCAGCGCCGCCTTACTCGTGAAGTAAAGGTGGGCAACGTTGGAATTGGCGGCGCAAATCCCATCCGTGTCCAGTCGATGATCACCTGTGACACGATGGACACGGAAGCATCGATCCGGGAAACGATCGAGTTGGCAAAAGTGGGCTGTGAAATTGTGCGGATCACCGCACCAACAGTAAAAGACGCGCGCAATCTCGAAAATATCGTGAAAGGTCTGCGTGACCGAAGCTGCGATGCGCCGATCGTCGCAGACATTCATTTCAAACCGGAAGCCGCGATGGAAGCCGCGAAGTGGGTGGAAAAAGTGCGCATCAATCCCGGCAACTATGCGGATTCGAAGAAATTCGTCATTCGTGAATACACGGACGAGCAATACGCCGCTGAGCTGGGCCGGATTCGCGAGCGATTTTCGCCACTTGTCGATCTTTGCAAGAAGCGCGGCATTGCCATGCGCATCGGGACGAACCACGGTTCGCTTTCCGATCGAATTCTGAATCGCTACGGCGACACGCCGCTCGGCATGGTCGAAAGCGCGCTCGAGTTCGCGCGGATTGCGCGTGATTTCGATTATCACGACTTCGTCTTCTCGATGAAAGCGAGCAACCCGAAAATCATGATCGCGGCATATCGGCTGTTGGTCGCGCGATTGAACGACCTTGGGCCCGATTGGAATTACCCGATTCATCTCGGCGTGACTGAGGCGGGCGAAGGCGAAGATGCGCGGATCAAGAGCGCAATCGGGATCGGGTCGCTCTTGGCTGATGGAATCGGCGATACGATTCGCGTTTCATTGACGGAAGACAGCCCTCATGAAATTCCGGTGGCGAAAGCGCTGATTGAAAACATCAACAACACGTCCAACTCTCAACTTTCAACTTTCAACTCTCAGCTTCCCTTCGATCCTTTCTCGTATCAACGGCGGGCGACGGAGAAGATTGCGCACGATGGCGTGAAACTCGGCGGAGACGAACTGATCCGCGTTGTCGTTAGGCAGGCGAACTTCGACAAGATCGCACATAAGATTGACAAGATGGGCGATTACAAGCCGGAGATCGTTTACGAAACCGCAAATATCATCGAAGTCGATCCACGCGATGATAGCGCGATCGCCAGACTCAATGCGGAACCAAATCCGCAGTTTGTTACGGTGAAAGACGATGTCGATCTTGCAGTGATTCCAGCGTTTCGGTTATTGGCAGCTCGATTGCAGGCGCGGCATCCGATCCTTCTCAAAGATTGCGGATTGCGGATTGCGGATTGCGGGAAAGATTTCCAAGAGAGGCTGTTACTTGCTTCGACAAATATCGGTTCGTTGCTGTGCGACGGAATCGGCGACGCGATCTTGGTGCAGGGCGAGAAGGCACCCGGGCAGGCGCTGCGCTTGTCTTATAACATGCTTCAGGGAGCAGGTTCGCGCATTTTCAAAACCGATTACGTAGCATGCCCATCGTGCGGGCGCACGTTGTTCAACTTGCAAACCACCACGGCCAAGATCAAAGCGGCGACGTTGCACTTAAAAGGCGTGAAGATCGCGATCATGGGCTGCATCGTAAACGGGCCAGGCGAAATGGCCGACGCTGATTTTGGTTATGTCGGCGGCGCGCCCGGCAAAGTGAATCTCTACGTCGGCAAAACCGCGGTTAAATTCAACATTCCCGAAGCGGAAGCGGTGGATCGATTGCAAGATTTGATTCGCGAGCACGGCAAATGGGTTGAGCCCGCGTCGGCCATCTCGACTGTAGAAGTCGTCTCATGAGCGTATAGCTGGAACATTTTCCTGGCGGATCGCCGTCGTCAGCAATCGCGGCTGGACACAGCCAAACCCCAATTACAAGTCGAACTGATTGGAAAGGATTATGAAAAAGAAACTAGTGCTACTCTTTGCCATTTTGTTTTCTGTGAGCGGGATTTCGGTACCCTCCGTTAATGCAATCGACATCTCCATCGGGGTCAGTGATCGGCCTTACTATGTTCACGGGCCTGGTTACTGGAGCGGCGGAGTTTATTACGTCTGGGGTCCAGGATATTGGGAATGGTACCATCATCACAAACGCTGGCACCACGGTTACTACCGAATCCGCCATTAAGACGGCCTGACGAATCTATCACGCTAAGTGTGCGTTAAAGTATAACCGGCCTTCGCGGTTTCAGGTGTTTCGTCGCCGCGAGCAATTCTCGCGTGTGCATTTGACGCGCGAGGGGCGTGCCACCATATTCGACGCTCCCTCCGCCCTCCGGAAGGGGGTCTCTCAATGGATAAGATCCGTAACATCGCCATCATTGCGCACGTCGATCACGGCAAGACGACGCTGGTCGATCAGTTGCTGCGTCAATCGGGCACGTTCCGTTCCAATCAAAAGATCGAGGAACGCGTGATGGATTCGATGGACCTTGAGCGGGAGAAGGGAATCACGATCCGCGCGAAGAACGCCGCTTTTCAATGGAACGGTTATCGGATCAACATCGTCGACACACCCGGTCACGCCGATTTCGGCGGCGAAGTTGAGCGGATCATGAAAATGGTCGATGGCGTGTTGCTCGTGGTCGACGCGCACGATGGGCCGCAGGCGCAAACACGTTTTGTTTTGCGCAAGGCGATGGAGAATCGCGTCAAACCGATTGTTGTCATCAACAAGATCGACAGAGAAAATGCGCGGCCGCACCAAGTCCTCGATGCCGTGTTCGATCTTTTTGTTGAGTTGAAGGCGACAGATGAGCAACTCGATTTCCCAATTATTTACGCAAGCGCGAAGGATGGCTACGCCATGCGCGAACTGCACGACAGCAGCGACGACATGACGCCGTTATTCGAGGCGATTACTCAACATGTGCCGCCGCCAAAAATTTCAAGCGAGCCATTCTTTCAAATGCTCGTCTCGAACCTGGATTACAGTGATTACCTCGGGAGAATTGCGCTCGGGCGCATCGTCAGCGGGCGCGTCGCCGCCGGTGATTCAATCGTGTGCATTCACCGTGACGGCCAACGGGAACGGGCCGCTGTCACTGCTCTTTTTACCTACGCCGGATTGGAGCAGGTTGAAATCAAACATGCGACCGCTGGCGACATTGTTGGGCTGACCGGTTTCGAGGAAGTTTACATCGGCGAAACGCTGACCGATCGCGAGGAACGAACGCCACTTCAATTCGTGGATATCGATCCACCGACGATTCGGATGAACATTCTGGTCAATGATTCGCCGTTTGCCGGGCGCGAAGGAAAATTCGTCACGGCACGGCACGTCCGGGAGCGCTTGATTCGCGAAACGCGCGGCAATGTTTCGCTCCAGGTGAGCGACACGGAAACAGGCGGCGCATTTGAGATCAATGCGCGTGGCGAAATGCAAATCGCCATCCTGGTGGAGCAAATGCGACGGGAAGGCTACGAAGTGATGGTGTCCCGTCCCGAGGTAATTTTTCATCGAGACGAATCGGGCAACTTGCTCGAGCCGCTTGAAGATCTCTATGTCGATCTTCCGAACGAAAATCTCGGCGACATTTTGCAGTCCGTTGCCAATCGCAAAGGCGAAATTGTCGGCATGGATCATCATGCAACGCGCGTATCACTCGAGGCGATTATTCCAACGCGCGGTTTGATTGGCTTTGAGACCGACCTGGTCAATCTCACACGTGGCGAAGGATTGATGAGTCATCTATTTCGTGAGTACGCACCATTCAAGGGCGAGATTGGCGGCCGCGGCCGCGGCGTGATGGTATCGATGGAATCGGGAGTCAGCATGGCTTACGCGCTCAATAACATTCAGGAGCGCGGCCGGCTGTTCATCGGACCGCAGGAAGACGTTTACGAGGGGATGATCGTGGGCGAAAACGCGCGGCCAGAAGATTTGCCGGTCAATCCGTGCAAGGCTAAACATCTTACCAACATGCGCAGCCAGGGCGAAGGCAAAGGGATTCAACTGGAAGCGCCGCTCCGCATGAGTCTCGAGCGTGCGATCGAGTACATCGACATCGACGAATATGTGGAAGCGACACCGAGATCATTGCGTTTGCGCAAGCGGATTCTCGACGCTACCGCCCGGAAGCGCGCCATCGTGATAGCTGCTTAAATCAGCTCACAAATCACGATCTTTTCGATCTTCTTTTCCTCAGGCGCGGCAAAGATTAGTTCGATTTCCTTGTTCAAAAACCAGTTTCGAATTTTTGGAAGGGATTGAGTCAAGCCCTGTGTTTGATTACAAAAATGTAATGTTAAATGGTTTGTCCCTTTCGGCAAAATCGCCGACTATCACTAATTCAACTTAAATTTATCCCCAAATATATGAAAACTCCTCATTGGTTTAGTCGGAATCGTTTCTTCTCACTTGTGCGCATCGCGAGTGCGGGCACACTCATCTCCGCGGCGGCGGCAATGGCCTTCGTCGCTGCGAACCCATCCAGCCCATCGCTGGCGGGAAAATCAGACAGCAAGCGTCAAGCCACTGCCAAGTTCAGGCAGGATCGCGATGAATTCCTTGGAAACCAGCGAGCCATCCCCGGTCTTGGACACGACCGCGGGCCACTGTCCGCGGCGGAAGAGGCTTACGCGCTTCGCGCCTACCCAGCCAAAAACATCCCCTTTAAGCTGACCAGGAACGCCCAAAAAGCTTGGGCGCAGGTGGTGGCACGCAGCAAGAAAAAAAGCACCACGGTACAGGGGACGCAGACAAGCTCGGCAGCAGGTCCATCTGGTCCGTTGCTCCCTTTATCGGTGGGCGCGTGGGGACTGGTTGGCCCAACCAATGCGAATTTTCCTGGCGTCCTGACGTTCAGCGGCGCGCCGTACACCACGTCCGGCCGCGTTACGGCCCTGGCTATCGATCCGGCCTGCGTACCGGGACCGGGTAACTGCCGGATGTGGGTAGCGGCCGCGGGAGGCGGGGTCTGGCGCACGCTTAACGCGCTCGGTAGTCCGCCAAACGACTGGACGTTTGTCTCAGGCAGCTTTGCCACAAACGCGATCGGCACTTTGGTCTATAACGCTGGTACAGGCACTCTTTACGCCGGAACAGGCGAGCCCAACTCCTCCGGCGATTCAGAAGCTGGCTTCGGCATTTATACGTCAACCGACGGCGGCAACACGTGGACGCATCTCGCTGCAGCCACGGCCGTTGGATCGGCGTCAGTTAACTGCGATGCCGCGAATGGGGTGCCACCCGGAACATTCGGGACGAGGACGGCCCCTGCGTACGCGGGCCCCGCGTTCGACGGCCGGGCTATTTCGTCAATCCTGGTCAACGGCACCACGATGTACGTCGGCTCGACTCGCGCTGTTCGCGGAGTGACCGCCGTCGCAGGTGGCACCTCCGTTAGCCTGGCTCCCGGTCTTCCACCATTTGGGATATGGAAGTCCACCGATAGCGGCGCAACATTCACCCTGCTCAATTCCGAGGCGATCTGTCTCAATCCAGCGCTCGCTGGCGATGCCGGCGTGATCCAGTCGAGCTTTGGTTCTACGCGCGGTGTTCATCACGTCGAGTTCGACCCTGGTTACCCGGGGAACACCACGCTTTATGCGGCTCCATTTCCGAGAACCGCTGGCGTCCCGCGTAACACCGGCGGCGGCGTTTATCGCTCCCCCGACGATGGCGTAAGCTGGACGCAGATCAAGACAGCACTCAATTCCGCGAATGCCCAGGATCGGGCTTCGTTCGCTGTCACACCGATCGTAATTGGAGATGTCCCTTTCACGCGAATGTACGTGGGCAATGGAAATGACGGAACGAATTCGGCTCGGCTGTATCGCAGCGATGATGTTGTGACCGCTGCGCCGGTGTTCACCGATCTGACAGCAGTGCAAGAGGCGTCCCCAGTAAAGAAGCAAACGCTGGGCTACTGCACCGGCCAATGCTGGTACGACAATGTGGTTTATACGCCTCCGGGACAACCTAACCTCGTGTTCTTGGGCGGTTCGTTCGATTATAGTAATTATGGCTTCAGGAATAACGGACGCGCGTTCATACGTTCAGAGGACGCCGGCTTGACCTTTTACGATCAGACTTGGGATGCGCAGAACAACGGGCCTCCGCCGGGCGGTTCCTGTTGCCAGCCGAATCCGATCTTTCCGAACGGCATGCACCCGGACAGTCACGCCATTGTGCAGATCCCGGGCCAGGCCCGCGTGATTTTCGGCTCAGACGGCGGCCTCATCCGATCAGAACTTGGATTCACGAACATCTCGTCCCAGTGCACTGTGCCGCGAGCGCAGGCTGGCGCGGACCTCCTGACGTGTCAGCAATTGCTCAAAAAGGTGCCGACCACCCTGATCGGCATTAACCCGGGCCTCTCGACGTTGCAGTTCCAGAGTCTATCGGTTGCGGCAGATAACTCTCTGCATTTGCAAGGTGGGACGCAGGACAACGGAACGTTTGAGACCTATCAAGTGCCTAACGGTAAGATTTGGCCGCAGATTATCTATGGTGACGGCGGTCTGTCGGGCTTTAACTTCGCCGACTCCACGCAGCGGGTGAACACATTCACGTCGGCTTTTCACGATGTGAACTTCCAGAATGGCGACCCGACGAAGTGGGTCATCGCGAGCGGAAAGATCGTGGCCAGCGGAGAAAGCGCGCTCTTCTATAACCCGATCATTGCCGATCCTGCCGTAGGAGGGACGATCTTCGCAGGTGCAGTGAGCGTCTGGCGGACTCAAGATTGGGCCGGTAGCCAGGTGTTCCTCGAAGCGACCTGCCCTGAGTTTACGACCTCGGGCGCGAATCCGCTCTGTGGTGACTTCGTCCAAATCGGGCTGAACGGCGCGACAAACCTGACGGTATCGTCGGCCGGCGACTATCGCGGCACCAGCCGCTCCGGCGGTAATGTTGGCGCCATCGCAAGGGCACCCGGCGACCCGGGGACGCTGTGGGTGGCGACGACACCCGGACGCGTGTTTGTCTCGAAGAACGCGGATAATGCCACGCCGACCCTTGTCACTTACACACGAATCGACACGCTCGCCTCGAACAGTCCAGGCCGGTTCATTAGCGGTATCTATGTCGATCCAGCCAACCCGAATCACGCCTGGCTCTCCTATTCGAGCTATAGTACGCTGGATCCGGCAACACCGGGACACGTATTCGAAGTCACCTTCAATCCGATAGGTCCGACGGCGACATGGACGAACCGCGACGGGTCGGGAGGGACGATGTTCCCAGACTTCCCGGCAACAGGTATTGCCGCCGATTCGAATGGCGATCTCTATGTCTCGAATGACTGGGGCGTCCTAAGGTTGCCGAACGGCTCGCCTGACTGGGAGGTTGCCGGCACTGCTCTTCCCATGGTCGAGGTTACAGGGCTCAACATCGTGCCCAGTGCTCGACTGCTCTACGCCTCTACTCACGGACGAGGCGCTTGGAGGCTGAAACTACCGTAAAAGGTTTGTTTGCACCGGGCGGGATAGGTGAGAATCTATCCCGCCCGTTTTTTTTCGGTGAGATGGTGTATTGTTAAGCGAGAATGTATCGTTCTCTCGAACATCTGATTGCCGGCTGGGCCTTTTTGATTCTGGCGGGCTGCGCCGCATCGCTTAATGCTGAGTCGGCAGGGGTGCTAGAAGGACATCTAAGCATCGTTTCCTCCAAGCCGGTCGAGCCAACCGATAAAAATACGCCGTCGGCCACGGAGGAAAACTATGCTGACTATCCAGTGCTCATCTTGAGTCAGGACGGACAAAAAGAAATTGCGCGAGTGACAGCGGACAACAATGGAAATTATCGCGTTGAGTTGCCGCCGGGGGATTATATTCTGGATGTGCAAGGGCGCACCCGCGGGCGCGTGCGCGCGAAACCAGAACGATTCACGGTTATTTCGAACCAGACCGTCCGCGTGAATATGGATATTGACCTCGGCCGCTCGCCAAGCTCGGCGCAATCGCTGCAGCGTGATTGACAAAACGGTCCGGCCGGAGTTAAATCTCCGGCAGTTAGTCCGCTACCTCGCCAGCCATTCTCTCGCGAGGCGCTGTTTCAAATCTACAGGTTTTTAGTCAGGCAACCTCATCCAGAAAATACAACTCCGCGCTCTGCACCATGTCGGGACATAGCAAGTGGTCGAAGGTCAAGCGTTTCAAAGGCGCGATCGACGCGAAACGCGGCAAGATCTTCAGCAAATTATCAAAGGAAATCACCATCGCGGCTAAAACCGGTGGTGGCGATCCCAATGGCAATCCGCGTCTGCGGAGCGCGATCCAGGCAGCGCGCGCGCAAAGCATGCCCAATGATAACGTGGAGCGCGCAATCAAACGCGGTACCGGCGAAGGCAAAGACGGGCAGCAGTTTGATGAGATTGTATATGAAGGCTATGCCCCG
>WNFQ01005737.1_pt1 | contig 16232 bp, 15 predicted proteins | sample 5400171 | NCBI WGS metagenome assembly WNFQ01 (sample SAMN13153356, study PRJNA577476) | soil metagenome | isolation source: 20 cm soil under Madrone tree | place: USA:California | collected 2016-06-14 | reverse complement strand
TTTACAGACTCAGCACCATACTCAGATAACAGTTCTACAATCTCGGTATAACGTGGCCCCCAACGAGAACGGCCCGGGGTCATGCCAAGTATGTCGCGCACATTGACGTCTGCACCGTGCTCCAGTAATAATCGCGTGACTTGCGTTCTTCCATGCCGTGCTGCCCAGTGAAGTGCAGTCGTGTCGTCCTGACATCGAGCATCAACTTGAACCACTGCCCCACGTTCGAGTAGCATTCGAGCAAACTCGACATGACCCCCCATCGCCGCATAGATCAGTGAATTGTTATTATATACGTTTCGAGCATCGACATCTGCACCACGATTGAGTAGACATTGCCCAGCTTCGAGTCTTGCATTTTTTGATGCTCTATGTAGTGCGGTATCGCCGTACACATCCCGGGCCTCTAAATCAGCGCCATGCTCGATTAATAACGACAAAATGTCGGTATGGCCTTCTGCCGCCGCACCATGCAACGGAGTCCCGGATCGCCTATTCCTGCTAGTGGCATTTACATGCTCTGGACTTAGGACGCATGGTTGACAAGGAGCGACCTCGCCTATCTTCGTTGTAAATCCAGAGCCAGGTTGAAAGGTGCGGCTTGTCGGCATCAAACAGACTTGTCATCCCTTCTTTGATGCGTGACGACACATTCTCTACTCGCGCATGCATGGGCCAGTACTGAGCAGCGTAGATAGCCAACGGGAAGCTCTTGACGCTGTCACGGTCAACACTATCATCCAATCGAAGGAGGACGCCAAGGCATACTTGTGCAAGAATCGTATGCGCAGGTTCGAGTCGAATGTGATAGCACGTGACATCCCGGATGGGTTCGGCAAGCCGGTCCGCCGTCAAAAATTCCTTGACGGAAAAATGCGAAAATTGAACCACCCGTGCATCACCGTCCTTGACTATCGTGACCAAGCTCGAGCATGCCGACATGACTGCCTCTTCTTGATCCTCCCAGCGCCATCCTGGATTTAGCTTCGGCATCCCCCCCGCGTTGAAATCGAAAGCCAGGATTTCGGCCAGTTCCTCGACCCGAAGCGGCCGAACAGCCACCACTAGACATTGCAACAATCTACGTGCATGTCCTTGGTTAGGCTTCCTGATCTCCCTCAGTATCCGCTCGTATGTCTCGTCTAGGCTGTCAGGCAACTCCTCAAGTATATGCCGGACACTTGGTGGAAAGCACTGCCGTAGGAGCTCCAATTGACAGAACACCCATCGGAACCTATTCCATGTTTAATTTCCCGCAGAAACGCAGACTGCAAAACACTTACATTCCACCCGCCTTTTCCGATAAAATCTTGATAACCAGTTCCTTGTCCTCTTCCCGCCATCTCCCCATTCTTCGATCTGAGCGAACAGATGAGGAGACATAGTTGGCGATATCCTCCTTTTGCCCACTTTCGTCATGAAGGGACACGAGGTGTTTGGCCAAGCATTCGAGGCCAATTTGAATGTCGTGCTCTGGCCGGCTCGTCACACAGACGTGGAGGTTTGGAAGCTGAAGGCCGACAAGTTCCTCCACCAGTTCAAGAACTTCTTCTCGTGGTGATGGAATGGTAGACGTAATCGGACACTCGTCAAGAGCATCCATTATGATGTAAGTAGGTTTCCGCGTCTCGAGGATGAGCATTTCTTTGAGACATTTGACCATCGCGCGGTCACTAGGTTTCTGTTCTCCATCATCATGTGCACAGTAGAGTTGGAAGAGAATGTCATGGCGGGAACCGGACCGAGCAGAAAGTTGGATGAGAAGGGATGGAAGTAAGTTTTGAAGGTTCTGCTTATCGAGGTCCTTGAAATCAAAATAGAAATAGGCCAACGAGGCCTTCCCAGCATCGCGCAAGGCTATGATATCTTCTATGATCGAGGAACTGAAATAATAATGTCATTTCTCACAGGAGTGTAAAGAGTCGAAGAAGTGCGAACCATACAACACTTTTTCCTGAGCCCGCTAAAGAAATGAGAGGTGGATCAGGGGCCGTCGCATGGTGGAGGTCAGGAGTAACACACGTTTTCCATGTACCCACAATAAGGAGCCAGTCGATTTCCATTGATTAAATATACTTCCTTGGAAAAACCATTGAGTTGTGCCGTTGTGATGGACTTTGCATGCAATGTTATGATTCGTGGAAGGATTTGGGGGCGAGAGCCATCGCAGAAGATTATCTCTGAGTTGGCTCCCTGTGAAGCTGTCTAAGCGCGCAGAATGACAGTCAGGGTTTACGGGATAACGAACGGTTGGCCTGGTCTAATTTATCATCGACACCTTGGACGTTTCTGTCAATGCCTTGCACCTTGTCCTCGACATCTTGAACCTTGTTGCCAACATCTTGCACGTCGTCGCGGACATCCTGTACCTGCCCCTGGACACCCACCATTTTCACATCGACGCTGTGAGTCATCTTCAGCTGCTCCGCAGATGCCATCCGTGCCTCTTCTTGTGTCAACCTGTCCAACCTCTCTAGGCTATCCTCGATGTCTCGGTTTCCTATCAACTTTTGAAAGTACTTTTCTGAATAACCTGTTAGTCCAGAACGGTAAATAAACGCGAAATCAACTCACTCAATTTCCCACACCTCACGTCCTTTGTTGCGATCCCAAGGATTGCCAGTACCTCAACCATAATCTCAACGATTATGTCCCTCATAGCGGCGGTCGGTGTGATGCTCGTGTATATCTCAAGCCGGTGGAAGAAACGTTCGATGTGGTTGAAGATATCGATAAACTTGTCTCGGCTAGCACTCGAATCTTTGGCCGCCTGACGACCCTTGATGTCAAAATAGGTCGCACAAGGGAGATGCAGACACCGACCGAAAGGAGAACGCCGATCCCTGCAAAGATCACAGTCGCTGGTGGGAATGACTGAAAATAAATATTAGAGCAGGAATTGTTTACGACAAAGGATATCGATATTCACTAGCCCAATACGCTGGCCAATGGTCTCGGAAAATGAATATAGGACATTCACGGTCGGAGTGACCCATCTCGTCAGACTGCGCTCTTCGTCACCGTTCTGGGATCGGGTGAATGCAGGTACTTGTTCTCGAAGGACGGTGAGAACTCCCTCGGGAGAAGCGCAGGATTGAAGGCTAGGAAGGAGCGGATCCGAGGCTAGGTCTTTCTTAGTTCTACGTCTGTACGTTTCCAAAGCAGCGTCGAAAATAAACGCAAAGTTGGAATGCGGGGTGGATGTGGATGGCGTAGTGGACATGATGGGGCGCGGTGAAGACAAGGATAGTTGGTGATGGATGTATGATAGTATGAAGGGGAGGGTTCGGTAATTAGCCGCCCTAGCTTAGCGCCCTAGTTGGCCCACAGCCATATGAGAGTCCCACGAGATAACCGCCGCCAAATGGGCTTATGAATATTCATAGGAATGCCTGTGGAGGTTTCCACATTTCCCGTACCAGATGTTCTCCCAATCAATTTCTTATCTGTACGTTCAAAACAGTCCAACGACGTCAACCTGAGCAGCACAGCGACATATCATTCCACTGGCAAGACATCCTCGGGCCCGTGTTCATCAAGACTCCATGTTCCCACTGCGATACATTCGGGTTTCATCTTTGTTCACCAGAGTTCTTACTCAGTGCGTGATCAAGTTTTTCTCCCCTCTTGAGTGCCTCTGGACTCAGAGGTGCCATCTTCTGCTTGGGGGGTAGACGACAGACTGTTGACTTGGGAGCGAAAGATGCCGCCGGACTGAGGTTGAGAGGGACGAGAATTGTGGAGCCGCGAGTCTTCTTCTGAGAGCGTAAGAAGTAGAGGTGGAAAATGACCGTCGAAGGGTTGGACCTTGACGGCCTTGGAATTGCCGCAGTGGATGTCATAATGAGAAACTGGAGGCATTGGCACTCTGAAAGGGAGAGATGAAGATATCACGTCTGAGCGTTGGACGCTAGCGTATTCTATCACAAGTACGAAATACTGTAAATACATCAGAGTACACAGCCGACACTACTCTCTTACGGACTTGCACCGTACGCAGACAGCAGTTCTACAATCTCGGGATAACGTGGTCCCAACTGGGAAGGGGTGTTGCCCAATGCGTCGCGCAAATCGACTTCTCCGCCGTGCTCCAATCATAATCATGCGACTTGCGTTTTTCCCTTCTGTTGCTGCCTAGTGGAGTGCAGTCTTGTCGTTCCGACACCGAGCATCAACCACAGCCCCGCGTTCAAGTAGCACTCAAGCAAACTCGACATGACCCCACATTGTCGCAAGTATTAGTGCATTGTTATTATATTGGTTCCGAGCATCGATATCTGCACCACCATTGAGTAGACATTGCCCAGCTTTGAGTCTTGCGTTTCCCGATGCTTGTACAGTCAGCCACCCAATCTATCCACATTGAGAACGTGGGGCTGCCCAGTATGGGTGCACGCCATCGACCGATCGAAGTTGAGCCCCCCGCACGCGTGAGGCACATTGGCTCGGGCCTGACATCGATGCACGAGCCCATCGCATCTTCTGGCCCTATGTAGTGTATCGCCGAATCTGTTCCGGGCCTTTAAATCTGCGCCATGCTCTATTAATAACAATAAAATGTCGGATTGTCCTGCCGACACCGCAGCGTGCATCGGAGTCTCGGGAGGATCACAGGATTGAAGGGTGGAAAGGAGCGGATGCGAGGTCAAGTCTTCCTTCGTTTTACGTTTGTAAGTTTCCAAAGCGGCATCGAAAATGGACGCAAATTTGGAATGCGAGGCAGATGTGGAGGGGACTGCAAACATGATGATTCGTCGAGAAGGGAGGGATGTGCATGGTACAGAGGGACCATTCCATTACAGTATATCGGTAGTTAGGCCTACGTCGTAGGTCCGTGAGGCCGCACGTGACAATTCGGCTATGCGGCCCGGGACTTTCCTGGTTTTCACCACTTCCGAGTCCATCTGCAGCTTGCTCGACCACGACTCTCGTTTAATCTAACGGGTTTCTAACGTTATTATGCCAAAAAATCATGTCCAAGATGGTGGTCATTTGAAAAAGCCCGTCAAGTCGGATTTGACATCACGAAAGACCTATCATTTTAGAGACGGCGCAGATGTTCAACGACATTTACAGAAACATGACAGCCTGAGACTTACGGACAGTGAGGTACTTTCACTTTGTACTGAAGGAAGCGTAACTGACTGTTTGAACACTTGCAGCCCTCACTGCACTCCGCAACCAGCTTACCATAAAATTTGGTGAAGAATCAGTACAACCACAGGGCGAACGTTTGGCTCTCGCACGTAGCTGGCTGGAGAGTGCTCCTGGCGCTCAGAGCATCTTCAACATATGGGAAAGCACCACAGAGGTATGAGGGTGTGTCTCTTGTTTCTGCCTCATTTGTTCTGAAGATATTACCAGCGACAGCCGTCTCTTCTCGCGCTGTTGATCTCCGTTTTGTCATCTCTACTGACAATCCTATCAACGCAGTATACACACCACAAGATCGGCCAACCCATTCTGAAGAAGCTGTTATCTCCAGATTACCTCGTTTATTTGAACTCCTATCTGACCGGCTCACATAATGAGCTCATCATTGCCACATTGAAGCTGTTCTGCGCGCTGTCTGCATTTGGGGGAGGCTGTGAAAAGAGAGCCGTCTTAGAAGGGTTTTCATGGGAGAACAAGGTACGCTCGATCAGCCTTTTTTTATTTGTCTTCTGTGATCTCGCTTTAGAAACTACATAGACTGCTATCTATGAGACGCAGGACAAAGATGACCAGCTCAACTGATGTCCGTGCCGTACCAGGTTTGTGGGTTCCAGTTCGTTTTGTAGGGATGCTGAAGACTTCTTTAGACATTCGAACTCTGTACATTCTTTTTATTCTCTCCTTTGTTGACAACTCTGCGGCTAGCTCGGTGAAGTCCTCTTTTTTGGAGCAACGCCATGACATCTTTCGCTCGATTTTTGGCGGTATCGATCAAGACCCATATTCTCTGGCCAGAAACATTCTAGAAGTCGCGTGGACGGACATCTGGCTGGATCCGAAAGTAAAACGGACCGTCAAAGTGAACGTTTTCAACGAGGCGTGCTTGCACCTGGTACGTCGAGATAGCCCCGCCTTGTGCACATTTTCACGACCACTAGATTATGAAACTTTACAGTTGCTCCGATGGTGAAGGTTCCGATGATCAGGTTCCTGCTGATCTCGCGCATCACTTTCTTCTTGCTGTCTGCACACACCCTGGCGTGGGAGCATGTTTCAAGGACCGTGGATGGTATCCTCGTGAAACCGGGGATGACGTGCTTTCCCAGAACAGTTATGAGACAGCTCCTAAAGGCGCACGCATTTATAATAAGATTTTAGCACAATTGCTCAAATCCTTGAAAGTCAGCGAGGACCCACGCCAACAAGAACTTGCCCTGAGAATTATGGCGGCTTGTCCTGAGCTTGTCTGTGGGTACGTGCTATCCTTGTATTACGCTCCTCATTTTGTGATGGATCCTAGTTACTGGTCAGCTGCCTCCTTGACTTTAGAGCCTCGACTATCCTCCAAGTGGATCGCGAACATCGCATTTTTTGGCAACGTCATTTCACTTCCCGTCCCCGGCGCATCATTTCTACTGCCAGGAAGCTCCTTGTATCTGCCCAGTCCACCTCCACTATCCTCATTCCTTGAGAATGTCTTCCCATCCGTCAATATTAAGGCTCATTTTTCGCGTGGTATCATGTCAGCTTCCCCGTTGGTGCAGCACTGTACCACAATGGCATTGGCGAAATGTCTTCTGAAGTATTCAGAGATTCTCAAGGTCATGCATAAGATCGAGGGTGAGCTGGAAGAGAGCGAAAGTGATGGGCAGTGGAAGAAACGGAGGAATGAACTCGAGCTGGAGGCACGTCGACGGGTTCCTGACTTTCAAGTTGTCATCGCTTTCTCTCAAAAGGCGGGTGAAGAGGTCCAAAGAGAAGACGCCGGTGCAACGGCGGCACCGCCTAGTAATGTCCGCATGGCAATGCTGGCTGAGAACTCTACTCGACTCCTGTGGCTCTACCATTTGTGTTTCCCCTCTTTGGTCGCCGAAGTACGATTTGATGTAGGAAAATTGCTGCAGAGCTCGTTCGACAACGAAGTCGAAACGGACAATATCGCAGGGCCGACGTCAGGACTGGATACTCTGCGACGGTTGCATGTACTTCGCTTGCTAAGGGAGAGCGACCAATTCTTGGGATTCGGCAAATCTGGTGAGTTTCGCTGGTACAGCACATCTTTTCTGGGAGTATATTGTTCGAGCATGATCCTGAGGAGGTCCATTTTTGGTTATCTTCTTTCCCCATTGGTGCACGCCCGCTTGATGCGGAGAGCCCTAAGGGTACACCCCTGTTGAATGAACAGGCTGTGGTTGTCAACTTTTTAGACGACTGCGTACAGCTCTGTCTCAAGGCCCCATATGGTTACATTGAAGAACTTCGTACCTCTAGTTCTGAGACTGCCGCCACCGATAATTGTCAAATTGGAGGAAACACTTTGAGTCCACTCCTTGCTACCATTATGGAACAAATTTGCACTAAGATTGCAGCCAGTCTTTCACCCTCGGATACACTGGCAATCGTGTCCTTTGCGCGGAGGCTCATCGTTCGACTTGCCGGCAAAATGGAAGGCTTGGGAGTCTTGATTCGTCTTTCGGAGAAGCTCGTCTCCTTGCCTGATGGCGAGATGTTGAGGAACAATGTAATCGTCGCGAGAGCTGTTGCACAAGAGATCACGATACTGAAGAACTATCTCACTCTTCTGGGTGACCCGGCTGCTCCCACACCAGTACTGGAAAGTCCATCGTCTTCTGCTGTAGCCGATTTCTTGGACTGGGTTGAAAATACGTCTCTCCGTACGGCTCTGTGCTTTCTCTATATCTGCTCTGCTAATCAACGTCTCTAGCGCCGTCGATCCCACAGTGTCGGAAGTTGGCCTTCGAGTTCATCGACTCTGTGCGCCTCAATGGCTCACTACTCCAAAAAGAGATGGTGACACGGCTTATCAACATGATGTCGCGCATTCACCGGCCTTCAGTCCGCATACTTCTAGCATATATAGACCCGAGCCAACGGCTCCTCCGGGATCCTCAGTTCTCAAATTTGTTATGGCAAACACGGTCAAAGTGAGATCAAATTACGTTCTGTCGAATTCTCTACTCACCATGTGACATAGGGCTCCGTTTGACTGGGCGTTCGTTCAATGTGATTCAGATCAACTATTCAAGGCTGAATACCGGTACTTCCTGACCAGTACAATCTTTGACGCTCCACATCCGTTCTTCGAGGCGAAATCTGCGCTTAACGTGATAGCGTATCGGATTCTTTCTGATCTGACATGCCGCTCCATGGGAAGTGGTTCTTTCCTATTGATTGCAGATATTATGCAAGCAGGAAGAAGCATCCTTCACGCAGAGGACTTCACGAGACTCAAGGAGCACTTGTTGGGCATGCCTCAAATCAACGCGTTGTTCACATCGTCGACGATCAATTCAGAGACTGTTGAGCAAGGTATCGAGTCGGTAACGCTCTGGGGTTTCATATATTGACCATTTGATTTTTAGGGATACGACCCATTCTCGATGTAACGGTGGATCCAACCAAAGTCGCTGACCGTAACTTGTTATTGCCTTTCAGCGCATATTGGGCTCAACTGGCGTCGTCGGTTCCCCGTTTCAGTTTTACCACTCTTGCCCAAGTATGAGCAAATGTTTAAGTTATTTCTCCCCTCCATGAGCTCACATCATTCAAAGGTTACTCTCTGGCTTCCATACATGGCTCACGAACAAGTCCTTTCTATCCTTGACCAAGCTCCCCGGGATCTCAATGCCATCGAAGAGGAAGAGGGTATCCGTAAGGTTCTTCAAGCAGTCTTCCTAGCCGTCGAGCAGCATGTCAACACTACCGTTGGCGATGTTCCTGGCTTGCGATCACGTCTTCCGCAGCTCGTCTCCCTGTATTCCATTCAACCCAACTGGGGTCTGCTGGAGAGTTTGATTGCAAGAGCAGTAGATTCTGCTTTCATAGCTTGGATCGATGGAGTCCCTGCTGACGCTACTATCCCGTCCGGCAACCTAGAGTCGCTTGTCTTCACTTCTTGTTCTCGCTGGTCAAAACGAGCGGAATTTAAAAGCGAAGGGCTCGACGTCTCCGTTTTCCTCAGCCGATCCAAATGGACGTCACATACTGTGTCTATTATCAAAAGCTTGATCTACGCCAGCGAAACTGCAAGACAGGTCAGCCGGACGTTCCTGGAATCTACAGCATCGCTTAAACCGCCTACGTTACGCCTCGCTCCTGTAATATGGTCATGGTTTGATGCAACTAATATTTCCGATGTCGGATCGAGCGGAACATGGAGAAAGCATTTTGAACAACTGATAGCCGGTATCGTAAATAATCAAGCTTCGCGGGACCATCTCCTTACGTGTAGACGAGCCATTCAAACCATGATTCAGAAGCTGCCGTCTCTCCGTTCCGAACTCTTCTCTGACCTCTTGGCTCATGTCTCAGACATGCCTTTTGACAATTTAACTGCTGAAATGCTGCGATTGGGAAATTGTCTGGTCGAGATTCTACCTCAGGAGAGCGATACTTTTGCTCATTCCCTCCTGGACCATGCACTGGGCTGGGTGTCTCGGTCATTTGGCGGCCCTGACAGTTTGGACGACGGAATCGTAACGGCTCTAGGTGAGACGCTGTTAGTCCTCGATAGTTCTATGTGCTAATTATCTGAACAGCAACTTTCGCGAAATGTTTTCCAAACATCAAGCCACACCTCACTGACTCTGTCCTTACGGTTTTGATCCGGAATAGGTTGTCTGATGCGAGGGCAATCAGTTTAGGAATGATTCTAATTGACTCCACGGATCTAAAGGCCCGTCCTTCGTATTTTGAATCGAGCCATTTCTGACTCTGTAATTATAGCCGCTCCTCGTCAATCGACATCTCCAAAGTATCATCCAGCATGCCGACTTTTATACACATACTGAGACAAATGCGGCCTCACGAGATTCTATCATCCATCTTATACACACTCTCATCCTTAAACACCCTACGAATACTTGTCAACCCAGCCATGTCCTCCCTCTTTCTCCAATCTATGGCGGCACATTATCAGTCGCTGATCGTCGTCTCCTCGATATCTTCTCTCTTCTCGAAGGGACAAGAAAAACATCCGCGGCATCTTTGTTGACGCGCTCCGTGTCAGGCTTAGACAACTCATTGGACGTCCTTCTGAACCTCGACCCCGCCTTCGTCTTCCGAGGTTGTCTGCTTTTCCCTTCTTGGAGGAGGTTGGATGACCTCGGACATCATCTTGACACCGCACACCCCCTTGAAGCCCGAATTTGTGACCCTGTGTTTGTCGTCTTGCTTGTCGCTCATGTTCTTGCTACCCGACGGCCTTCCTCCATTACGCAATGGGTTCAGTTGTTCCGAGCCAACGTCGTCAGCCTGCTAATCCGCTCACTCTCGTCTCGAAATGGTTTGCTCCGCGATACATGTGTGGTCCAGATCAGCGCCATCATGGGCGCTCTTCAGGTAGGTCAACACCTTTTTGTCGGGCAAAGCGGGGTTAACCATGCCACAAAAGGATGTCGATATGCAAGAAAAACCCCAAGTCCTTTACATCTTACACCTACTGAAGGGCGCTTTCAAAAAACCTCTCGAAGAGGAGCCATCTCAGCGATTGCCGTCATTCTCAATGTTACTTCTCGCGCATGCCCTGCGGGGTGTTTTCTACCCAGAACATTTTATTTACCCTCTCACAGCGCGCTTCCTTCTCCAACGACCGGAGCTCGATACAACCGACGTCCCAATGTTGTATTCCATGTTGTACAACAGTTCCGATGACTGGAGAAAAGAGCGCAATTGGATTCTGAAATTCCTTGCGGATGTTATGCTTGTCGCCGATGAGGAAGAATGGAGAATTTTCAAGCGGAGACATACTTGGGACTTGTTGGCTAGTCTGTTCCAGAGTGGACGACAAGATCGAGCTCTGAGGAACGAAATTTTGGAAGCACGTCCCCAATTTGTCTTTGCTCCTCTGGTATATAGACCTAACAAGTTTGCGTCTTAAAATAGGTCTTACTCAACCTCACGAGTAGTCGACAGATCACCACGTCTCTGATTTTGAAGTCGGGGCTGCTATCGTGGATTGAAATGATGCTTTTGGCTCCGCGAGAAGAAGAGAATCTGTTGTGGATGAGAATACTGGAAAACACCCTCGACGTCGTCGACCCTGTAAAGTTAGAATCGGCCACGGGCGGTGAATGGCGCACAACAATTGGGAGGTGTATGGCTTTGCTTCATGGCGATACGGGTGCTTATTTGTCACCTCCTTGTCTGTGACCCAGACTAAACGTTTGCTAGCAGCATCCGTATCTCTCATTGCAATGCTTCGGCTCAAGTCGCGAATCGTCATGAAGCTTAGTCTGTTGCCAGGTCCCACCATCCCCATACTCAATGTTCTCCTTTCAAATTGTCTCGTCGGCCTTCGTAATATGGAGAAGGACCTGATCATACCGGCAATCTCAATCACGCGGCAATCATCCTCACAGTCGTGGCATACATCGTATGGCCTACGTGAGGGAAACACCATGAATTCTCACGAGCTCTGGGGAGAAATCGTTGTCAATCTGTGGCGTACCTCAATGACATCTAGGAGTACTGGCAAGGCATGGGATGAACTCACTCCAAGAATACTAGTCTGGAATGTATTGATAGATGGTGAAGATCATGTAGCAGAGTGGGCACGAAGAGAAGTGGTCTGGAATACAACTCAAACAATATAATTGTGCCATACATTTAGACAGTTTGAGCATTTTTCTTCCACTTTAATCATATTAACCACTTCTGCTAACTAGGCAAAAGGGGACTTGATTACCCAGTGGCACAGATAGTAAGTACTGTATCATAGGGGTTTATTAGTGACGAAGCCGGGCTGGGGGCGATCGGAACTACATCCCAGGTAACTTACTACCCATGGAAACCGGGAAGTAATGAAGAGGCAGCTGATTCTGCCTGGTCGAGTTCGTTCTAGCGCTACAGTCTAAGCAGCCGCGCGTAGCCCTAACCCCATAGATCACGGCCAATTCCTTTTTTTTTTTCTTGCTTTGCACCTCACCACAGCTCATGCGCCTTCGCAGACGCAGAGTAACTCTTTGCCTCTTTCACGTGTGGCTCAGGGTACCGTTGGACGAGGGGAGATGGAAGTCCATGTTCGCAATTAAGCCGGAGCGCCCCTCCCCGTCGTCTCTAATTTCGGGGGTGCCATCGTGGGGGGTGCTTGACTATGCCGTTCACACATTCGCTCTTGTAAGTAGAATTCGAATTCTGGCTAATATACGTGTTTGCGGGTTTTCCCATCAATAGGGGTATCGTGCTGTGATGCGATGTGTGTGTGCAAGGTTCGAGGCCTCGTGGGGGAGGCACTTTGGCACGATGTTTTGCGGTGCCAGTGCCTGGACGAGAACAATGCTCAAGCCAGTTATAACAAGAGGACCCTTCCCTTCCCCCTCCCTCCTCTCTTGTGCTTGAACTGGCGCTTGGAGGCTTGCATAGCCCAAGTTCCTTTGTGAATTACAATTGTTGTCCCTGCTGTTCCGACGCATTTGCCTTACTTGTTGTGCCAGTGGCACCCATACTCGTTTATAGCTTCATCCCTGGGCTACACCCTACACGCACTCCCTCGCGCCTTGCTACCTTCCAGCAACAAGATGAGGTCATTCACGGTAAGTTTTCGCATGTTCCTCCATCCCCCCTCTGCCCTATGCCACCACTCACAGTCTTATTATCTCCCACATGCATGCAGGCATTTCACCTCGTACACCCAATCAGATCATCACACTCACCCCCCATTTCCATCTCTCTTTCCCACTCTCTCGAACGGCACATGCCTATCCATCTATTTAAAGTAATAGCCAACCGGCTCGCTCATTTCTGGTCATACCTCAGTCTCAACCTCAACCTCCTCCCACTTTCGAATCCTCTAAAATTGAGCCTCTGGGATTTCCTCCCGGGACGTGGGGGACGATGCTACAGGCGTTACCAATCTCTGGCCAAGGAACAGAGATGGTGGGATGAGTCTGCGCGAATTCGGGCCTTCTTTGCGCCTTCGGACGCGCGTTATGATGGGAAATCGAAGATCTTCTCTCCAGAATTCCATAGTCCCATTCCGCTCATCATGTCCTACGTTCCGCGGTTGCTGCCACAATACCGCGATCACTGCCACTTGGACGATTCCGCGACCCAGTGCGAGTTGCCGCCATCCGTTTATCGCAAATGGCATAGACTAGTGTTCCCCAACAAGGTACGTCCTGCTACCCGAACTGTGCCCTGCAGGAGCCCTGGATTGAAGAGCCATCGTTGTAGACTCTACCCTCCCGAAATGAGGCGGCGAAGGTCATCAGATATCTTAGCACGCGTGATCGCCGGGAGATCGCGCGAATTGCACGTCTTGTCCCCGACGAGGCAGTGGCGCAAAAGGAATTCTCACCATCACCGACATATCGAAACCTCTGGACAAGCTGGCTCGAACACAAGGGCCCCGATTTGACTATTGTTTTCGAGTAATCGCCATGCTCTAAATTGTTTTCACTTATTTGTGCATATACTGTATCCTTATTTGGGCGTATGTCTGATATCGCATAACTTGCCACCACCGTGTTCTAAGAGTCAATACGATGACGAATTTCTCCGCGGAGCTGAAAACAAACCTGGCACCATTTTTCGTCATCGGAATGCGGCCCAAACGCAGCGCCTGCTTGAGCGGATGGTTCCAGATCCTGTGGGCAGCAATTGCAAGTAGAGTGGTATGCTTCGCGAACAAAGCACGCCCCATTAATTATATTTCAGGACCTTTTTGCTGGGCATCTGCGCCTTCAGGAGCAATCTCCCGGGGGCATCGTAGAGTTCGCTCAGGTTATCGGAAATTTACCTGAGGCGTTGCAGGAGATTATGGTGAACGCACAGATATTGGATGAAGCGGCGGCTCAAGGTGCTCTCCCTCATGGAGAGATGCCTGGTGGATTTCCCAGAGACAACTTCGTATGGTTGGACTTTATCGGAGAGGCTAATATCGATATCGAACGGAAGGATCCCCGAGCAGCCGAGCAGCCGGTGCGAGAGAAGGGACGCTTGTCGGAGATGAGGCACCTCCTGTGCTGGAAGAGGACGAAGAGGATGAAGACCTCGAGGAGGTCAGTATTATCTTGCTTGCCGTTTTTGTTGTCCATACTAAACAGTGTCAGATGGCACCGTTGCCAATTCGTGTCTTGCGCAAGTTGGTCGGGCGTTTTGGGGGTGGTTCAAATGCTGAAGAGGAAGGTTCGTCAGAAGATGGACCACATGAAGAAGCCGAGCTGGATGGCGTGGACTAAGTAGTTGAGACCGGAGGTAGTTGGCTAATATGTACAGCAAAGAGTGGCAGCATATCTCACTTGACTTGTGCCAACTTTACAAACTCTCATAGCCGAATTCACGTAGAACATCCTCATGCTTGCCAACCGCTCATGGCATCTGCCTCGCTAGGATCTCAGGGAAATAGGATCGACCATTATGGGGCATTGTCGTGGTCTGGGAGCTCGTGAATTATCACATGTACAACCCAGGAACGCCGCTTCGTCTACGTGTTGTGTGACATTTTCCAGGCTCATTTGAGCTCTGCATTAACCGGTACGCTCTGCCCTACGAATTTCCCTTGTTCTAGGACATTGACTCACCGTCTAACCAGGTAGATGATCATCAATGGAAACACATCACTGGGCCATAATCGTCTTTAGTGTTAACTTTGGATGCCAAGTTTATCGAATTGTTAAAATAGCGTAGCGTGGATTTCACTAGGTTATAGTTCATGGGATGCTATTCGATGACCTATGATAAAAACCGTCGATTATTATAGCAATTCTATCTAGGTATCAATACAAGTAGCCCAACTGTGTCCATGCACGAAATTAGAAAGATCGAGTATGGTTTGTTCGCCTGAAGTCCAGATAGTACTCGGACGGTAAAGATGTTGCCTATGCATTGGTGGGATCCACATTAATAGTTCACCCTTACTACCACATATCCACCCTTCGTCATCGATCACGGAGTGATCAGTGAAGTCGACATCATTTTTAGTTTCTGCTTTCCATTTTGTAACATTTGACATTCGAATTATTCGATCCTCCGAGCCTGAGACGATGTGGTGGCCATCCGGTGAGAACGCCACAGACCAGACCGGATCTGTGTGTCCAGTGAATGGGCCGGCCACTGTCTCTCCCGTCGTGGCATTCCACATACGAATTGTTCCATCGCCCGAGCCTGAGACGATGTGGTGGCCATCTGGTGAGAACGCCACAGAGTAGACCGAATGTGTGTGTCCAGTGAGTGGGCCTGCCACCGTCTCTCCCGTCGTGGCATTCCACACACGAACTGTTCCATCGGAAGAGCCTGAGACGATGTGGTGGCCATCTGGTGAGAACGCCACAGAGTTGACCCAACTTGTGCGTTCAGTGAATAGGACTGCCACTGTCTCTCCCGTCGTGGCATTCCACACGCCAATTGTTCCACCGAAAGAGCCTGAGACAATGTGGTAGCCATCTGGTGAGAACACCACAGAGTTGACCGAACCTGTGCGCCCGGTGAATGGGCCTGTCACTGTCACTCCTGTCGTGGCATTCCATACACGAATTGTTCCATCCCCCGAGCCGGAGACGATGTGGTGGCCATCTGGTGAGAACGCCACAGAGTTGACCAAACCTGTGTGTCCAGTAAATGGGCCTGTCACTGTCTCTCCCGTCGTGGCATTCCACACACGAATTGTTTGATCCCAAGAGCCTGAGACGATGTGGTGGCCATCTGGTGAGAACGCCACAGACAGGACCGAACTTATGTGTCCAGTGAATGGGCCTGCCACTGTCTCTCCCGTTGTGGCACTCCACACACGAATTGTTCCATCGGAAGAGCCTGAGACGATGTGGTGGCCGCCTGGTGAGAACACCACAGACCGGACCGAATGTGTGTGTCCAGTGAGTGGGCCTGCCACTGTCTCTCCCATCGTGGCATTCCACACACGAATTGTTCCATCGCCCGAGCCTGAGACGATGTGGTGACCATCTGGTGAGAACACCACAGACCGGACCCAACCTGTGTATCCAGTGAATGGGCCTGCCACTGTCTCTCCCGTCGTGGCACTCCACACACGAATTGTTCCATCGCCCGAGCCTGAGACGATGCGGTGGCCATCTGGTGAGAACGCCACAGAGTTGACCGAA
>WNFQ01001667.1_pt1 | contig 16244 bp, 12 predicted proteins | sample 5400171 | NCBI WGS metagenome assembly WNFQ01 (sample SAMN13153356, study PRJNA577476) | soil metagenome | isolation source: 20 cm soil under Madrone tree | place: USA:California | collected 2016-06-14 | reverse complement strand
GTCACACAAGCAGGACACTAGTTTGAGGAGGCACTCGCAGATGCTTATGAAGAAGAGACTGACACTTTCACAAAAAATGTCGCGGTTGGGCGTTCGGCTCCGCGATCCCGAATGGCGGCGGTACGGCGGGTTACTTTTGATTGGGAAAGGGCTCAGCGTGGCTTTGCTAATCGCAGCTGTCGCTTTTCTTCCGGACTTGATCGGCCTCAATGCATTTGCCGCCGATGGTGATGTAAAGGCCACTGACATTGTGAATCCGATTAACACTGTGTGGACGCTCCTCGCCGCCTTTCTGGTATTCGCGATGCAGGTGGGCTTCACGATGCTGGAGGCCGGCTTCTGCCGCTCGCGCGAGACGGTGAACGTTCTCATGGAATGCATCGTCGACACCTGCCTTTGCGGTGTACTTTTTTTCGCTTTCGGATTTAGCTTTTTCGCTTTCGGATTTAGCTTCATGTTCAGCCACGGCAACGGCCTCATTGGTTACCACTGGTTCTTTTTACAGGGCGTGCCCGCGACATACGAGGCTACCGGCGTATCGTTCCTGGCCTTTTGGCTCTTCCAGTTTGCCTTTGCCGACACGTGCTCGACGATCACGTCTGGTGCGATGATCGGACGCACGAGTTTCGTGGGTGACCTGCTTTATAGCGTCGCCGTGTCCGGCTTCATCTATCCAATCATCGGGCACTGGGCCTGGGGCCCGGACGGCTTCCTGGCAACGATGGGAAGCGAAGGAAAATTTCTGCCCTCATTGGGGACCGGCTTCCACGACTTCGCCGGCTCAACCGTCGTACACACGATTGGTGGTTTTATCGCCCTCGCGGGTGCTATCGCCCTCGGCCCTCGTCTGGGTCGCAAGTTCAAGCGCGATGGGGGCGGCCCGATGATGCCCCACGATTTGACGATCGCCGCAGTGGGTGGCCTGATCCTCTGGTTCGGCTGGTATGGATTCAATCCCGGCAGCACGCTTTCGGCGATGGACTTCGAAGGGATTGGGAGGGTTGCCACCAACACGACGCTCGCGGCGTGCGCGGCTGGTCTGACGGCTCTGGCGTACTCTTATGTTCTTAGCAAGAAGTGGGACGTCAGTTTTACCGTGAACGGCTTTTTGGCCGGGCTCGTTGCCATTACTTGTCCCTGCTATTGGGTCAGCCCGGTCGGATCTCTCCTGCTCGGCGGCGTGGCCGGAATATTGGTCGTTGTTGGAGTGGAGTTTCTGGAATGGTTGCGGATTGACGATCCTATCGGAGCTGTTCCGGTGCACGGGTTTTGTGGTATCTGGGGAACGCTTTCGCTGGGTCTCTTCGCTTGCGGTAAGTATGGGGCCACAGGCCCCGTAGCGGCCGACAATTCGGCGCCTCTGGCTGGACTCTTCTATGGTGGAGGATGGGCCGTACTCAAGGCGCAAGCTATCGGAAGTTTGACAATCACAGCAGCCACTTTCGCGGTCTCACTCGCGGTCATGTATTCAATTAAAGCCGTGGGACTGTTGCGCGTCTCTGGGGAGGGCGAAACCCATGGGCTCGATCTGCACGAGCACGGCATCTCGGCTTACCCCGAATACCTAATTTCGCCGGCGGGCAGACCTGCCGGTATGACTCTCGCGGAAGCCGCCCCGGAAGCGTCGCCGGTAGTTCACCTAAGCGCTAGTGAAACGTTAACTTGATTTTGGCAGGTACGGAACGCTCGCGGTAGCAAGTGGGTAAATCTTGTGAAAACAACCCGCTCGCTACCGCGAGTGGTTCTGCACCCGCGGAGATCACAGGCGCACTAAAGGCTGCTCTTTGCTCGCTCTGTCGACTCGCCAGTGATTGAGGAGACCAATATAAATGAAGAAGGTTGAGGCAATCATCAGACCGCACCTTTTGGACGCGGTCAGAAATGCTCTCCAGGAAGTCGGTGTCGCCGGAATGACCATAAGCGAGGTTCAGGGTTATGGTCGTCAGAAGGGACACACCGAAACCTATCGCGGCACCGAGTATCAGATCGAGTTCATCCCCAAGATCAAGATCGAAGTCATCATCCCTGAAAGCATCGAAGATTCAGTGATCGAGGCAATCACGAAGACCGCCAGGACAGGAAAGTTTGGCGATGGAAAAATCTTCGTTGTTTCGATGGACGATGTCATCCGAATCCGCACCGGCGAGCGCGGGGAGACGGCTTTGTAAGCCGGCCTACCACGCTCGTCATTTCGCAGTGCTCAAAATCCCTTCGAAGACAGATCTTTGATCACTTTCAGCCTTTAAAGCCTGGGTGTCTGAATTACATCAAGACTGTGACCTCTGCGAATGTTTTACTCTCCTCGCAAGCTAATCGACATGGGCGACAATTTTGCCCCCTAATTATTCCGAGTCCAACACAATTGTGGTCTGCCTGACTGTCACTTTGAAGTCGACCTCCGGCTGTTTTGCCTTCTAAGGCATCCACTAGAGACGTATCCGGCGGAAGGCACCTTTGAATGGCCGTTGGCACGATATTTGTGAAGGCGAATTTCCAACTGCCACCACATCCAGCTGAGCGATCAGTTTTCGTCCTGGTGCGTGGAATCGAAAGAGTTGCGACCAGACCGCAGGTACTGCGCGATGGTTGAAGAATAAAAACATGGCCCACCTGTCCTGGCTTTGAAGGGCGCGAGACGGATGAGCCACTAACATCGTCCCCTGGGAGACGATATGGAGCAACATACAATATGCTCAAAACTAAATCAATCGGGGGAGCGCTTGGCGTTCTCTTCGCGATCATGCTGAGTAGTCACATCGTCACTGCGCAATCAACCCTCTTCAATATTCCATCGACTGATGTCGTATCGAAGAAGAAGACTTACGTGGAGTTCGATTTCGTTAGTCACCTCGAGGCTTATAAGGACGGCGGTTTTCAGACCTATGTTCCTCGGATTGTCTTCGGGGTGGGAAAACATATTGAGATCGGGACGAACGTGGCTTTCACGAAGGCGCTGTTACCTGACCAGCCGGTCGAGTTGCAGCCGAACATCAAGTATCAGTTCTACAGCAACGAAAAGACAGGCGTCTCGGCGGCAGCGGGGGGAATTCTTTACACGCCGATCGCTCATCGTGCCGGAGTGGACACGTTCGGTTTGTTGTACAGCGTCGTCAGTAAGAAGTGGAAAGGCAACTATGGACCGCGCCTCACGGGTGGTGGATATGGACTCGTTGCTCGCGCCAACGGAAATGGCACCAAGGGCGGCGCGATCGCAGGTTATGAGCAGCCACTCGCCAGGAGGGTAAGCTTCGTGATGGATTGGCTCAGCGGCAAGAACCGTTTCGGCTACGTAACGCCAGGTCTTTCCTTTACGGTATCGAAAACGAGCGCGCTGTATGCGGGTTACAGCATCGGAAATTCCGGCCGTAAGAACAACGCGCTGTTTATTTACTACGGCATCACTTTCTGAGGGGTAGGCCCGGCGCACCATATTCGCGCCGGAGGCGCGGGAGAAAGGTAGCCAGGTGCAAGCCGGCCGTCCGGCCGGGCGCCTGGATCACGCGTACGGCGATTCATGACGCGCGCCGGAGGTGCGCGAGGCACTGTCCTGCATTCCCCGGGGCACCTTCGGTGCCCGCCCCGTTTCTTTGATTTCGATCCAGGGACGGCGCTTCGCGCTTACCCCTGGCCACCTTCTCTGCGCGCCTCCGGCGCGCTCAAGTGCGCCGCCGTGGTCGATTGCCGGGCGATCGTTTCTCGTCTCCGGCAATCGTCCATGGCTTTGTGATGAGGGCGGCAATCTGCCGCGTCTTATGGTTTATCTAATTTGATGTCACCCAAAAAAGGATGAACGGTTATGAGTATCAAAGATGTGCTGAAGTTTGCGGCCGACGAAAAAGCGGCCTACGTTAATGTTCGCTTCACGGATCTGGTTGGGGCCTGGCACCACCTGACCTTCCCGATCGAGGAACTCTCAGAAAAGTCTTTTGAGGAAGGATTCGGCTTTGACGGATCCAGTCTGCGTGGCTGGGCGTCAATCCACGAATCCGACATGTTGCTGATGCCTGATCCCTATCGCTACTGGATCGATCCTTTCATGGGGGACAAGACTCTATGCCTGGTTGCCGATGTCATTGATCCGATCACCAAGGAAGGTTACTGGCTCGATCCGCGCGGCGTAGGGCGTCGTGCTGAGAGCTATTTGAAGTCCACGGGTATCGCCGACACAGTCTATTTCGGACCTGAAGCCGAGTTCTTCGTTTTCAGCGATGTGCGTTTTCAAAATGAAGGGCATTCCGCCGGGTTCTCGATAGACAATCCGGAAGCGAACTGGAACACGAATGGCCAGAATGGCAATTCGAATCTTGGCTATCATATTCGGAACAAAGAAGGCTATGTTCCACTTCCTCCGCTCGATACTCTGCAGGACTTTCGCTCTGAAGTCGCTAACGAGCTCAAGAAGGCCGGCATTCAGGTTGAGTGTCATCATCATGAAGTTGCGACCGGCGGCCAGTGCGAGATTGATTTCCGTTACTCAACTTTGCTTGGCACGGCCGACAACCTGCAAATCTTCAAATACACGGTGCGCAATGTCGCGAAGCGCCAGCACAAAGGCGCGACGTTCATGCCTAAACCTCTCTACGGCGACAACGGCTCAGGCATGCACTGCCATCAATCGTTGTGGAAAAACGATAAGCCGCTGTTCAGCGGTGACGGTTATGCCGGACTGTCAGACATGGCGCGATTCTATATTGGCGGTCTGTTAAAGCACGCTCCGGCCATCGTCGCTTTTGCGGCGCCGACCACCAACAGCTACAAGCGTCTGGTGCCTGGATTTGAAGCACCGGTCAACCTGGCCTATTCGGCGCGCAACCGGTCGGCGGCGATTCGGATTCCAATGTTCTCCACAAATCCGAAACTCAAACGTCTGGAATTTCGGCCACCCGATCCGTCGTGTAATCCCTATCTGGCCTTTGCGGCGATGCTGCTGGCGGGGTTGGATGGCGTGCAGAACCGGATTGAGCCCGGCGAACCACTCGACAAAGATATTTACGATCTGGCGCCTGAGCAGTTGAAGGGAATCCCAAGCCTGCCGGGTTCTCTCGACGAATCGCTCAATGCGCTGGAGGGCGATAATGAGTTCTTACTAAAAGGAGACGTCTTCACCCCACAACTGATCGAGCGCTGGATCAGCTATAAGCGCGAGCGCGAAATTCAGCCGCTCAGACTGCGTCCGCACCCGCTCGAGTTCAGCATGTATTACGACATCTGAAGCGGGTCAATCGAGATCTGCAAATGAGTCCGTGAAACGGTCGGCTGAAATCGGTACAGAACCGCGAGCAGTAGCGAGCGGGACAAGGATTCAACTAGCTTCCAAACACTCGGCTTGGCCGGCTGTTTTCGTATGAGTTTCTACCACGCTCAAACCACTCAAGTAGATAGAAACTTGAGCCGTAACGGCTCAAGCCGGGGATGCTATAAAGAAAAAGGCCGCTCAACGGTTGTGTTGAGCGGTCTGGGTGTCGTAGCTAATCTAGAGGATTCTTCCTGTTCCTTCGCAGTATCGGCAACTCTCCTCCCCTCCGCAGCGGCAAGAATCCCCTCGCTTTTGCGCGTGTATCGAATGAGTCTGTTTTACGTTAATTGATTCGTTGTTGTGATTCTTGACCGGATAACATTGATGCTTATCCTCTTCCCAAACCGAAAGTTTCGACCCACATTTATCGCACCAAGTCTTAAAGTCAGTCAACGCCATAGTATTACTCCTTTGGATAAGTTCCGTCTAAGGGTTCAAAGAACACAAGGCCATTGGGCCTTGACGAGGGGTTCTATACGCCTGTTAACGATGGTATGTCAACAAAGAAAACAGTCCTTTAGCCTAAGCTAATCAACCTCAAAACTTGCGCGAAGGGCTACTAAAACTGTTTGAGCTTGAGTCTTTATCCCGCTCGCTACCGCTCGCGGTTCTGTAACATTCAGCCTTCGGAAAGACGAGCAATGAAGAAATTCCTGTTGCTCGAATTTATAGGAGGCTAAGAAAAATCAATTATACAATCCGCTGGCAAAGCTGTAGATTAACCCAGGAAGCGAGAAGGAAAAGGAGAGTGCCGTTCACTCGCGGTTAGTAAATGACTTTAGCCATTTTTTCAAGAAGGTTCGGGGCCACTCGGTACCTGCGCGTGTCGCCGGCAACGACTTCTATGCGTGTCGGTATGCTCCCGTCGATTATCACAACAAGGCGCCCTACCTGATGGCCCGTTGACATTCATGAGCGTGGTTTATCAGGCCATCAACGAAGAGTTGATGGCCGTTTGAGTATTTGAGGACTTGGTTGGAGGAACAAATGGGTTTTTACGATTGGGACAGAATCAAACCCGAGGAGATAACGGATCTTTATCTCAGGAAAGTAGTCGCGGGTCAAAGCATTGCCGTCGCCAGAATCGAAGTAAAGGAAGGCGCGGTAACCCTTCCGCACAATCACGAGAGCGAAGAAGTGATCATTGTGTTGAGCGGGGCGTGGCGCATTCAATTGCCGGACCGCGACGTGACGCTTTCAGCGAACCAGATGCTCTGTATTCCTCCGGGAGTTGAGCATTCATCTCAGGTCCTGGAGGACACGGTGGCGCTCGACATTTGTGCGCCCACGCGGCCTGACTGGATCAGCGGTGAAGACCGGCCGCTTCATTCCGATCCCGACCAGTCGCTCTGGGCGGTTTAGTGTTTTGGGGCAGTCTCAATTGTTTTCTTAGCGCCTTTCGGTTTTGCTTGGCGCCTTTGCGAGAACTAGAACCGACAATTTCACGCAAAGGCGCAAAGAGGACCCGAAGGCGCAAAGCAGAGTAAGTAGACATAGAGGTCAGGCAGTGGCATTTGATCAGACCACATGGGTATGGCGGAACGGCGAGATTATCCCCTGGAGGGAAGCCAATACGCATGTCTCCGCGCATGCGCTGCACTACGGTAGCGGCGTCTTCGAAGGCATGCGCTGTTACCAGACCGTTTCGGGTTCCGCAGTTTTTCGGCTCGACGCCCATCTAGATCGCCTTTACAACTCGGCGAGCGTATACGGGATGGAAATTCCTTATCAACGAATCGAACTTGCCGAAGCGATCTGCGAGGTGGTCGAGCGAAACGAGTTCAGCAGTTGTTATGTGCGGCCGCTTTGTTACTACGGCAGCAGCACTCTTGGAGTCCATCCAGCCAGGTGCCCGGTCGAAGTCGTGATTCTTACCTGGCCGTGGGCCGCCTACCTGGGCACTGAGAGTTTGGAAAAGGGCGTGCGCGTTACCGTATCTCCCTGGCTCAAGTTTCACTCGCAGATGATGCCCACGACCGCCAAAGCGTGTGGTCAATACCTCAACTCGATACTCGCAGTGCGCGACGCAGTAAGTCGCGGGTTTGATGAAGCATTGCTGCTGGACACAGATGGTCACATCGCCGAAGGGTCAGGTGAGAATCTTTTTATCGTGCGCGACGGGCGCTTAGTGACCAATGACGAACGCCACTCGATTCTTCTCGGTATCACTCGCGAGGTGGTGATGCAGATCGCGCGCGACCTTGGCTATCGAGTGGAGACACGGGCGCTGCGGCTCGACGACCTGCTCAATGCCGACGAAGCGTTCTTCACGGGAACGGCGGCTGAGGTGACGCCCATCCGTGAAGTTGATGACGTGCCGATCAATGACAGCCAGCGCGGGCCGATTACCAGGCAGATTCAGGAGATTTTCTTTTCTGCCACTTCGGGCCGCGACCTAAGATATAGGCATTGGCTGCATCCAGTTCCTCAAGCAGTCGGAGTCAATTAGTGAAATGGAGCGCGGACATCCTGTCCGCCAGCGTGCACAGCACGCTCAGACTTGCTGGGAAGGTTCCATGGGTTGGTTCGCGCTACGCGCTCAGGCGGACAGGATGTGCGCGCTCCGCAGTACCCGCAGATGATGGATGTTGACCTCAAAAATGCTGTGTCGGAACGATTGCGCACGGCGCGCCGAGTGGTGATCAAGCTGGGTACGAGCATAGTTACCGGAGCCGATGGTCAGATATGCACCGAACAAGTTCAGCCGATCGTCCGCTCGATTGCCGCCCTCAAAAGTGCCGGCCGCCAAGTCGTGCTGGTCTCTTCCGGGGCAGTCGGTCTTGGCGCCGGAAGGCTGAATTTGCCGCGAGCGCGCCTGAATGATCTGGTTGTCCGGCAGGCGTGCGCGGCCGTGGGCCAAAACCTGCTGATGAATGCTTACGAGCGATTCTTTAGCGCCCTTGATGTAAAGATCGCGCAGGTTCTGTTGACCGAAAAGGATTTCGCCGATCGACGCAGCTATCAAAATTTGCGCAGTACGATGGAGAAACTGCTCAAGCTGGGTGTGCTGCCCATTGTCAACGAGAACGATACGGTCTCAACCGCCGAACTCGAGTATCTGAGCGGCAGTGCAGAACGCATCTTTAGCGATAACGATCGACTGGCCGCCCTCCTGATGAGTAAAGTGGAAGGCGACGCGCTCATTTTGCTGACCGATGTGGAAGGCCTGCTGTCTCGTAAAACGAAGAAGAGACTGACTGGTCGCGCTCTGGACGAACGGTTGGAAGCCATTCCTTTCGTCGAGAAGATTACGGCGGAGTTAAGGGCGGCGGCGGCTGGGCCGTCGGCCAGCGGCCGTGGCGGCATGCTGAGTAAAGTAGATGCGTCACAGATCGCAACGCGTGCCGGCGGAGTTGCCGTCATCGCCAACGGCACGACGCCAGATACGCTCGATCGCATTTTCGCCGGCGAGGGTGTCGGTACGACTTTCGTCTCATCATCGCGCATGCGCGGCAAGAGACGATGGATCGCCTATGCAGCAAATGTGCGCGGACGCGTTGTGGTAAACGCCGGCGCGCGCGATGCCATCCTGGACGGCAAAGGCAGTCTGCTGGCTTCGGGCGTCATTCGGGTTGAGCACGCTTTTGGTTCGCTCGATGTGGTCAGCATCGCGGGCCCTGAGGGTCGCGAGTTCGCGCGCGGAATCGCCAACTGCGCCAGCGAGGAAGCGGCTGTACAAACTAACGGCAACGGACAATCGACGAATCAACCAGAAAGTTCGCACCACAGGGGTGTGCTAGTGACGCGTGACAACATCGTCATTCTGGGAGATGGCTCCGGTTTCACGGGATAACTTCAGCGGTAGGGAACCGCTTGCGGTTGCAAGCGGGTAACTCTCGTGAAAACGACCCGGTCGCTACCACGAGCGGTTCTGTACCGAACTCGTTAGTCGCTTTTTGGGTCAAGGCCATGGATAGCGAATCCAAGCTAAAGGCAAGCCATACTTGCGTTGAAGATATAGCTCGACGGGCCAGGGCGGCCGCGCGCCTGCTTGCGTGGCTGCCTGGAGATCGTCGCGACGCTGCTTTGCAGTCTGCGGCCTATGCTATTGCAGAGCGCAAGTTGGAAATCCTGGTTGCCAATCAGCGCGACTGCCATGACGCCGTCCGCGCGGTCGAATCAGGACAGATGTCGCCGGCCCTGTTCCAGCGGTTGCAGATCAACGAGCAATCGATTGCCGCCATGTCGCGTTGCGTGCTGGACGTGGCCCGGCTGCCCGATCCCCTGGGCCGGCAGCTTGCTGCAACTGAGCTGGACGATGGGTTGACCTTATATAAGGAGTCCTGTCCGATCGGAGTCATCGGCATCATTTTTGAGGCCCGTCCCGAAGTTGTTCCGCAAGTGGCCGCGCTAGCCTTGAAGTCGGGCAACGCGGTGATCCTCAAAGGCGGCGCTGAAGCGTCGCATACGAATCAGGCACTCGTAACGATTTGGCGCGACGCCGTCAGCCATTTTCTGGATATTCCGCCTGCTGCGATCAACTTGCTGCACACGCGCGAAGATGTTGCCCAGATGCTGACGCTCGATCGAGATATTGATTTGATCATTCCGCGGGGTTCGCAGCAATTCGTGCGCTACATTGCCGAGCACAGTCGCGTTCCGGTGCTTGGTCATGGCGAGGGAATCTGTCATGTCTATGTCGACCGCGCGGCGGATTTGCGCAAGGCGATTGCGATCGCCCTCGATTCGAAGGCGCAATACCCGGCCGCATGCAATGCAATGGAAACCCTGCTGGTTCACGAGCAGGTTGCCGATCGTTTCTTACCCGAGATGATCGAGTCCTTCAGGACCGAGGGCGTCGAGGTGCGCGGCTGCCCGCGGACCGTGGCGTTGGCCGAAGGATATGACGTTGCCGGCGTCAGCGAAGAGGATTGGGCTACCGAGTATTCGGATCTCATCATTTCCATCAAGATCGTTTCGAGCACACAGGAAGCACTGGCACATATCGATCGCTACGGTTCCGGCCATACGGAGGCGATCGTCACTGAAGACGCCGACACGGCCTCGCATTTCATGACCAGAGTCGATGCCGCAGGGGTCTATCAGAATGCCTCGACGCGTTTTGCTGACGGCTTTCGTTATGGCCTCGGCGCTGAGTTGGGAATCAGCACCGGCAAGTTGCACGCGCGTGGGCCAGTTGGTCTCGAAGGTCTGACAACTTACAAGTACAAACTTTTCGGTGACGGCCATATCGTTGCCGGGTACAGCAATGGCGAACAATCTTTCCGGCATCGAAACCTGGCTGATACAGGACCGATGAATGAACGAGGGACTTTTCGGTCGGTTCCTTCGCCTCTCAAGGTAAAGCTGAGAATTCATGACTAATCGAATCGAAATCTACGACACGACTTTACGTGACGGGACCCAGGGCGAGGGCATCAGTTTTTCGGTGTCGGACAAATGCCGCGTCGCCGAAGAACTGGACGCGCTCGGCATGGATATCATCGAGGGAGGATGGCCCGGCTCAAATCCCCGTGACGTGGCGTTCTTCGAGAGGGTGCGCACTCTTAGACTGAATCAGTCGGCAATCGCTGCTTTCGGGGCTACGCGGCGGCAAAATTTATCGTGCCCGCAGGACCAAAGTATTCAGTCTTTGCTCCAGGCGGACACACCCGTAGTGACTATCTTCGGTAAGTCCTGGATCCTGCACGTAACGGACGCCTTGCGAATAAGCCGCGAAGAGAATCTGGAGATTATCGAGGATACAGTAGGTTATCTTTCCGCTCGGGTGCCCTTTGTAATTTACGACGCGGAGCATTTCTTTGACGGCTATGCTGCGAATCCCGAGTATGTGTTGGCGACACTACGGGCGGCGGCGGCCGGCGGCCCTCACCGGATCGTGCTTTGCGATACGAATGGAGGCAGCCTGCCTGATGATATCGCACGGATCACCCGGGCAGTGATCGATGAGATCAAGGTGCCGGTCGGTATCCATTGCCACAACGACGGAGAGTTGGCCGTGGCCAATACTCTCGCGGCAGTTTCCGCCGGAGCGACCCACGTGCAGGGAACGATCAATGGTTATGGCGAGCGCTGTGGCAATGCCAACCTTTGTTCAATCATCCCCAACCTGGAATTGAAGCTGGGGTTTAAGACTATTGGAGTTGAACGTTTGAAGAAGTTGCGCGCGACTGCAAGTTTCGTCAGCGAGATTGCCAATCTTTCGCTTGATTCACGAGCAGCTTTCATCGGCGATAGTGCCTTTGCGCATAAGGGCGGGGTCCACGTCTCGGCGGTTGAACGAAATCCGAAGACTTACGAACACATCGAGCCGGAGCGCGTAGGCAATCGGCGGCGGGTGCTGGTTTCCGATCTTTCAGGCCGAGCGAATCTTCTGGCCAAAGCTCGTGAGTTGGGAATTGAATTGGATGAGGAGCAACGCGTGCTGGCAGAACTGAAACAACTCGAGCACGATGGCTTTGAATTTGAAGCAGCCGAAGCCAGCTTCGAACTGCTCGTGCACAAGCTGCGCAACGCGCCGGCGCCGTACTTCGAACTACTGGGATTTCGCGTGATTGACGAACATCGAGGGGCCCTGATGCCGATGAGCGAGGCGACTGTCAAGATCAAGGTGGGAGATCGGGTGGAGCATACTGCATCGAGCGGCAATGGTCCCGTTCATGCGCTGGATCAGGCGCTGCGATGCGCGCTGGAGAAATTCTATCCGTCGCTGGGCGAGGTGAGTCTGGTGGATTACAAGGTTCGCGTGATCACCGGCGCCTTATCGGGCACTGCGAGTCTGGTGCGGGTGCTGATTACTTCGAGCGACGGCCGGACGCAGTGGGGTACGGTTGGCGTTTCGGCGAATATTGTCGACGCTAGTTGGCGAGCACTCGTCGATTCGGTTGAGTACAAGCTGATGAAGGAAGGAACGCGACCAACAGAGGTCAGAAGTAAGGAGTCAGAGGTTGGTCCGAAGGAATCCGCAGTTTGTGTTTAGCTGTTCATAAGCCCTGCGGGAAGGGAATGTGACATCCGGCTCCTAACAATCGAGATGAGCTGGCGAGTATCGATTCGGAGTTCTATTTCGCGCTGCTTCGTGGGACTTCGTGGATCGCTTTGTTAGTCCGGAAAAGTGATCCGCGAAATCACACGAAATAACTCGACTGACGGCGTTAACAAACTGCCAGAGAGTAAACTGGAAGTTAGGCGATGAAAAATAAGCTGCAAGTAATGAAATTCGGCGGCACCTCCGTCGGTGATGCGGAATGCATCAGACGCGCAGCGGAGATAGTCGCGAGGGCCTCCGTCGAAGGCGCGGTGCTGGTAGTCGTTTCGGCGATGAGTGGGGTGACGAACCGACTTGTGCTGGCGGCCCAACAATCAGTGAATGGAGACGCGACTGAATCCAGAGAGTTAGCCGCAGCCTTAAGCAATCAACATCGCGCCGCGATTACCGCTTTGATTAAGGACGACGTAAGGCGTTCACAACTTAACCGCGAGGTCGAGCAAATCGTTGGCGAGGTAACCAGCCTTTGCCGCGGCGTAACACTAATCCGCGAATTGACGCCGCGCACGCTGGCGGTAGTTGCCAGCATTGGCGAACGGCTCTCGGCCCGCTTGATGGCCGGCGCACTGAGCGAGTTGGGCGTCCGCAGCGAGGCCATCGAAGCAACTGAGGTGATCATCACTGATGACGACTATGGACAAGCAGAGCCGTTAATGGCGCAAGTGCGCGAGCGCGCCACCGCTCGACTCGGACCGTTACTGCGTGAAGGAATCACCCCGGTTGTGACTGGCTTCATCGGCGCTACTGCTGAAGGAGCGCTGACCACACTGGGGCGCGGCGGCTCAGACTATTCCGCGACAGTTCTCGGCGCTGCGCTCGACGCCGATGAAATAATCATCTGGACCGACGTGGATGGGGTCTTGTCGACTGATCCACGGCTGGTGCCCGAAGCTCGTTTGTTGCGCGAAATCTCTTACAATGAAGCGGCAGAGTTGGCTTACTTTGGCGCCAAGGTGCTCCACCCCAAGACGCTGCGGCCGGTAGCGGAAGCAGGAATTCCGGTTTGGATCCGCAACAGCTTTTCCCCGGAGAGCCCGGGCACCAGAATCACGCAAACAGGGCGACCAACAAACAATGGGGTCAGAGGAATCACGGCGATTGCCAACGTCAGCCTCATCACGGTCGGAGGACGTGGTATCGTTGGCTTCATTGGCGTCGCGGCCAAGACTTTTCAAGCTGTGGCAAGCGTGCGCGCCAATGTGCTTCTCATTTCGCAGTCTTCATCTGAGAACGATATCTGCTTCATTGTTGATTCAGCGGACGCGGCGCGCAGCTTGAAAGCTCTGCGAAATGCATTTGCTTCCGATCTCGTTCATCATGATGTTGAGCACATTACGGTAAACTCCGAGATTGCCATCGTCGCGGTGGTCGGTGACAGGATGCGCGGTACACCGGGTATTGCCGGCCGCACCTTCAGCGCCCTGGGAAGAAGAGGCATCAACATCATTGCGATCGCCCAGGGATCGTCGGAGTACAACGTCTCGTTTGTGGTCGAAGCACACGCGATGCGGGACGCAGTTGCCGTCGTTCATGACGAATTCAATCTGCACTTGCGCTCTTCTCGCTTTGAGTCAGAAGAGACTTTGCCGATTGATGTTTGGTCTCCTCAAACTGTATGACCCCAGTTTCTATTGATCTTGCCTTGCAGCGTTGCATCGAGCCGGATTGTGGAGCGCGGTTCGGGCTCAACGAGCAGCTCTACGTATGTCCGCATTGCGGAGGGTTGCTCGAGATTGAGAACGAAACGAATGCGCTGCCGGATGCAGAGACGCTCCGCCGCTTGTGGCAGTCAAGGCTCGCTTCCTCTGACGAGAGAGATCGCAGCGGCGTTTGGCGATATCGTGAATTACTGCCGTTCTCAAACAGCGCATCGATTGTTTCTCTGGCCGAGGGCAACACTCCTCTCTATGACGCTCCGCGAGCGGCCCGATATTGTGGTCTAAACGCGCTGAAGCTGAAACATCAGGGTTGCAATCCCACCGGCTCTTTCAAAGACACGGGGATGACAACAGCCGTCACGCAGGCGCGCATCCTCGGCGCCCGCACAGTCGTGTGCGCCAGCACTGGAAACACGGCGGCGAGTCTGGCCGCCTATGCGGCGCGGGCCCGGCTTAAATGCGCGATCCTCGTGCCGCGCGGACAGGTCAGTCACGCAAAGTTGGCCCAGAGTCTGGACTACGGCGGAATAGTCCTGGAGATCGACGGCAACTTTGATGATGCGATGCGCATTATTCGGGAACTTGCCGCAGACGAATCGATCTATCTGGTGAATTCGATCAATCCTTTTCGCATCGAAGGTCAAAAGACTGTAGCCGCCGAACTCTTACAACAGAGTGCGTGGGAGGTTCCCGATCACGTCGTGGTACCAGGTGGCAATCTTGGCAACAGCGCGGCGTTTGGCAAAGGTTTCAGGGAGTTGTTTGAGCTGGGCGTCGTTGATCATGTGCCGCGATTGCATGTGATTCAAGCCGAGGGCGCGGCGCCCCTGGCAGAACTGTTCGCGCGCCGTGAACAGAATTCAACGGCGGACGACTTGTCCGAGACTCTAATTCCGGTAAAGCATCCACAAACCCTGGCGACGGCAATCAAGATCGGCGCGCCGGTGTCGTGGAAGAAAGCTCTGCGCGGGGTGACGGAGACGGGCGGGGGGGTCTCGAGCGTTAGCGAGCAGGAGATTGCGGATGCGAAAGCGATCATTGGGCGCGACGGCATCGGATGCGAACCGGCCTCGGCCACAACAGTCGCGGGTATTAGGCGGCTGGTCAATGACGGTGTGATCGACGGGTGTGAAAATGTCGTCGCCGTCTTGACCGGACATCTCTTGAAGGACGCTGACTATATAATTAAATATCATCAGGACAACCTTTACACGCACGACCGCGCCGCAAACAGATCGAAAGAGGAGCGTCGCATCGTCGGCACATTCAGTAACGCGCCGGCGCGCGTAAAAGCGACCAGGACGGCCATCCTCCAACATCTGGAATCTCACGACCAGAGCCGCGATTTTGAAGAGAGGAGCTTCGACTGACCCCATGACAGACGAAGCGGGCATTGCACTCGAGGACAGACCACCCGCCACGAATCTCCGCGGCTCCGTTGTCGAGGTGCGCGTGCCTGCTTCCGCCGGGAACCTGGGTGCAGGCTTTGACTGCTTTGGTCTTGCTCTGGAGCTTTATTTGACCGTCCGCGTTACAGTCGACCCGCAATCTCTCCAACCTTGTCGGATGCACAGTCGGGGTGAAGGCTACGGCACAATCCTTCCTCACACGGCTGACAATTTAATTTTCCGCGCCATGAGCTTTGCCGCTGAGAAACAGGGCCTGACCTTGCCTCCCATATCTATCGAAGCCGACAACGAGATTCCACTCGGCAGCGGTCTGGGAAGCAGTGCCGCCGCCATCATCGCCGGCCTTACGCTGGGTGCGGCGCTCTGCGACCGTGAGATTTCAAACGATCTGGTTCTCCGGTACGCGACTGAGTTGGAAGGCCATTCCGATAATGTCGCAGCCAGCCTGCTCGGAGGTTTGGTGGTTACCTGCACGGCACAAGATGGAAGCGTGATCGCCGTCAGGAAGTACTGGCCCAGCGATATCAAAGTAATTGTTGTTTCGCCCCACGCCACTCTGGAAACTGCGCGGGCAAGAGCGGCGCTCTCACCACTCGTCAGTCATGACGACGCAGTGCACAATCTTCAGCGGACCGCGTTGTTCACCGCGGCCCTCGAAGAGCATCGTTATGATCTCTTGTGGGAGGCGACGCGGGATCGCCTGCACCAGGAACGACGGCAGTCTTTAGTCCCCGGTCTTGCGGATGCGTTGGCAACACCGCGCCGTCCGAATCTGCTCGGGCTTTCTTTGAGTGGCGCCGGTCCGAGCGTACTTGCGTTGGCGCAGGATCATTTTGATGAACTGGGTCTGGTGATCGCGGAATGCTTTCACC
>WNFQ01006642.1_pt1 | contig 16254 bp, 8 predicted proteins | sample 5400171 | NCBI WGS metagenome assembly WNFQ01 (sample SAMN13153356, study PRJNA577476) | soil metagenome | isolation source: 20 cm soil under Madrone tree | place: USA:California | collected 2016-06-14 | reverse complement strand
GCAGTTGCTTTCTTGTTCCTGTGTCTCCCTCTTTCGCTTGCGCTGGACCAGCCTTCCTCGGGGGCAGGCTCGGCGCCCACTGAAAGCCTGAACGCCACGGAACAGACGTCGAAGCGCCGGCCGACCCTCGGTCTGGCACTCGAAGGTGGCGGCGCGCTGGGACTGGCGCACGTCGGAGTACTGCAATGGTTTGAGCAACATCATATTCCAATCGACTACATCGCAGGCACCAGCATGGGTGGCTTGGTCGGAGGCCTGTACGCCAGCGGCAAGAGTCCGCAGCAGCTGCACGATTTGGTAATGGCGCAGAATTGGGATGTGATTCTGGGGGGAGCAACGCCCTATGAAGACCTGTCCTTCCGCAGAAAAGAAGACAAGGTCGCGTTCCCCAATTCGATCCTGTTGGGTTTGCGCAAAGGCCTCTCCTTGCCAGGGGGATTAAACGCCGGCCAGCAGATCAGTCTGCTGATCGACCGGGAGACATTGCCTTACTCCGGAGCGCGGTCTTTTGACGATCTGCCGATTCCTTTCCGGTGCGTGGCCACCGATCTGGTAAGCGGGAAACAGGCTGTGTTCAAGGATGGATCGCTCTCGACGGCGATGCGCGCGACCATGGCCATTCCTGGCCTCTTCTCTCCCGTCCGTGAATCGGAACACGTTTATGTCGATGGCGGGCTGGTGGGCAATATGCCGACGGACGTAGTGCGGGAAATGGGTGCGGACATTGTGATCGGCGTCCACCTGGAAACATCGGCCGCCGAGGCTGACAAGATTAAATCACTTTTCTCCATTCTTGGGCGCTCGATCGACGTGGTGGTCGCGGGAAACGAAATCCGCGGGTTGGCCAATGCGGACCTGGTGGTCAAAGTCGGGTTGCCAGAATTCAGTTCATTGGACTACGCGAAAGCGGATGCAATCATCCAGAAGGGAATCGAAGCCGCCACCCAGAAATCGCAAGTGCTGGAGACCTATTCCCTCGATGACGCCGCCTGGGCGGCCTATATGGAGCGGCGAAAGGCCCGCTTGAAAGGTGAGGTACCGGTTCCCCAGTTTGTGCAGGTAGAGGGGGCAAATCCGCAAGCGCAGGAGAACCTGGAGGGGTTGCTGCAGTCCGAGGTTGGCAAGCCCATCGACAAGGACAGGCTGGAGGGGCTGCTTACCCGATTGACCGGAACCGGGCGCTACGATACTGCCGGATATCAGGTCACCCGGCAGGACGGGCGGGATGGCCTGCTCGTCACCATGCACGAAAAGATATACGCTCCGCCGATACTTCAACTGGGTTTTGAAGTGGACGGATCGGAGAGCAATGACGTTGACTTTACCTTCGCCACTCGTTTGACTCTGCTCGATGTCGCCGGATACAGGTCGGAATGGCGTACTGACCTCATTTTCGGAAACACGTATGGAATCGAGAGTGAGCTCTACCGGCCGCTTTCGGCGGCGAGTAAGTGGTTTTTTGCGCCGCACGCTTCCGCCAGAAATTCTAATTTCAAGATCTACAGGAGAAGCGACCCGCTGGCGGAATACCGATTTTCCAACGCCGACATTGGCGGCGATATAGGCTATGGATTCAGCCGTTTCAGCGAAATACGTCTTGGCTATGAAGTGGGCACTCTAGACGCAAGGCTGCGGCTGGGTACCGCGGAATTCGCTTCTGTATCCGGACGGACCGGAGCAACACGGCTGCGCTATCGGATGGATCGCACCGATGACCCAGTGATCCCGCGGCGCGGGTTAAACGTGGAATCGAATTTCCACTGGTATGACAGCAGCCCGGGCGAGACCAACAGCTTTCCGGTCATGGACGCGCGGGTGGGCTATTTTCATCCCATCACGAAGCCTGCCTCATTGTTTCTGATCAGTGAGGGTGGTACCACTTTCGGTTCCCCGCGCAACGGCTATCCTCAGTTCTTTCTTGGGGGCTCATCCCGGCTGAGCGCGTATGGCACCAACGAACTGTTTGGCGACCAGTATTACCTTTTCCGCACGGGATACTTGCATGATCTGGTGACACTGCCACCTCTGGCGGGAAAAAAGATCTATGCCATCGGCAGCTTTGAGTTTGGAAAGATGTATGGCTTCCCAGCCGCCAGCCGGTTTCCCTGCGATTTTGCCGCCGGCATTCTGGTAGAGACCGCAGTCGGGCCCTTGCTTCTAGGAGCAAGCGTTGGAGACACGGGACACCGAAAGTGGTTCTTCCAGCTTGGCCGGGTGTTCTAGTTAGGTGAAAGTCCGAGTTCGGTGCACAAATCTCGAAAATTGAGTGCTTGACGAACGAGCTCTGCCGTCCCGTTGGCCGTCCGGCCAGCTACATTCTTGAGAGCCGAGCGCTGGATACTAACTGCCGATTTGTTAGTCCGATTTCTTGGTTGTGTGTTCGGGATCGGCTTCGATTGTGACCTCTACCGGGGCGCCCTTTTTGAGAGCGACCTCCTGACCATCCTCATCCGTAAGCACATTTTCAATGCGAATTTCCCGATAGAGATCTTCGGCTCCTTCAACCCCGATCTGCGCTTTCTCCGGCATGCCCGGATGGGGAGACTCGATAATCCTTTCGACGGTTCCCGGCAGAGTGGTGCTCGGCTTCTCGTTTTGGCCAGATGAATTTTCACTCATATTTGGGGCCTCAGTCAGCGGAGAGAGTATACCGACTTTGGCCGATACATTTTGGCCGATGCTATGATGCGCAAGACAGCCTAAGCTGCTATTGAGAATCGCTTCCCCCTGGCAAGATTTCCAAATAAATCTCTTGACCCAACCCCTTTTCCCCGCTAAATTACAGAGTTCCACGGACATATAGGGACGGTTTTGGCTGTCCCCAATACCTCCGCCGACAACTGGAACCAGATCCGGAATCGGAGAAACTTTCGGCTCGGGCGGAGCATCTATACCAGTAGCCAGAGAATTTCCCGTACAACCCATAAGAATTGAAGGACTTATATCTCTGGTCGGGACTTGCCCTGTCGCTTAAAAGTGAGAATTTCGCCGAATTAGTGGAGTCAGGAGAAAGATAATGAAGCGCTCTGATCGTGTTTTTGATGCTTTACATACTTTGCGGAACCGTTATATGCTCTGTCAGCTTGCATCGAAGGCTACCCGTAAGTTTCACAAGCCCAATACCAGAATCCAGGAGACCATGAACGAGGTCCTGGACCGGATCGCAAGCTCGGAGCGCCAGACAGTTCTGGCCGAGCCGGAACATTTCGCTGAGGCACAACGGCGGGCTGCGTAGTTCGGCCCGCCTTCCTGCCCCGCCGACGGATCCTTCTCTTTTGTGTACCCCCCTTTTGAAAAATCTCCTCGCAGGTGATTGATGACCATTGCAGAACTCAAAGAAAAAAATATTACCGAGCTAACCAAGATCGCCCGATCTTTGGACTTGCCCGGAGCTAGTGGATTGCGCAAACAAGACCTGATATTCAAGATCCTCCAGGCCCAGAGCGAAAAAGAAGGCCATATTTTTGCCGAGGGCGTGCTGGAAATCCTGCCCGACGGCTATGGCTTCTTGCGCTCACCTGACTACAACTATCTGCCCGGGCCGGACGACATTTACGTCTCGCCTTCACAGATTCGCAAATTTGACCTCAAGACCGGAGACACCATCAGCGGCCAGGTTCGGCCGCCGCACGAGGGCGAAAAGTACTTTGCCCTGGTCAAGATCGAAGCGGTCAACTTCGAATCGCCGGAAGAGGCGCGCAACAAGATTCTGTTCGACAACCTGACGCCGCTGTATCCCCAGGAGCGCCTGAAGCTCGAAACCGCCCGCGAAAACGTCAGCGCCCGGGTGATGGACCTGCTCACGCCGCTAGGCAAGGGACAGCGCGGCCTGATCGTTTCGCCGCCTCGCGCCGGCAAGACCATGCTGTTGCAGAACGTCGCGAATTCCATCACCACAAACCATCCAGAAGTCGTGTTGATGGTGCTGCTAATCGACGAGCGTCCGGAAGAAGTCACCGACATGCAGCGCTCGGTAAAAGGCGAAGTGATTTCATCGACGTTCGATGAACCCGCCGCGCGGCATGTGCAGGTCGCGGAGATGGTGATCGAGAAGGCCAAGCGGTTGGTGGAACACAAGCGCGATGTGGTGATCCTGTTGGATTCGATTACCCGACTGGCGCGCGCCTACAACACGATCGTTCCGCCAAGCGGCAAGGTGCTTTCCGGCGGCGTGGATTCCAACGCGCTGCAGCGTCCCAAGCGTTTCTTCGGGTCGGCTCGGAATATTGAGGAAGGTGGATCGCTGACCATCATTGCGACCGCGCTGATCGACACTGGGTCACGCATGGATGATGTGATTTTTGAAGAATTCAAAGGTACCGGCAATTCGGAAATCATCCTCGACCGCAAACTGGTGGACAAGCGCACCTTTCCAGCCATCGATATCCAGCGCTCAGGCACGCGTAAAGAAGAGCTGCTGATCCCCAAGGAAGACCTGACCCGCATCTGGGTATTGCGCAAGGTGCTAAATCCGCTCTCGCCCGTGGAAGCGATGGAACTGCTGATCGACAAGTTGAGCAAGACGAAATCGAACGGCGAGTTCCTGGCGAACATGAGTTCGCTATAACGGGCTGGGGCGTATGCGTTTGCCACAGTTTAATCCGTCTCCGACGGAGTCTTATCATCCGGAAATCCGAACTTAGAACTTGCCTGTCTTTTGGCTACCGCTAGAGCACCAGGAGCCGGCTTCCACTGGGGAATACAACTCCACTCTCTTTCCGGTAAATCAGTCCACTCCTTGTCTTGTCCTTGCACCAATACCAACGCGCCTTCTCGAACTAGGACTAGGGTGACGAAAGCGGCATAAACTTCTTCCTCCGGCGCCCTTGAACCAAAGTTCAGAACCCCTCGAGAAATTACTGGAAACCGTAGATAGGAGCATCACCGGTGTTATCGATCGTCGTCAAGATTTCCGCTTCTAAATCTGTGAGATGAAAGGTGTGTTCCGTCATCCTTCTCAGCCCTCCATCGGAGTTGTAGTAACGGATAGCATGTCGTCGCGGTTGCGCCACGCAATCGCCGCCACGATCGGGCAAGCAGAGCGGGACGCTCGCGCCCATACCGCGAGTGGAGAACCGTATAATGATTTCGAAATTCAGGTCTCGAGGTGATTGTGCGATTCTGCCCGCTTTCATGGATGGTCCTCTGCTTCGTGGTCACGGCCACACTGCCTTCGGTATCTCAGAGTAATACCCCGCCCTTTCCGCAGAATCCTCCGCTGCAGCAGAAGCCCGGTCCTGAAAACGAGTCGCGCGTTAGGATGGAAAGGGAGATGGCGAAGAAGGCCAACCGGGCGCGGCAAGCCGATCTCAAGCGCGATACGGAAAAACTGCTCAAGCTGGCGACTGAACTGAAAGAGCATGTGGACAAGACGAACGAAAATACGCTGTCCGTGGATGTGGTCAAGAAAGCGGAAGAAATTGAAAAGCTGGCACACAGCGTGAAAGATAAGATGAAGGGAAGCAACTAGGGGCTTCCACGATGACGCCGGGGAGCGTCACTTCGCAAGGACCAGAAGGACGCCCGCACCGACATCCAGGCCTAATCCGACCGACGGACGGGGCGTCCGTCGCCACATTGAAAGCCGCGAAAACTAGAGGCCTGCCGAGCTTCGCTCCGCCCCGACGGATCCCTTCGACAAGCTCGGGGCAAGCTCCGACCCGCCCCCACACGGACAAAGGTGCAACTAACGTCAATCTGCGACCGCGGCCGATCCTTCTTTTACGATCCTCATGCCGTAGAACGAGCGGTATACGAAGAAGAAGGACACCAGAAAGAACCCTAGAGCAAGCACGTGACTAAAGGTGCTGCTGGTTTCCTTGGTCAGTTTCACCGCCAGTTCCACTGCCAACAGGCCGAACAGCGTGGTGAATTTGATCACGGGGTTTAGGGCTACGGAAGAAGTGTCTTTGAACGGATCACCCACGGTGTCACCCACGACCGTGGCATCGTGCAGGGGAGTGCCCTTCTGCTTCAGTTCGACTTCAACAATTTTCTTGGCGTTATCCCAGGCGCCGCCGGCGTTGGCCATGAAGATCGCCTGGTAGAGGCCGAAGATGGCGATCGAGATCAGATATCCGATAAAAAAGAATGGCTCCACAAAGGCAAAGGCCAGGGTGGCGAAAAAGACAGCCAGAAAGATATTGAACATCCCCTTCTGCGCGTATTGGGTGCAGATCTCGACGACTTTCTTGCTGTCGGAAACAGAAGCCTTTTCTACGCCCTCGAGCTTGATATTGGCTTTGATGAACTCCACCGCCCGATAGGCACCTGTGGTTACCGCTTGGGTGGAGGCGCCAGTAAACCAATAGATCATGGCGCCGCCGGTGATGAGGCCCAGCATAAAGGGCGCGTGCAGAAGTGAAAGATTGTTTACGTTTTCCGTGAGCCCCTTGGTGAGCGCCATGATGATGGAGAAGATCATGGTGGTCGCGCCGACCACAGCGGTTCCAATCAGGACCGGCTTGGCGGTTGCCTTGAAGGTGTTGCCGGCGCCGTCATTCTCTTCCAGCAAATCTTTGGCGCGCTCAAAGTTTACGTCGATGTTAAAGTCTTTTTTGAGTTCCTGCTTGATGTTTGGGACCTGCTCGATCAGCGACAACTCGTAAACCGACTGCGCGTTGTCGGTCACAGGTCCGTAGGAATCAACGGCAATCGTTACCGGGCCCATGCCCAGGAAGCCAAACGCCACCAGACCGAAGGCAAAGACGGGAGCTGCAACCATCAACCCCTCCAGCCCCATGGTGCTGAAATAGTATGCGATGGACATGAGAGCGACCATCGAAAGCCCGAGATAGTAGCCAGAGAAGTTTCCAGCGACGAATCCGGAGAGGATGCCGAGCGAAGCGCCGCCTTCCTGGGCCGAGACCACAACTTCCCTCACGTGGCGGGACGCGGTTGAGGTGAATACCTTCACTAGTTCGGGAATAATGGCCCCCGCCAGTGTACCGCAGGAGATGATGGTGGCCAGCTTCCACCATTGCGTCGAATCACCGCCCAGTTGCGGGATGATGATGGCGGAGATGATGTAGGTCATGGCTATAGAGACCAGAGATGTCATCCAGACCAGCGAGGTCAGTGGCGTCTCAAAATTCATTTCACTGACATTGCCATAGCGCGCCTTCGCAATGGCGCCGTTCAAGAAATAGGAGACGGCGCTGGCCACCAGCATGGCTATACGCATGACGAAAATCCACACCAGCAGTTGCACCTGCACGGTCGGGTCTTTTACGCCCAGCAGGATGAAGGTAATCAGGGCCACGCCGGTGACGCCGTAGGTTTCAAATCCGTCGGCGGACGGTCCGACCGAATCACCAGCGTTGTCGCCCGTGCAGTCGGCAATCACGCCGGGGTTACGAGCGTCGTCTTCCTTGATCTTGAAGACGATCTTCATGAGATCGGAGCCGATGTCGGCGATCTTGGTGAAGATGCCGCCGGCGATGCGCAATGCGGCCGCGCCCAGCGACTCACCAATGGCAAAGCCGATGAAGCAGGGCCCCGCGTAGTCGGGGGGAACAAAGAGCAGAATAAACAGCATTAGCAGCAGCTCGACACTGATCAGCATCATGCCAATGCTCATGCCGGCTTGCAGCGGAATGTTATAGATAGGATAAGGCTTGCCCGCCAGCCCCGCGAAAGCGGTGCGCGAGTTAGCGAACGTGTTTACCCGGATACCAAACCAGGCGACCCCATAGCTTCCCGCGATCCCGACCAGACTGAAAAGCAGAATGATGGGCAGAGTGATGGCGATTGGCTTGTCCGGTACGGGAGACAGCACACCGAAATAAAGTACGATCACGACAGCGATGAAGAGCCACAGGATCAGAAGGAATTTTCCCTGGGTGATCAGGTAAGTCTTGCAGGTTTCATAGATGAGTTCGGAGATCTCGCGCATGGCGCGATGTACGGGCATATTCTTCAGGCGCGTGTAGATGACCAGACCGAAGCCAAGGCCGAAGATGCAAAAGCCAATGCCCACCATCAGTAACCGGTGACCGTCAATGCCAAGGAACAGTACCTGGGAGAGGTCGGGAAGCTTCAGACTGGCTTCACCGCCTACTTCATGAGCGGGTTGGGCGAGGGCAGCGGTGGCGCCGAAGCTAAAGACCGTAAATGCGGCTGCCACCGTCTTCATTAATGTTGACATTTGGGCGAATCGGTAGCCGTCGGACACAGCTTTCGCCAGCCAGGTGCGCATAGGAATTCCTCCGGTTCGGATGTTTCGTACCGCAGAGGCCGCCGTTGGACGCTAAGTTTGCAATCGGAGGCCCGATACAAAACCAGCTTTTATAACATGTTAGGGGGGGATGGTCAAACCGAGGGTGGGGCGGGAGACAAGCTGATTTCCATTCCTTAGTCCCGACTGCGCCGACTCCCGACTCGCTGACGGTGAAGGCTCCGTAACCGCTTTGCCAAGCCATCGAGCGAGAGTTCGCCGACGAACAGGCAATCGGGAACTTCCTTCTTGTTCAGGCCTCCGTAGGCGCCCAGGATTCCCAGGGCCATGGGCAGGTCGAATCTGTCCCTCTTTGCAGATGTCGGCGGGCGCGAGATTGATGGTTGATGTGGGTCGGAGGAATGTCGTAACCACAGTTCTTCAGTCAGGCACGCACCCGGTCGCGGCTTTCGCGGACGGCCGCATCGGGCAATCCCACGGTGTGAAAAGGATCTTCATTGGTCTTGATGCCGGAGACGTGCACCTCAACCTCAATGATGGTGCATCAACGCCATGCACCGCTGCGCTCAAGGTCTTATCGAGCGTGAGGTTGTGTGCTCCCAGCCGGACGGTCCAGGTACGAAGCCATCATGACCAATCATCTTGACCAATGAAGATCAGGCCGCTGACGTTGGTGCTGACAATACTAGTCTGGTCACGAACGGTGCGGTGACGGCCGTCACAACCAGGGGTGACGAGCGAACATGACAGGCGAGTGACGACAGGCCGGCGAGAACCAAGTTGCCCAACATGCCTTCCCGTTGTCTAGGAGTTGGTCGTGAACTACGATTCAGCTAACACATCCTCGAGAACTTGCGGCGGGAGAGACTCCTCTCTCTGGATCGGGCCCGGTAGGTATGGTGGAAGAAGATAAACCCGAAGGTCCGTCCCGGCCTCACGGTCATCTGGAAAAAGAAGAAGTCCGGCTTTGGCGGCTTGCCCTCGCATTTCTTGTCCTGCTGGCCACCGGCCTAGCCGCGCTTTCATGGGAACGACTGGAAGGTCTCCCCTATCACCTCGGAGCCATTCCCATAGGACTTCTGGCGTTGGCAATCCTGTTCGCCGCCTACGCTTATGGCCGGCGGCGCGAAGTCTCGGACCTCAAGCACCTGCTCCGCGATCTCCATGGCCGCACAGGGGTCACTCCTTCAGAAGAACAACTGGACCAACTGAGCCAGGTGATTCAGCGCTCCCAGCGGAGTTTCAAGGAATTGATCGACTCGTTCGATGACGTGGCTTTTGCCAGCTCGCTCGATGGGACCCTGAGGACGGTAAATCGCCGCCTCACACAGATGCTCGGACTCGCGTACCCGGACGTGGTCGGCCATAAGATGGACGAGTTTGTGCAGGAACCGCTGCGCAGTGAGGTGGAGAGCGGCCTGCCTCGATTTCTGGAAAAGCGGCGCTGGTCAGGATTGGTCCGGGTCCAGTTGAAAAGCAGCGCGCGGACGCTCTACTTCGACTGCGTTTTGAATGCGATCGTCAAGAGTGATGAGGTGGTGGGCATCAGCGCCCTCGCCCGCGACGTTACCGAAGAGCGCGATAAGGAACGCCGCTTTACCGAACTCTTTGAAACCCTGCAGGAAGGGGTGTATTTCAGCACGCCTGAGGGCAAGTTGCTTGACGCCAATCCCGCACTGATTCAGATGCTTGGCTGCAAAAGCAGGGACGAACTTTTGTCGCTCGATCCCAGCGCCCTTAATGTTGATCCCGGCCAGGGTGCTGTGCTGGGGCGGAACGCCGATGATCGAGGCAGCGAACGTAGCCGGGAGCTCGCGCTTCGACGGAAGGATGGAACGACGGGAATCTTTCTGGACACGTCGCGCGCGGTCTGGGATGGCGCCGGCAAGATCATCCGCTACCAGGGCACACTGGTGGACGTCACGGAGCGGCGCAAGATGGAAAAGGCGTTGCGCCAGCAGGAGGAGTTCCAGCGTTACCTGCTGGAGAGCTTCCCCGATCTGATCCTGGTGATCGATCTTGCGGGACGTTACAGCTTTGTCAGTTCACGTATCCGGGATCTGCTCGGCCGCACCCCTGCAGACCTGGTGGGAAAGAAAGTTGATGACGCCGAGCAGGAGCCGTCGCCGGACTTTCTGGCCCTCTATCACGACGTGAGCTCGGGCGCAAAGAAGTTCGGCTTCTGCGAGTTTGGGGCGCGGCACCGCGATGGAAGCTGGCGGACGATGCGCGCCAATGACAGCCCCCTGTTCGACGCCGAAGGAAAGTCGAGCGGCGTGATTGTGTCGGTGCGCGATATCACCGTCGAGAGAAAGCTGGAACAGCAGATCATTCAAAGCGAGCGGCTGGCGGCCATGGGACAGATGATCGGAGGCTTCGCGCACGAACTGAACAATCCCCTGACCAGCATCATGGGCGTGGCCGAACTGCTGCAGGAAGGCGAGCGAGAGGAGTCCGCGCGCAAGCACCTGGTGATGTTGCAGCAGCAGGCCCGGCGCGCGGCTGACATTGTACAGAATCTGATGTATTTCTCGCGGCCACCCGCCCCGGGGAGAGTTACCGTCGACTTGAACGAACTAGTGCAGCGGACTCTGCACCTCCACGCTTACTCTTTGCGCAAGAATAACGTTACGGTGGATTTTCTTCCGGAGCCTTCGCTGCCGACGGTCACCGGTGATTCGCATCAACTGATGCAGATTTTCCTGAATCTTATTCTGAACGCTGAACAGGCGATGCGAGACGCACGGGATCGTGGCACGCTCAGGGTTCGGATGGAAAAGAGCAGCAACTCGGTTATCGCTACGTTTCAGGATGACGGGCCCGGCATCCCCGCCGAGGTGCTACCTAACATCTTCGATCCTTTCTATACCACCAAGCGGCCAGGACGAGGCACGGGCCTCGGACTGAGCATCTGTAAGGCGATTTTGCGAGAGCATGGCGGAGAAATCGAAGCCAGTTCTGGCCCCGGCGGTGGGGCTGTTTTCAGGGTCACGCTGCCGACCGCGGGAGCGGGCCCGGCGGACGACCCGGCCCGGGCCTAGAAGCCGTCCGATGGACGCGCAGAGGTTTCGTTTCTACCCTTTCGAGAAGCCCGTTACACGGTCGCTGACACTTGTTGGCTGGTGACGATATTGTCGGGAGTAACCCCAGGGAAGGTTAGCCCCCCACAACCTCTGAAAACCAAGGTCGGTCAAAGAAGCTCAACACCTCGTGTTGGAACCGGCGGTGATCTCTTTCGAGCAGCAGGGCATTTCCCTCATCGGGGAGGAGAGCGTACTTCTTGTCACGCGTTTTAAGTGGCGCGAAGAAGGGCAAGAGGTCCTCTTCTTTCGATAGAGAGTCTCGTTGTCCATGAATGATCATGGTTCCGCAAGGAAGTGCATCAGAGAATGGTCGCGAATCTGCACGTCGAAAGCTGGTCGAAGGGACCGGGTGCCTCCATGCACGAGTAGAGCAAACTTGCCCAGTGCGGGGGAAGGATTCCTGCTGGGGTTCCCGGTATTTTCCCCACAGATAGAATCGCAAGCCGTCCCGGAACAGCTACGATTCCTTCTTCTGAATTGGCGCAGGGCTCATAGAAGGATTCGGCAAGGTTTTTGTCTGGTCGTCCGCAAAAATGGCCCATGCAGCGGTAAAAAAGAGGGCCAACCCTTCGCCGCGATATCTCTGCGGTGGAGACTACCGTTCCACCGCCATCGCCACCGCATTCCCGCCCCCCAAGCAAAGGGCCGCGATGCCGCGATGGACGTTGCGGCGAGTCATCTCATAAATGAGCGTGACCAGCACGCGGGCGCCGCTGGCTCCAATGGGGTGCCCTATGGCAACCGCGCCGCCATTCACGTTGACCTTGTTCGGGTCGAGACCAAGCTCGCGCATCACACCGAGCGCCTGCACTGCGAAAGCTTCGTTAAGCTCGTAAAGGTCCACATCTTCATTCTTCCAGCCTGTCTTTTCCCAAATTTTACGGACTGCGCTCACGGGCGCCATCATGACCCACTTGGGCTCGACGCCGCTGGTGGCCTGGGCCACGACGCGCACCATGGGTTGGGCGACGCCCAGCTCTTTGGCGCGTTGCGCGCTGGTGACCACAAGCGCGGCGGCGCCATCGTTCACACCTGGCGCATTGCCGGCCGTGACGGTGCCATCCTTCTTGAAGGCCGGCTTCAGTAAACGCAGCCCTTCGAGGGTGGTGTCCTCGCGCGGCGATTCGTCCTTGTCGAACATTACGGGCGCTTCGCCCTTTTTCTTCGGTGGCAGCTCGACCGAGACAATCTGTGACTTGAAGCGGCACTCCTTGATTGCGGACAAGGCCTTGCGATGAGAGTTCACTGCGAACTGATCCTGCTCCTCGCGCGTGATGCCGTATTTTTCCGCAACGTTCTCGCCGGTAATGCCCATGTGGTAGTTGTTGTAAATGTCCCACAGGCCGTCGTTCACCATGGAGTCGACGATCTGTGCGTTGCCCAAACGATATCCCTTGCGCGCCTGCGGCAGAAGGTAGGGAGCGTTGGTCATCGATTCCATGCCGCCGGCGACGACGATGGAACTGTTTTCCGTCTGGATCGCTTGCGCCGCGAGTGCCACCGCTTTGAGTCCGGAACCACAAACCTTGTTGACGGTCATGGCACCCACTTCTGGAGGCAGTCCGCCGAAGATCGCAGCCTGACGAGCCGGATTTTGTCCCAATCCGGCAGAAACCACATTGCCCATGATGCATTCCTCGACAAGTTTGGGATCAAGATTGGCGCGCTGCACGGCCTCGCGCACCACGATCGCACCCAACTGTGTGGCACCCAGATCAGAGAGACTGCCCTGGAATTTTCCCACCGGAGTGCGGCAGCCGGAAATGATGACAACCTCGTCGTTAGCAGCCATTTATATGCCCCCGCGATGATTTCCCGATTTCAATTATAGATGCACGCGGCGGGAAAAGATCGCAATTCGCGAAGCCGAGGAGTGCCTTTCCTGAACCGGGGATCGCGATTTCTCAGTCCAGCGAAAACCGAGAATCAGGGAGCCTCCGGAAGAATTTTCAGAGGGGAAAACTTCGACCACGGTGCTCGCATTCGCGAAAATTTCTTCGCCAACGATCTCTGGTGACTTTGGTGCAGGGGTCGCATGCGCGTGAGCACATCATTTTTTTCTTGACATCACTTTTTATTGACTCTATACATTCAATAAGTTGCAACTGAGCACCGTTGCATAGCAGTCCATGAAAAATGGAAGGGAGAATAGAACCATGGCAACCAAGAAAAAGGCAAAGAAGAAAAAGAAGCACTAAGAGAAGTATCGGCAAGTAGCAAACCGGGGACGCGGAAGCGTCCCCTAAGTTTTTCCCGCTGCAGTTTTCCTAAGCAAGATTTTCTGCTCCAAGACTTCCGGGCCCAGAGTTCCTGACCTCGTGACTCGTATTTTTCTGCGCCTGGACTTCCGAGTGACGTTAGACGCTCACTCACCTAAGTTTTTGAGGGCATCCCGCCGGTCGCTGCATCGGCCAGGAACGTCATCTTTTTCGAGGGGCCGCGACTTTGCTTTCCGGTGAGGGCTCCTGCAGCCGTTTTTCGGTGGCGGGACAAAGATTGCGATAGGCGCAGAATCTGCAGTAAAAGCCAGGCTTGGGATCGAACTTTCCCGCGGCGATATTTTCTGCGACTTGCGTCACCCGCCTCCCCGCCTCGCCAAGTTGAAAGTCGTTGCGGTGGGTGACGACGGGAGTGTTCCCCTCCAGGTTGTAGAGGACGAGGTGATCGGCGCGATAGCCCCACTTCTCCCGCGCCGCCAGAGCATAAATGGAAAGCTGCAGACTTTCATCGGAATCTTCCTGCGATTGAGCTTTTCCCGTTTTGTAGTCGGTGATGACGACGTCGCCGCCGGCCACCTGATCGATGCGATCGATGCGACCCACGACTTTTATGTCGCCCACCTTCACATCGAAGAACTCTTCGGTGTGGAGCACTTTGGGCTGGGGAGCCCCCCGAAACGTAGTGAGAAAATCGTGTAACTGTAGGATGCCCTGCGCCTGGTAAAGGTCATGCTGGTAGTGGTCCTGAATGCCGGCGGCAGCGAGTTCGTCACGAAAGAACTGGAGCACGGCTTCGTCCGTCATCGGACGCAGGGCACGGACAGAGTTGTAGAACGCGAGCAGGACCCGATGTATAACTCCGCCATATTGCATGGCGGCGGGAACTTCACCCGGGATTTTCCATTCGCGCTCCAGCTTGAATTGCAGCGGACAGGTTTCGTAGGTCTGGACCGCGCTGGCACTCAATTTTGCTAACAGATCGGAAGCTGGCGGCAAGGAGAGCCATTCACTTGCGCGCGTCATTCCAGCCGGTCCTCGGGCCTCGGCAAACATGTCGGTTTGAAAGCCGCGGGGTTGGCCAGGCACCAGCCAGCGGCCCAGCAAGCTCGAGTCTTTCAGAAGATCACGCAGAAAGCCCGGAGGGCTGGGGTCTCTACCGGAACCCTGTTTGGCGTAGATGGTCAGCGAATCCCGCGCCCGAGTCATGGCGACGTAAAACAGGCGGCGTTCCTCCTGCTTGCATAATTCCTTGTCATCGTCCTGCGCTATGGATCCCGGGTCGTGCAGGTCCCGGGGAAATTCGAGGAGCGGCTCCTTGTAGGGCGACGGAAAAGAAGGGGAACTGGCACGAAGGATGAAGATGTGGGCAAACTCAAGACCTTTCGCCGCATGAGCGGTCATGAGCCGGACCGCGTTGTCATCCTTTGAGGCGAGAGGAATCACGCCCCCAGCCTCGCGAAAATATTCCAGGTAGTCGAGGAGCTCGCTGATCTCTCCGGTTTTGGTGATGGCTTTCTGCTCCCATCCGCTGACGAACTCGAGCACGGCGCGCAGGGCGCGCGAAGTGCGATCCAGGGGAAAATTCCGCACGATGATATCCATCGCGGCGCGCCCCCGGGCGCCGGTGGCGGCAATTTCATCGCGGGTCTGTCGCAAACCTTCCAGCACCGCGGAACCACCCTCGATCTGTGAGAGCACCAGTGCGATCGCTGACGTGCCGGCATCGCGGGGAAGAGCCTTGATCGCGGCACGTAATTTCTCTGGATCGATGACGAACTGCGGCAAGGCTGCGACCCGGAACAGGCTGGCGCCGTCCGCCTCCGACACAACAGCACCCAGACAGGCAAAAAGGTCGCGCGCTTCAGGCATATCCATGACGTCCATGTTCTCGATGGAGAACGGAATGCCCTGCCTTGCCAGCTCGGCGGCCAGCTGATCGCGATGAGAGTGGGTGCGGTAGAGAACGGCACAGTCGCTCCACTGGCGGCGCGTCTTGCGTTGCCAATCGCGCAGCGCTGTTACCAGTTCGGTAGATTCGGCATCTTTTACGGTCAGTACGACTGCCTCAACCGGTACGCGCCGCAACTGAGTGCCTTCTCGCGCCGCTTCTTCCTCCCGGGCTGAGATCAGAACCGAACGTTGATATGGATACGCGAGCGAACCGCGCCCGGCGTCGAAGACATTTGGGTTTTTGGAGATCAGCGCAAAAGCGCAGTTCAGAATGGGAGACGTGGAGCGGCGATTCTTTTCCAACTTCACAAGGCTGAGGCCGGGAAAGTGTCGCTGAAAGAGAACGAATGCGGCACTGGAGGCTCCGCGGAAACGATAAATTGCCTGGTCTGGATCTCCCACCGCAAAGACGTTGCGTTCTTCCCCGGCGAGCCGTTGCAGAACTTTCACCTGAGCGAAGTTTACGTCCTGAAATTCGTCCACCAGGATGAAGCGGCTGCGCGACTGGAGCGGCTCGTCATCCTCTTGCAATAGCTGGTGGGCGCGGGTGATCATGTGCCCGAAGGTTCCCAGATTGTCTTCCCGCAGCATTCGTTCCACGGTGGCAAACACGCTGGCGATTTCGCGGCAGCGTCCCAGAACCTCTTCGTCGGACAAGGCCTCCGCGTCCTTAGACCTCGTTACGCGCGGAATGGGCAGTTCCCCGCGTTGGAGCCGCTGAACATATTCCTGGTATTGCTCCGGACTGACCAGCTCGTCGTGGCAGTGCCGCATGAATCCGAGCAAATCGTCAAGAAACTTAGTGACTCTGGCGGCACGAACGAAG
>WNFQ01001558.1_pt1 | contig 16266 bp, 14 predicted proteins | sample 5400171 | NCBI WGS metagenome assembly WNFQ01 (sample SAMN13153356, study PRJNA577476) | soil metagenome | isolation source: 20 cm soil under Madrone tree | place: USA:California | collected 2016-06-14 | reverse complement strand
GACGACGATAAACGCATCGCCGGGGGCGGTATCGATGAAGCCGGCAAACAACCCGGCGAGGCGATCGGCGGCGTCGCGCACGCGGACCACCCGCCGCCCGCCGACCAGGCTCATCTGAGCGGCCTCGTCGGCGAGGCGCGCGGGATCTGCTGCCAGAGCAGAGCCGCTCAGATCGGCGACCCGGAACGGGTCCTTCAGATCAGCACAGACGGTGCGCCCGAGGGCGTCGGCGCGTTCGCTCACCAGCCCCGCGTCCGGCCCGTAGAGCAGTACTGCGCGAATTTCGCGATTCGGTCGCTGCAAGAATGCCGCAACCCGTGCCGCCGTGAGCTTCATGCCGTTTCAGCCCGATTTCGAGCCCGTCTCAGCGGCGCGCCGCTGCAGAAAAAAGGTTAATCGGTGAACGATCTCTTGGTCGAGCTCTGAGACGCACCGGTTGCGCGCGTCGTCTTCGCCGACAATGGTCGAGTATTGGTTGGGATTGAGGTCGAAGGAGTTGGCGACGTGCACCGAATTGGTGAGCAGAATGGTGCCGGTCTTAAGCTCGACCAGTTTGTAGGTCGCGTAGGCGTCGAGTTGACCGAGCGTTGCCAGACCCTGCGACTGGATGCCGAGATTGCTCAGATAAGTCGTGAGCGTGGTACTGAGCTGATAGCGCGGGGTCGTCTGTTCGCCGGTCGGATTGAGCGAGTTGCGCAGGGTGATCGCGAGGCGCTGGCCGATCCGCTCCGAAATCGGGTCGACCTTGATCGCGCGCAGCTCGGCACTCACCGGTTCGGTCTCGATGTCACTGTAAAGCGGCTCCCAGCCGCAGCCGAGCAGCATCAGGGGCGCACTCGCCGCGAGGAGGGCGCCCCACGCCCGAGGTGCCCTCATCTCGGGTTACGCGACAATGTTGACGATGCGGTTTGGTACGACGATGACCTTGCGCGGGGCATGTCCTTCGAGCCAGCGCGCCACTTGCGGCAACGCGAGTGCTGCGTCCTCGACCGCGGCACTCGCCGTGTCCCGCGCGATATCGAGGGTGGCTCGCAATTTGCCGTTCACCTGGACGGCCATCGTCACCTGCTCGTCGCGGGTCAATTCGGGATCGGATTGCGGCCAGGGCTCTTCGGCAAGCGACCCCTTATGCCCCAGTTGTTCCCACATCTCTTCGGCGAGATGCGGCATCATCGGTCCGAGGAGCCGAGCTAAAGTCTCGAGCCCCTCGCGCAAAGCGTGCGCTGCACCCGGCGCGCCAGCGGGCAGCTCGTCAAGAGCGTTGGTAAGCTCCCGTATTCGCGCCACTGCGCGATTGAAGCGAAATTTGTCGAGGTCGTCGGTGACCGCGGCGATCGTTTTGTGGGTCGTACGGCGGAGCGCCCCGACGTCGGCCGGCAGATGAGAGGGAATGGGGCTTCCAGGAGGCGGCAGCTTGACCGGCGGTTCGCTAACCGTCCGCCACAGCCGGTTGACGTAGCGCCAGATGCCCTCGATCCCGGTCTCGGTCCATTCGAGATCACGCTCGGGCGGGCTGTCCGACAGGAGATAGAGCCGCGCGGTGTCGGCGCCGTAGGTATCGACGATCGCGTCGAGGCCGACGACGTTTCGCTTCGACTTGCTCATCTTTTCGTGTCGGCCGGCAATAACCTCGCGCCCGGCGGCATCGACGAGCCGGCCGGCGCCGTCGGTTTCGACTTCCTCCGGGAAAAGCCACTCGCCAGTCTCGCTCTGATAGGTCTGATGGCAGACCATCCCCTGCGTGAACAGCCCGGCGAATGGTTCGTCGAGATCGAGGTAGCCGCAGCGCTTCAGCGCCCGGGTGAAGAAGCGTGAATAAAGAAGATGGAGAACCGCATGCTCGATCCCGCCGATATACTGGTCGACCGGCATCCAGTAATCGACCGCCTGTCGATCAAACGCCGTAGGGGCTCGGGCAGAGCAGAAGCGCAGGAAGTACCAAGATGATTCGAAGAAGGTGTCGAATGTATCGGTTTCGCGCCGCGCCGGCCGGCCGCAACGTGGGCACGGAACATGCTTCCACGTCGGATGGTGATCGAGCGGATTGCCCGGCACCGCGAAGTCGACATCCTCCGGTAGTGTCACCGGCAGATCGGTCTCCGGCACCGGGACGATTCCGCAGCCCTCGCAATGGATGACCGGGATCGGGCAACCCCAATAGCGCTGGCGCGAGACCCCCCAGTCGCGCAGCCGATAGGCGGTCGTGCGCTCGCCGCGGCCCAACGCCTCGAGCCGCTCGGCGGCGGCAAGTTTGGCCGCGATGACCGATAGGCCGTCGAGGAAGGCGGAGTTGAAGACTGTGCCGTCATCGAGATAGGGGGTCTCGCCGATTGCGAAGTTTGCCGGGTCAGCGCCGGGAGGCAGCACGACCGGTATCACCGGCAGCCGGTATTTTCGCGCGAATTCGAGGTCGCGCTGATCGTGAGCGGGACAGCCGAAAATGGCGCCGCTGCCGTACTCTAGCAGCACGAAATTGGCGACCCAGATCGGGACATGCCGGCTCTCGTCAAAGGGGTGCACCGCTTCGAGGCCGGTCGCATAGCCGCGTTTCTCGGCGGCCTCGATCACCGCCTCGCTGGTGCCCATGCGGTTGCATTCGGCAATGAAGGCGGCAAGCCCCGGGTCCTTCTCGGCAACGCGCAATGCCAGCGGGTGGTTCGGTGAGAGCGCCAGGAACGAGGCGCCGAAGAGCGTATCCTGGCGGGTCGTGAAGACCTCGATGCGCTCATCTGTTCCGGCGATCGTGAAGAAGACCCGCGCCCCGTCCGAGCGGCCGATCCAGTTCTCCTGCATCAGCCGTACCCGCTCCGGCCAGCGTTCGAGGCCGCCGATCGCCTCGAGCAGCTCTTCGGTGAAGGCGGTGATGCGCAGGAACCACTGCGACAGGAGCCGCTTTTCGACGATCGCCTCCGAGCGCCAGCCGCGGCCGTCGATGACCTGCTCGTTGGCGAGCACAGTGTTCTCGACCGGGTCCCAATTGACCCAGGACTCCCTGCGGTAGGCGAGATCGGCCGCGAGGAAGTCGAGAAACATCTTCTGCTCGTGGCGGTAATAGTCCGGGTGGCAGGTCGCGATCTCGCGCGACCAGTCGTAGGCGAAACCCATGCGCTCGAGCTGGGCTCGCATCGTCCTGATGTTCTCGTGGGTCCAGATCGCCGGATGGGTATTTTCGGCCATCGCCGCGTTCTCGGCGGGCAGGCCGAAGGCGTCCCACCCCATCGGATGGAGGACGTTGAAGCCTTGCGCCCGCCGGTAGCGGGCGACAACATCACCCATCGTGTAGTTTCGGACATGCCCTACATGGAGCTTGCCGGACGGGTAGGGAAACATTTCGAGGACATAGTATTTCGGCCGCCCCGGCTCGGCGGTGACCTCGAAGAGCCGCCGCTCGCGCCAGCGCCGCTGCCACTTCGCTTCGCCTTCCCGGAAGTTGTAGCGTGACATGACTGTTTGGAATCTTCTTTCGGTTTTACCGCCCGCGGGGCGGGCGCCGGCACGCGCCGGGTTATTTTGGGCTCGCGGTCGCCGTCCACTCGTGTTTGAGCTGACGCGCCCGGCTCAGGATCGCGTTTTCGAGATCGGTCTCGACTTGCCGCGTGATGGTGGTCTCGAGCCAGTTGCCGTCGCCTAGCCGCGCCTGACGGGTTACCGTCACGGCTATCGCATCGGACCGCAACGATCGCGCCAGGATGAACACGTTGACCTTGTAGCGCTCGTTTGGCTTGCCCGCCGGCGAATACCAATCGGTGACCATCGATCCGGCGAGAGGGTCCTCCGAGGCCAGCTTGACGAAATCGAGGGTGTCGAGGGCGGCCTGCCACAAGATCGGGCTGACGGTGCTCCCGGTCTGCGGGCCGACACGCCGTTCCGATTCCTTCTTGGCGAAACCAAGGATCGTCCAGATCGTCGCTTCGGTATCGATTTCGCTCGGCACGCTGGTCGAGGCTTGCTGAGTGTTCGGCGCCGCCGGCGGCTGGGGCTGCTCGCTCGACTGGGTTGAGGCGCACGCCGCAACGGCCAACGAAAGACTTGCGGCAAAGGCGGCAGACAGGCGGTAATGGACGAAGGACATCCCGTGATCCTCGGCAAAACGGCGTCCTCGCGGCCGGAGCCAGGGACGAGCCTTGTGCCAGGAATGGAGGCGCTATGGAAGGGGTTATCGCCGCCAATCTCGTCGAAGTCCGCGGCAGGATAGCGGCGGCCGCCGCCGCTGCCGGGCGAACGCCGGCCAGCGTTAATCTTGTCGCCGTCACCAAGACCCATCCGGCAGAGACGATCCGTGAGGCGCTCGCCGCGGGTCATCGCGTCTTCGGCGAGAACCGAGTTCAGGAGGCGCAGGCGAAATACCCGGCACTGCGTGAGGCATTTCCCGACCTCGCTCTGCATCTGATCGGGCCGCTGCAGACCAACAAGGTGCGCGAGGCCGTGGCGCTTTTCGACGTGATCGAAAGCGTCGACCGGCCGCGGCTCGCCGAAGCCTTGGCCAAGGAGATGGAGCGCAGCGGTCGTCGCTTATCCTGCTTGATCGAGGTCAACACCGGCGAGGAACCGCAGAAAGCGGGGATTTTCCCGGCCGAGGCCGATGATTTTATCGTCGAATGCCGCGACCGGCTCGGCTTGCCGATCGAAGGCCTGATGTGCGTCCCACCGCTCGACGAGGAGCCGGCGCTGCATTTTGCGTTGTTGCGCGAGATCGCCCTGCGCACCGGGCTGGCACTCCTCAGCATGGGCATGAGCGCCGATTTCGAGAAGGCGATACGCTTTGGCGCGACCCATGTTCGGGTCGGCACCGCGATCTTCGGCACGCGCGGCGAGGGCCAATAGGCAACCTTCTGTTGCCGAGCACGTTCTCCCGGACAGGACCGCCCCTTTCCGCCTTCGTTCGCTGAGCACCCATCATCATGTACTTCATGGCGCTTGCCAGCGATTACGACGGCACGCTGGCCGAAGATGGCAGGGTCGCGCCGGCGACACTGGAAGCGCTCGATCTGTTGAGGCAGTCCGGCCGCAAGCTGATACTCGTAACAGGGCGCGAATTGCCCGATCTACAAGAGGTCTTTCCCCAACTCGATCGGTTTGCGTTGGTGGTAGCCGAGAACGGCGCTCTGCTTTACGAGCCGGCGACTGAGACGCCGACTCTCCTGGGTCCCGAGCCGCCCGTCCCCTTCATCGAACGCCTGAAAGAGCGCCGCGTTAGCCCGCTGTCGATTGGTCGATGCATCGTGGCGACCTTGGAGCCGAACGAAAAGATCGTGTTGGAGACGATCCGCGAGCTGGGCCTGGAAATGCAGATTATCTTCAACAAGGGGGCGGTCATGGTGCTGCCCCCCGGCGTCAACAAGGCGACCGGTTTGGCGGCGGCTCTGGAGCGGATGAAACTGTCGCCGCTGAATGTGGTCGGCATCGGTGATGCCGAGAATGATCATGCGTTTCTGAGCGCCTGTGGTTGCGCTGTCGCCGTCGCCAATGCCCTTCCGATGGTCAAGGAAGACGCCGCGATCCTGACCAAGGCATCGCGGGGCGGCGGTGTGGCCGAGCTAATCGGGCGGCTGGTCGCCGACGATCTCGCCGATGTTGCGGCGGGGCTGGCCCATCAGCGGGTTCCACTGGTGCGAGCCTCGGACGGATCGATAATCGAACTTCATCCTTTTGCCGGCAATCTGCTGATAGCAGGAACATCCGGCGGCGGAAAATCGACATTGGCGACCGGCCTACTGGAGCGGCTCGCCGAGCGCGGCTTCCAGTTTTGCGTCATCGATCCGGAAGGGGATTACGCCGGGCTGGAAGGTGCCGTCACCGTCGGCGACACGAAAACGCCGCCCAGCCTGCGCGAAGCGATGGAGTTGCTGGAGGAGCCCGGGAGAAGTGTTGTCGTCGACCTTACCGGCATCGATCTGGCCGAGCGTCCGCGCGTCTTTGCCGAACTGATCCCCGAACTCAGCAAGCTTCGCTCGCAGACCGCCCGGCCGCACTGGCTGCTGATCGACGAGGCGCACCACCTGCTGCCCTCGGAGTTGGGGACGGCTGCTCTTAGCCTGCCGCGTGACCTCGCTGCCAGCATTGTGGTCACAGGCCACCCCGATCAGCTTGCGCTGCCGGTCCTCGAGGCGGTGCGGCTGGTGCTTACGGTCGGTGCAAATGCGGCGGCGACCATGCGCGCCTTCTGCCAGCGAACGGGCGATGCGACGCCCCGGTTTGATGCCACGCCCCTGGAGCGTGACGAGGCCTGGTTGTGGGATCGGCGTTCGGCTGGGGCACGGCGTGTCCGCATGATCCGGCCGCACGCCCGGCGCCCTCCAGAGCGCTGGTTGGGAATTGACAATTATTCTGCTTCGTGATAGGCTTTAATATAATTATCGTATCGCACTAGCCTCGTCGGACGATCATTCGACGGCAGTGCGGTCTAGGCAATTCTCGCAGCGCTGTTACGAAACAGCGAATACAGCGGCAAAACAGCGGGGGACCTCGCTGTTTCGCCGTTCGGCGCATCACCGGCGGCCCAGGATTTGTGCGGAGAACGCGATCTCGTTCGCTGATGATTTGCGGCAAAAACAGCAAAAACAGCGGGCACCCTCGACTGGGGTCAGAGGAAATGGCCGCTGCGGGTCGCCTTGGTGCGCAGGTAGCGCTCGTTGTGGCCATTTGACGGAAAGATGTGCGAGACGCGCTCGACCACCCGGATGCCGTAGCGCTCGAGTGCGGCCACCTTGTCCGGGTTGTTGGTCAACAGGCGTACCGTGCCGAAGCCGAGCTGGCGCAGCATCTCGGCCGCCGGCAGATAGACCCGCTCGTCGGCGTCGAAACCCAGCTGCTCGTTGGCGTCGAGCGTGTCGAACCCGGCATCCTGCAACTGATAGGCTCTGAGCTTGTTGACCAGGCCGATGCCGCGGCCCTCCTGCGGGAGGTAGAGCAGCACCCCATCGCCGGCCCGGGCGATCGCGGCGATGGCGCCGCGTAACTGGTCACCGCAATCGCACCGCAGGCTGGCGAGGAGGTCGCCGGTAAAGCATTGGGAATGCAGCCGCACCAGGACGGGTGCCGCGGGGTCGGGCGCGCCGATCAAGATTGCCAGATGCTCGGCTCCGCCGTCGCGCGGCCGGAACGCGATCAGGCGGGCGTTTTCAGCCTCGGTCAGCGGCACCCGCGCCTCGGCGACGCGCTGGAGCCCGGCCGCCGAGGCGTTACGGCTGAATACCGTCTTGGCATCGATAACGGCGAGGCCCTTGCGCCGAGCGAAGAGAGCGGCTTCGGCCGCTCCGAGGCGAACCACCAGGGCTGCCGGCAGGAGCGCTGCCAGCTTCGCCAAGGCAACGGCGGCGCGCGCACCGCCCTTGGCGACCAACGGTGCCGGCCCGAACCCGGGCGGCTCGGCCCCGAGCGAGGCGCCGGGATCGGCGAGATTGCGGATCACCGCGGCCGGCATGTCGGACGAAACCGAGATGGTCAACGCACCAGACAATTCCGCGCGCGATGCCAGGCCTAGCGCCACGGCGCGCCGGCGGGTCAGCACGACGCGCGCCGGAGCCCCCGAGATCTCGCGCAGCCGGTGCAGGTTGTCCTCGGTTACAAGCTCGGCGGCGACCGCGAGCACGCTGATCTGATCGTCGCGGATCAACACCGGCTCGCCGCGGCGGAATGCAGCGATCGCTGCGCCGAGGCTGCGGCCGGTGCTCGGCTCGGTCCCTGCGCTGTCGCTTCGCGGCGTTGCAACTGTCTTTGGCTCGGGCACCCTCTCTCTCCCTGGCGCAGGTGATCATATGGGCTGCCGGTGATTGCGCCAGCACCTTATTCGAGGTTCACTTATGCGTTCTGTAGGCGAGCTGCATGGCGACGTCGGCGGCAAACGAGTAGACAAGCAGGCCGAGCGCCAACGCGGCTACCGCCACGGCCCAGCCCGCGGGAGTCGCCGGGGGGAGCGCCGCGATTAGCGCCAGGCTCTGAACGACGGCGATCGTCTTGCGGCGGCGATCGGCGAAGGCGCGTGCGGGAAGCGGGGCACGCAAGACCGGGAACAGGCACCCTGCGACCAGGTAGAGGTAGCGCATCGCCCCGATCGCCAGTACCCAGGACGGGACCGTAGCCGCCTTCACCACCGCCACCGCGAGGACCGCAATTGCAAACGCGTCCGTCTCCATGTCGAAGCGCGCGCCAAAGGTCGAGGCCAATCCCTGACGGCGGGCGGCCCAGCCATCGGCGCCGTCGAGCAGCAGTGCGATGCCAGCGAGGGCGGCCAGCACCCAACGCTCGGTGGCGCCGAGCGGGGCAGGATCGAGTGCCCGGCTGGCAATCAGGCATGCGCTCCCCGCCCGAATGAGGGTGATCCGGTTTGCTGCCCCAAGGCGGGGAAACGGGTGATAGCCGGCGAGTTGCCGCTCGACGGCGACGAGAAATCCAGCGAACAGCATCAGGCCGGCCATCGCCGCCAGAGCCCGCACCGCGCCAGTGAGGACGAGCAGAGAGGCCGCCGTGCCGGCGATGCCGAAGGCGCGGCCGAATACTGCGTGCGCCTCCCGGATCAGGGCGGGCGAGGACGACGGAAGCAAAGCGAGCCGCATCGACATCATCACGTGATCGGTGTATCTGGCCGATGGTGCCCGTTTGGGCCTGCGACCGACAAGGGTTCGAGCGCGAGACCCCTCCACGAGCGGGATTATTTCGTCGATGAGTGAGGCGCGAGCGTTTTGGGTCGCTGCACCCGGCCGAGGTGAGATCCGAGTGGAGCGACTGCGGCCGCCGCAGCCGGGCGAGCTGCTGATCCAGGCTCGGGCAAGCGGGATCAGCAGAGGCACCGAAACGCTCGTGTTCCGCGGCGAAGTGCCGCAAAGCGAGTGGCAGCGAATGCGCTGTCTGTTTCAGGCGGGCGAGTTCCCGGGCCCTGTCAAATACGGCTACGCAGTGGCCGGGATCGTCGAAAATGGCCCCGCCGAATGGTGCGGTCGTCGCGTCTTCTGCCTTCATCCCCATCAAGACCGGTTCATTGTCCCGCATGACGCCGTCGTCCCCATTCCTGACGACGTGCCCGAACGTCGTGCAACGCTCGCCGCCAACATGGAAACCGCCGTCAACGGGTTGTGGGACGCGATGCCGGGCCCGGGCGACCGAATTGCGGTCATCGGCGCCGGCGTCGTCGGCACCCTCGTAGCGGCGCTCGCAGCGCGGCTGCCCGGCGCAGAAGTCGAGTTGATCGATATCGATCCGAACCGTGCTGCGCTTGCGGCCGCTTTCGGTTGTGGATTTGCCGTGCCGCCGGACGCGCGGAGCGAAGCCGACTTGGTAATTCATGCAAGCGGAAATCCTGAAGGGCTCGCGGCAGCGTTCGCCATCGCCGGTTTCGAGGCGACGGTGGTCGAGATGAGCTGGTACGGGACAGGGATCGTACCGCTCGCTCTGGGCGGCGCCTTTCACTCGCGCCGGCTCACCTTGCGCTCGTCGCAGGTCGGCGCTGTTCCGGCGGCCCGCCGCGAGCGCTGGTCGCGTCGGCGCCGGTTGGTGCTCGCGCTCTCGCTGCTGCACGATCCGCTATTCGACCTGCTGCTGTCGGGCGAAACCGATTTCGCGGCGCTGCCCGAGCTGATGGCGCGTCTTGCGCTTTCATCGGAGGGTGCGCTCTGCCATACGGTGCGTTACCCCTGATCAACGCGAGACGGCCATGTACAGCGTCACCGTCAGCCACCACGTGATGATCGCGCACAGTCTCGTTGGGGCAGTGTTCGGTCCCGCCCAACAGTTGCACGGCGCAACCTTTGTGGTCGAGGCAGAGCTGCGCCGAGAGGTACTCGACGCCGATGGCATCGTTTGCGACATCGGCCGCGCGCTCGATCTGCTGAAAGCTGTGCTCGGCGAATTCGATTATCGCAATCTCGACGACTTGGCGGAATTCCGCGGCAGAAACACGACGGCCGAGTTCCTCGCTGGCGAAATCCACCGGCGGCTGACACGGCGGATCCGCGAGGGTGCGCTGGGATCGACCGACGCCGCGGCACTGCACAGCTTGCGGGTGGTATTGCGCGAGACGCCCGTCGCCTGGGCGGCCTATGACGCGCCTCTCGGATGAGCGATGAAATTGCCTTCGTCGTCCCGGGCCGGATCGATCAGCTGACCGGCGGGTATTTGTTCGAACGGCATATCGTGGAGGGCTTGCGAGCGCGCGGCCGGTCGGTTCGGGTCATAGAGCTGTCGGGTCGCAATTCGACAACGGACGGTGCGATGATTGCCGCTCTACCGGACGGCACCAAGACCGTCCTGGACGGTCTTGCGCTCGCCAGTCTCCGGGAACTGGTTGCCGCGCAGGCGCACCGGGTGAGATTCATCGCCTTCGTCCACGGCCCGCTGGCGCAGGAGACCGACCTCCCGGTGGCTATGGCGCGGCGTGCCGCCCGCTACGAAGCTGAACTGCTGCGGCGGGCTTGCGGCGTCCTCTGCCCGAGCCGCCGGACGGCCGCCGCTGTAGAGGCCTACGGTATCTCGTCCGAGCGGATCGCCGTCGTCCGGCCGGGGACGGCAAGGCCGGCCGGCCGTCCACGTCCGCGGCGCGGTCCCGTGCGGTCACTGCTCTGTGTTGCGAATTTGCTGCCGCGCAAAGGGCACGTGCTGCTCGTCGAGGCGCTGTCCGGGATCCGCGATCTCGACTGGAGGCTCACCTGCATCGGGTCGCTCACGCGGGATGCGCCAACCGCGCGAGCGGTCCGCCGCAAAATTTCGGCCACCGGTCTTGACCGGCGCATCACACTCACTGGCGAATGGCCGCCGCAAAAGGTCGCGCAGGCCTATCAAGAGGCCGATGCCTTTGTCTTGCCGTCCTTCCACGAAGGCTACGGCATGGTTTATGCGGAAGCGATGGTCCACGGCTTGCCGGTGATCGCAACAACGGCGGGGGCGATCCCCGAGACCGTGCCACATCAGGCTGGGCTACTGGTCCCGCCGGGCAATCCGCTGGCGTTGGCACGGGCTCTTCGGCGGGTGATCGCGCAGCCGGCACTCGCCGCAAGACTGGCTGCCGGGTCGCGCGCCGCAGGGGCCCTCCTCCCTGGTTGGCCGCAGGCCACAAAAGCGTGGGAAGCCGCCTTCGACCGCTTGGCGGTCCTCCCATCGCCGCCCTGATCTAGCGCCCGCTGGCAGCCGGTGCGCGGATCCTATAGGGTAAGCCCAGCATTTGGGGATGGGCGGACGCGCTTGCCCGGATAACTACGCGGCCATACTGCAGCTCCGAGAGGAAGTTAATGAGAGCTGGTCGCAAAATCTTGATCGTCGACGATGACGTCGCGCTGCGCCAATCGCTGGCTGAACAGCTCGAGCTCAACGAGGAGTTCGTCTGCGTCGAGTGCGGAACCGCGGCACAGGCGCTCGAGGCAGTGAGGAACGAGCGTTTCGATACGGTCGTGCTCGACGTCGGGCTGCCCGACATGGATGGACGCGAGCTGTGCCGCCTGCTGCGCGACTTCGGGGTGCTGGTGCCGATCGTGATGCTGACGGGGGCGGACAGCGATGCCGACACGGTGCTCGGCCTCGAATCGGGCGCCGACGACTATGTCACAAAGCCATTTCGGTTGAGCGTCCTGTTGGCCCGCCTGCGCGCCCATCTGCGCCAGAGCGAGCATAGCGACGCTGCGGTATTCACAATTGGCCCCTATGTCTTCCGACCCGGAGCCAAGCTGCTGACCGACCCGAGCGGACGGAGAAAGGTGCGATTGACCGAAAAAGAGACGGCGATCCTCAAATACCTCTACCGGGCGGGCGATCGGGCGATCGGGCGCGAAACGTTGCTCGGCGAGGTGTGGGGATACAATGCCGGCGTGACGACCCATACCCTGGAGACGCATGTCTACCGCCTGCGCCAGAAGATCGAGCGCGATCCGACCCGAGCCGAGATCCTGGTGACCGAGCCCGGCGGTTACCGTCTCGTGCCCTGAATTGGCGGCGCGTGGGCAAGCACCTCGGCAGGGTCCTCACTCGCCTGGTGACCGGACTGCGACGGTGGCCGCTGGGCTTCTGATCGCCAGCGGGGCGGATCGCGACTACTTTGGGCTGTTGCGCGATACCGTGCTGTCGATCCGGGCGCAAGATCGCGATGCGGCGATCGGGATCCTCGATTTCGGCCTCGCTGCGGAGCACCGAGAATGGCTGTTGCCAAGGGTTAGCCATCTGGTCCAGCCCGGATGGGACTTCGATTTCCCCGACCGCGAGCGCACTCCGGAAACGCGCAAAGCCCAGCTCTCGCGACCGTTTCTGCGCCGCCATTTCCCCGGTTACGATACATACCTGTGGATCGACGCGGATGCGTGGGTTCAGGACTGGCGGGCGGTCGAGCTGTACCTCGCCGCAGCCGGACGCGACAAGCTGGCGATTACTCCGGAGATCGATCGCGCCTACAAGCGTCACTACAAGCGGCCCAAGGTCTTTGGTAGGACGCTGAGCTGGAAATGCTATCGCGAGGCGTTCGGCTGGCGCATGGCTGACCGCCTCGGCCGCAACCCGATGGTGAATTGCGGGGTCTTCGCGCTGCATCACGACGCCCCGCATTGGGACGCCTGGGCGCGGGTCATCGAGCAGGTCGCACAGCGCACCCGGTTTTTCTACATCGAGCAAACCGCTCTCAACTACGTGATCTTCGCCGAACACCTCCCGGTCAATTTCCTGCCGGCCTATTGCAACTGGATGCCCGGAGACGCGGCCCCCGCCTTTGACGCCGCGAGGGGCATGTTTGTCGAGCCCTATGCTCCCCACGAAGTCATCGGCGTCATGCATCTCGCGGGCGAAGCAGCGAAGTCACACCTCTTTCGGCTGCGCCGGCTCGACGGCGGGGAGGTCGAAACATCCTTGCGTTACAGTGAGACCCGGGCGCTGGTCCAGCCGCGGGTTGCCGAAAGCAGCGCCTGACGGGAGTCAGCCTGACGCCTCCGGGAACCAGTCGCCGAGAATTTGCTCGATCGTAAACCCGCCTTTCTCGAGCCGGGCCCAAACCGCGTCGGCGGGTTCGCCGTGATCTTCGAGATCATGGGAGGCGAGTTTTGCGGCAGCAGCGCTTTGTCTCTTCGCGACGGCATCGATTTCACGTCGAAGACTGGGGCTGGCTTCGAGCAGATCTTCGATTTCAATTCGTGCATCGCGGACAGTTGCGCGCCATCCGGCACGAGGGTCGACGGCCGGGGACGCTTCAAGCTTGAAGAGATGCCGGAGGACCCGCCTAATTTGCGAATTGAGCTCAGTCCGTTGCGACTCTCCCAAGCTTTCTATCTCCTCGGCGAGGTTTTCCCAATCGAGCGGGAGGTTCGAACCCCTGGCGCGGCGAAGGGCCGTCGCTTGCTCCTTGGTCCAGAGCAGAAAATCTTGATCGTAAAGCTCGTTGGCCTTCGGCATCAGTCGCCTCTGTCCTGCGCGTCATCATCGCCGGGATGACGACGTGATTCGTGATCTCGACCACCGGTCCCGACGGGGTTGAGATGATGCTGGTTCATCACAACCGGAGGCGCTCGGAGGCGATCTTCGCGCCTTCGGCCAGCGCCTTCAGCTTGGCCCACACGACGTCCTCGGCGACACGCCCCATCCCCGCCGAGGTGTCGAAGCCGCAATCGGTGCCGGCGATGACGCGATGGGGGTCGCCGACCGCGGCAGCCACCCGTTCGATCCGGTCGGCGACCGCCTCGGGATGCTCGATGAAGTTGGTCAGGCTGTCGATCACCCCGGCGATGATCAGCTGATCGTCGTCCAGCGGCAGCTTCTCGAACACGCGGTATTCATGGGCGTGGCGCGGGTTGGCAAACGGAAAGAAGAAGCCGCCGACGTTGGCCTCCCGGATGATCGGCAGAATATCGGCTAGCGGCACATCGCAATCGTGCGGCCCTTCGTAATTGCCCCAGCAGACGTGCAGGCGCACCCGGTCGCGCGGGATGTTTTCGAGTGCCGAGTTGATCGTCGCGACGACGCGTTCGACAAAGCCGAGGAAATCGCCGAGCGGCCGGTCCTGGTAGGAGAGATGGCGTTCGAGCGCGAGGTCAGGGCAATCCAGCTGCAACAGGTAGCCGCGGCCGACGATTGTCTCGTACTCCCCCTTGAGGGCGGCCCCGAGTGCCGCGAGATAGGCTTCTTCGCTGTCGTAATATTCGTTCTTCATCGCCCCGGCGATAATCCCGGGAGAGGGTGCGGTCAGAAACGGTTCGACAAAATGCGCGCCGGTCTCGTCGAGTGCCGCCTGGAAATCGGCGCACTCGGTCTCGATCGCGGCAGTCCCGAGAGAACGAACCTCGCCGATCGCTTTGGGCGGCCCCATGTTGCTGACCGCCTCTCGGGCGGCGAGCTGCTGCTCCATCATTTGCCGGAAGACCGGATAGCGCAGCGCGTCGGCGCGGGTCCGGCGCTGCCAGGAGCCGCCAAATCCGCTCATCCGGTGGCGGATGTGAAGAAAGAAGCCCTCGCGCTGCTGCTCGCCATTGTTGCCGATGTCGATGCCGGCGTCTGTCTGTTTGCTCACGATCCCGCGCAGCGCCGCCTGGCCAAGCCTCTCGAGCTCGGCCGGATCGACGGATTCGCCTCGTGCCCGGCGCACAAAGAGCCGGGTGAGTTCGGGCGGGCGCGGCAGGCTGCCGGTGTGGGTCGTCAGGATCCTGTCTTCGCTGCGGCGCATCGTCACTCCTTTCAGGCCCTTAACAGCCATCTCCGCAGTCTACCTCGCAAATGCCACGGCGCCAGCCGAACGATCGCGGAACAAGTCTCTTGTCGCCAGGGCGTCGGCTCCGTAGACTACGAGCCTCGTCGCAACAACTGAAAGGAGGTGATCCTGTGTCAAGCCACCAACCGCGGTCTTCCGCTGCCGTGACCAGGATCCCCGTCCGCACGGAGATCCTTGCCTGAGGGCAACGGCTCGCGGCCGCGAAGGCCGCCGGTTTTCGGTGGAAGGGCCGCCCCTCGGGGCGGCCCTTCTCATTTGATGCTGCGGGGCCTACAAATTCGTCGAGACCGCTTCCGACCGAGGAGTGAGGGGCATGCCCGACACCCTGACGACCAATTCGCCGATCATCGCCGCTTATCGCGCCGCGACCCCGGGCTCGGCGGCCGCCTCGGAGAAGGCGAGCCGGCTCTTTCCCAGCGGCGTCACCCATGATTCGCGCTACATCGAGCCCTATGGGCTCTACATCACCCGGGCCCAAGGTCCGCGCAAATGGGATATCGACGGCCATTGCTACGTCGACTATTTCGGTGGCCACGGCGCGCTGCTGCTCGGCCATTGCCATCCGAGGGTGGTCGAAGCGGTCCAGCGGCAGATCGAGCGCGGCACCCATTTCGGCGCCTCGCACGAGACTGAGATCGCCTGGGCCGAATGGGTCATGAGGCTCGTTCCCTCGGCCGAGCGGGTGCGCTTCACCTCCTCGGGCACCGAGGCGACGATGATGGCGGTACGGCTCGCCCGCGCCTTCACCGGCAAATCGAAGCTCGTCCGCTTCAAGCATCATTTCCACGGCTGGCACGATCATATGACCTCGGGTTATGCCAGCCATTTCGACGGCAGCCCGACGCCAGGCGTCCTGCCGGGGGTCGCGGGCGAGCTGCTGCTCGCCGAGCAGAACGATCCTGAGGGGCTCGCCCGGCTGCTCGAAACCAACAACGACGTCGCCGCGGCGATCATCGAGCCAACCGGCGCCCATGGTGCGCAGCTTCCGATCGACCCGAAATTCCTGACCGAGCTGCGTGAATTGACCCGCCAGCACGGCGTGGTGCTGATCTTCGACGAGGTCGTTACCGGCTTCCGGGTGTCGCCGGGCGGCGCGCAGGCCGAATACGGCATCCGGCCCGATCTGACGACCTTGGCCAAGATCCTCGCCGGCGGCTTGCCCGGCGGGGCGATCGCTGGGCGCAAGGACATCCTCGATCTTCTCGACTTTCAGGTCACCAAATCCGCCGACCGCGAGAAAATCACTCATCAGGGTACGTTCAACGCCAACCCGCTGTCGGCCGCGGCCGGGGTCGCCGCACTCGAAATCGTCGGCACGACCGACGCCTGCGCCCAGGCCAACCGCTATGCCGACGACTTGCGCCGCCGGATCAATGAGGTGTTCGAAGAGGAGCACGTGCCGTGGGCGGCCTATAGCATGTTCTCCAACTTCCACTTCTTCACCAACCCCGAGCGCCGGGCGATTGTCCCGACCCGTTTCGACCCGCTCGAGCAACCGGCGGCGGCGCTGACCGGCAAGAGCCAGGCTGGCATGGTGCACAAATTCCGGCTGGCGATGATGACCGGCGGGGTCGACTTCAGCGGCAGCCCGGGCGGCATCG
>WNFQ01002339.1_pt1 | contig 16277 bp, 12 predicted proteins | sample 5400171 | NCBI WGS metagenome assembly WNFQ01 (sample SAMN13153356, study PRJNA577476) | soil metagenome | isolation source: 20 cm soil under Madrone tree | place: USA:California | collected 2016-06-14 | reverse complement strand
GATTACGCTGGTGCATGTGTGTCGAAATTGGCGAAGCGTTGTTTTCGGGTCACCGAGTCGGCTGAATCTCCGACTTTACTGCACAGCCAAAACGCGCGTGGGGGAGACACTCGACGTCTGGCCAGCCTTGCCGATCGTCATATCTGGAGATGACAACGAAGAAGGGGGCGTGGATAACATCATCGCGGCACTTGAGCGCAACGACCGAGTCTGTGGAGTCGAGTTGTTGCACGTTCACATCCCCCAACTGGAGAAAGTTTTGGCGGCGATGCAAAAGCGATTCCCAGCGTTGACATATCTCGATCTTGTGTCGAAAGACAAAATGGGGCCAGTTGTTCCACATTCATTCCTGGGTGGATCGGCACCACCATGTCTACGATCACTCTCGTTCGATCACCTTCCATTTCCAAGTTTGCCCAAACTGCTCTTGTCTGCCACCAACCTTGTCAATCTCTCCCTTTGTGGCATTCCTCCTTCGGGGTACATTTCACCCGAGGCGATGGTCACTGCTCTTTCCACGTTGATTAGGCTCAAATCGCTTTGGCTAGAATTCCGATCGCCTCCTTGGGAAAGCCGGGATCCGCCTCAGGCTCCGCCCACCCGCGCTCTCCTCCCTGCTCTCACTCACTTTGAGTTCAAAGGGTTCTGCGAATACTTGGAAGATCTTGTGGCACGGATCGACACACCTCTACTCAATGACCTGGACGTAACCTTTTTCTATCAATTCATACTTGACACACCACAACTTGCCCAGTTCATCGGCCACACACCCAAGTTCAAATCACCCAACGAAGCATACTTAAAATTTTCCGATTCGGACGTTTCGGTGACACTTCCACGGACGTCGGACGGAACGCTTCGTTTGGCGATCTCGTGCAGTGACCCACTTTGGCAGCTGTTGTCTCTGACACAGGTCTGCAACTCACCCATCTCCCGGGCTCTCATCCCCACACTGGAACATCTCTACATCCTTGATGCGGGATTTCTGCGACCGTGTTGGCAAGGTGACATCGACGGCGAAGAAAACAGCCTATGGCTCGATATTTTGCGCCCATTCACCGCCGTGAAGAATCTCTACTTACATCGGGAATTTGTGCCATATTTTGCGGGCACCCTACAAGAGCTTGACACGGAGAGTGTGACCCAAGTGTTGCCCGCCCTGCAGAGTATTCTCTTGGAGGATCCATGGCTATCGGGACCTATCCGAGAAACTATCAAGCAATTCGTTGCCGCGCGACGGCTCTCCGGTGACCCTATCACTATTTCTCTCTGGGACACTGGCAGAGAAAAGTACAAGTGGTACGAGATCGTAGAATGGTACTTAGAGCTCATCACTTTGGCTCAGGAAACATCCGTCACTGCGTCACCATGGTCAGACTCATTGTGTGATACCGTGGTATAGACTAGAGGCCAATACATCTCGAAGTATGTGATCAACGAACATGTACGCGACTAATTCGCTGAATACTAAACGTGGTACACCCTCAGACTAGGACCACAGTTCACCAGCATTCTGTGTTGGCGTAATTGTATAACCTTGCTTCTTGCGGCAGCTCAGGGCCATGCACGCCCTCTACTGTATTGGCAGAGATGGACTCAGATCACTCCGTGTCGCTGTCTGACACTTGGGCTGACGCCATCTGCTACCTCATCCCCCTTTGGTGAAACACGCTCATGTAATATTCGGTATGAAACAAGTCTGACGTAAGAGTAGAGTTAGTATTATACTGCACCGGGGCGGCGGGGCCAACGCAGATATATCTTCCCTCGCCCACCCACTCGTCTTATAAGCACTGAAACCCTAACGTGTTTGCCAAGGTACTGGCTCGCACCAAGGTATAAGCTAACAACAGCTGGCAGAGTCTTGTGGTCATCACGATTGCTCGCTGCGGTGATTTGAAACTCAGGAAATGAGAGTAGTAACCGCTAAAAGCAACGGGAAACTAAGGTAGAAAAGGGTACACAGCACCTAGGACAGCTAAACCAAGTCCAGCGATCCGAGGTGAGAATGATTCGACGTGTCGAAGGAGAGATCAAACTAGGACATCCGCAACAGTCCATACGAGTACACCCACACAGCCGACTCGGACCCTACAAGGGCTTTTATCAGGGTAACCGTGCCGTCACGGTGGCGTTACCCTAGGATCCAAGTGGGGGTCGCCCATCATGTTCGGGGCTATGCCCAGCATTCAATTAGTTTGGCTCATATAAAGTGCAAACGTGGGCAAATTGAAAACAATCTCTTCGCTGAATTTTTACTGATGAGTTCACAATGGTATGTCAGAGTGATTTCACCCACCGGGTCACAGAAGTAACTGAGAAAACATCGAATAGTCTTGATCTCGAACATCTCGAACATCCTGTCTCCCCTGAGCGCACCGCCATCGCCCCAAGCATCGCCCCACCATCTCTTCCTTGCCGTACGGGGTCACTTACCGACTCGGAAAAACGAGCAGATCGTGGGACTGCAAAGGAAGCTCGTACGTACATCTTTGCAAAACAACTTGTGCGGACTGTTGACTGGTTCTATGTAGGCCGGGTGACAATCGGCATGCTCCCCGACGTTGCTCTGCTAAAAGTATTTGATTGGTACTTGGATGAAGCACAGATAGAGGCGCGGATTACGCTGGTCCACGTATGTCAAAAATGGCGAATCATCGTTTTTGGGTCACCGCGTCGGCTGAATCTGCAACTCCTTTGCACACCGAGAACACCTGTGAGGAAGGTGCTGGACATCTGGCCTCCCTTACCCGTTGACATATGGGGCAACGACCATCAAAAGTGGGGCGTAGACAACATCATCGCGGCACTCGAACTCCTCGACCCGGATCGCATACGCAGAATCGAGCTTTGGCGTGTTCCGTGTTCGCAGCTGGAAACCGTCTTGCCGGCCCTGCAGAAACCGTTCCCGACGCTGACGGATCTGCTGCTGGACGCGAACGACGAGATGGCATCGGTCGTTCCCGATTCGTTCTTGGGCGGATCTGCACCACGTCTCCGATCGCTCACGCTGGACGGCACTCCGTTTCCGGGATTGCCGAAGCTTCGATTGTCTGCCGCGCACCTCGTCGACCTTTCCATTCGCAGGATTCCCCATTCCGGGTACATCACTCCCGAGGCGTTGGCCGCCTATCTCTCCGCCTTGACGGCCCTCGAATCCTTTTGGCTCACATTCGAATCCCCTCAATCTCGCCCCGCCGACGAAAATCGACGTCCACCTCCGCGGACACGCGCCCTCCTCCCTGCTCTCACCGAATTGCGGTTTAAAGGTGCCAGCGATTATTTGGAGCCCCTCGTGGCCCGGATCGATGCCCCTCGACTCGATCGCTTTCGTATCACCTTCATCCATCGACTCATATTCGACACGTCACAGCTCGCCCAATTCATCGGTCGCACGCCAAAGTTCAAGGCACTCGATGAAGCACACGTGGCCTTCTCCTATTCGGGCGTCAGTGTCGCGCTTTCACAGAACACATCGACCCGACGCCTCCAGGTAGAAATCCCCTGCCAACAGGCAGGTTGGCAGCTGTCCTCTCTGATACACATTTTGCCCATCATTTCCTCATTTGAGCATATCTACATTTACCAGCGCAACTATTTGCGACTCTACTGGCAAGACGACATCGAGAACGTTCAATGGCTGGAACTTTTACATCTACTTGCCGCTGTGAAGGATCTCTATCTGTCTCGGGAATTTGCTCCACGTATTGCGGCTGCCCTGCAAGAGCTCACTGCGGAAAGTGTAACCGAAGTGTTACCCGCCCTGCAAAGTCTTTTCTTGGAGGAGCTCCAACCGTCGGGCCCTGTTCAGGAGATCATAGGGCGGTTCGTTGACGCACGACAGCATGCCGGTTGCCCTATAACTCATTCTCGCTGGGAAAGAAAGTAGAATGAAAGCTCTTTATTTTTATCCAGTTACGTTTGATGTCACTGGCACTTATTTACCACACACCATCCATCTTGTCCCTTATTGTTTCGTCCTTGGGCCTAGTCACAGCATTATCTTATCATCATCTTAACACCGGACGGGTTTCTTGGACGGTCCGTGTTCGGTACATATCATACTGTTTTCAAGTTTCGCGTGGCCATGGCCCCGTTTCTGTTTCTGTTTCTGCGACCCAAAAGCATGGGAGTTATAGTCAAGCATAATAACGATCAGCAGCTCCTTGGGGAGGTCGATTGCCGTTTCTGGCTGAGTGGAGAGTCGGAAAGAGAAAATTATGGCTGTATCTACTTTCTCTTGGACTGGATTTGGGAGTACGGAGGGAGTGCTAGGCATCATGATGGGCCATGCAAGAAGATATTACAGCTTGATTGGAATGGCCACTGTAGACCTAAACTAATGCTGTAGCCACTGTGAAACGCCCCGTCGCCGAGTCCTTCAATTACAAGTTCCAATACTCGTTCTCCGAGTAGTTGGGCGGGGGAAGGGATTGGTGAGTACCTTGATCACCAAACGGTGACACGCGGGTGATGGCAAGCGTAAAGACTCGGACGTCAGTGAGGTCTGAAACGTTATAATTGAACGCGAGCACTAAGGCCTAAGGTCCCATGGAGCATTGGAGGACTCAATAGAGTACTCAGTCGTGCCAGTGCGCGGCGTAATGCGAAATGTTCTCGTCGACAAACGACTGTGGCCGCACCACATTGGATGCTCAGGACTTCTACTACGCTTTGCCCGATGTCATGCCATGCCATGCTCTAGTACCACAACTTGCCTGACGTTGTGCGCAATAATGAGAACAACTCTGAGTCTAGTAGGGGCCAATAGCATTTCAAGTTGATGTGTTCAAATTTCCACGCAGTCCATAGTGACCCAAGTATTGACAAACCTCGCCTCTAAATCATAAGCGGCATCAGCCTCAGAAAATACGACCTCGTGCTGCTGCAGCGGAGAAAAAACTGAACATGCGACGCAGGCCCGTGTCACGCTTATTTCCGCCTCGTTCTCCATCAGAGTGGATTTGCACCACGGTTTGAACTTTGGAGCACGTGAATTCATGACAGGATTGTGCGCGCACACATGCTTGGCTTGTCATTTCTTTCCGGCACACCGCCAGATTCGCGCGTGCAAATACGAGAAAAAAATACGCCCTATTCAAACACGTGAATGCAGACGTGCGCATTCCAGATGCTATCGCAGCCTACATTAAAAGTATGTCTGTTTGCTGTGGAGCACATAGTAATCTGACCATTTCATAGCATCATAGCAGTTCAAGCTGCGACGGCAGTAATCCCCAGCGCCTCTTTGAAAACAGGCTCCTTTTTTTGTCATATCGCGCTCACGTCTGCAGAAGTCTCGGTGAGCCCCGCCTTGAGTCTTTCCGCTCGGCATTCAGCAACAAAGTCAGTAAACATCTGTATCCTAGTATAAGAGCGCAAGATCGGGCCTCAAAGAAGTGATCACCATACCTCAATAGTGTCGAGAGGCCCACCAGCGCTCTCGGGATGGAACTGTATACCCCATACGCGACGATTTGAATCCGACGTTGACTTGATGCCTTCCACCGATGAATCATTGCAATTGATGAAAAAAGGCTCCCACCCTTCCGGGAACGGATCTTGCAATTTTAGGGCATACTGATGATTTTGACTGTATCAAAAGTCAGTAATAGTGTTCGCAGAGGGAAGATCAGTGGAAGAAACAAACCTCGTAACGTAAACCCTACCCGCCCGGATGGAACCTGACGACGCCAGTGCCAGAACGGGTTGATTATGTCCACGATTCCCAAATGTCATACGATACGCATCGAGGCCCGCAGCCATGCCAATGATTTGATGGCCCATACAAATACCGAAGATAGGCTTCTGCCATTCGTCTAGCGTGGTACGAAGCTTGTGTGCCGCAGGCCAACAATGCTGCGGGTCGCCAGGCCCATTCGACAAAAAGAGGCCATCAAATCTATCACGGATCGCATTGAAATCGTAGTTCCACGGCAGAACCGTAACAGCCGCACCGCGCCGCACGAGAGCGCGCACAATGTTGGCCTTGGCACCAAAGTCAAGCACCGCGATCCTGACATCGCCGGTCGGGTTGAGCATGTACGGTTCTTTCGTTGAGATCTGGTCAACGAGGCTCTCCTGGCTCGGATCCCAATACTCGTTCTCGCTGGGTGGCGCCAGGGCTGCGTCATCTCCGACAGCGAGGCGACCAAGGGTAGTCCCTTGATCACGAAGCAAGCGGGTGATAGCACGTGTATCAACGCCCGTGATGCCCGGAACGTTATAACGTGAGCACCAGGTGTGGAGGGACTCAACGGCCGTATAATGCGAAAACTTTTCGGCTACATCGGCGACAACGACTGCAGCACATTGGACGCCAGAGGACTCCAAAACGACGCCTACGTCGTGCGAGTCGCGGGGGGCTATATTGTGCGGAACGCCATAATTGCCGATAAGTGGTGTCGTGAAGACGAGGATCTGACCACGATAGGAGGGGTCGGTCATCGACTCGGTATCTAATGCTGCATAAGAAAAGAGAAAGCTGTAATAGAAATACGCGTACATGATGTTATGGAGGTCGAAAAAACCGTTTCTCCAAAGATACTGCGCGGAGCACCAAATGAACAGCCGGTGAATGATTGGCCCGTTTTGAGGTGGAGAACAGCTGGGATGGATGTGGACGAGCGGGCATGGCTCGAAAAGCCGCGATAGGTGAAAGAAGCTCGGAAAATTAAACGAGCGATCATATTGTGTCTTTAGGACACTTCAGTGGACGGGGAGAGAAAAGACAAGGTCGCCCAGATAGCTGTTTTATGGAGCGAACGTGTGAGCGAGAAATAAGGAAAGGAAGAGGAATAACATACTCGTCACGAGTGAACTTGTTGAAAGTCATATACTCACGGGGAGTTCCCGGTTTTGAGGGACAGCAGTTGGGCCGAGTGGAGGAGTTGAATGGGAGAGGACAAGTTGCTCTTGTCAGAATTTCTCGTCTTTTTTTTCTGATTTTCCTTGTGCGCTTTCCCACGGTGGGGCATCCGATTGTGCCATCGTCATGACGCTCCCCGAAATTAACAACAGAACAGTCAAGTAGGGTTAGAAGCACAGAGCTGTGTAGGTCCATGCCGTCGCCCGGGTTCACTTAGCTTACGCTGCTCTCCCAGGCTCTCGTTCAAATTTAGCTTGTCTGCGGCGGGGCTGGACCTGCCCGTCGCGCTCACTCCGCTGAGCCTTGTCGAAAGATCGTTGAGTATGCACGTCGACGATGAGGCGGAACGTTACTTGTACAGTCGTCTTGGGTATGAGTATTATAGCTCGATGTAGAGTTGCAGTAGCAAGAAAAGCAAAGTAAAAATAGTCTGCGTCCGCGGCTTTCTTAGATGCGCAAACATGCGAGTACAGTACGACCGGGCGTCCGCTCTTCTCGTCTCTTTCATGGACCGCCTGAGACAGGTAAGACAGGTCTCGCGGACAGGTTCCCACCACATGGTTTCAACTGTCGGCCGTACAGCTGTGCCTATGTCACTTGGCGCGCGACGACAAAACCGACAAATTCAAAATGCGTCTCGAGCGGTGACTACATCCTGCACGGCGGTCGCTTGCTCTGTGATATTTTTACGCCATATTCTATAAATTTCCATCACTGTGACCGACGAGTCGATTGCTGGACCGCGGTCGAAGGATCAGAGGTTTCTGATAAGAAATATTGGCGCTCAGCGCGCAGCGCTCAACAGGAGGCCGCAGACTTGTGACCCAGCCGACGACGAGATGAAACTCGGCCGGCCGGAAAGAATTGCTGCGGAGGGGCGAAGACCGGATCTCAATCATATTACCATCCCACCTACACGCCATGTCCGGCCCCTTCCTCCTCTCCCACCATCTTCCTACTCACCTCCCGTCAAAGTAGACATGCCCCTTTCGGAGTACGAGAAAAATGTGAGAACCCATGCTCTGCTGGTGGGCATCGCGTTCCTCGTGATATTGCCTATCGGGGCTCTCGTCCCTCGGTACCTGCGCACTTTTACCAATCGGTCTGTCTACTCTTGGACGCTCACACGCGAAATGACAAACTAAAACTCGTCCGCTGTCTGGCTGTCGTAGATGGTGGTGGGCACACTGGCTCATCAACTTTATCGTCGCTGGTCCACTTATTTTTGCTGGGTGGGGCGAGGCGGAAGACGCCAACGATATCTCCCGAATGCCGATGGATCACCACAAAGTATGTCTCTGGCTGTACAGTTAACATTCTGTCTGACCGTCATTCCACCGGGTAGAGGGTTGGATATGCTATTTTTGGACTGTACATTGCTCAGATCGTGATTGGCGCGTTCATCCATTTCGTTCGCGTTCCGTTCCTCTTCGTCGGCCATCGACCACCCCAGAATTATTTCCATGCGATACTAGGTCTAGTCATCCTCGCCATGGCTGGTTATCAGGTTCGTCTCTTCCAGGTCCTCTGCCGCTGCAACCGAAAGTATTGAACACCTGTCTCATCTGACTCCCGTGGAATCAGGTTCATGACGGAATTTACACGGAGTGGCCCTTCATGACCGGTAATAACCCCCCAGTGAAAGATTCGGCGAAGCACGCATGGCTGGCCCTCCTAATTGTAAGTCGAACCAGTGATTTGCGAGAGCTAGGTCAAGAAGCCTGATTCACTCCAATCCGATAGGTCTTCTGGGTCCTCTATGGCATCGGGTTGGTCTTCCTGCCTCGCCAGTACAGACAAGAGGAAGAAGGCAGGCTGCTAAAACAAGATAAGGAGGCCTCGTAATGATATGGGTGGACCATAGTTCAGTTTGTGCCCGTCCAGATCCAGTCTGGTTACCGTGATGAAGCTATTAGACTCTGTTTGATATTCCTTTGCATGTTACGGATATTATGTAGGGCTACGTTTTTACTTGTTCAATTCAACTTGAAGTTGACGTGAAGCTGTATTTGGGATGACATAATCACCCATCGCTCGACGACGACGATAGACTGGCCCAACTTGACATCTAGTCGTCCCATCGTCCCAAGGATGAGTTTTTGGGATGTTTCGTACACCTCTCCTAGTTCGGGAACTTCAACACCACCGTCTCAGGTTGTGGGGCCGGCTTCACCGTCTCTGAATGAGGAGGTCACTCAAGTCATCGGCCAGCTTGGGCGGTTTTGGGGAGGTTTCAGGATGCAGGTGCGCCACAGCATCACGCTTTCCCAACACAATACTGAATGCCGTTCGTAATCCCTGCATTGAATTGCGCCCCCAAAGGGTCAGAATGCTATCCAAGCTGCGCGCAAGGACTTGGGAGACTATGTCTCGCAGGCACAGAAAGGCCTCAACACCACCCTCTCCGTTGCCCCACCTGCTCCGGCCTCTGACACAGATGCACAGTCGTCCGCTGCCTCATCATCCCGTGATTTAAACGATATCTCTACGGCTGACGAAGAAGGTTCAGCGTCCTCGTCCACTTCAGCATCTACGGCAACGCTCCCCGATCCGCAGCAGCAGCAACAGCAACGACCAGATGAGGCTCAGTCATCACCCAATGCACAGACACTTTTCACTCGCTTGCAATCGTCCCTCCCTCCAGACCTCCTCACTAGCATCCGCGACACCATTCCAGACAGTGTACGAGATGCACAGGCGCGCAGAGAACTCGCGCAAGTGGCACAAGCACGCGTGCAGGGTGCCGCAGCGCGCGGAGAAGAGCTTCTGCGTGGCGCAAGTGTATTCCTGCGCGATGCGGTGCGTGTCGTCCCACCAGAAGAGGCTGACTCTTCTCCTTCCGCCTCTGTCACGCCGTCCGCACACGAGGGCACGACGCCACGCGGAAAGGCTGTGCCTACACCTATTATTGTCTCTTCTACTCCTGCTACGCGCCGAGAAACCTTACTTCGCGCGCTACGTGAGAACCCGGCAATCCTGCGCGTCGATCCTGCTAGAGAGCAGCGCTCGGCCGCGCTCTTCGCCTCGTGGTTAGAAGGATTTGCGGAAGCTTCTCTCGATGGATCGTGTTGTGAGTCTGAACTCGGTGCCGATGATGGGGCGCTACAGAGTACGCGTTCAGTGTTGGGTAAGTGTCGTCGTCTCCCATTCTTCTGTCGTCCGTTGATCGATGCGTTGTTGACTCTTCTTGGGGGACGTTTAGTGCCGGGGGAATTGACCGAGGATGAGTTTTGGACACGGTACTTCTTCCGCGTGCATCAAATTGATCAGGAAGAGGAGCGACGGAAGGCGCTGCTCGCAGGTAAGTGCTCTTTACGTCTCCTTTCGTCACGGTCGCTGACGTATGCTTATGATCACTTGGTAGCGGGCCCCACGGACCAGGATGAAGATTTCAGTTGGGAAGATGACGACGAGGACGCGTCGCCGAAAGCAGAGGTGTCGCCGACACCTACTGCACCGGTGCTGAACCGAGATAAACTGCTGGGCGTTACTGACGCGTCCGGAACGATGAGTCCGGAGCGCAGCGATGACAGTTTTGATATCGTCTCTTCTGGTCACACGAGCGCGACAGGTGATGTTAGTACTGTTCACGTCAACGAAGATGGAACATCAGATGGTGATGACGATGGCGATGACGACGACGACGACGACGACGAGGAAGAGAGTGACTGGGAATAATACTGCGTCCAGGTTGGTTTGTATTTGTGATCCGTTTCGTACACCTGATAGGACAGAATGCTGTCCCTTTCGTTGGGTTTTCATGTCTTGGTGGACCGTTTTCCATGACAGAACATTGAATCGTGACTGAAACACTCTAATCTGTCTATCTCTCGATCTATTTTTCCTGTGCGATACTCCACAATGCAACCACCGGAAATGAGTATACAGAACAGTAACTAAGTCCGAAATTTTTTTGCTTTGTCGTTGCCAATGAGGCGCGCACTCACCTCAGCGTATTCCCCAGATAAGCGATCAGTCAGCATCTGAGGCCTGAGGTGAGGACCGGCCTCGGACTCGAGCCAGGGTTGGGCTCGTTGGGTGGCCATTGGTTGGTCCAGTTTATCGATATTTGCATCGCGATTCGTTGCGACGGGGACCTTGTTGAGACTGACTACTTTCTCTCTTTGAAATTTTCCAAATGAAATTTCCCAAAATGCCCCATACAGTACAACAGATTCACTGTAAGTGACAGACATCTGGCATAGCCTTTTCCCTCCCCTGACACTACTATTCCATATACAACATTGGGTTTCCTATGCCTTCTAAGAGTTCAGGAGTGTGCAAGTATGTCTCAGATCTCTTGTATTTCTCTTTTCTTTTTTGACAAGGAAGCTTGATTTCATTTTCTTCCCTGCATTATTCGTGCGATATTCGATCCTCTTTCCCCCATTCGGTTGACGTCTTTCCCAAGATCCCAAGATCCCAAGAAGAGTCCAGTTCTCTACAAGTCGTCTTCCCATCCTTTCTGTGACAGCGCGATACATCAGATGGTCCACTTGCGATCTTTTTCGAAAGTTCTGTCTCGTCTGCGTCCCAATTTGAAGCCGCGGGGATCAAAATATTAAAACCTCATTTCCTGGCTTCTGAGCAAGAACGCTGAAGCTTCCTTGACGTCCCCCAATCAGCTCGTAACCTCAAGCCTTTTAGCCTGGGAAAGGGGTAGCGTTGTACTTCACATATCTGTATGAGCGCTGATCCCAGGCGTAGATCAAGGGCCGTCTTCATAATATTCCCACAGGACACGCATCGTCTGTTGTTCATTCGCTCTCCCACCCTCATGTGGCGTCTCCCTCGCGACGGGCATGCAGATGACTGAAGGAGTTCATATCTTTTCGGATCGACACCCGTGTTGGTTGGGGGGGGAAGAACCATCCGGTGTGATTCCATGTGTGCTCCCGATATCTGGTTTCATTTTCGAGTCAATTTCGTAACCTCGTTTATGGACGCACGCCCAATATATTCCACCCCACATTTCTCTCGGTACGAACCGGGGGGACAAATGGCGCCGAAATCGCAACCTCAATGTTTCGTGATTCCACGGTCATCAATAAATCGCGGCCGCCGCTAACTTACCTGCTGTAGTGGTATCGTACGGCACCTACGGATCCCTTGCATCAAATTTGTTCTTTTTTGGTCACCCATACGGCACAAAGCCAGTTCTAGCCAGTTCTAGCCCGTTAGGACGGGGTTTGTTTTCACGGAGTGTCCGTTTGGTGCGCACGATGTGTGACTTATCCCGTAGGGTTTTAGACTCGTGACTGTTGGAGATGAACAGATCTGACGTCAGTACGTCATGACATGGCCGAGCTCCCCACCATTCGCCTCGCATTGGTAAAACTCTCTCACACATCTGATAACGAGTACTTCCATTACATTTATTGCAGAGTACTGTTTTTGCGGGCGTATCGCAAGATTACACAACCATTCCCAAGGTCGTCCAAGGGCCCTGTCACGTGTCCAATCAGGTCAGATGAACTGGACTGCTCTCGCCTGGTTGGCTTGGCTGAGCACCCGGGAACTGCCGATCAAACTTTAACCTCCCTCCATTCGTCAGACTCCATTTGCCTCGTGTTGACAGACTTACTGTTTTTCACACACGCAGCACCACTCTCATTCGGACGGACTGGACCGAGCGGTACTTCCTCTGGGCTAGAATGACTTCGGTGTCAATATACCTGCCAAGTTAAGTCCAGTCGCCTCGCGAGAAATTACCAAACACGTGGGAAGCATTTTGTCCAATCATCGGCTGGGTTTATCCAGGCCAGTCCCGTCGTTGACGTTACTTTACAAAGCGAAAAGTTGGCTCTCCTAATAAATGATGTCCAGACTCGCCACCATTCCGCTTTCAGACCTTTGGGTTCGCGTTGCTGGCGCCCAATGGCACGATTTTACGGGGTGCTGTGTGGATGGAGGGGTGGCGTCATGCCCGACCAATCAACATCTAGGTTTTGCATATGTGGCGAGGCCTTCCCTCCACTTCCTTCACACTTCACTCCAAGCGAGCCCAGAACATCTGCGGCATCTGCGGCATCGCTCTGCGTTTTTGTGCAAGGGCCCACTCACTTTACTATAACCTTGGACAGATATTTCCTGTATTTTGATGGGCGCATTTACCCAACAATTAAACCAGGGCCCCGGTGCAGTAAGACAAAAAAAAGGTGAAAGTGGATGACATAAGGACAAAATCCACGCCTGCCAAACAACTAGTATGAACCCCATTCCGAATTACAGTACCGTTCCACGTTCCAGGAGCTGGCTGGGGTTCCAGTCCGAGAAACAACGAAACGACCCCTTACAAGTACTGTAATTGATGGTTGATGTTGATTTCGGCATCACGAAACAATTGAATCAACTAATCTCATTGGCGAATTTCTATTGGTCGCCGACGGATCCGGACCCTTTTGTCGTGTGCGCTTACCCGCGGTGATACCGCATTACACTACATCATCGTCCATTCGCCAGTCCTTCGCCTCGCCGCACGAAAAAAAAGAGGAAAGAAGCGGCGCCGCGGATTGGTCAAAGCTCCCCTCCTCCCACATAGGGCGTCTCACACCGCTCCTGGAAACTGCCAAGCTAGAAAAACGTCAGACAGACTCAGACGTCCAAGTACTGTAACGTCAGAACTGAGTGGCATAAGACATACTTTAATAGACTAGACACTAGACTAGCGTTTTTTTCCGGACTTTTTGACCCGTGAACTGTATTTGAAAATGCATCACATTCCGCCTTTTTTCCCTCTCTCACTGATCCGATTATTGGACTTCAATATGCCGTACTGTACTTGTAACTGTATCGCACCCACACCCGTGCCCGTTACGCACGCACGTCGCGTACGCGTGCGCCGAGGCGGGACCTTGATTGGTGTGTCGAGGCGAGGCGACCAGCACGGCCTTTGCCGATCTTGCACTCAAGCTCGCTTAACCTTAACAGTAAACCAACTTGCACTGCAGGTACAGCACGGCCATAGTGAGAGAGAAAAAAACGAACTGGGGGCAGTGGTGCGAGAAGCAGGGGACTGTAAAAAAATTCATAAGCTCGGCAGTCAGTGCTTGCCAGTGCCGTGGGGAAGGGACCGCTTCCTTCCTCTTCTCCGTCAAGGTGGATGCATTCCTGATTGTGTGAAGAGACGGTTGTACTGTATCCGGCTTTCCCCGGAACACACGGAAAATTCACACCAGCGAGTGACATCCCAATTGATGGCCCTGGGCCGTCATTGCCTTATCTGGAGACATATTTCGGGGGTGATCTCCCCGCAGTGCTCTTAGTCATTGGTTATCCATTCGCCGCACGATCCGCGTCCTTCATCTTCATTGGAGCCAACTTATACGCAGCTGTGCTCTTTTTACACGGGTACGCATTTCTCTCTTTTTCATTTCAGAATATTATAATTTCTGTATGATACGCCCTCGGGTGAAAAGCACGACAATAAAGGAAAGGCACCATTAATCGGCAAAGGGAATATTGGGGCGAGGGTAGAAAAGCTACGATTTATTTGTGACACCGAGACAAAAAAAGTACGAAATCGTTGTTAGATGCGCAAAGGTCGAGCTTGAACCGAGATAGTGACAGACAGACGACGGTCAGAGAACACATTTACGAAGAGGTGGTTGGAAGCGTGCAGAAGCAGGGCAGGTGAAAAGAGAGTGGTTGAGAGGGAGTGGAAGTGTCCGTCGAGAATTAACATCAAAATAAAAAGACAAAGAGACGAAAAGAGTGTGGCGAGGACGCATAGTGAGCGAGCGAGCGAGCGAGCGACTTTGGCCTATACACACGCTGATAAAGAAACGGGTTAGAACAAAATTGCTGAACAACACACAACCTTGCAGTAAATATTTGTAAGATAAATGCACATGAGAAGCGGGAGAGGCTGCACAGACGCAAAAACAGGGTTGGAGAAGAAAGATCACCAAGGATATCATCAACAGTCACAATGACAAAAAGGAAAAAAAGTGAGATAAGGGATAAAGAAAGACAAAGATGTGAACAACCGAAACCCTATGTGTACCTGGTGGCAGCGGCATAATCTTCTGAAGGAATATTCGCTGCTGCCTCCACCTTCGTAGGTCGTTGCGTTGTAGGAGGAATATTCTTGCGGTAATTGAGCCTGCGGCGGTGCATGCACATCTGCTTCTGTAAACTTGAACGCAGGTGGCGGGGTGTAAGGCGACTATAGATCACGGAATCAGTCAAGTTACCAAATCAGACGAAACCTGTTTGAGAATAGGTACTCACGCTCTCGTTCGAATGGAGTGCAAGAGCAAGCTCTGAGCTTCCACACGGCTGAGGAGGAACGGGCGACGATTGGCCTACTCCCATGCTCATGTTGACACGCTCGCAGTCTGACGTAGGGGAGGGATAAGTAACAGTCCCGTGTTCAGATGCATACCCATCGCTCCCCGCTCCTGTGGGACTCGCATGTCCTTCTCCTGCTACTGCACCACCTACGTGGAGCCTACTCAACATCTCACTTGTCGATACGCACGAGCCTCGCCGGCCATCGTCATCAACTCCTTGGCCCTCGCTTGTGACGTCTGAAAAGTACGGACCGGCGCTGCTCCCAGTACTGGTCGTCGTGCCTGTGTCACTCCCCGCGCCATAAAGGGAAACGACGGACCCTGCCGAACGTCGGTATACCCCACCCTCCATGGTAAAGGTGTATTCTGTGTCAAGGTCCGAGGATGCCGCGGAAGGTTTGCGTTCGGGAAACTCATAACTACTTGCCGGTACCACGGACGTAACCGCCACAGGAGGAGGCATACCGAACGAATACCCTGCGTCTGGCGCGAGCGCCACCGCTCCCGAACCGGCGCCGAATGGGTCCGGATTGTTCCACGAGAACGACGCATCCTGCTGTTGCGGGGGAGCAAACACATTGCGTTCTTGCTCTTCCTCGAGAGGGATGGCACTGGTCGGTGTAGGTAGGAATGTCGGCATGGGCACCGAGGGAGCCGAGAGGTGGTGGATGTGGGCATTGTGGGGCGCATGGAAGAGCGCTGGAACCGATGCACGGTGCGCCAGATTCGGACGGCGTGACTGCGATTGGAAAGGATGAAACCGCGCCGAGTGGTGCGTTTGTGGTCCATGAACACCAACGCCACCAGAGGGTGCAAAGCGGTTCGTAGGGAGGCTGGGCATGTCCATACCCTCGGAAATAGAGGCACGCATATACGGCGCCGCGTGTGGCGGCGATAGGCCTGGGCCTAAGGGGGGTCCAGAAGGCGGTGGGTAATCTGCCTGAGTTGCAGAAGGACGACGGACGGGCAAGGCATAGGGATGTCCTGGAAGCGCGCCAGTCGAACGTCGGTGGTGCAGAATATGAGGAGCCATCACAGCAGAGGGGAACAAAGGGGGGGCGTTATAGTTATGTTGGTGTGTTGGGGGTGGATGCGGGGTATGTGGTGAGAGAGTT
>WNFQ01003700.1_pt1 | contig 16290 bp, 13 predicted proteins | sample 5400171 | NCBI WGS metagenome assembly WNFQ01 (sample SAMN13153356, study PRJNA577476) | soil metagenome | isolation source: 20 cm soil under Madrone tree | place: USA:California | collected 2016-06-14 | reverse complement strand
CTTTTTGCGCTCAAAACAGCTGGGGAATCAGCGCTCCGGTCCTCCCGCAGTATTGCTGGTAAATGACACCGAATTCCCGACCTCTTCCCTTCGTGCCTTGTGCCGTGTGCAGCGAACACAAGCGACCCTTGCGACTGCGCGCCATTCGCCGACGAACAACGCCGTGCCGATCAGCGTCAGCAGAAGACCGGAATCGATCGGGTGACGCACTCGAGCGTAGGGCCCGGACTGAATCCATTGGTGATCGATTTTCAGCGCGCCCCGCGAACTCCAGAATTGCCCAAGATGCCGGGTGCCTGCGATCCAGGGATTCTCCGGCACGAATCGTCGGTTGAGGGGACCGAACCTAAGGGAGCGCGAGAAGACGAGTATCGCCGCCACCGCCATGATGAGCGGCAGGCGGATGTGCCAGGGCAATGGCTCGACGGTCTGGTCTTGGCCTACGTTCTGCGAGCTCTACCGCCCAGTAAATCAGCCAAGCCATCCAGAGCGTTGTTACCGTGGGCCAGGAAATCAGACTTCCCATACCGTTCCCGCAAATTAGCCGCTGTCACGGAGCGACGGGCGTCCTCGCCCGCGGGCGTGAAAGCGCCAGCTAAGAGCTAAGAATAAGAAGGAGGTTATCAGGCGGTGAAGTGCTCGCCCAAGGGATGTTTCCGCCTGATCTCGGCCAGAAACAAAATGAGTTCGACGCGAGGCGGACAGGAGTGTCCGCCCTATACGCAAGAGGCATATTCTCAACCACTTGGATGGTTGCTGAATCCGCGGAGGTTCCTGTAGAATCAAACGGTTCGAATCGAGGTCGAAATCGTCATGAAGGCAGCTATCCATCCCGCATATAACGAGATCCGCGTGGTTTGCGCGTGCGGCAATAATTTCGTTACCCGCTCCACCCACAAGGGCGATCTGCATGTAGAAATCTGCTCCGCCTGCCATCCGTTTTTCACCGGTAAGCAGAAGTTGCTCGATACCGCCGGTCGTGTGGAGCGCTTCCGCCGCAAGTACGCCAAGAGCGACGCAGCCAAGGCCGAAGCCGCGAAGAAGTAACGATTACGGGAATTTTCACAAAGAATCACAGCCCTCGCTACGGCGGGGGCTTTCTCTTGCAGACCCCGTTAGAATAACTTCGTGCGCAAGTATTGGGACAAACCGCCGTTTTCCGGGGATCAAGCGGATCTCCGGCCCGTGCCTTCGCGACTCTCACTCGGCAGCGTCGAAATCTCCCCCGCCACCGTACTTGCCCCCATGGCCGGCGTCACCGACACCGTCTTCCGCCGCTTCATCCGCAACCTGACGGGCTGTGGACTTATCATGACTGAGTTTACCTCGGCCGACGGCGTGCTGCGGGCCAAAGACCGGAAGGCCAAGCGTTACCTGCACTTCTACGAAGACGAGCATCCTATTTCGGCGCAGCTTTTCGGCAGCAACCCGCAAGTGATGGCCGAAGCCGCGCACATGGTCGAGGGACTGGGCTTTGACCTGGTCGACCTAAATCTCGGTTGTCCAGCGAAAAAAGTCGTGAAGTGTAATGGCGGATCAGGCCTGCTGCGCGACCTTCCGGCCATCGGGAAGATTTTCGAAGCGGTGCGTGCCGCGGTGAGGATTCCTTTCACGGTGAAATTCCGCGCCGGGTGGAATGATCAGGAAATCGTCTGCGTCGAACTGGCCAAGCTGGCGGAAGCCTGCGGTCTAGGCGGAGTGGCCCTGCACGCTCGCACGCGCGAGCAGGGTTACAGCGGCAGTGCCCGTTGGGAATGGATCGCGGCAGTGAAGGCGGCGGTGAAAATTCCGGTCATCGGGAATGGGGACATCCGCGCGCCGGAAGACGCCTGCGCGATGGTTGCCCAGACGGGCTGCGATGCCGTCATGATCGGCCGGACCGCCGCTTCGAATCCATGGATCTTCCGTCAGATTGCGCAGTACACAGCGACCGGCCGCTACGATGAGCCGGGGGAATCCGACCGCTATGAAATGATCCGCACATATTTCAGCATGCTGATCGCCGAAGAGTTCCCGGATGCTCCGGGCAAGATGAAGCAATTCGCGTCCTGGTTCACGCACGGCGTGCCCGGCGGGGCCGGGTTGCGCAAAGCGATCTATGAGGCGCGGGAGGCCCGCGAGATCCTGCAGCGGGTGGAGGAGTTCTTCGATGCACGCCTATGTGGAGTGGGCACTCCTGCCCGCGAAGAAGCAGAGCCGAGCACGGACCCGTTTGCCACTCTACCCAGGTAGGCCCAATCGCCTTCGTGGGGTGCGCGAGATGGAGGGACGGGCGGGGATGCCCGGCTCTCCGCTAACCGTTACGGCTTGCGTATCGTCATCTTCCCGGCCCCATCGTCTTCAATGTAGGCCCAAGGCGTATCCACACCGTGGGTAAAAACTGTCAGCCACTTCTCCGACAGAGCGCGCTCATAATAGCGCCGACGGCTGTCGATGGTCGAGATTGGAAATAGATCAAACGCCATCACCCAAGTCAAATCGATATGCGCCGAAGTGGGAATCAGGTCGGAGATATAGCAGGCGGTCTTCCCTCCGCTAGTGACGACCACAGCCTGCATGTGCGCGGTATGCCCGGGGAAGACTTTCACGGAAACTCCGGGCACAATTTCCTGATCACCACCCAGCAGTTGCATTTGCCCGCTCTTGATCAGAGGATCGTAGTTGTCGCTAATGTAGCTGATGGAATCGCGGATGTGTTGCTCACACGCGTGCTGCCACTCGCCCTCCTGTACGTAGTATTTCGCTCTGGGAAAAGTGGGGACGACTTCGCTATTTCCGCGCACCGTATTCCAGCCACAGTGATCAAAATGCAAGTGCGTGTTGATCACGATGTCGATGTCGTCGGGCGAGACACCACCGGCAACAAGGTTCTCGATCAATTGTGCCGGTTGGTCGTAGATCTTGCGCATCTTGTCGGACAGCTTGTTCCCGATGCCAGTCTCGACCAGGATGTTCTGTTTGCCGGTGCGAATCAGCAGCGAGTTCAATCCCGCCGCAACGAAGTTCCTTTCATCGGCGGTAGCCCTTTTGGACCACATGACTTTGGGGACAACGCCAAAGAAGGCGCCGCCGTCGAGGGGATAGGTTCCGTCGGAGAAGATGCTGAGTTCGAAGTCGCCGAGATTGAACTGGTTCATGGCATGAGTCGTTGAGTCGTCTTGGTTGCGTTCTGGAGAGCGGGTCGGCCCTCCGGGGCTGGGGCCGGGTAGCGCCGCTGTCCCGGCGGCTGTCGTGCGGGTGTCCCGCCCGCACCCTCGGGCCGCCTACTTCAACTCTCTTTCGAAGTGCTCTTCGATCAATTGGAATAAGTGCGTGCGCGCTGCTTTCCCGGAAACGCTGTGTGTCTTGCCGGGGTAGACCATTAGACCGAACCGCTTGTCGGCCTTGATCAGGGCGTCGATCATCTGGATCGTGTTCTGGAAGTGCACATTGTCGTCGCTGGTGCCGTGAACCAGGAATAACGCACCGTGCAGCTGGTCAGCAACTCGCGGCAAGACGGCGTCGTCGTAGCCTTTCACGTTGTCCTTGGGAAGACCCATGATGCGTTCGGTGTAGATCGTGTCGTAGTTGCGCTGATCGGTGACTGGCGCGACCGACACGCCCGCCTTGAAGACATCCGAGTGCGTCAGCGCGTAGAGCGTCATCGAGCCGCCGTTGGACCAACCCCAAATCCCCACGCGATCTTTATCGAGTTGCGGATACTGTGCCAGCACCTGCTTCAACGCTGCCAGTTGGTCTTGTAATTCAACTCCGCCAAACTGGTGGCGCAGCGCGGCGCTGAATTTCTTGCCGCGATTCGGGGTGCCTCGATTGTCGACGATGAAGATCCCGAAGCCCTTCTGCAGCAGAATCTGGTGGAACAGTTCCGTCGAGCCTCCCCAGTCGTTGCGCACGAGTTGAGCGGCAGGGCCCCCGTAGACGTACACGATCAGCGGAATCTTCCCCGCCGGCGCGTTCGGCGGAAGCTGCAACTGGCCGTAAAGAACGGTGCCGTCGTCCGCCTTGAACTCCAGGAACTTGGGCGCAACCAGGCCGTAGTCGGCGACGCTGCGCGCCTCCCACAACGGGCTGCACGGCCCACTCGCCCCGCATAGGGACAAGCGCGGTGGTGTCAAGCTCGCGGAGAAATGATCCATCCAATGCTTGCCATCGTCGGAGAAGTTCGCAAAATGCCCGCCCTCGTCCGAGGACAGGCGGTGGAAGTCCGTGCCGTCGAACTTCACCGAGAACACGTGCTGCTGGTGGACGTCGCCTTGATTGGCAGTGAAATAGACCGCATTGTCATCCACAGCCTCGACGCCCAGAACTTCGTATTCGCCCTTTTCCAACTGGCGCTCGAGCTTCGCATCCGCGGAGAGCGGGTTCTGCTTGTCGAAGCTGTAGAGGTACACGTGGGTGTTGCCGTCGCGCCAACTCGACCAAATGAATCGGTCGCCCGACTTCAGGACGTGAAAGTCGTCGTTCACATTCACCCAGGCATCGGGACTGGACTCGGTCAAAACCTTGCGCGAGCGGCCGGACTTGGCATCGATGAAATACAGATCAATTGTGTCTTGCACGCGGTTCAGCACTTGCGCCCACAGAACGCCGTCGCGTACCCAGCTAAACCGCGGGATGTAGATGTCGGTTTCGTTCGTGAGTGAGATCCACTTCGGTTTGCCGCCCTTGGCGGCAACGACGCCCAGCCGCACCACGGGATTCGGATCGCCGGCCTTGGGATACTTCTCCAGGTCCGCCTTCGGATGGGTGGGCAACCAATCGGTAATCGGGTAGGTGGGAACCGGTCTCTCGTCCATCTGCAGGAAAACGATCTGGCTGCTGTCGGGCGACCAGAAGTAGTTGCTGCGCACGCTCAACTCTTCCGCATACACCCAGTCGACTTCGCCATTGAGAATGTTCTCGTCGGTGTCGTTGGTGAGTTGCTTGCCGTCCTGCCCAGAGATCGGTTCAAGGTACAGGTTGTGTTTGCGCAGGTAGGCGATGTGGTTGCCGTCCGGCGAGAACTTCGGGTCTTCGCTAGGATCGGGAGAAGAAGTGAATTGCAGTGCCGTGCCGTTGCCCAGGTCGTAGAGCCAGAGTTGGCCGTTGGAGTCGAACAACAGGTGTTTGGAGTCGGGCGCCCACAGGTAGGCGGCGTCGGGGGCCAGGCTGGCGAGCCGGGCTTCGCTCACCAGAACCTTCTGCTCGCCGGTCGCGGCGTCCACATACCGCAGTTCTCCGTGGTCACCCGCGTCGTCGCGCTGCACGAAAGAGACTTTGGAGCCGTCGGGACTCCACTTGATGTTCTCCGGGCCGCGCCCGGTGAGGCCGCCTTCGGCGAAGATGGCCTCGATGGTGAGCGGCTTGGTGGGCGTAGTGTTGCCCGTCGATTGCGGGAAGCAGGGGCAGACTGCAAACCGCACAACGAGAATTGAAACGGCAAAGGATCTTTTCAAGAGCAGCTCCAGATCATTGCAAATTGCGGGGCTGAGAAGTCTACACCGACGGAGATTGTCCTGCACATGATCGCGGCCGAGATCGCGGCCGAGTGTCGGCAACAAGTTTATCGGCCGGACCTCTTGTTTTGATTTGCTTCGAGCTAAGTTACTGAAAAGCCGCGAGAGGAGTTTTTGTGAGGCCAAAGCGACACTCAGAACGTCGCATAAAATGCCCGCCAAGGGCCTTTGCGTGCGATGGGAGCGCATTGCTCAGGCGGGGTGATGGTTCCCCCCTCCGTCCGACCGGTTTTCGACGTGCCAGAGGGCGCCTGAACGTCGGCTGTTATCTATTGGCTATTTCATTTTGGGAAAGACGTGCTAGGCGAGGGGCGTTTGTAGCGCTGCCGTTCCGGCGGTTGTCCGGCCCGCCTACCGCCTTGACATCCGCATTCGCAAGGCGGTCCGGAGGCTCCATGCTAAAATTGTGTCAGTCTCGCTTTCATGCTTTCTGACCTTCAAAACCTGATGGAACTGCAGGTTGCCGACAAGGAAATCTTGCGCCTGAAGGAAGAAGTGGCGGCGCTGCCCAAGCGGGTGGCCGTGATCGAAGAAAAGCTGGCCGCCACCAAGACCAAGTTAGAGCAGGCTAAGACCGCCGCCAAGGCCGACGAGGCCGCCCGCAAGAAGTACGAAACCACCATCCAGGACCTGCAAAGCAAAATTTCCAAGTATCGCGATCAGTCGCTCGATGTGAAGACCAACGAGCAGTACAAAGCGTTGATGCACGAGATCCAGTTTGCCGAGCAGGACATCCGCGCCAACGAGGACAAGATCCTCGACCTGATGGTGAACGCCGAGGCCCGCGACAAGGACGTCAAGGCCGCCGAGGCCGAACTTAAGGCCGAGACCGCGGAGATCGAGAAGGAAAAGGCGCTGGCGCGCGAACGCACTGCCGAAGACGAGAAGCAACTGGCAGAATGGGGTGGTAAGCGCGACAAGCTTCGCGCGGGCGTGGATGCCGACACGTTGCGTCATTACGAGCGCGTCATGAAGTTTCGCGGGTCGGGACTTTCCGAGGTACGCGATCAGAAGTGCATGGCGTGCCGGGTGATGCTGCGACCGCAGACCTACAACGACGTGCGTGCCGGCAACCGCATTATCGAGTGCGAATCCTGCCAGCGCATTCTGTACTTCAATCCGGAGAACGAAGCGACCATCGAGCGCACAAATTTCACTACCAAGCGACGGGCGCGGCCGAAGCTTGATTCGCAACAGGCGTGGTTCTATCACCCGGCTTACGGCGAGATTGGCGAGGCGTTTCTGGCGTTTGTGAACGCTTCGACCAATTCGACGCGGCGGGTGTACGAACTGCATACAGGACGGCAGTTGGGCGATATCGTAGAGCGCGAAGGCAGCTTCCGGCTGGCCTTTCCCGAGGATCTGAATGGCGTGATCCGGTTGAATGGGAACTGGGACGAAGAAGAGATCAATGGCTGGGGCGCGGAGCTTCCCATGGTGGTCCTGGATGCATTGACCTCGGACCTGGCTGCGGCGCGGGCTGAGTCGCGGCACTCGTCGCATGCGGCGGCTGCAGAAGCGGCGTCGACGGGACATCCTGCGGCGAGTTAGCTTTGTAACGCGAGCACGCCTGCCCGCGTGGCCGGTTTTGCTCTTCCGGTTGCAAATGCCGAAAAACAGCAGGTTCCTCCGACTTCGCTGCGCTCGCCGTCGGAATGACAACACTCGAACATACAGGAACTAGGAGGCCCTTCGCTCCTGACGGGCAAGGACGCCCGTGACTCCAGCCGACAGGAGAGGACAAGAGTGTCCGCCCGAGAACGATTTAAGATGAGTTATGGCTGCTCGGCCACCTCGTACGGCGCAACATAAGAAAATTCGCGAAGCGACTCCTATTTCTAGAGTGGTCCCTGTTCCAAGCGGGGGCGTCGTGATCACACAGCGCGGGGTCGAGCGGCTGAAGAACGGACATGTGTGGGTCTACCGCTCGGACATTGTCTTTGCGGAGGGAGTCGCGCCGGGGTCGGTCGTCGCAATCTCGGATGAGCGCGGGCGAACGTTCGGGTCGGCGCTCTACTCCAGCAGTTCGCAGATCGCGGTGCGGATGATTTCCTCGGGGCCGGTTGCGGATTTTCCCGCACTTCTGCGGGAACGAGTCCGACAGGCAATTGCTTACCGGGAACCGCTTGTGCATGACACCGATGCCTACCGGGTGATCTTCAGCGAGGCGGATTTTCTTCCCGGACTGATCGTCGACCGTTACAACGAAATTCTCTCCCTGCAGATTCTTACGCAGGCCATGGACACGGAGCCGGTTCGTACTGCGCTGCTCTCGGAATTGTCCGAGCAAATGCAACCGGCGGCGATCGCCGAGCGGGTGGATTCTCACATCCGCGAATTGGAGCAACTGCAGGCGCGCGCGTCGGGCTTACTGTGCGGCGGAAGGACGTCGACCATCTTTTCGATGAATGGGGTGCGCTTTCACTACGACGCCGGGGAGGGTCAGAAGACCGGCGCCTTCCTCGACCAGCGGGAAAATTATGCGGCGGCAGCGCAATACGCTCAGGGCGAAGCGCTCGACGTCTTCTGCTATCAGGGCGCTTTCGCGCTGCACCTGGCGCAACGCTGCGGCAAAGTGACAGGCGTGGACACTTCGCGTCCGGCACTCGAGGTCGCCGACCGGAATGCAGTCCTGAACCAGCACGAGGTGGAATGGATTGAGGCTAATGCCTTTGACCTGCTCAAAGACTACGCGATGGCGGGCCAGCAATACGACACGATCGTGCTCGATCCGCCCGCTTTTGCAAAAACTCGCAAGAACCTTGAGACCGCCATGCGAGGGTACAAGGAACTTAACCTGCGGGCTTTGAAGATGCTGCGGCGGGGGGGAGTCCTAGTCACGTGCTCCTGCTCTTACCATGTGAGCGAACATGAGTTTCTGCAGGTGGTGGCCGAGGCGGCTCGCGATGCCCGCCGGACCCTGCGCCTGCTGGAGAAGCGCGGGCAGGCGAAAGACCACCCGATGGTGCCTTCGATACCGGAAACTGGGTATTTAAAATGCCTAATATTGGCGGTAAGCTATTGAATAATAGTATGTTATAGTATTCGGCAAGTATGTTGATAATGATGCGCTAAACTTTTATGATTCGATTATGCTAATCTCTCATCTAAAGTGAGTGAGGCAACACGACTCAATCAAGATCAGCTATTTAGGAGGAGTTCGAGTCATGACTGTGATTACCCGTTGGGATCCCTTCCGTGAGTTCACCACCGTGCAAGACCGTCTGAACCGGTTGTTCCGTGAGTCCTACGGACCCGAGGGCCGGGAAGAGTCGCTGATCACCAGCGGCTTTGCTCCGCCGGTGGATGTGTATGAGGACGAGCACAACGTCACCCTGAAAATTGAGGTTCCGGGGATCGACGAGAAAGACATGGATGTGCGAATCGAGAACAACGTTCTCACCGTGCATGGCGAGCGCAAGTTCGAAAAGGAAGAGAAGGAAGAGAACTTCCGGCGCGTGGAGCGGCAGTACGGCAGCTTCACCCGCACCTTCACTCTGCCCACGACCGTGGACGCCGAGAAGGTTTCGGCGAACAACGACAGGGGCATTCTGAAGATTGTTCTGCCGAAGAAGGCGGAAGCCAAGCCGAAACAGGTCAAGGTCAACGTCGGCGGCGAAAAGACCCTGGAAGGCAAGGGGCCCAGCAAAGCGGCGTGAAAGGCAGCAACCGGTCGTTGGTGGCCAGTCGGTAGGGAGCGGGAGGCGGCAGAGGTGACCGTCTCCCGTTTTTTGTTCGCAGTCGGCTCTTGGCATTAAGACTGAAGTCGTAATCGCATGCCCAACCAAAAGGGGGGTAGCGCTCGGCCACAGGCTAAGAGATAAATGCTTTTTGAAGTCGTTCGAACTGTCAGAACATCATAAGAGAGAGTTTTAGGAGTCTTTCATGGCAATCCGTTGGGACAAATTTACAGTGAAAGCGCAGGAAGCGGTGCAGCGGGCGAACGATCTCGCGTCCGAAAACGGCAACCCTGAGTTGCTGCCTTTGCACTTGTTGGCGGCACTGATGGAAGACAAGGAAGGCATCGTCCTCCCGGTGCTCGAAAAGCTTGGGGTCGGCCCACAGACCGTACGCAGCGAGATTTACCGCGAGATCGAGCGTCTGCCCAAAGTGTCGGGCGAGGGCGCTACCCAAGCGACCATGTCGCCGGCGCTGAACCAATTGCTCGAGCGGGCTTTCAAAGAAGCCGCCAATTTCAAGGACGAATACGTTTCCACCGAGCACCTTCTGCTTGCCGCCGCCCAGTCGAAGAAAGATGCGGCACAGGAAATTCTCGCCCGACATGGAGCGAGTCATGACGCGATCCTGAAGGCGCTGACCACGGTGCGGGGATCGCAAACAGTTACGGATCAGAATCCGGAAGCCAAGTATCAGGCGCTGGAGCGTTATGCCCGCGATCTGACCGAGCAGGCGCGGCGCGGAAAGCTTGACCCCGTCATTGGGCGGGACGAAGAGATCCGACGGGTGGTGCAGGTGTTGTCGCGCCGCACCAAGAATAATCCGGTACTGATCGGCGAGCCCGGAGTTGGCAAAACTGCAATCGTTGAAGGCCTGGCACAGCGGATTGTTTCCGGTGACGTCCCCGAAGTTTTGAAGAACAAGCGTGTGGTCGCGCTCGACCTGGGCGCGATGCTGGCCGGGGCGAAGTATCGCGGCGAGTTCGAGGACCGGCTCAAAGCTGTTCTCAAGGAGATCGAAGGTTCCCAGGGGCAGATCATTCTGTTCATCGACGAGCTGCATACTCTGGTCGGCGCTGGGGCGGCGGAAGGTGCCATCGACGCTTCCAACATGTTGAAGCCGGCCCTGGCACGCGGAGAGTTGCGTGCGATCGGCGCTACTACGCTCAACGAGTACCGCAAGTATATCGAGAAGGACGCCGCTCTCGAGCGGCGTTTCCAGATTGTGTTCGTGGGTGAACCTAACGTCGAAGACACCATCGCGATCCTGCGCGGGCTGAAGGAGCGGTATGAAGTGCATCATGGCGTGCGCATCAAGGATTCCGCGATCGTGGCGGCGGCAACCCTGTCGCACCGCTATATCTCGGACCGATTTCTGCCGGACAAGGCCATCGACTTGATCGATGAGGCGTCAGCGTCTTTGCGCATCCAGATTGACTCCCTGCCGACCGAGATCGATCAACTGGAGCGGCGCGCCATGCAGTTGGAGATCGAGAAGCAGGCGCTCAAGAAGGAAGACGATCCCAATTCGCGCGAACGGCTGGCGATCATCGACAAAGAATTGGCCGAGATTCGCGAGCGGTCCAACGCTCTCAAGGCCAATTGGAAAAAGGAAAAGGACCTGATTGCGCGCCAGCGGCAGCTCAAAGAACAGCTGGAGCAGCTCAAGATCGAAGAGCAGGCGGAAGAGCGCAAAGGCAATTTGCAGCGCGTGGCGGAGATTCGGTATGGGCTCATTCGCCAGATGGAAGAGGAATTGAAGAAGCTCACCGCGCAGTTGGAGAAAACCGGGGCGCGGCGCATGCTGAAGGAAGAAGTGGATGAAGAAGACGTGGCTCGCATCGTCTCGAAGTGGACCGGAATTCCCGTGTCGAAGATGCTGGAAGGGGAGGTCAAGAAGCTGATCAGCATGGAAGACCGGCTGCGCCAGCGCGTGGTGGGACAGGACGCGGCCCTGGAACGGGTGGCGAACGCCATCCGCCGGTCGCGCGCGGGGCTGAGCGATCCCAAGCGTCCGATCGGCTCGTTCATTTTTCTGGGTCCTACCGGCGTGGGCAAGACCGAACTGGCTCGCGCGCTGGCGGAATTTCTCTTCGATGATGAGCGCGCCATGGTGCGCATCGATATGTCGGAGTACATGGAGAAGCACGCAGTTTCACGGCTGATCGGCGCGCCCCCCGGATACGTGGGCTACGACGAGGGCGGGCAACTCACCGAGCAGGTGCGGCGACGCCCGTACGCGGTGGTGTTGTTCGACGAGATCGAAAAAGCGCATCCGGATGTGTTCAATGTCATGCTGCAGATCATGGACGACGGGCGGCTCACGGACGGCAAGGGCCGGCAGGTGGACTTCCGCAACACGATCATCATCATGACGTCGAATATCGGCTCGTCATACCTGGTGGCGGAGAACCTGCGCACTGAGGAGGAGTTCGAGAAGGCAGCCGCGGAGGTGATGAATTTACTGCACGGGCACTTCAAGCCCGAGTTCCTCAACCGCGTGGATGACATCATTGTGTTCCATCCGCTGGGGAAGGAACAGCTGGTCAAGATCATCGAGCTGCGGTTGGAAGACCTGCGGCGGCTGCTGGCAGAACGCAAGATTTCGCTCGAGCTTACCGACGCGGCCAAAGATCTGCTCTTCACCGCCGGGTACGATCCGAATTTCGGTGCTCGTCCGCTGAAGCGGGCCATACAGAAGCTAGTGCAGGATCCGCTCGCCCTGAAGATTCTTGATGGGGAGGTATTGCACGGGGACCACGTGATAGTGGATGCGGACAGGAAGACCGGCAAGATGAAGTTTGCGGTGAGTGAGCGGGTGGGAGAAAAGGAACCGGCGAAGAAGTAAGGTTCAAGGTTTCGGGGTTTCAAGGTTCAAAGTGCCAGATAATTCCACACTTTGAAATCTTGAAACATTCAAAACCTTGAACCTGCTATTCACGTCAAGGAGGGATCTGGCGGCGCAGCGTTCCAGTGCGAACATCCGACCTGAAGACGGCGAATCAGTATGTACAGCAGGTCTACGTGCCACTTTGGAACGGGCGCTTTAGTCGCGAGCCGCGCCTGGCTGGCGACGCCCACCGTCCTCTGCACCGCGAGACCAATCTGGAGTCAGTGCTGAGCATTCGCCAAAGCCGTACCGTGGGCCGGATGACACGGTGAGCTGAGATGGCGTGATGTATCAGATCGACCGCAAGCAAGTTGCCGTCAGCATGCGCGCTGCTCGCGTGCAGGTGGAGCGACGACTGGATGGGAAGCACGTCGATGCACTGGCGAAACCGTCCCGGGTTAAGCCGTTTGCCGGAAGCAACGGTTTTTTCCGCACTAGGTTTGGGCTCCCAGAGCGCACACAGCAAACAGTCAGTTGGCATTCTTCTTCAGTCCTCGGTAACGCGCTGGGAACAGTCGAAGGGGAGGAACCAACTGAACGCGTCCACAGAGCGGGTGAATGACGGAAAACAGGATTACGAACAAGTCACCATGTTCTTGGTTGACCGCTCGGACGCAGAGCGCAACCAGTGAGGAGTCGTAAGAAATCGGCGTCGCCTTCTGGGTTATCAATTCAGGCAGCAGCAACTGCTGGTTGCATGCGCAGACCATCTCCACGACGAACCGTGCCCGAACGTAGCACGTTTGCGTATACCCCTACACTAGGCATCGCCGATCCCAAAGCCGGGACATAGGCTTTATTGTGCTGCGCTGCGGTACGCAATACGCCCTGATCCTGTGGCAGGTCGGCTTGTGGCAGGGTTGTCATCACACACCGGGGACACGGGTTGGTGACCAACAGCAATGTCTCGCCGATTTCAACGCTCAAGCCCACCCATGAGTTCTCCACAAAATCCGCTTCGCCTTTGCCCACTGTCACGATTATGTTGGGGCGAAACCTTCGCGCTTCGAAACGCCCTTGGGGGTAAAGCTCGCGGAGACGATTGAGCGTGTTGGTCGTCAGTAGGTGGGCCACAGCGTAGTCAAAGAAGCTGCCCTTCGGCGAGGAGAGCGCAATGGATTCTTCGGTCACTGCTTCCCGGTGAGCAAGGCCGTCGATGTCTGGCCAGTATTCCTCAAGCGCCGGGGAATCAGGAGCCGTTTTGGCCAGAGTCACCTCTCGCTCGAACAAGCGTGAAAGAACCGCATTCGCGTTGGGCTGATCGCTCGTTACGTTGCTGCCATCCGGCAGCATGATCCATACCGGAGGGATAGGACGATCTTTGCGTGGGGGTTCCACGAAGCTGGCATGGCAGTCAAACAGCCGCGCCCACTTACGCGGGTTCTTGGCACTGGCAATCTTTCCAGTGGAGTTGTCGATGAGCGCGTAGGCGCGATCACCAATGAGTCCGACTTCCCTCACGTCAGCGGCAGTCAATTCTTCTCCCATCATTGACTTCACGGGATAGCGAAGCACAGACAGGACTGACCCTGCGATGTATTCGTTGCTCATGATTGCCCTCCGTAGCAAAAGGAGTCACTGAAAGCGAGGCAGGTCAGCATTCTGCGCCCCATTGCAGCGGGATTCAAGCCTGAATATAGCCTGAATAGAGCTACTGAGATCACCCACCTAGTCGGCGAACTGTAGTCCCATCGGAGAGCATCGGTTAATGCCTCGAGAGGTCTGGTCCAGTCATCGAAAGTAACAGGCAATGAAGTTGGGAAACAATGCAGCTAAAGAAGTTCGAAGAGGGGGTTCCGCGGGGCCGCATGTATCAGTTCACTCGCACCGTTTCGGGGGCCGTGAATTCCTTTTCGACCAGGCAGAACTCGGACACGTGCATACTTGGGGAGATCGTTGATACCCCCTTCCCGCGCTCACTTCGTGATGCACTCGTGCACAACGAGGAAGACCTCAGCCATGCCCATTGGCTCATGCGGCTGTCATATCTTCGTTACGCGCTGAAGACAGCGAGTGATCCCCGTGCGATGCTGGAGCATGAGGGTGCAGAACTGCGTCTGAGTCCTCAGATCAAATCATTGCTCGAACCGTTTGTGCCTAAAACGGCAAAGCAAGTTTCCGTTGAGCTGCTGTCGGTGTAGGGGGCTCGGTCACTCCAAACCTTCACTTTGGAAGCGTTCATAATGTCTTATCCAGTCGGAGATGCGCGAAATGGAAAACATGAAAGCAGTGCGAGTCCACAACTGCGGCGGGCCGGAAGTACTCCGCTTCGAAGATGCACCGCGCCCAACACCGGACTCTGGTGAATGGTTGACAACGGGATCGACTCTGCATTGGTCTCAGGACTTCGACCATGCCGCAGTAGGCACGATTGTCCCCTGTTTCGTAGGCCGGGAACTACACCACGGCGGCTTGAACGGTTGAACCGTGCTCCCAGTTCAACGTCCCGGTTCCTGGTTTTGCGGGGGACTCTGTCCTCGTTGCTTTTTCTCTTCCCACTCGCTGAAAGCTAGCCGCTGTTTCGCGTCCAGGATGTAACCCAAGAAACGTTCGTTGAGCACTTCGTTCAATTGTCGGGAAACCGAACTATAGAGGGCCCGCTCGCCATCTATCTTGTGGACGCAAGTTCCGAGTTCTTGCTGCCACCCGATCAAATCCCGCGTCGAAATCTTGCCAACGGACGACTTGAACGGGTCGGTACGACTGTCCGCCATGCTGCCGAAGTGGACGGCTAGCTGCTTGTGGCGATCCTCGAAAGTCTTCCGGCACTTGGATACGGTCCAATCCTGACCGAATGCAGAACACGCCAGTGCTAGGACAACAACGCCTATGTATTTCATAAATCCCCCGCTCCACTAGTGTCGAACTTTCACAGGACCACGAATATTGCCTGAGAGTGGGGGAGAATCGTTACGTCAGGGCTTGTCCGAACAGCCCATTACCATCTCGATAACCTCTCTCCACACGCCTTGGAGGGAGACGGCGAACCCGCGTACGTATAGCAGGTGCCAGCGAGCACACGCGGTAGGAGACAGGCAGCGTCGACCTGATCGGGAAATAAGGTGCGCTGTGCGTTGCGTGCAGGACGGTGCGTGCAGGTCCAACTAAGGGCAAAGGTAGAGAAACGAAAAAGCGGCTAGTCTCCGAAAGGAGCGTGGCGCCCAATTGCGCTTGAGCGCACATTGTGCCGAGCGGTCATGGTGGCGCTCACGTTCCTGATGTGTTCGACGGGAACGTGATTCCCCAGAAGTTCTTTGCTTTATCGTCCTGATCGACAAACTCGATTGCGTAAGTGGGAACTCCCTGAAGGGCTCCCAACTGCGCCACAACGCGGGCAGAAACCACGGTGCCACGCTGATTTCGCACGACGACGGTAGAGCCAACCGGCAACTCACGATTTAATTGAACAGCAGCTCCATGCCGATTCAGGTTGGTGGCTCTAGCGGACATAGTAAAGGAACACTTTTGGCGATCCTCACCCGACAACCCTATGGGAGCGTTGAGGGCCATCCGACTGGTCCGCCGTCTTGCTGGCTGACTGCGATTAACGCTTGCACCGGCCATTTGGTCTCTGCGGTGGGACTCCGGGCGGCGTTCCGAAGGTTTCAGGTTCATACTAGATCGGAGCAGATTAGACTGAGCGGATGTACGCCGCAATGTACCTCGGTCACCGCCAATAGGTTACTTACTTGCGGCATCTGATCGCTCAGGGAAGGTGGCGTTTGATGCTAATCCCTCCCAGCGTGGCGCCCACTCTGAAGCGCGTGCCCTGTTTGGCGCCGGGCCGGGGGAGGGGAACTGCCCCCTTCCCCGGCGCCCCATCCCCAAAAACAAAACTTGGCGGTTTACACAAAAGTCTGGACACACCTACGCCAAGTCGAATAACAGCACTTCGCTGTCCTTCGTGCCTTGGATGGTCAGCTTCTGTTCCTTGCTGATGGCGGCTCCGTCGCCCGGCTCTAGGGTCTGACCATTCAGTTCTATACCACCCTTAGCGACCTGCAGCCAGCCGTGGCGCCCTTTTGCGAAGGTGTGGGCTACTTCCTCACCGGGTTTCAGGAGTGTTACGAACAGGCGTGCGTCCTGGTTGATTTTCACCGAGCCGTCTTTCGCGTCGGGCGATGCGATCAGGCGTAGCTTGCCCTGCTTCTCTTCGGTTGGGAAACTCTTCTGCTCGTAGCCCGGCTTGAGGCCTTTCCTTTCCGGCAGAATCCAGATCTGGTACAGG
>WNFQ01015149.1_pt1 | contig 16293 bp, 19 predicted proteins | sample 5400171 | NCBI WGS metagenome assembly WNFQ01 (sample SAMN13153356, study PRJNA577476) | soil metagenome | isolation source: 20 cm soil under Madrone tree | place: USA:California | collected 2016-06-14 | reverse complement strand
AGAATCTTGTTCCCCTGACTGAGTGCGTTGACTAAGAGTTCGCAGACCTTAGCAATGGTCGCCACGATTTGGGCATCGTCCAGCATCGCCTTTTCTGTGGCAATCGAAGCTTCGATTAAATTACTAACTTGAACCTGGAAATCGGCCCTGTTTTTCATTTACCCCACGCGGTTTAGCAGCGTGTGCCAGCAGAGAAATCTCGGCAACCGTGCCAAACGGATGATTCGGTTCCAGTAGTCTAGCATGCGTGTGGAAGTCCGCCCGACGCGACGTCCGTATAGCGACGGGAGTCCACATAAGGAAATCCGCAAGGCTGACCAAGCCAGGCTTTTGGAGGATATGGCCTAGAGAGGACATGGCATTCCTGGATGCGGGGAGTCTCATCTGAGGGCACCATAATTTCAAGCTGGCGGGCGGCCGACGATTGCATTGGGCGGGGAGGCGAAGAAAACTGCGAAGCAGATGAGAGTAACGAGGATTTCCGTGAGCATTACGCACACGGCGAGCCAGATGCTGGCACCGGTCATTTTGGAGGATGAGGAGAGAAAACAGAAAAGAATCATCCTTCTTCTGCCGCATCCCCGCATTTTCCTGCTTAACCCTTATTTGACGAGGAGAAAATCTCCCAAAGCAAGGGCATCGATTCCGGCGCAGTAGAAGCTGCGGAGGGCTTCGCGGGGTTCGGAGACGAGAGGTTCGCCAAACAGATTGAAAGACGTGTTGATGAGCACGGGAGCGGGCGCACTCTCACCAAATTTATGGAGCAGGCGCCAGAAGCGCGGATTGGCCTCACGCTCGACGACGTGCACGCGCACGAGGCGGTCTTCGAAGGCGAAGCGAGAGAGAGCGGGCAGGCTGCTCTTCAAAACGCCGAGAGAGGTCATAAAGCGGCAGTTGGGCGAGCAGTCGAAGAGGCTAGCGGCTGCTTCGGCCGGCACGGACAAACCGAACGGGTGAAAGTCTTCGCGGTGCTTGATGTACTGGTTCACGTTTTCGATCACATACTCGGAAAAAGGCGAGGCGAGGATGCTGCGTTGGCCGAGGGCGCGATGGCCGAATTCGGTGCGTCCCTGGCACCAAGCGACAATTCTGTCGCCGAGGAGGAGCTTTGCGGTTTCAGCGTAGAGCTGTTCTTCACTGGACATGTACTTGTAGATGATCTTCGAATTGTCCAGGACAGCTTTAGATTGAGAGGAGCTAAATCCAGGGCCGAAGGAAAGATGAGAGAGAGGCTGGCGAGCTTTGCCGCCGAAGTGTTTGCGGGCGAGCAAGGCCGCGCCGAGGGCAGTTCCGGAATTGCCGGCGACCGGCTGCACATAGATACGCTCGAAGCCGCTCCGGGACTCCAGGGTATGAATGAGGAAGACATTCAGGAAAACGCCACCGGCAAGGCAAAGCGCATTGGTGTTCGTTTGTTTGCGGAAGTGCCCGGCGATTTCCAGAACTATTTCCTCAAGGACATCGCGCGCGCTGCGGGCGATGGCTGCGCGAACAACGGGGTCCGACGCCACGGTAGAAGGATCTAGTCCAAGTTCGCGCAACAATTCCGTCGCAAAAGAGGACCGGCCGTCAGCGCCCGGACCGAAGTAGCGGGGGTCCAGAACAGGCATGCCATCGGAATCGCGGCGGAAGACTTTGCGGAACGCGGCGACAAAATCGGGCTTGCCGTCCTTACTGAGCCACTGAACTTTGTGCGCATCGCGGCGCCCGCGGAGCCCCAGAAGCTCCGAGACCTGTGAATGGAACCAACCTAAGGAATTCGGGAAACGCAAAGTGCGAAGGGGGCGGATTTCCTCGTTTTCGCCGACGGAAACCAGGCCGGACCACATGTCGCCGTTTTCATCTAGGGTAAGAATCAGCGCGCGATCGAACTCGGAGGTGTAGAAGGCACTCGCGGCGTGGCAGAGATGATGCTCGAGATGGAGCAGAGGTATGGAATCGCCGAGCAAGCGACGGATCTCGCCGAACTGCGCGAGTTCGCGGAAAGTGCGGCCAAGAGTGCGCGTCCAATCGGAGGCACCGAGGCGGGAGAATTTCAGAAAAAGCTGGAAACGCGATTCGCGGAGCGCCCTTCTGAGCAGGCGAGCTGGAATCGCAGCAACTTGCACATCGGATAGACGAACGCCGGCTTGCTCGAGGCATCGAGTGATGGCGAGCCGGGGGATCCCACCGGCTCCGGTAGCACGGCTGAGTTTTTCCTCCTCGATTGCCGAAACAATGGAACTGTCATCGAGCAGCACAGCGGAGGAATCGGACCCAAAACTCCAAATGCCGAGGGAGAGCATAAATTAAGAATGGGGCGGAACCGACCACGTAGTATACGGATTCGAATCCGCGGGTTGCCCTAGGAGATAAGGTCTGTCCATCTGTTTATCTTTGAATTCACGGCTAGTGAATACGCTTGTCACATCCTGATGTGGGACAATGCCCGAAGTCGAGGATTGGCTAGACTGGCTATATTGGGTCCAATGGTCCCGCAGCAGGGGATGAGAAATGTTGCACACACCAGAAGATCCGAGACTGCAGGTGACGCGCATCGCAAAGAGAGGCTGCGCCTTCAAGTACTTACTTTTTGCGCGGGCTGGTGTCCTCATAGCCGCTCATCCGGAATCGCGAAAGCGCTTCTCCGAGACCCTGAATGAACACTTCCGAACTATAAACCTCCGCGTCGATGCGCATGCTTCTCGGAGGTGCAGTTGGTTCGACCTCGTCGAGTTGAAACTCACGAGCGACGTCGTCGACTATTTTCTGCGTGATCGGTCGCTGCTGTTCGACGTAAGAATTAATGAGCGAATGTTCGCAAAGCAGGTTAATCACGCGCGGAATTCCCGATGAATAAAGATGAATCGCTTCAACGGCTTGCGGACTGAATATGAGTTCACCGCGTGTTCCAGCAATCCTCAACCGTTCGGCGATGTAATCGTGGGTCTGTTCCTTCGTAAGAGGGAACGTTTTGCACCGCAGCACGATCCGTTGGCGGAGTTGCCGGAGTTGCGGCAGTTTCAATTTCTCTTCCAACTCAGGCTGTCCAGACAATACAATCTGAAGAAGCTTCTCCGTTGACGTTTCAAGGTTAGTTAACAGCCTAATTTCTTCGAGTACCGGATAAGTAAGATTCTGTGCCTCATCCACGATGAGCACGGCGATTTCACCAGCACGGTGTCGCTCAAGAAGCCATTGATTGAGTTGGATCAATTGCTGGCTCTTTGTCCGAGATTCGCAGGCAATGCCAAATTCCGCGAGGATGAAATCGAACAATTGATTCGTATTCATTCGTGAATTGAAGAGAAACGCGGTACTCACCCGCCGCTGATGTAGCCACTCGAGAATGCGGTTTACGAGGGTGGTTTTTCCTGTGCCCACTTCACCGGTGAGCGTGATGAAACCCTTACGATTCTGCACGCCATACATCAACCCGCTCAGCGCTTCGTCGATGTCTTTGGTGAAGAAGAGATAGCGTGGATCTGGATTGACGTTAAACGGGTTTTCTTTCAGCCCGAAAAAGCTCTTGTACATGGTTTTTAAACTCTCGCTATCTCCAGCGATGATGCCCAGCTTCTATTTCGATATTTTCGAACAAACGGGTATCGCGCAGAAATCAGCACATATTCTCCAACGTGGCCTATCGCAGCACGAAAGGCCGCGTATGCCATTGCAACCCGAGCATAATTTGATGCACCGTAAACTCTGTGCTACACGTTCCCGCAGCGCACACCGGCTGATTGGATGTTTGAATTTGGGCGGTGTACCCGATCGTAAAATTAGCATTCCTTCCAAGGGGTCGGCTCAGGTTCCCACCCACGTAGAAAGAATTGTATAATTGTGAGAAAGGTGAACTGTTAACAGCTCCATTCCGGGCATAGCCAAAGCTCCAATCACTCGTCCATTCGCGTGAGAGTCGGCGGTCAAAGTTGAATTGCAACTGATCCGTGTTCGCTCCCGTAAATACGCCACTCCCACCGCTGAGGCCATGGCTGCAACTCAATGACAGACTGCCATGATTCAACCCGTACGTCAGGTTGGCTCCTCCAGACGCTGAGACCCTGTTAGTGGAAGTGCCGACTGAAAGCCGGAGAGTAGTCACTTCGGGGCCTCCGAAAATCCGCAAAGCAAGCCTTCCCGTAATTTTGCGGCCGTACATCAACTGAGCAGTATGATCATCGATCGCTTGAGGATTGCCAATAAAACGATAGCCACCGAAGCGGTATTGTATTCCGAGAGTATCCTCACTTGTCAGTGCGTAATTGTAACCCGCGGTAAAGCTCGCTTGATTCGTGTCAATATTTCCTACTTCGGTAAAGCGAAGGATCCCGAACGAACCTGCAACCGTTACGGATCCTCGCGGGCTGAGTCCGTAGACCACTTGAGTTGCAAACGCGTTGCTATAGCGTGGGCCAAAGGTCGTGAAAATCGTTTGGTCGGATGTATAGTTATTCTGCAAGCCAGGCGGAGGAGGGGCGAGTGAGCCGCCCACCCCCGGTACGGCGAGACCTGTTCCGCCACCGAATCCAAACTGCGTTTCGGGAAGATACGAAAACTGGTCGATAAAGGACAGCTGCCATCTTCCCCAATCGAACGTTTGCACAAGCCCGAATTGATGCAAATAAGAATTGCCTTGTGCGGGGTCCGAGGAAAAATTTCCGCCTCCCGAATAATTCACAGCCAACTGGGCCCGGCTCCAAGCTTCTACAAGACTCAAGTTTCCCACAGCATAGCTGGTCGTATTCCAACCCGAGGATGTTGGCTGGTTGAGCGAATTTGACCGAACGATATTTCCGTACTGCAAGCCTGATAACCAATAACTATGTCGGATTCCGGGCATGCCCAACGTAGCATTCTGTACTCCAGTCAGCGGATGAGTGTCTGGATTCAGATTGGCCGTTGATTCCTGTTCGACATTTAAATCTTCTCCGTCGGAACCTCCCATCAGTGGTGGATATTCGCGAGCCGCAGGCTTTGGTCTGGAGGCATCCTCTTGCGCTGAGATTGCAGTAGCGCTAAGGAACAGAGCTGCGAAGGTGGCTGTTCCAGTCAGAAGTCTCCTGAAGAGTAGTTTCATCAGAATCTCTCAAGGCACAACGATTACATCGCCCGGTTGCAGCAAAATATTCTGCTCATTCTTCTTGCCGCTCACTACGTCTTTGTAATTAAAGGGGAGCTTCGCCTCTTGGCCGTCTACCGTCCTTAAGACGTAGATGCTCTTCACCTTGGCGAATTGCGTGAACCCACCGGAACTCGAAAGTGCCTGCAATACGGTCATCTTTGGCAGCAGCGGAAAAACGCCAGCGCGTGTGACTTCTCCCGTCACATAGATCCTTCGACTGTTAATCTCCGATACGGTTACCGTAACTTGCGGATTATTCATATATTTTTTTAGCCCGTCGCCAATGACTTCCGAGAGTTGCATTGGTGTTAGGCCAGCGGCTTGTACATCGTTCAACAACGGCAGCGAAATTTTCCCGTCGGGTCGGACGGGAACCGCCCGCGAAACTTCTGGCTCCTTCCAAACATCGATTCGAAGAACGTCTTGCGGACCAATCCTTTTTTCGCGGATCTCTCCAGCGCAGCCTGCTTCTGTGTCTCCTGCGTCTGGCCCCCTCCGGCTAGGATCAGCCAAGCCGCGATTAAGGGACCGGTTGGGAAATTCATCGGATCACCCTCTATGATTCTTCGGAATCAGACTCTTGTACGCCAATCTGTTTTATCTTATATAGGAGCGACTTATAACTAATCTGCAATTCGGAAGCGGCGCGCTTTCGGTTCCAGCGAGTTCGCATGAGCGCCTGTAGAATGAGCTCTCTTTCAATCTTCCGCGAGGCGGCGCGTGCCGCAACCTTCAAGGACGAAATCCGATTTTCCTGCGTCGCCTTTTGTGCTCTCAGCGCAGCATTCTGCAGATCACTGAGAGCCACCTCAGTATCTCCGAGTGCGACAATTGTTTTCGCGACGTTTTCGAGTTCACGTATGTTTCCCGGCCAACTGTAAGAGGTTAGAGCTTCCATGATATCGTTGGTTAGGGTTGGTGTTTTTCGCCTTTGCTCCCCAGCGTGCTTGAGAAGAAAGAATTCAAATAGCGCGGGGATGTCTTCTCTTCGCTCCCTTAGGGGCGGCAAACGCAGACACACACCGTTAATTCGAAAATAAAGTTCCCGACGAAAACGCCCTGCTTCAATCTCCTTTTCCAGATTGCGCGAAGTTGAGGTGATTATGCGGTCGCACAGTTCATCCTCGCCACTCTTCACTTCGCCATCCGGAAGCCACGAAAGGAGCGCGCGTTGGCAAGCAAGGTCCAATTCATCTACGCCGTCCAGAAATAGCGTTCCTGTCCCGCATTCCTCATTCGCCAACCTCAGATTCTTCTTAAACTGTCCTAGCAGGCGACTTGGATCTATTGTCCTACAGCTCAACTTCTTAAGAGAAGGATCGCTGAATCCCGACAAGCGGTGGATCAGTCGCGCATAGATCTCTTTGCCAGTTCCGCTCTCTCCCACCAGCAGGACCGGGATGTCCGTCCGAGCGATATCGGCGACCACTGCATTTACCGACCGAATTGCTGTACCCTGCCCGCACACAAAACCGGTCTCAGCAAGTTGCTCCATAACTTGGTTCGATGGTGTGCTCATGAGCCTCGAAATCGCCTGTCCATCGCAGGAGTCAAGACTCCTGATGCCGTCGGGAGGACCGTTTAAGCCGCATAATCAAGGAGCAAGCCCCTTACCAGAAATAACCCCGCTGAGAAAAGTGCCTCATTTAGCTAAGTATTGTATTTGAAAGATGATACGACCACATTTGTTGCTCCCCAGCATCCAGGATGGCTCGCATCAGTCCCGATTTACTTCCACGAAGTGGCAAACTTTTTTCCTTCGGTCGGATTGTGATGATGGGGGGAGTGGTAACACGACTGAATAGCGACATGAAACTAAGAATAGGAAAGGGTTCCTCGATATTTCTTGATGGATGAGCCCATTCTGACGGGCCCGAGCTTTTCTACCAGTTCCGATGAGGGAGCTTACATTGCAGTCGTGGGCTTTGAAACCGAACTTAGTAGCCCCAAGGGTGTACAGGCCACCGGCGCCGCTACCGATCAAACTTTGCGGCAGATACCAAAGTGTCTTTGTCCTTCAAGGAAAACACATTCTATTCGAAGCCACTTGGACCGTCCAGTTTCTACTCGAGCTTCTCGGCTGAAACTTGCGGCCAGACTAGTACACACCGGGCAGCAGTCGAGCCGTCCGGCGGGTGTACTCCTTGTACTCCATCCCGAAGAGCTCTGTCATGTGAGTCTCCTCGCGGCGGATTCTCCGCACGACGAGAATCAGCCAGATCGGGAGCAATGCCCAGCCGATCACGCTCGCGAGCAGCAGCGGCCAAGCTAGCTTACGTGCTAAGAACGCAGCATAGCGCGGATGGCGGACGAAACGGAAAGGTCCCCCGGTCATCAGCTTGCGGGCCGCGAGATCCCCCGAGAAGTGGCGCCCCAGCCACGCGTCAGCCCAAGTCTGCCAGATCACACCGAGAATACCCAGCAGTAGTCCGATGCCCTGCAAGAACGGCCGCTTGAACGCCGGCACCAAGTGCCAGTGTGCATAGTCGAGCACCACAAACAAGAGAGCGACGTTGAGCACTGATCCCAAGCGGAACAAACCCGGGTCATAGCTAAGGCCCAGCGCTTCCAGCGCCGCCTCCCTGCCGCGGAAGGCCGAGCGACTAAAGGTGATTGCCTCCTCAAACCCCACAACAAGCCCGAGCACCAAGAAGCTGCCGGAATAAAGATCCAGGCGTGACCAAGGATGGTCGGTGCCCCACTGTCGCAGGCAGAGGACGAACAGTACGGGCCCAATGAGAACGGAGGAGATGCTCAGGCCCCAGAATGATCTCTTCATCGAGCTTGCTTGGTTGGTTGCTTCGGTTATGTTATTCGCCCTTTCCGTGTTATTTCCCAAAAATTGTTTCTAACTTTGACGCGGCATTTTAGGTCGGGCCAATAGTCAAGTCAATGCGCCGCCTTATTTCGATTCGTTCAGTTTGATGTTCGAAGCTCAAAACTTGCTGGCTGGTTTCAGCTGGCAGTACCGCGAAAATAAGGACGATCGCAGCGCAGAGGCCAGCCAAATCGCCTTTCTCTTCCACCAGCTTCACGAATGAGTCGGTCGCTCCCCCCAAGATTCTCGGACTTGAGAATTCTCGAGAAAGGCTCGGAGTCGTTGCATCAGAACACGGACGTCGCGGAGGGCAGAGCGCGCGGTTTCCTCGTAGTCTCAGCGTAGATCCGTGGCACCGACTCGGAGTCTAACGCGGCACCATCCCAGCCCAAATCTCGCCAAGATGAGCATTGACCTCTCAAGATCTTCCGGCCGTAGGTTGCCGACAGCAATCTTCGCTAGTGATCGAGATAAGTCGAGATACGCCAGCAGGACTGGGCAGCCGGAGACGAGTGTTGAGGAGCATCAAGGGGGCAGACTTGCCGAATATCTCTATTCGCAATCCTCTTGTTCCTCAGCAGGCATCGCCAGCTTTAGCGCCGGCCGATCATGTCTGCCGGTCCTGCCACCAGGATGGGGGGTTGGGGCTTCCACTGTATTTCTCTGAGATCTTTTTCCGCAAGCGCAGCCCCAACGTGTGCAAAAGAGTCCACGACGGCTTCGCGGCAGGGGATACTGGTAGATATCGGTACGGAGTGGGCGCCAAAAGGAAAGATTGACTCGACCGACTATGTGTGCCGCATTTGAATGTTCAGGACTTCGGGAACCGCCGACGCCAGCCGAATAAACAGACTAAGCCGGACCCCAGCAAAATCAAGCTTGCTGGTTCGGGCACAACCATAAGACTCTCACTGTTTGGCGACCAAAGAGCGACGTTGCCACTCGAGTTTTCCGTGAAGGCCACGAACTCGGTTCCCTGCGGAAAGCCCCGACTGAAGCTCACGCTGTGGTTAATTGGAGTGTTAGCCGCAACCGAACCGATCAGGATATCGTAGACTGTATATTGCGGGGGAGCCTGGCTGCCAAGATGAAATTGCGTGAAAAATGAAGACGGACTCGCCCAGCACTGACCACATGCTGGGACTGAAAGTGTTGAAAGCAACTCCCTTATCGGATATGTTCCCATTCACCAAGATCGTGCTACCAACGGAGAAGGTGGAGCCGGTGGGGACTAGAACTGCCAACCAGAGAGTTCCCGCAACTACCGTGCTACCGTTCGTGGAGACGATGTTAAACGTCGGATTTCCGTTTTGAGTCGTCTGGATACCGCCGGACGCGCAGACGGTCGGGGATGTGCATTGGATCTGAAGATTGTCCGCCTTTGCCGGCTGAACCAAACCGAAGCCTATTGCAATCAAACCCAAAGCCAGCGAACTTATCTTGGACATATACTCCTCCCCCGGTCCCTAAAAATACTCTTCCTCTTCTAGCAATTCCATAACCGATCAACCAAGTTCGCAGCGGCTTTCCGCGTTTTGTTTAAGTCATCTACTTTCAATCACATACGCACATTCCTGAACGCAGGCGCATAGGCTTCTATCTTTTCGATAGGCGAAAGTGTGCAAGCTTTTCGGCGAAATCAGCATTAATTTAGCAATTCTGCCGGACCCGTGTGCGATCTGCCCTCTCTCGATGGAAAGACATCACCGTGCGCCGTGATCGCCTGCGTGCTCATATGCGACGGCAACAGGAGTCGTTTCACGGGTCTTTGGAGACTCCATCGCCCGTACAGGTCCTTATTCGACGTAGCTTTTCGCCGGATGTCAATGAGACTGTCTTGATTACTGGAAATCTATTTCAATCTTTCTGTACGGAGTCCGCCAGCATTTTCCGGATCTCAGCAGCCTTGCCGTAGTCCGGACTGATCTGCAACGTGTGTTCCAGCTCCTTCTTCGCCATCGCAATGTTGTTCGTCTTCTGATAAGCCATGCCTAGGTGATAGTGATACGTGGGATTCTTCGGATCTGCCTTGAGCGCTTCCTGCAAGGTATCAATCGCCGAACTGTAGGCTCCTTGATTATAGTAAGCCCAACCGAGCGTGTCGGCCGAATTGGGAAGATTTGGCAAGCCCTTACGCGCCGTCTGCGCGAGCGAAAGCGCAACACTTACATTGCCGCCGTGCTCGAGCATCAAATACGCGAGGTTGTTGGCGGCCACGGGAAAGTCCGATTGAATCTGCAGGGCCTTCTGGTAAGAAACTTCCGCCTGTTGCCACTCGCCCCGTGTCTCCAGCAGGCCTCCAAGAGAGACATAGAGCCGAATATCACGAGGATTATTTTGCAGGGCCAGCTGATAGTCCCGAATTGCCTGATCCACCGAGCCCCGAGCGATTCGAGCGCCCGCGAGGAGCAGGAATGCAGGGACATTCTTCTTATCGAGTTCGACTGCCTTCGCGAATGCCTCCTCCGCTTTCTCTGGGTCGCCTTTCTTAAGTTGGACCTGGCCGAGCAGAACATAGTAAACACTGCTGCTCGGGACCTTTGCGATCTGGTCCTCAACGCGGCGCAAAGCGCGAGCAGGCTGTTCGTGCGTCAAATCGATGTTCACTAGCCCAGTGAGCGCATCACCTACGTGGGGATCGCGGCTGAGCGCCTCGGTATAGAATTTTTCTGCTTCATCGTAATGTTTTTGGATCATGCGCAGGTCGCCCAGCCGCACATACGCGGTCGGATCGTCTGGAGCAACGTCGATCGCCTTCTTGAGATCCGCTTCGGCTTCAGCTTTTTCCCCCGCATTTAACATAGCTTGCGAGTGGTAGACATAACCCTCGGGCGCGCGCGGCTCGATCTTCATCAATTGCTCGGCGCTCTCAGACAGTAGTGAAACATCTCCCTTCCGCAAAGCAATATTGGCGAGCGAGCGTTGCGCCTCGGCCATCTGTGGCTGCAGTCGCGCCGCTTCGCGCCACTCCGCGTAGTAGTGCGCCATAGCGTCGTTCGGGGCATCCTTTATAGCGCTCTCGAGAAAGTGAATGGCATCTGACGGCTGTCCCTGGCGTGTCAGGATCTGGCCGCGGAGAACCAGCGCATCGATGTCCTTGGGTAAACTCTTCAATATGCTGTCATTGATGCTCGTAGCTTCATCTAGTCGGCTTCGCATGATCAGGAGCTGCACATATGCCTTTGTTACCGGGAGATCTTTGGGGTGCTCGGAGTGAAGCGAAGCAAACTCCGCGATGGCTTTGTCGACTTCCCCCTGGCTCAAATAGAAATCGCCTAGCATGCGATAACCGCCAGGATTGTCTTGTAGTGTGGTCCTGGCATCCCTCAGCACCTGCTCGGCCATGTCTTTTCGCCCTTCATTTAGATACAGGCCGGCAAGATTAGAATGCGGCATCGGGTTTTTCGGATCGAGAGTAATGGCGCTTTGGAACTGCGTCTCCGCCTCCGACCAACGCCTCTGCCGTAGGTAAAAGCTGCCGAGCGCCATTGTTGCAGACGTGGACTTCGGCTCAAGTGCAAGGGCTTTCTGAAAATTATGCTCGGCCTCGCCGATATCCTTGTTTTTCTCCTGCAAGACTGCGATGTTCAGATAAGACTGAGAGCGACTTGGATCCAACTGCACGGCTTCTTGCGCCTCTCGCAGGGCCTTCGGGAGGTCACCCTGAACCGCGTCCGTGTTTGCAAGCAGCAGTTGGGCTTGCGCGTTCTGCGGATCACCTTTCAAAATGATTTGAGCGCGCTCGCGAGCTTCCAGATATTTGCCAGCCGCGAGAACCAAGTTGCCCAAGTCCAGCTGCGCCTGCCAGTTGGTCGGCTCGAGCGCGGTCGCGCGCATCAGTTCCTGGTAACCGTGTGTCCAGTCCGATTGTCTCAGATAGGTTTGCGCCAGCTCATAGTGCGCTAGGGCGAATCGCGGGTCGATCTGGATAGCATTCTGATACTCGATCGCGGCCTCTCGGTATTGCCACTTTTGGAAGTAGGCGTCGCCCTTCTCGAGATACTTCTTCTTTGCGACTTGTGTATCACGAATACAACCAGCCAGCAGCCACGCCCCTACGGCCAGCGTGATCCAGATTGGCCATCTCGACCATCTCTTATCAGGTCTCACTTTACACTCCAAAAGATCTCAACACCTATAGGGCGCGCTCAACCCGAGTCGCTCGTGGCCTGCTAATGGAACCCAGCCTCCGGTTTTGAACGCTCACGCATGATATTGTGGTTTCAATCCAATCCATGTAAAAAGACCTGCATTAGCTCACTCGAGAGTTGCCTGTCGCCCGTTGGGCCTACGGAATAGAAACATGAATGCCTTGGTCCCTCGGTCCTAGTCGAGCGAAACGGCCTCTCCTGATGTGTGTCCTTGGCTGTTCTCAAACGCCCCACGCACGGCTCTGTGGGTCAGAATCCACTCATCGGAGACAGCGCTTCCATTCCGCGCTCACAGCAAGTCAGCCAGGGATATAACTGTTTAGCATTGGCAGCACTTGATTGACGAATGTTAGTACCCTTGCTTGTGCCGCTCCTTCGTCGCTTGTGTTTAAAATCGGAGTGAGGACGCGCACCAGTGCGCCGTCCGTGCGGTTCACCCGGATGGCATCCGTGACCAGGAATATCTTTGCCCAGTATTCGCTAGGGGTCACGCGGCCATGCGCTTGATACCAGTAAAACACGAGGTCTCGATCATCCCCCTTCGCGATGATGTAGCGGTTGATTGATATCGTCGACCCGTCGCTCCGCCGTACGGAAATATGCCCGGATTCCGTGGGCGTCCAGCCTGAGCCCGGAAGGCAATTCTTCGGAGAGTGAATGGTGTCGCCGGTACGCTGCGAGGGAAAGAAAGCGATGTACAGATTCACAGGTGGTTCAGAAACAGAAGCCAGATAATCACGCAACAAAAATTCGCCCGGCCCCAACACCTCGAGCTCACCTGGGCTAATCGCGAGATCTCTCGCTTGCCAGTTGCCAATTTGCATCGGGAACGCCGATAGATCTTGATGCGGAGGCAGAACTTCTTTGCGGGCTCGCGCCTCCAAAATAAAGCAGGTCGCCGTGAGGAGTAGCACCACGGGAATGAATCGTTGCCAGGAGCTCAAGCAGCGCATCAGGCGTTCCTCGCGAGTGTCCAACGATCCACCCACGATACGGCCTTGTGAAACGCTGCCAGCAGGCCTAATGAAACCAGGAAAATTAACCAGCCAGAAAACAAGTGAAAGAAACCCTCGGCCATCTCAGTACTCCAGTATTGGCCGAGAATTCCACTCCCCATGATTCGAACTCCATTCGCTAGGACTGCGATTGGTACGGCCGACAGAATCAGCACCATGCGACGGGATATGCGCGGTTCGAACCGATATCCATAAAAGATCGCCAAGGCGACCAGCGAGGCGAGTGAACGTAGGCCGCTGCACGCTTCGACGACGTTCAGCGTCAGCGAAGGCAAGCGAATCACGTTTCCTTCTCGCAGGATTGGAACTCCGACCAACGCGAGCAAGCTGCCCGCGAGCCGAGACGCTTGGAACTGCAGCGAGAGCGCAATCTGGTTGAAGACGATAGTAGGGAGGGGAATCATCAGGAAGAGAACAGCCCAGGGAAAAAGCATGGTGCGAAAAAATCGCCAACCGCGAAAATAAATGATCAAGCCGGCGAGCAGAAACAGCAACGAAGTGCGCGAGAGAAAATTTTCGGCACCCACAACACCCAAGATCAGCTCTCCGAGTGCTCCGGCAACAATAATGAGGCCAGCGCCCTTCGGTCTGGCTGGCTCCTTTGTCAAACGGCTCCTCTGTTTCCAAATTATCAAGCCAGCGAATACCGGGACAAAAAAGGCATAGGAGTAGTTTGCGTCACGCCACCACTGACCAACAAGGCCTGCGAGAACACGGTAATACAGAAGCCCGATGAGAACTGCTAGGAGGGCACTCTGCATGAACCCACCGCCATCTGATGCGGCACCACGCGAAGTTCCGACAGCGGGACGTTCGACAGTTTGATTCATCGGTGTTCGCGGAAACCTTGGAAACTACCGCGGCAAAATTGGACGCAGGACGACGTAGACCAGGGGCGTCGCAATTCGTATAAGTCCATTTTCTTGAACAGGTTGGAGTCGATCATCCCGTTCTTCGATCTCGTTGTATCGCGTCAGATTCCAAAGAAGTCAGTTGCGAAGGATCATGCGCTCTTCCCTGCTAGGATTCACAAGAGCTGGGAGCAAAGGGAAAAAAATTTTCACATTCGTGGAAAGAACTTGGGACACGCAGATTCCACCGCAGAGGCTAAATGCGGTCGCAGTAAGGCTGTAAGTTGCAGAATTAAAAACACTTAATATACACTTCGAGACTTGTGTAGACCGCACGTTTCCTGGTGACCCCGTTGCAAACATCCACTTGCAAGGAGGGTGAGTCTGCGTAATCTCGGGCCGTAGTAGGGGGCACGGTAGGGTTACTCGGCAAGACTGAATTGAAGGAATAAGAATCAGATCGCTCTCACATCACGGTCGCATACCCGATCGCGTCACCAGAATCGGTAATTGGCGAAAGAGGGTAAATCTCAGTATGACTCAGCGCACTCTAAGTCCCGAAGATTACATGGCCATGCTTCGCCGACGGTTGCTCCTAATCGTCATCTTGGCCGTCGTGGGAGGACCTCTCGGCTACGGGATATCGCAATTCCTCCCGAACCGCTACAAGTCGCAGACCCTGGTACTTGTGGAACAACCGACTGTGCCCGCGGACTTCGTGAAGCCAACGGATACCATGGATATCAGCCAACGCCTTGCGAGCATGCAGCAACAGATCCTAAGTCGCACGCGCCTGGAGCCAATCATCAATCAATTCGGATTGTTTTCGGGCGAGATCAATCGAGCACCAATGGAAGAATTGGTCGCACGACTCCAAAAAGCCATCGAAGTGACTCCCGTTCTCCCAATGGCTGAAACTCGTGCAAGAGATCTGCCAGGTTTCTACGTTAACGTCACGATGGATAACCCGCGAAACGCTCAGGGGGTGTGTGCCGCGGTCACATCGATGTTCATCGAGGAGAATATTCGACTTCGCCAGCAGCATTCAGAAGATACAACGCAATTTCTGGCTCAGCAATTGACGGATGCGAAGACGAGGCTCGACGGGCAGGACGCCAAGCTCGCCGCGTTCAAGTCCCGCTATATTGGGTCGCTCCCGGATGAAGAGAAGACAAATATGGACCTGCTGACGGGCCTGACTTCACAACTCGATGCGGCCACACAGGCACTCACCCGCGCCCAGCAGGATAAGGGCTTCAGTGAATCAATGCTGACGCAACAAATCGCAGCATGGCAAGAGTCTAAAAGAGGTCGCAACCCGGCTACGCTTGAAGAGCAGCTCTTTGTGCTGGAAACTCAGCTCGCGAATTTACAGGTTAAGTATGCAGACGATTATCCAGATGTGATCAACACAAAGAACAACATCGCGGCATTGCAAAAGAAGATTGCGGAAAGTGATAACGAGAGGAAAGAAGGGGGCTCCGACAAGAACCCAGATGCGCGGGTGGAGACAATGCAGATCACGCAGCTGCGGGCACAGATACATACATACGATCAGGTCATTGCGCAGAAAACCAGAGAGGAAGATGAGATCAAACGGCAGATCAAGGTTTACCAGGAACGTGTGCAGTCGAGCCCAGCGATTGAGCAGCAATACAAACAGCTCACGCGGGATTACCAGACAGCGCTCGACTTCTACAACGATCTCCTGAAGAAGCGTGACCAATCCGCGATGGCGACCGACTTGGAGCGCCGTCAGGAGGGTGAGCAATTCCGCGTCTTAGATCCAGCAAACCTGCCAGATAAGCCCTTTTCCCCCAACCGTCCGCTTTTCGCCCTGGGTGGTTTCGTGGGTGGACTCGCTTTGGGACTCGGCATCGCTTTCTTGTTGGAGTTGCGAGATACGTCTCTGAAGACCGAAAAGGATGTCGACTTCTACCTCCGTTTGCCTGTTCTGGCCATGGTCCCTACCATTAAGTCCGTCTCGGGCAAGAAGCTGAAACAGTCTGCCAATCGAATAGCTTCTGATACTGATGTGGGTTTGGACGCGAGAGCCTAAGGAGAGATATGTGTCAGAAACTCTTGGGCATCGTAAAAGCCGGGTCAACGTCAAGCTTTGTCCGTGTTATCCGTTCAGGACGAGGCAAATTCAGGAAACGCTGCGGTTGTTTCAGAACCCGGTCGGGTTCCGGGCGCAGTTGTCCCAGGCGAACGTCGCGCCATCCTTCGAAAGGAAACCATGAGTCGTATCTATGAAGCGCTGAAAAGAGCCGAAGAGGAGCGCTCTGCTGACCAAACGAGCGGCATCAGCGGCCCGCGATTCCCGCAGGCGCCCGTAACGCCCGCGAGCGGA
>WNFQ01013727.1_pt1 | contig 16300 bp, 14 predicted proteins | sample 5400171 | NCBI WGS metagenome assembly WNFQ01 (sample SAMN13153356, study PRJNA577476) | soil metagenome | isolation source: 20 cm soil under Madrone tree | place: USA:California | collected 2016-06-14 | reverse complement strand
TGTGCCGGAGGCACTGTGGCTAACTCTGCCAACCCGACGCCGGTCAGTTTGGCGACATCCGAGAGCACCTTGTTCGCGCTGATGATTTGCAGCGAAGCGTTTCGGACGCCCTTCTGCAGCGGATAAAACAGGATTTGGACAGAACAGCCGCCGCCGGCTGGCAGAGCGTGTTTTGTACAGTCACTCGAGGCAACCCGGAACTCTTTGGTGTTGCTGACTTGGACCGTGACGATTGAGATCTCCGCTGTGGCCTTGTTCTGGATCTCGGTTGCTTGCGGCGCGCTCGGGCTATTCACCCGATGCTGTCCGAAGTCTACTAATGACTTGGAGGCCGATAAGTTCATTTGGTTCGCCGACCGAATGTTTCTCGGCGGCGCGTTTATTTGATTGGGAGCAAACGTGAGAGGTTTCTGTTGATTTTGCCGTTGTTCTGCGGCCGCATCCTGTCCCTTTTCTTGCTGCTGAACTTCGGCAGCGTACACCGTTCCGAGAGCGGACAAAAGATTGCCTGGGCCCCCAGCAACAGGTGATGCCGTGTTCCGCTGCTGCGATCCGCCAAGCGCAAATTCCCCGGTGGAGCGATCGTACTGGAGTTGGGTCCATGCGTGCCCATCGTCATCACTAAAGGCCAGCAGCCCTTTGTCACCGACTACCCATGTCCTTTGACTGCCGCTACCAGCTACGGGCTGTAACGCCACGGCCCTGATGTTGCCTACGATGTCCACCAAGCCCCGATCGACATTCCATTCCAGCGGATGTATCCACCAAGCCAGTTCCGAGAAGGGATTCCGCTCCTCATGCCAACTGTAGGGTTGACGAAATTGACGATACGCAAGTGTCGTGCAAACAGAAAATGCTGCGACAGCCATGGTAATCAACCAACGGGATGAGACCCGTTCGAGGCGCAGCGCCTGAGCTGTTTTACTCAGATAGTCATACACCCTTGCTCGCAGCCGAGCTTCTGATGTACGAAGAATCGTTAATAGCTTGAAACGTGGACGAACTTCATCATCTCGACCCTGCGATACATCAAGCCTCCGGCTATCTTTGGGTTCTTCGTGATTCATAAATCCTCAGTTTATGGCTGCGTAGAACATAGGCAGAGATCACCAAGTATCGGATCCAACGTAATAACGTACTTCAGGAAGGATCACCTTCAAAATCGCTTTCGCGAAGCGCAAGGGTCCCGAATTGGGTGCCTCCTTAGGACACGCATGGCTAAGATTGTGGAAGGACATTGCGCTTAGAGGCTGCACCAAGATATGCATCCCGTCTATCGACTGTCGAATTTCTCCAATAACCGCATGACGAGCGCCCGCGCACCCACTGAGATGAATTGGCCTACTCAGATTTCTTATCGACACTGGCATCATGTTTTGTTGTGGTCCCTGGCAGGAAGCCAGTGTTTTTGAAGATGTTCGAAGACGCTTTTCGTGAATGCGTGCGGCATTTCTGCCGGTGCAACGGGTACCCGCGCGACAACACTTCCGATCGGCTCGAATAGCTTTTCCACAACGTGTTGCCCGAGCCGTCGGTAGCTCTCGAACTGAGACTCGGCAAACCATTGATCACCGGTGGACTGATGTGGGAAGTCCGAATGTTCGCGCCGATAGTTGATAACATCAGTGGATTCGTCGCCGGTGATTGATGTTTTAAGGTAAACGAGGACTCCGTCTTCGGCGTTCGGATCCACGAGATTGTAGCGAATCTTGCCGACGGCCCAATGCCATTCGCTCAACCCGGCCGGCTGCAATCCCGAACCCAGGTTTCTCGATTCACCGGCTTTGACTTCCGCGAAAGTCGGCTTCGGCGTCAGTTCGTCGGTGTTCAATTCGATCTCGACACCTATGTCTTCTCGGCACTTCCGGATGGCGTTGCCGATATCGCCGAACGCATACGCACTATCGCAATCCGCGTCACTGGCGACAATGAATTTACAGCGGCGCTTCACTAGTTCATATAAACCAAGGTTTTCGAAATGACCGCCGTCGGAGAGGTAAACGTAGCGAGCTTCATCGTTGGTTTGGCCGAAAAGTTCAGCAAGTAGATATAGCAAACCAACCTGTGGGCCGGGGTTCATCCAGCTCATGTTGTGCCGCGGGTTGCCCGCCCAAAATCCGAGCCGAACATTGAAGACGGTCATCAAAAATGCAAGAGCAGGAGAACTGTGATAGCCCATGTTTGGACTCGCAGCTGCCCCTGAGATAGAAACGGCCGTACCCAAGCGGAGGCCAACGTCGTTGAAACCATAATGCTCACTAGGACGAAAGCCGTACTTCTGAATGTCAGAAGCTCTCCTTATGGGTGAATTTTCTTCTTGGAGGTCAATTTGTTCGAGCCACGTGTCGAACCCGCTGCGCAATGGGGTCAGCACGAAGGACTCCGCTTTGCGCTCCTGCCATGCTAAGTCCTTTCCGCCCACCAAATTCAGCGCGCTATTCACAAGTAAAAAGGGGCCAGAGTAGCACTTATCAGAGCGGAGGTCCTTCAGCTGTAAGTCGTCATGAGGATCAAATCCCGTGAACGGGTTCGGTTTGCGAGCGCTGTTTGACGCACCGAGGTATGCACGGACCAGACGGTTTCTATAGAAGAGGTTCATCGAGAATTCGTTGAGGTTGACTCGAGAGGACAAAAAGAGGCTCATACCGACGAGCGCAATGAACAGAAGAATTAGCCAGCAATTCCATTCCGAAGAAAGGATCTTCCAGTGTGCCTGAATATATGTGGCTGGCGCATCCACCGGGGCAGTTGGCATTACCGTTCCACGACCGTGGAAGTAGTCGAGCGAAATGACCCAGCCGCTCACCTTCTGTGCCACGGGACTTCCTTCGGCGAACATCCTCAGCCACTCACTCTGACCATTCAGAACTGCCAAGCAACCCTCAAGAAGCCACGCAAGGAGCGAAGCAATGCCAGCAACAAAAATATATGGCGTGACGGAGAGCGCAACATCCTTCCACGATTGGGAGTTCAAAGCTCCACTGGCGGCGCTCTTGCCACCCAAAACGCCCGTGAGAGTGGAAACCGCCCAAGCGAGCCCCAAGCCCCCCAGCCAACCCTTCAGCCACATCAATCCAAGAGGCGAATAAATCGCCAGCGAAAAAGCGCCAGCCCAAACGAGACTGATGATCAATAAATAGCCGCCCAGCCGTGCCCACCATTCCCGCCGAGGATCGGGAAAATAAAGACCGATTAGGCCGATTTGAAGCGCGCCAACAAGTAGAAATATCACCATGACCAAGGGCGTTCCGAAGCTGACAACGTGCCATATGCCAGCTTCAGGGTATTTCTCGTTGAAGAGGACCTCCCGCGTTAGCACGTAAAGCAGAATCCCGCCAACACCGCCGGAGATGAATGAGAAAACAATTGTTAGCAACCAAGAACTCGCGCGGCTCCAATGCGGCGCGTCGGGCCCAGTGTTGGGGAGGTTTGCGAGCGATGCAATAGCCCACGCGACGCCAAAGACTACCACACCAAGCGTTGGCCATTGCCACCACTCCGATAGAAGGGCATGGTGCTCCCTCAGCCACGCACTCGCAATCCACGCAGCGACGAAAAGGGGAGCCGCAACCAGAGCGAGTATCCAGCCTTGTCTCGCGTACCACTGGAAGCACACTCCATGGCTTCGACGCAAACCCGTCAAGTTCTTCATATTCAGGGCAGCGATGTTGAGGGCCACGAGGAGAAGAAGAAAAATCGCTGTGGGTGCAAGAAAACTAGGAAAGCATATTGCGGCTATGGCCGAATGCGTGATCCAAATAGCAATATGAGGAAGCAGAAGGAGAGACGACAGAAAGAGGATCAGGATCAACTGATTGAGGAGAAGGTTGCGACCGACGACCGCGACGGCCGTCCAAGTGTCGGGGCCTAGGAAACCGAGGCGTGGGGTGAGATAGTTGCTATATTCACGGAGAAAGCGAATGGGCCGCGGTTCTCCGTGCCCAGGTTTCGTCGAGCGCTCGGGTCTGAGACACTCCTGGACACTCCGGATTGGCGGCGACTTGTCATCGATTGCAGTTCCCCTGCATTCCGCCGCTTGCGGATTCTGGCTGGCGCGGAGAATCCATGCGCAGAACCAACCTCCTATGTAGCCCCCGCCGGAGACGGTCGATAGGTAGTCAAACATTTGGAGAAGGCTGAGATTCGCGAGACCCTGGAGGACGCCGAGGTTGAAGGTGGCGCTTCGGATCCCGCCGCCAGAAAAAGCGAGGCCAACAAGCGACATTTTGTGTGCCTCGCTAAAAACTTCGTCGGCACTCGCCTCATCGTCTGGTACCTGCTGCTCGGTGCACTTCGACTCAGCTGAAGCGGATGCTTCTTCGGACGATGTCTTCGCGCACGACCCTTCAACGGTAGGAGTCTCTGCCCGCGCCTCTCCTGTTTCTTTACGAGTGCCCCATTGCCTGTTTCTTCGCAGCCTGGTGATCTCGGTCAACTCTTCCCGTAACATGGCAGCGAAACTTACCGCGGCATTTGGATCAGATTTAGATTGTGACTTGGGCATGTCACGCATGACGTTTCCTCTTGGAATGCCAACCTTCGATTTCCAGCGGCGACCTTCATGCAAGACCAGGCATGTTGCAGACGGCAGTGAAGGCCACTGCCACCATTGACTCAAGCCTGAAGGCTAAGTCAGCCGCTCGCCGATGGTCACCATCCACATTTCACGGTTCTTGCGCCACTCTCTTCACGTCTTTTCTCTGCGTCTATTTTCAGCCCACACTGTGTTCAAATCGTCCCAGATCCTCTGATGGGTTTTATGGAAGACATCGAGCTTTTCGTCGGGATGTTGTGCATCAGGTCCTGCCAAGTAAAACTCGAGGTCGGCGCGCAGGCCTAGAAAGCGACCTTGAGCAATTTCATGTTCGACCCAGAATGACCGAAAGTTAAAGAAGGGTTCCAGCGCGGTCAGCAATGTGACCGAAGCAGAAAATACAAAGGCAATATTCTTAAAGACCTGCTCAGCGTCTACATCCTTCAAGCCAAGCAAGACTGTAGCCGCACTTGAGAAAAACATGGAGGCGAGTTTGATATAGGAAGCTCTCTTCTGGTTTCGCTGTTTCTGATACCCGGTCTGATTAATCGCTTTCTCGATTTCATAGCGTAGGAATCCGACTTTGTCATGGATCTCAGCGGGTACATAGTCCCGAGTACGAACTGGGCCGTGGCTCGAATCGGAGGAACGAGCAGAGCGACGATAAAAAGTCGCAGAAACGCACACACCGAGGAGGCTTGTAGCGAAAAAGAGCAGGCGCCAACCGTGAAATAGCCGCCATTCGAAAACTTGCATCAAGCCGACAATCAGACCGGCGAAGATCGCACTCGCGCTGAACCAAAACCAGACGCGGCGTGGACGCAACGTGTTCGCATGGAAATTGAAAAGCAGAAAACCAAACAGTAAAGCCCAGATGCAAGCGGAAACGAGCGCATGAATCAATTCGGCTGGATTGCCCATGGTTTGCTCCCAGTACTTAGGACCTCTCCGGCTAATTGCTGTCTCTAGCGAAACGCAATGCACACCGTAACAAGCTCATCGGTTCTATTCTCCTCGTTACCAGAACTTGAAGACCTCCTAGGCAAAGAGTTGGAAGTTCCGGGGGTATCCTGAATCTGAGGGTCCTTGGGACCGAAGCTACACCTGAGATCGTCGGCGAACCGGGGCGTAAAGCCTACCGCTACCAATAGTGGACAGGAGGTTATTTCCGAATGACTGTATCTGTCAATAAAAACTTTGCCTGCGATGGGATCTGCGGATGGGACTCCCCCCTTGCAGGACACCGCGCCATGGCGGTGCTGGAAGACGGTCGGCTAGGTGTGTGGAACGTTCGGACTGGAGGACTGGAATCGGCCTTGCCAGGCCCGAGCGGGCGGGCATTCGGCTATCCCGGCGTCGGACCAGCGGAGGGAATCGCGCTGGCGGCCAAAGAGACATGCATTCTCGCGTGGAATGCAAAGCTGCTTTGTGTCTGGGATCTTGCAGCAGGCGCTCGTGTGCGAAGCTTGTTGGTGGCAGACACGAGGGACGCCGCCGTCATCCCTGACGGCAAGGGTGTGGTGTATGTGAACGGATTGGACATCACGCTCTGAAGACGGAACGAAGCAACTTTCTCGTGCTCGGAACATACGAAGGCGACCCTCCCGGTTATGCGGCAATTTCGCCTGACGGAAAGTGCGCGCTTTCGTCGGGTGGACACCGAGCGGTCTTTTTGTGGCGTTTGGATGACTCCCGCCGCAGCCGTCGCGACGGCATGCCGACTAAGTACTGGCCTGATGCCAGGGACAAGCCCTCCACTGTTGCGTTCGCTGGATCGGACGAAGCATTATCGCATTGGGCAGCGGCGAGCTGTTTCTGCTCGATCCGGGCGACGGGCGTTCCGAACCAATCAGACTCGACGGCCGGCACACAGCATCTGTCGATCGGGTGTTGCTGTATCGCGAGGGCAGGTTTTTCTTGACTTCGTCTAGCGACCGAACTATCAGGGCATGGGAGGGCAAGCGCCGGAGCATTGCCGTGCTGGATGCCCATCCAGGGATTGTCGAACAAGTGTCCCCCTCGGGCGAGCGCATGCCGCTGCGCACCGGGGACGGCGTGTTGAAAACCGTGTCGCTTGGCGACGGTACAATGCTGGCCGCGTTTCAGTGGGACAAGCAAATCATCACATGTGATGGCGATGCTGAGCTGAAATGGTTGGTAGCGCGGGATCAAGGCGGACAAATGGACAAATGCACTTTCTCTTTGTGGCAGACCGACTGTAAGGCAGCTTGTGGTTCAAAAGAGTGAATACGCTAAAGATCCGGTGTCAGATGCTTCGAAAGGATGGTTCGCTTCGCCACGATTGACCCAGTGAAGGCCCGCTGGCTCGTAAAGAGCCGAGACGAGGGAGGTGGCTTGGTTCGTAAACTACGGTGCGTGCCAAGGTCACGTTTTCTGATCGGAAATCTCGCTGGCAATTTGTGTCAAGTACGAGATACACATTGCAGCGTTTTGGTCGGATCGGACATATTTGTCTAGGGATGTCAATGCCTTTGCTAAAGCTTGTTGTTCTTCCGCGCTAACGGCCTCGGCCAAGCCTTGCGCTGCTGTCAATGCGTCGAGCTGTGCCTTTTTGGTGTACCGGATCTCCTCAACGGCATTTAGCTCGGCCCGAATGTTTGCGGACTCTTCGAAATCGTCATTCACTGCATAGAAGTGATTTAGCTCGTCCATAATCACATCCAGCGCAGAGATCTCTTTTTTTAACGCCTCCAAGGACATCATAAGTAACTCCTTCAAATCTAGTTCTTGGGAGCTGAATCCTTAGGAGCCGCTTTTTGCAAATCCGCCGCAACTTCCTTGCCGAAGTCACTGAGACCGCCAGTCTGGTCTTGCAAGTTGGGTTTCTGCAAAAGCTTTGACAGGTCAGCCTTGACGGTTTCCAAAAGCTGCTTCTGCTGTTGGAGTTTAGCAATCGCGGCGTTAAATTTCTCAGCCGTCTCCTGCTGCTGATTCAAGATCGTCGTTCTTAATTCATATTCGCGACCTTCCGTGTTCTTCAAGAAATCCACAACGGTAGGAATTCGAGTCTTGTTGGGATCGGATGCCAATTCCGCCGCGAAGTGCGCGGCGTCAGCGTCGCGCTGCTGATCGAGTCCTGTCTGAAATAGCTGCTGCCTCGCGGCCTGATATTCGGCCAATCTCACCTGATAGTAATTGTTCTGCCGAACAATAAGCAGGTCTAGCCTCTGCTGATACAGATCGACGCTGTGTTGAACGGTTCTGGCGCTCCGTTCTGCAGCTTTGCGGGCAGCACACCCAGCCGACCATGCGATGATGACCGGAAAGAACCATAAAACCACCCAACTGCAGGCAATCGGGGTGACTGTGTAACGCAACGAGCGCCTCATTACTTTACCCTCCCCGCTATGACCGCGGTTGTGGCGGCTTGCGCCGCTCTAATCAAGTTCGCAACGTCTTCGGGCTTTATGCCCCCTTGTTCAAACATATCCAGACCTTTCAGTGCCGAAGCAATTAGGAGTTCGTGTTCCCTCGCATTGAGTTCGGCAAGGCGAATTTGGAACCGAAGCTCGTCATTCGTAACATCAAGATCGGATGCTTCCATCATGTACGTTCTTACACCAACGATCGATCCATAGAGCGACAGAAGATCGAGAAGTTGCTTAAGCATCTGGGTTGTCTCAACGCCGCAACTGGTCAAGGAGTTTGCCTGCTTTGCCAGTCTTCCTACGGTCACGACGATCATCTCATCAGGAGTCGCATCGAACCTGTTAGCTAGAATGGAAGGATCGCCTTGCTTGGCGCACAAGGGTTGATGATCCTCAACGCATAAATAGTGCCGAAAAAATCGAAAAATCCCTATGTCTTCAGCCGAATTGCAATTGAACCCGTTAGATGAAAGTCCTGATAGGTCGCTAACCAACTGCAGTTGAGACTTTAATGCATCCTCGACGTCTTTGTCGTGTTGCTGTCGTAAGCCTATCCGCTCAACCTCCAATTGCGCCTGCTTCAGCTGGGTATCGAGTATCACAGGTTGCAGTCCGCTGGACATCTGCACTATCCCCTTTTCAATCTTTTTCAATTGCCCAAAGATGTCTGGCAGTTGCTCGGCCTTGGCCTTCAACGCAGCGAGATCCGTTCCGCTGATTTGACCCGTTTGAATGGCGCTGGTGACTAAGGCATGGATGTCTTTCACAGTCGGTAGCCCGATCTGAGCAGCAGAATCCTGCGCGGCGATTTCGTCTTGAAGTTTCTTAATCTCTTGTGCAAGCTCAGCTTTCTTTGCCTCAGCAGATGAGCCAATTCCCGTACCGGGCGCGGGTAAATGGCTGAGGAGGTCTTGGCGTTTTTTTACAACACGATCAGACATGCTCTTCCATGTCAGTGCTGGGAGAAGTTCCAGTTCTGCATCGAGCGTAGCCTTATTTCTCTGCCGCAATATCGCAAGATCAGTTGCATGCACGACATCTACATTCTTGAGAGCTAACTCATATAGGTCATTGTTCTTAGAAGCCAGATCATCGAAGTTCTTTGCCGCGTCGTGCGTAAGTTGTGCCTTCCGTGAATCGTGCAGTCTCTGGGCACAAAGAGTGTGCACGGACCCTGTTAGCCCGACGACTACGATCAAGCAACGCTTTACAAAGGACGCCATGGCTGGTCTCCGCACTTGGACGTTTCGGAGAAGAAAGGCATCTTGGAACTTATTTAATTTGCTGTCAATACCTGTTCTTTCCTGTTGTTTCCTGTTCGTCTATCTGTCAAAATAATTGATTGACCTATTTGCTGTTACGTTCTAGTCGAACGGCCGCTCGGGGCCGACGGAGACGAAGCCTGACCAGCGACCGATTGTCTGGCGCTCTTCGATGAAAGCAAGACTCGCCTGCCGCAGGGATTCAGCTGGCCCCGCTTTCAACAGTCTTTTGTAGAACTCCGTCATCAACAAGCGTCCGTAGACATCTTCAATTGCCCACAGTGTTCCTACTACGTTCTGCGAGCCGGCCTGGAGAAACGCCGGTATGAGGCCGTAAGGCTCATCGGCGGGCCCAATGCGATAGAGGCCTCCATTGCACACGCTGAGCACCACGAGCCGATTCGACGAGAGGTTCAGTTTTCGAATCGTCGAGGCGCGTACAACGCCGTCCTCCGGTTTCCCTTGTCCCAACATGATCCCATGGCGGTCGCGTGCGTTCTCATCGGGAAATTCTCCATGGGTGGCAATGTGCAACAGATTGGCTCCCGGCGCTTCACGCTGCAAACGCTCTTCCGTTGCTTCCTCGCGAACATACACGTGTTTCGGATCTGGCCCGGTAATCGTCAATTCTTCGGAAATGCGCTTGACTTCCGACTCAGCAGCGCGACGCGACGGCAGATCGGGCCGATTCAGCAGGGGGTTGCCGAAAGCTACGAAGTTACGGATGGCTGCCTTGGATCGCACCAACAACAACAGCCAGACTGATGCGCTTGGAACAATCGTAATGGCTGTTTTCTGCACCAGGAATTTGCCCTCGGCATCCAGCAAGGCGCTGAATGGCAAGTAATGCAGCGGGCCATGCGGTACGATAATCAACCGGTCGAAGTCTTCCGGCTTGAAGCCCCGGATGACGAGGGGATCGATCAAGATCTTGTAAAAGCCGTTCAGGTCATTGCGCGCATCCTTTTCGTTGTCGTTGCGGATCTCTTCTCGCAACCCCGCCACCAGTACACTGAGCGGGCTGAAGGTAACCGGCGCTTTTCCGTCCACGCTGATCGAACCCGTGTTGGTCGAGTTCCTTGGAATTATGTCGTCGAGCTTCAAACGGACCGGGACGAAACGATCATGAGTAATCAAAAAGATGCTGAGCTATTGGTCACGAAAGAACTCGTTGAAGGGAATGACGTATTCCAGAATTGCTTCCCTGGGCTGCAGCGCACTTTGGACTTGCTCGAGCGAAGCGGGCTTTGCAGCCAGAGAGTAAATCCTACTCCGGCTCTCTGGTAGATCTGCTCCAACTGCGCCAATGAGGGCTCACGCTTGGCTTCCGAGCCCGCAACGGAGCCGAAGGGAGATAATTGGCTGATCAGTTTAATCTCCTGCAGAAACACGTTGTCTTTATCGCCGGTGTCCTTGGAGAAGCCCAGGACATCGGTGTCGAGGGATTCGGCAGAGGAACGACTTGTCTCCGCCAGTTCGGCAGGTCGCGCCCAAAGCTGGTCCTGGAGCATCGGGCCGTACGCCAGGTCGAACATGGCATTGACCCAGATGCACCCCGCGCGCGAGCTGTAGGATTCGCGAAGCCCTTGGGCTCCCAGCCGCGCCTCCTCACGAAGTTGCTGCAGAGGAACAGCGGGAGGATTGAAGCTTTTTTCATTTTCGTAGCGCTCCCCTTCCAGTTGGAGCCAGGTGCCGATCCGGCCGTCATGACCAGCCTCGGCGATCGCGTGCTCGAATCGCGCCCTCGCCACGTCGCGCGAACCAAATCGCCACGACCACCGCGCCAGCTTGGCTCCCGTCTCTACGTTATCCGCTTCGTTCACCATTACACGGTAACTGAACGTTACGGGAATCGTTTTCTCTCGCGCTTTCGCATTCATCGGTGTTGCCTTCCGCGCGTTGGAACAGCGTCGGCACTCTGATTTCCGACCCCTTTCACGGCTCAATAGCCCTGCCTGCATGTCCCCCTGTCAACGCTTCACGTGCAGCCTTGCGACTACCCGCGCATGACTCGGGGCCAGGTTGGTTCGCTACGCCTTACCTGTACGACTCTTGCATTAGCGACTTCACGCCGGTTTATCCCGGCGCACTCCAACTTCGGTCCAATTCAAGAGCGAGATACTTCAACTCCTTTCGACAATTCAAGATGCTTCACGATTCTATGCGCAGCATGTCCGTCGCCGAATGGACACACTGTCTGAATCATGTTCTGGTATGCGTCGTGGTCATCGAGGAGAAGGCCGACTCGTTCGACGATCGTTCGGACGTCGGTACCCACGATCTTCACGGCCCCGGTGTCGACAGCTTCCGGCCGCTCAGTTGTGTCGCGCATGAGAAGAACGGCTTTGCGAAGAAAGGTCCCTTCCTCCTGGATACCGCCCGAATCTGTGAGAATGAGACGGCAACGGCGCAGGAGGTAAACGAATGACAAATACTCCTGAGGCGCGATGAGATGAATGTTTGCAATGCCGCCTAGCATCTTTTGAACCGGCTTGCAAACGTTCTCGTTAGGGTGCACAGCATAAACGATCTCGACGTCCTTTCGCAGAGCCAGCTGTTGAAGGGCGGCACAAATCCGTTTGAATCCTTCGCCAAAGCTGTCGCGCCGATGGGCAGTAACCAACAATAGCCGCCGAGTTGGATCGAGATACGAAAATCGTCGATCATAGAAGTCCCGCAATTTTGAATCCTCGTCGAAACGCGAGACGATTTGCTGTACAGCATCAACAATGGTATTTCCGGTTACGATTACCGATTGCGGATTGATTCCCTCCAAAAGCAGATTTGCCTTGGCTGCAACCGTAGGCGCAAAGTGCCAAGTCGCCAAAACGCTGGCAAGGCAACGATTGATCTCCTCGGGCCAAGGCGAATATTTGTCATGGCTGCGCAGTCCTGCTTCAACATGTGCCATGGGAATTCTTTCGTAAAACGCGGCGAGGCTGGCGGCAAAGGTAGTGGTGGTGTCTCCGTGCACTAGAACCAAGTCGGGCCTGCAGGCTCGGTACAAGTCACTCATCCCGCAAAGCACACGTGCGGTCAAGTCTGCTAGCTGCTGATTTGGCTGCATGAGATTTAGATCAAAGTCTGGAGTAATGGAAAAGGTCGCGAGCACTTGATTGAGCAACTCTCGGTGTTGAGCTGTTACGCACACTTTGACTTGGAAGGCCGACGAACTGCGAAGAACGTGCACGACTGGTGCCATCTTGATGGCCTCTGGCCGAGTCCCAAAAACAACAAGGATGCGATCCAATTTCATTGACAGAAACCAATCTCCGCCAACGACGACAAACAGTAGTGCGCTTGAACTTGAGCTCGCTGGGTCAGCAAGGATTTGCTCCAACCTTTGATCGCAAATGACTTTGAGGCTAAGCCGATTTATTACTGCGCAGCTTCCGGTCCAGAGAGATGCTGCGGCGCGTGTTGGGCCGTTGGATCCTTTCCGCGATAATAAAGTAGCTCTTGGCATGAATCTTGAATTGAGTGTTCTGAGCGAAAGCCTCATCCACAGCGCGCATTACGTCTGGGTAGGCGGGGCCGTAGTCATCGATAAAGATGAAGCCGCCGGCCTTCACTTTGGGCATGTAGAGTTTCAAATCCTGACTGACGACGGCATAGTGGTGGTCGCCATCCAGTACAAGGACACCGACATCATTCGCGATGACGGGAGCGGCATCGTAAGAAAAGGCCGTCAAAGGAAGACAGACCTTCTCGGTGTGAGCAGCAGTGATGTTGTTGACGTAAGCGAAATAATCGCCTTGAGGGTTGAGAAGATCTGGTTGGAAACGGTCGAATGGGTCAATGCTGAGAATTGGCACGGGGTTGTTCGTTCGTGCCAAGACCTTCGCCATGAAGACAGTCGTTGTACCGAGATAGGCCCCAAGTTCAACGACGAACCCACCGGTATTCCATGGAAAAACTGTGAGGACGGCGGCCAAATTCAGAAGTTCGTAGGCATCGAGCATCGAGGTTTCATATGCTTTAGCCCATTGCACAATCTCGTCTTCGAGGTCGACAGCCATGCCGGATTGTTGAAAAACAATTTGCACAGGCACCTCAGGTCCGTATCTGGATGCGACGCACCAGGGTGAGCGGACCATTATTGATGTGAGCTATGGGCGCCCACTTGTCGATCACGTATTGCTTTCTACGGTCATAAAACAATTTTGCGTCGAACCCGAGCTGCTGCATGATTCGTATGGACGACTGCGCAGCCCGATGGAGATATACAGTCCCGAAGAAACGCTGATTTCTGAAACCCTTGATCTTCATTTGAAATGCCAGATCGTTGTCCTCGAAGCCCCAGCCTGGACCTCTAAAAGGGCCGTTCTCATCAAAGCGCACCCCTTGCTCGAATACGGCGCGGCGAAACATTCCATATTGTGTCCATGCCACGAGATCTACGTCCTCGGTTCTCAAACCATCAACGGAATACAAGAATGGCGTGGCACGATCGCGTGCCGGCGTCTGACCGGCCGAGTCGGCGCCTATACAGCCCAAGCTATATCCACAATTCTCCATGTATCGAAACATTGCAAAGCTGGAGAACGGGATGATCTCGATGTCCCCATCCATTAATAGCAAGTAGTCCGCTCCGGTCTCCATCAGGTAGTCAATGATCTGGTTACGCGCGATGGAATTACCGAAGTTTTCCGGATTCAGGATGAGCTTGTATGGAATGTGGATCTGCGATTCCAGTTCGCGCAGGGCGGCCTGAGTGCCGTCCGTAGATCCGTTATCGCAAACACACAAATGAGGATCGCACCCTATGCGGCAGAGTGTATGCGCTTCGCGAAGATAGGCATGTACTGAGTCGACGCTGATATCGCGAGTGTTCCACGTCAGCAGCGCAAGTAAAATCCGCTTTTTGTGGGTTCCCGCCGGTGTTCCCTTTGAGAATACGCCCGCCATGGTGGCGTGAGAGAAAGGAACGGGGTTGCAAAAAAGCTCTGTATCGGTTTCGCGCGGCTCTTCCCAGGGCCCCGCGTCGATGGGGACGAGGCCGTTCTCTTGACATAGTGCGAGCCAATCTTGAACCCTCGTCTTGTTCCAACCACCCAAAAAACCCAATTGGTCCGCGCGCATGACGCCCGCGTTCAAGAACACCGGGTTGTTCCAGGAAGAATCGAAGTAAAAATCCGAGGTCAGCAGCAGCAATCCACCTGGCTTCAGCTTGCGAGCTAGGTCGGCGATGAGTGTCCGCTGTTGGTCCTGCAACAAGTGCTCAAGAGTATTGATACAGAAGACCCGGTCGAAGCTCTCGTCGGGAAATCCGAAAGGAAGCTCAAATATTCCGCTTTGCACAGGACTGAAGTGCCGGTACAACACATTTGGGTAAAGGCGCGCGATGCGCTCGCCGAAATTGGCCGGATTAATTGTGCAATCCAAAACCGACATGGTATTGCCGAGCTGCGCGGCAAAAAGAGTCCACGGAAGCTCCCATCGGCGCATATGGGGAAGGTTCTGCATGTAATTGAAAGCAGCAAATTCACTCAAACCAAGATCAGTTTTCTTTGCAGTCTTGTATCTGCAGTGGACCAGTTGGGGATCGTTCGAAGTCTGCACCTTTGGTCTTATGTGCACGCTGTCGTCGCTCAGGTGCAGTGCTGATTCGTTGAGCAATCGCTGCAAGTCTGCAAACAGCACTGGGTGCCACCACGGCCCAGAAGGATTCTTAGGGCTTGTATTTCTTGCGTGCATGGAAGCCACGCAGAGCCGAGGCTCGTTCAAATCCAGAATCTTGTCCTGGCTTGCGGTCATGATCAATCGCGAATCCTCCCCGACTTGGAGATCCTGAAAACGATTACGCTGCCAAAACCGTTTCCTGTAAATCAAGGTACTGCCGACAACCCACACTGGCTGGTTGCTGTAGGCGTAGCGGAAGCCTCTCTGCTCGGTGGCGTCAAGGAAGTAGATCTGGCTGCTCCCGCAGATGTCGGCGTCCTTGGCAAGCAACGCTCCTATTTGGCGGGCGAGGCGCCATGATGGATACCAATCATCGTCGTCCCAATGAGCGATGAAATCACCACGCGCCAGTTCGCAAGCCAAGTTGCGCTTTGTGCCGATCGAAAGCTTCCGGTCCAAACGGTGATACTGAATCCGAGAATCGTCCGGAACCAGGTCGACAATGGCGTCCGTGCCGTCATCGAGTATCAGAAGCTCTCGATAAGCGTAGTCCTGAGCCAGAAAGCACTCGATGCTTCGGCTTATCCACTCTCGCCGGTTATAGGTCGGACAGATGCAGCTCACCAGCAGCCCGACGCTGGCATCGGCTTCCTTAGAGGCGGGCGCCGACGTTGTCATGTAAGCCTCCGAGCTAGATGCCAGTTCTGAAATGTAAGCTTCTCAATCAAAGTGAAACCTCACGCCGCGGCTGGCTGCTGGAATCCAACCTGGATCTCGATCAAGCCCGCTTATCCGAATTTCAACTGGGTGACTCTGCAGCGAGAAGGTCACATCAACGTGAGTTAGTGTAACTGCTACCAGCGCCGGGCAGCGGCAAACCACTTCAACTGCATCTTGGCGTTCACACGCGCGCGTCAATCGGGCGGCTATGAACCCGGCCAGCCACGTGATCCAACGCTCTGTCGAATTTGCAACTCGCTGTTCAGCAGAATAGGAAACAGGAATATCTGCGATCACGAACCCAGCCGGGTGCATCGTTATTAGGCGGCCGTCGCGCTGTACCGAATCGAGGTTTGGAACTGGCGCAAATGACGCAAGCCAATCCTCAGGAGCGCGCCATTCGTCCGGAGCCTTGAATGAAGCGCCTGGCTGAGATTCTCGCGGCCGGCCAGCCAGATCGCCGAGGCAGCGCCAGAGTGGGTCGTTCTTGATCTGGTCCTGCGTAAAGGCAGCGCCGATGAGCGCGAGAAAATCCCAGATATTGAGATCAAGGTTGGGGCCGAGCGGGGCGGTGAAGTCGCTATATAGACCAAGGTGGAGCGCAACATTCAAAAGAAAAAAGACGCCGCCGAATGCGGTGTGAATCGTCGCAGACCACAATTCGGCCTCTCCGGTTGAGGCAACATCATACATCATGCTGGCGGTTGGAACATGACCGGCTTGGTCTATTTCGCTTGAGGAGTTGCCTCGTGCTGACTCCTGATCGTCAAATT
>WNFQ01007174.1_pt1 | contig 16307 bp, 15 predicted proteins | sample 5400171 | NCBI WGS metagenome assembly WNFQ01 (sample SAMN13153356, study PRJNA577476) | soil metagenome | isolation source: 20 cm soil under Madrone tree | place: USA:California | collected 2016-06-14 | reverse complement strand
ACGCGTCGCCGTAATCGTTCGTCGTGCCGGTCTTGCCGGCGGCCGGCGCCGTGAACCCGGCCGAACGGACACCGCGTCCCGTCCCGCGCTCGAGGACGCCTTCCAGAAGATGCGTGACCAGATAGCTCACCTGCGGCGAGACGACGCTCGCGATCGCGAGCGGGCGACCCTCGAGGAGCTGATCGTGCTCGTCGGCGACCTGCTTGACGGCGCGGACCGGCGTCCGTTGCCCTTGGCTCGCCAGCACGGCGTACGCTTCCGCCACGGCGAGCGGTGTCATCTCCACGCTGCCGAGCACCATCGACGGCACGGTCGGCAGCGACCCGGAGACGCCCAGCTGCTCCGCGGTGTCATGAATGCGCGGCAAGCCGATGTCGAACGCCATCCGCGCCGTCGCCGCATTGAGCGACAGCTCGAGGGCGCGCCGGACCGTCACCTCGCCAAGGTACCGCCCCTCGTAGTTCTCCGGCGTCCACACCTGGCCGTCGTAGCTCCACGAGAAGGGCTCGTCCTCGATCGGCGACGTCGGCGTCAGATGCGAGGCGCCGCTGGCCGGATCGAGCGCGGCGAAGTAGACGATCGGCTTGAACACCGAGCCCGGCTGGCGAGCGGCGTCGGTCGCGCGATTGAACTGGCTGACGCCGTAGTCGCGGCCGCCGACCATCGCCTTGATCTCGCCTGTGGCCGGATGGAGCGCGACGAACGCGGCTTGCAGCTGCTCGTCGGGCTCGCGGCCGGCGAGCTGCGGGTATTGGCGTTCGAGCGCCGCGAGCCCCTCGCGCACGCTCGTCGCGGCGATCGCCTGCAAGACCGGATCGAGCGTGGTGAAGATCCGCAAGCCCTCGCCGGTGAGCGCCTCGCCGGGATAGCTCGTCTGCAGCTCGCGGCGGACGAAGTCGACGAAGTACGGCGCGTCGTTCCGGTCTTGTACCGCCGGGCGCAGCACCACCGGCTCGGCGCGCGCCGCCGCGGCCTCGGCGGCGGCGATCGCACCCCGCTCGAGCATCGCCGCGAGCACGACATCGCGTCGCGCGCGCGCCCGATCGAGGTTGCGATACGGCGAGTACCCGTTCGGCGCGCGGATGATGCCGGCGAGGAGCGCCATCTCGGCGGTCGTGAGGTCGCCGAGCTCTTTGCCGAAGTAGAACTGTGCCGCTTCCGAGACGCCGAAGATGCCTTTCGCGCCGCTCTGGCCGAGGTAGATCTCGTTCAGGTACAGCCGCAAGATCTGCGACTTCGTGTAGCGACGCTCGGCGATGACGGCCATCACGAGCTCGATCGCTTTGCGGCGTAGCGTCCGCTCCTCGCTGAGAAAGAAGTTCTTCATGAGCTGCTGCGTCAGCGTGCTGCCGCCCTCGACGACGTGGCCGGCGCCGACGTTGCGCACGAGCGCGCGGCCGATTCCGCGCCAGTCGATCGCGCCGTGCTCGTAGAAGCGCGCGTCCTCGATCGCGAGCACGGCGGCGACGAGACGCGGCGGAATCGCGTCGAGCGGCACCACGCGCCGCTCCTGCCACACGCGATCGTAGAGACCGGCGAGCGGCTCCGGCTCGAGCGCGAGATCGAAGAGCTCGGCGTCGGCCGCGAGATCGCGCATGGTCGCGACGGCGCCGTCGGCGATCTCGATCCGGACCGGACGTCCCGACTCCGGATGCAGGGGATACGGGAACGCGCGCAGGAAGAGCTCGATCGCGCGATCGCCTGCGTCGCGCCGTACGTCGCCGCGGACGCGTACCGGCCCCGACACCTCGCGGTAGCCGAGGCGGCGAAGGCGCGCCAGAAGATCCACGGCGGTCAGCCGCATGCCCGGATAGACGACGAACGAGTCGGCATACACTCGCGCCGGCACGTCCCACGGACGACCGCTGAACTTGTCGACGACCGTGCGTTCGAGCGCCCGGTACCGCGGGTACGCCGTGACGACGCCGGCCACGACCGCGACCGCCATGATGGCGATCGCGATCGCGACGACGGCTCGACGGCGGCTCAAGCCGGCGGCTTCAGGGCGAGGAAGATCGTGTTGTCGCCGCGCCGCACGAGCAGGAGGACGTTCTTTCCTTTCTCGCTCGCTCGCAGCGCTTTGCGGTAGTCGTCGACGTCCTCGATCGCTTGGCGATTCACCTCGAGAATGATGTCGCCCCGCCGGAGACCCGCGTCCTCGGCCGAGCTGCCGGACTCGACGGCGGTCACGACGACGCCCTTCAGCTCGGGCACGCCGAGGTTCTGCGCGATCTCCGGGGTCAGCGTCTGCACCGTCAGGCCGAGCTTCTCGCCGTCGTTCTTGCCCGCCGCCGCGACCTCCTCGTCCTTCAGCTCGGCGATCGTGACCGCGAACTCCTTCGTCTCCTTGTCGCGCAGCACCTTGACGGTGACCTGTTTGCCGATCGGCTCGCGCGCCACCATGAGCGGCAGCTCGTTGGACTCGCGCACCGGACGCCCGTCGAATTCGACGATCACGTCGCCGACCTTCAGACCGGAGGCGGCGGCCGGCCCGTCCTTCACGACGTCGGCGACGAGCGCGCCGCGCGCCTCGGGCAGAGCGAGCGACTCCGCGATCTCCGGCGTCACCTTCTGAATCAGGACGCCGAGCCAGCCGCGCGTGACCTTGCCCTTTTCCTTCAGCTGCGGGATCAGCTCCTTGGCGAGATTGATCGGCACCGCGAAGCCGATGCCGATGTTGCCGCCGGTACGGCTGAAGATCGCCGAGTTGATGCCGACGACCTCGCCGCGGAGATTGATGAGCGGACCGCCGGAGTTGCCCGGATTGATCGCGGCGTCGGTCTGGATGTAGTCGTCGTAGTTGCCGGCGCCGATGAAGCGTCCCTTGGCGCTCACGATGCCGGCGGTGACCGTGTGATCGAGCCCGAAGGGGTTTCCGATCGCCATCACCCATTCGCCGACCTTCAGGCCATCGGAGTCGCCGAGCGTGACTGCGGTCAGATCGGCGGCGTTCTCGATGCGCAGCAGCGCGATGTCGGTCTTCGCGTCCTTGCCGACGACGGTCGCCTTGAACTCTTTGCCGTTGCCGAGACGGGTCGTGATCTCGTCGGCGTTCTCGACGACGTGGTTGTTGGTGAGGATGAATCCCTCGATGTCGATGATGAAGCCGGATCCGAGGCTCCGCTGGCGAAACGCGTGCGGCTGCGGCTGCGGCTGCTGCTTCGGCGACGGCCCGAAGAAGTGCTCGAACGGCTCGCCGAACTCGCGCGGATCGCCCTCGCCGAAGGGCCACTGTGGTCCGCCGCCCGGCCCGTGGAACTGCGGCAGCTCCATCGTCTGCTTGCCCTGCGAGCTCGTGGAGATGTTGACGACGACCGGGCTCAGGCGCTCCGCGAGCGACGCGAAGTCCGGCACGACCGTGAGCGGCGCCGGAGCGGGAGCGACCTGCCCCTCGCTGGTGACGATCGCGGCCGCGGCCGCGGGCGAGCGCTGCGCGGTGGGCTCACCGGCGATCACCGGCGCCGCGGGCGGGCGCCCCGACGTCGGCGCGTTCGCCCGACCGAGCCAAATCGTCGCGCCGATGCCGATGATGATGCCGACCACGAGCGTGACGAGCGCTCCTCTGATCGTACGAACCGCCATTCATACCCCCCAATTGCGTGGAAAGCCGCGTGGAATGCCGGCGTGCGTCGCCGCTGCTACCGTGTTCGTGACACCTCGACGTAGCGCATTCGGAGGTCGTACAGCACCTCCCCGAGGAGTTGCTCCTCGGCGGCGTCGAGGTTCCCCTTGGTCTTGTCGCGGAGGATGCCGAGGAGATCGATCATCTGCTTCGCGGCGGGAAGATCGTGCATGACGCGCTGGTCCACCGGATCGGGAATCTCGCCCAGGTGCATCAACGCCTGCGTCGTGAGGCCCATGACGAACGTACTGAAGCTCATCTCGCCGAACGCCGCCGCATCGCCGACGTGCTCGGGGCCGACACCTGGCGTCGCCGACGCCGCCCCGGCGCTGGAGGTCGCGCCGTGGCCGTGCGCCGCGGCCTCGTCTCCTGCCGCGAACGACGCGTCGCCCGCTGCGACCGACTCGCCGCGCGCATCCTTCTCCGTCGCCTCGTCCTCCGTCGCCTCGTCGCGGCGCTCCTCGGTGTCGACGAACCGGCGCCGGTCCTGCACCTTGAAGCCGCGGCTCTCCTGCTGCTCGTCGTCCTTCGCCATGCTCACCTGCGGTGCCCGAGCTGGCTCGCGATCTGCTCGAGACGCGCGATGCGCTGCTCGAGCGGCGGATGCGTGCTGAAGAGGTTCTGCAGCGACACGCCGCGGAGCGGGTTGACGATGAAGAGGTGCGCCGTTGCCGGGTTCGCAGGCAGCGGGATGCGCTCGGAATACTCGGAGATCTTGCGCAGCGCCGACGCCAGCGCCTCCGGCTCACGGCTGACGCGGGCGCCGGTCGCGTCCGCCTGGAACTCCCGCGAGCGCGAAATCGCCATTTGAATGAGCATGGCGGCGATCGGCGCCAGAATCAGCGTGAAGAGGAGACCGAGACCGCTCCCGCCGCCCTCGCGATCGTCACGGCTGCCCATGCCGCCGAAGATCAGGCTCCAGCGCGCCATGTTCGCGAGCATCATGATCGCGCCGGCGAGCGTCGCCGCGATCGAGCTGATGAGGATGTCGCGGTTCGTGACGTGCGCCAGCTCGTGCGCGATCACGCCCTCGAGTTCCTGCGCGTCGAGCAACCGGCGAATGCCGGCGGTCACGGCGACGGCCGCGTGCTCGGGACTGCGCCCGGTCGCGAACGCGTTGGGCGAGTCGGTCGGGATCAGGTAGAGCCGCGGCATCGGAATGTGATTCTTCAACGCCAGCCCGTGCACGATCCCGTAGAGCTCGGGATCGTCCGACTGCCCGATCGGTTGGCCGCGGTACATCGCGATCACGATCCGATCCGAGAACCAGTAGCTGCCGATGTTCATGACCGCGGCCAATACGAGCGCGATCATGGCGCCTTGTCCGCCGCCGAGCATCTGACCGATCCAGACGATCAGGCCGGTCAATGCCGCGAGAAGAATCGTCGTCTTGATGGTGTTGTTCACGTTGGACCTCGTCGACGCGCGATGCGGGGCGCCGCGCGTCTGGTTTCACGATATCCGCCGGGGCGGTCGCTTTCCAGCAGGGCTAAGTCCGCGAGGTCAGAGTGTCAAGAAGATCGCCGCCGGGGCGATGGAGGAACCCGGCCATCGCCGCAGCCCGTAAGAGTGGTCACGATCCGCGCCACGAGGTCCGTCTCGGCGACATCCGGCCAGTGGAGTGCCGCGAGGCTGCCGCCGAGGGGACGCCACCGGGCGGCGCGCGTCGGACCGAAGAGCACGGCGCCGCGGCGCGCGAGGAGGCCGGCCAGGTGGCTCATCCCCGAGTCGTTCCCGATGTACCACGGCGCGCTCGCGATCAGCGCCGCGGCGTCGCGGAGGTAGAGACGCACCGCGATCTCGTGTCCGGTCGCGCGCCACCACCCGACGTCGTTCTCCTCGGCGGGTCCGAGGAGGACGACCGTCTCGCCACCACGCTCGCGCCAGGCGTCGGCGACGGCGCGGAAGCCTTCCGCCGTCCAACGCTTCGCTCGTGCGCCGGCGCCTGGATGGATCACGAGCGCGCGCGGACGCGAGGGCGCCGCCGCGCCGGCGAGCCAATGCGCGCCGACGCGCGGCATCGGCGCCGGCTCGACGCCGAGCGCGCGCGCGTAGGCGATCGTCGCGTGCACGTCGCCGTCGCCGCGCTCGACGCGATGGCTCCGCACGTCGTCGACGCCGAGCGCACGCACGTGACGCCGTACCGTGTCGTCCGGCCCGAGCCACGCGTCGACGCGCGCGGCGCCGCGCAGCCACGCGGCGAGCGCGGGATCGAGCGCGGCCCCGAAGAGCGACGCGACCGCGGCGCCGTCGGCGGCGGGCCCCTGCGGTCCCGGAAGAATCGCGCGCGCGAGGTCGGCGAGCGCACGCCGCACGCTCAGCTCGATTCGCTGCCCCGCACCCCGCAGCGCTGCGAGCGCGGGCACGAGGAGGATCAGATCACCGAGCGCGCCCGGAAACACGACGAGAGCGCGTGCAGCGCGCGGCGCCGTGCTGCGCGCGCATGAGTCACTACCGCGCGCGCTCATCGCGTTGACTCTTCTTCGAAGCGGCGGTTATCATCGCCGTCCTCATGCCGTTCACCGCGCGCGTTGCCGATTCGCCGCTCGATCTCATCACGGCGACGCCGGTCGTACGGTTGAACCGCATGGTGCCGAAGGGCAGCGCCGAGGTGTGGGCGAAGCTCGAGTCGTTCAATCCCGGCGGCAGCGTGAAAGACCGCATCTGCCGCGCGATGGTGGAGGCCGCCGAGCGCGACGGCCGCCTGCGTCCGGGCGCGACGATCATCGAGCCGACGAGCGGCAACACCGGCATCGGCCTCGCGCTGGTGTGCGCGGTGAAGCGCTACAAGCTGATCCTCACCATGCCCGACACGATGAGCGAGGAGCGGCGCAGCCTCTTGAACGCGTACGGCGCGACGATGATCCTCACCCCGGACACGCGCGGCATGCACGGCGCCATCCGCAAGGCGGAGGAGATTCTCTCCGAGCATCCCGACTACTTCATGCCGCAGCAGTTCTCCAATCCGGCGAACCCCGAGGTCCATCGCCGCACCACCGGCCCGGAGCTGCTGCAGCAGTTCGAGCGCATCGACGCGTTCGTCGCCGGCGTCGGCACCGGCGGCACGATCACCGGCGTCGGCGAGGTGCTGAAAGATCGGATGCCGGGCGTGCGCATCGTCGCCGTCGAGCCGGCGGCGTCCGCGGTGCTGTCGGGTCGGGAACCGGGCTTCCACAAGATCCAAGGCATCGGCGCCGGATTCGTGCCGGAGATCCTCAATACCGAGATCTACGACCACGTCGTCCCGGTGTCGGACGCCGACGCGGCCGCGTGCACGCGCCGACTCGCGCGTGAGGAAGGCCTCCTGGTGGGGATCTCGGCAGGCGCGGCGTGCGTCGCGGCGCTCACCGTCGCACGCGAGCTCGGCTCCGGCGCGACGGTGGTGACGATGTTTCCCGATACCGGCGAGCGCTATCTCACGACCGATCTCTTCCACGCCGAGGGAATCTAGCATCGTGATCGGGGTCTCGCTCGAGCCGGCGCTCGACGCCAAGCTGGCGCGGCTGCACGCCTGGCTCGCGGCGCAGCCGAGCGCGCTCGTCGCGTTCTCCGGCGGCGTGGATTCGTCGCTGCTGCTGCGCGTCGCGCACGACGCGCTCGGCCCGCGCGTGACCGCGCTCACCAGCGTCTCGCCGACGAACCCTGAGGAGGATACCACCGCCGCGGTCGCGCTCGCGCGTGCTCTCGGCGCGGCGCACGTCATCATCTCGTCGAACGAGCTCGAGATCCCGCGCTACGCCGCAAACCCGACGAATCGCTGTTACCTGTGCAAGGATCGCCTGTACGACATCTGCGCCACGGAGGCGCGCCGACGCGGCCTCGACGTCATTCTCGACGGCGTCAACGTCGACGATCTCGGCGACTACCGCCCGGGGCTGCGCGCCGCCGAGGAGCATCGCGTCCGCCATCCACTCGTCGAGGCCGAGCTGCACAAGGCCGAGCTGCGCGCCATCAGCCGCGCGCTCGGACTCGCGACGTGGGACAAGCCCGCGAGCCCGTGTCTCTCGTCGCGGTTCCCGTACGGCACCGAGATCACGCTCGATCGGTTACGCATGGTCGCGGCCGCCGAAGCGTCGCTGCGGGCGCTCGGATTCCGCGACGTGCGCGTCCGCTTCCACGGCGACGTCGGGCGCGTCGAGATCGGCGCCGACGAGCTGGCCCGACTCGACGACGCGCGTCTTCGTGAGGCGGCGATCCGCGGCGTGCGCGATGCGGGATTCCGCGACGTGACCATCGACCCGCGCGGTTTCCGCTCGGGCAGCTTGAACGAGGGCGTCGTCGGTCGCGAGATCGCCTGAGCGTTCCCCGCTCACAGCCGCAGATGCGGGAACCCGGCGACGATCGCCTCGGCCCAGGCGAGATCGTCGGATGTGGTGATCTTGCGATTCAGGTGGCTCGAAGGGACGACGCGGACCGGAACGCCGAGGAAGGGACGACGCGGACCGGAACGCCGAGGCGCTCGATCAACGCGGCGTTGTCGGTGTCGACGATGCCGGAACGCGTCGCTTGGGCGTGGGCGTGGCGGAGGAGATCGGCGCGAAAGACTTGCGGTGTCTGCGCGAGCCAGAGATCGGCGCGCGGCACGGTCGCGGTGACGCGCTCTCCCGCGGTGCGCTTCACGGTGTCGGCGACCGGCGTCGCGAGGAGCGCGGCGCCGTCGGCACGCGCCGCCGCAATGCACGCGGCGACGGCCGTCGGCTCGACGAGCGGCCGCGCGGCGTCGTGGACGACGACGAGCTCGGTCCGCGCGTCGACGGCGGCGAGGCCGGAGGCGACCGAATGCTGCCGCTCGTCGCCCGCGTCCGCGAGGTGGAGCGGGATACCGAGCGGCGCGAGCAGGGCCTGGCAGCGCGCGTGCTCCTCGCGCGCCGCGACGACGATCAGGCGCGTCAACCCCGCGATCGTCGCCATGCGCCGCGCCGACCACACGAGGAGCGGCACGCCGGCGAGCGGCTGGAACTGTTTCGGGACGTCGCCGCCGAACCGCAGGCCGCGGCCGCCGGCCACGAGGATCGCCTCGATCATGGCAAAAAAAAGGCCGGGCGAGCGCCCGGCCTTGCGATGAGATGCGGGGCTCGCACGCGCGAGCTCAGTGCGCGAAGATGGTCTTCAGCTCTTCCATGATCTTGTCCTCGGAATGCGACTTCGCGATCGCGAGCTCTTTCACGAGCAGATTGCGGGCGGTGTCGAGCATCTTGCGCTCGCCGAACGACAGCTCCTTGTCGCCCTTCAGTACGAACAGATCGCGCAGCACCTTCGCGATCTCCAGCACGGAGCCGGTCTTGATCTTCTCGGTGTACTCGCGGTAACGCCGGTTCCACGTCTGCTGGTCGATCTCCACCTTCTTGTCCCGCAGGATCTTGTACACTTTCGCGACCATGTCGCGGCCGATGATCCGGCGCAGCCCGACGCTGCCGACGTTCTCGGTCGGGATCATGATCGTCATGTCGCTATCGAGAATGCGCAACATGTAGAATTTCTTGGCGGTTCCCGAGATGGTCTTGCTCTGGATGCTCTCGATCACCCCCACCCCGTGGGCGGGGTACACGACCTTCTCGCCAACCTTGAACACATCAGGCATGAACGTCCTCCGATAAAGAGACTGAAAACAGCGTTCTTTAGATTAGCGCAAAAATCACGGATCGTCGAGCGTGCCGATCCAGTCGCCGATGTCGGCGACGCCGCGCGCCGCCAAGCCCTGCGCTAGCTCGCGCGCGATCCGCGCGGTCGCCGTCGGATCGACGAACGACGCCGTCCCGATCTGTACCGCACGCGCGCCGACGAGCAGGAACTCGAGGGCGTCGTCGCCCGTCGTGATGCCGCCGATACCGATCACCGGGATGCGCACGGCCCGTACCGTGTCGTGGACCATACGCAGCGCGACCGGCTTGATCGCCGGGCCGGAGAGGCCGCCGGTGCGGTTCGCGAGGATCGGTCGGCGACGATCGAGATCGATCGCCATGCCGACGAGCGTATTGATGAGGCACACGGCGTCGGCCCCTTCCTCCTCGGCGATGCGCGCGAACACCGTCACGTCGGTCACGTTCGGCGAGAGCTTCACCCAGAGCGGCAACCGCGAGCTGCGCCGCGCCGCGCGCACGACCTCGCGCGTCAGCTGCGGATCGGTGGCGATGATCCGTCCCCACTCGCGCTTGTTCGGACTCGAGATGTTCACCTCGAGCGCGGCGATGCCCTCCGCCTCCGACAGGCGCGCCGCGACGTCGCCGTACTCCTCCGGCACGTTGCCCCAGAAGTTCGCGACGACGGCGGTGCCGCTCGCACGCAGCCGCGGAAGCTTGGTCTCGACGAACGCCCGGACGCCGATGTTCTGCAGCCCGATCGCGTTCATCATGCCGGCGGCGGTCTCGACGAGGCGCGGCGCCGGGTGGCCGGCGCTCGGCTCGAGCGAGAGCCCCTTCACGACGATCGCGCCGAGCGCGGCGAGATCGGTCACCCCGGCGAACTCGACGCCGTAGCCGAACGTCCCGGAGGCGGCGATCACCGGATTCGCGAGCGTCAGGCCGCCGCCGACGTCGACGCGCAGGCGTGGAGCGCCCGGCTCAGCCACGCGGCAGCGCGAGACGCATGATCAGCGCGTCCTCACCACGCCCGTAATAGTTGCGACGGACTCCGACCTCGTGGAACCCGAAGGTCGCGTAGAGGCGTCGCGCTGCCTCGTTGCTGCGGCGCACCTCGAGCGTGACCGCGTCGGCGCGACCACGCTTCGCCTCGCGCAGCGCCTCGCCGACGAGCAGCGTGCCGATGCCGCGGCCGCGATGGGCGGGATCGACGGCGACGTTCAACACGTGGATCTCGTCGGCGACGAACCAGCGACAGAGATAGCCGACGATCGGCTCGTCGGCGCCGCCCGCCGGACGGACGACGAGGAGGCGCGAGAACGGGATGCGGAGCTCTTGCAGAAAGAGCGCGCTGCTCCACGGGTTGTCGAACGAGCTGCGCTCGATCGCGAGGACTTGTCGCAGGTCCTGCGGGCGCATCTCCGTGAACGTCCAGTCCCCTGCTCCTGCGTGCACCGCGCCGGGGGTCGCCACCATCATTCTCGAGCTCGTGGCGCCGCGCGCCGTCCGTCGCGACTGCATCTTGACGCGCCGGGAGTGCCGATGGACGTTACTTCACCAGGACGACTTCGAGCGTCTTGTCGCGATATCGATGCTTGAAGCCGCGCACCGGGCTCGCGAGCGCGATGCGCGTCGTGAAATCCGGTGGGAAGGACGGCGCACCCGACGCGACCTTCCGCACCTGCGGATCACCGACCTTGCCGCGCACGACGAACGAGCCGTTCGTGAGCGCGAGATCGTATTCGTAATCCGGCATAGCGTCCGGAATCCCGAGCTCCTCCTTCACCGACGACGGCGGGACGCGCTGCGGAAATTCCAGCCGCAGCAGGTAGCCGGCGCCGACGTCCTCGAGCTTGTACACCTCACCGTAGCGCCGCTGCCGATCGCGCTTCTCGTCGAACTGTCCATCGTAGAAACCGTCGAACGCGATCGTCCCACTGTCGCGCGTCCGCGACGTGCGGGCGAGCGGCACCGCGAGCGGCAGCAGCAGCGGACCGTAGAACGCCGGCCCGAGCGTCATGTCCTCGGTCGGGACGCCGCCGAAGAGCCCGTCGCGGAGCCGCCACATCGTCTCGGCGGCGGCGATGACGACGCCCCAGAAGATGAGCGGGTCGAACTTCAAGCTGAACACCTGGCGATGCATCAGCAGCGCGCCGACGACGCCGAGCAGCGCCGGATAGAGGAAAAAATTCACCAGGACGTTCATCGCCGTCGCGCCGGCGGCGCTGAAGACGGCGCGATCGCCCGCGGCCTCCTCGAGACGTTTCTTGGTCGCGTGCGGCAGCGCGCCCAAGACCGGCAGCAGCAGCGGGCCGACGAGGCGCGCGACGAGACCGCCACCGCGGCGCGCGCGGCGCAGACGCTCGAGGATGTCGTCGAACTCGTCGGGAAGCTCGCCCGGGAACTGCTTCGCGACCGCGGGCGCTTTGGGCGCAGACGGAGGCGGCTTGACGGCTTTCTCGACGCGTCCGCCCGGCTTCGCGGTCGCCGCGGCGGCCTTGGCGGGAGCCGCCGCGACCGCCGCGGGTTTCGGCGCCGCAGCGGCTGCGACCGGAGCATCGGCGGCGGGTGCAGCAGTCGCCGGCGCGGCGGCCGCACCGTCCTTGCGGAATCGCGACGGGAAGTCGGCGGTGAAGGTGACCTCGGGATGCAGCTCGTGCGCGCGGGCGATCAGCTGCTCCTCGGTCTCGGGGATCTTCGGGTCGGGCACGCAGCAATCGACCGGACACACGGCGGCGCAGGCCTCGTGATCGAAGAAGCCGACACATTCGGTGCACTTCTCGGGAACGATGTAGAAGATGTCGTTCGAGATCGCGGGGTGTGTGACGCCGTTCAGCTCCCACTCGACGCCGCCCTGGTAAATGGCGGTGTTCGGGCACTCTGGCTCACACGCGCCGCAGTTGATGCACTCGTCCGTAATGACCGTCGCCATTCAGATGGGTCCTTTCCCGCGTTCGAGGGATTGGCGATGATCTTGCTTCGATCCGCCTGAACTGTCAACGAAATCGCTCGCCGTCGGAGCGGTCCGGTGGTGCGATCCTGTGCCGGCGATTGGGCCGCGAAATTGCCTGCGCGTGCCCCGGTATGGTAATTCCGCGCCGGGTTGGGGGGTGCAGTGGGGAGCGGGCGTTCGGCGGCGCGAGGACTCGTGGTGGCGGTCGCGGCAGTGGGCGTCGTCGGGACGGCCACCGTCGCCCGGGCGGCGTCGGCGCTCGTCGATCTCCTCGACGGCGCCACCCTCGAGCAGGCCGCGCCGTCGACCGAATGCACGCCCGGCCAAGCGCTGGCCCTGCTCCTGGTGGAGGTGGTGCGCGAACGCGTTGCCGCCGGCGCGCTCGCGTACTCGACAGACGTGCCGGTCGTCGCTGTCGGCGGCGATCCAGGCGTCTCGCTTGCCCCCCATGCGCGGCTGCCGGTCGGCGAGCTCCTGCAGCTCGTCCTCCTCGCACAGTCACGATCGGCGATCACGACGCTCGCCGCGGCGGTCGGCCCGGGATGGGAACGCGCCCGCGCGCGCGTGCGAAGGACGGCGACGCGCCTCGGGCTGCACGCGACGACGGTGCCCGACGAATGGCCCGGCGAGGCGCCGCCGACGACGGGGGCGAGACGTGCTCCCCGCGCACACACCACGATCGGTGACCTCGCGCGACTTGCGGGTGCGGTCGCCGGAGACAGCGAGATCCGCCGTCGCTTGGCGCTCGACGGCGCACCGATCGCGAACGGGGCGTTGATCGTGCGCGCGACGGATCCGCTGATTGCGCGCGTCACCGCAGCGCGCTCGACGGCGCCGGCAGGGCACGCGGGACTGCTCGGCGGTGAGTCGCCCACGGCGATCACGATCGGCGAGCACGACGGTCTCGTCCTGCTCGCCGTTGCGACCGGCGCGGACGCAGCCAACGACGCCGCGCGACTCGTCGCCGACGCGTTCACCCGCTACCGCCGCGTCGAGCTGGTGCGGGCCGGGCAAGCGATCGGCGGCGACGTCCCCGGACCCGACGGCGTGGTGACCCACGTCGCCGCGACGGCCGCCCGGCCGTTCGCGATCACGGTCCCACGGACGGGGGCGTTCACGATCGTGTTCGGCATGGGTGGACACATCGTCGGCACCGTGCCGCTCCTCGCCGAGTCGCAGACGGGCACCGGCGGGTGGCTCGACACCGCCAGCCGCTGACCCGTACCCCTCACCGCGCCCGCCGACCCACGCCACCGCTCACCGCGCCCGCCGACGCACGCAACCACGGCTCGCCGGCGCCGGGTGACGCCAACGATGAATCCCGGCGTGCGCCGTCACGACCGCGCTACTGCTCGGGCGGGTGCTTCTCGCGCTCGGTGGGCTCTTTGTCCGGTTGACGCTGCCCGCGCGCGGAGCTTTCGCTGCGCGGCGAGCGCACGAGCGCTTCGAGGTCGTAGAGGTACCACGCGTCGTCGACGCGATCGTAGCGCCACACGCGGCCGGTCTGGTTGTCGAGGACGAACGTACCCTGGTCGGGAGCGCCACCGAACACGTACCGCCCGGCGTCGAACGCCCGCGCCGACGACGCCGTCAGGAGGAGGAGCAGCGCCACGACCACACCGCGTTTCATAAGACCTCAGGCGCCCGAGAATCTGATTCCGTAGGGAAGGAGAGTGCGAGCGCGACGCAAAACCCGCCTCGGTCCTAGCGGATAGGTTTCGCGAGTGCAAGCGTTTGCGCCGTCGTCTAGCGGCGCACGCACCTTGAAACCACAATCGAAAGATCTACACTTGCGGCACTCCAACTCGACTGCGAAAGGAGCTTCACCATGGGCGCGAAGATCGTCCATCTTCACGACAAGGCACGTGAGGGCATTCTTCACGGCGTCAACGTCCTCGCCGACACCGCGAAGGTCACGCTCGGTCCGCGCGGGCGCAACGTGCTGCTCGAGCGCAGCTTCGGCGCGCCGCTGATCACGAAGGACGGCGTCACCGTCGTCAAGGAGATCGACCTCGAAGGCAAGTTCGAGAACATGGGCGCGAAGCTGATCCGCGAGGTCGCGACGAAAACGTCGGACATCGCCGGCGACGGCACGACGACGGCGACCGTGCTCGCCCAAGCGATCTTGCGCGAGGGTTTGCGCCTCCTCGCCGCCGGCTACGATCCGATGCAATTGAAGCGCGGCATCGATATCGCCGTCGAGAAGGCCGTCGACGCCATCAAGGCCCAGAGCAAGCCGGTCAAAGACCGCGAGCGCATCGCGCAGGTCGGCACGGTCTCCGCGAACGGCGACACGACGATCGGCGAGCTCCTCGCGGAAGCGATGGAGAAGGTCGGCAAGGAAGGCGTCATCACGGTCGAGGAGGCGAAGAGCCTCGACACCACCCTCGAGACCGTCGAGGGCATGCAGTTCGACCGCGGCTATCTGTCGCCGTACTTCGCGACCAACCCCGAGAAGATGATGGTCGAGCTCGACGAGCCGCTCTTGCTCTTCCACGAGAAGAAGATCGCCAGCATGCGCGATCTCCTGCCCGTGCTCGAGAAGGTGGCGCAAGCGGGACGCCCGATCGTGATCATCGCAGAGGAAGTGGAGGGCGAAGCGCTGGCGACGCTCGTCGTGAACAAGATCCGCGGCACGCTGCGCTGCGCCGCCGCGAAGGCTCCCGGCTTCGGCGATCGGCGCAAGGCGATGCTCGAGGACATGGCGATCCTCACCGGCGGACGCGTCATCGCCGAGGAGCTGGGATTGAAGCTCGAGAACGTGACGCTGAACGATCTCGGGCGCTGTAAGCGTATCGTGATGGACAAGGACACCACGACGATCGTCGCCGGTGCTGGCAAGAAAGACGCGATCCAAGCGCGCATCAAGCAGATCCGTGCGCAGATCGAGGAAACCACGTCCGACTACGATCGCGAGAAGCTGCAGGAACGCTTGGCGAAGCTCGTCGGCGGCGTCGCCGTCCTGCGCGTCGGCGCCGCAACCGAGATCGAGATGAAGGAGAAGAAAGCGCGCGTCGAGGACGCGATGCATGCGACCAAAGCCGCGGTCGAAGAAGGCATCGTGCCCGGGGGTGGCGTGGCGCTCCTGCGGGCGCTGCAGACGCTCGACGCGCTGAAGCTCGAGGGCGACCAGGCGATCGGCGTCGACATCGTCCGCCGCGCGATGGAAGAGCCGCTGCGGCAGATCGCGGTGAACGCCGGCGCCGAGGCGTCGGTGGTGTTGAGTCGCGTCCGCGAAGGCAAGGACGACTTCGGCTTCAACGCGCTCCACGAGCGCTACGAGCCGCTCGTGAAAGCAGGGGTCATCGATCCGACGAAAGTCGTGCGCTCTGCGCTGCAAAATGCCGCGAGCGTTGCCGGACTCCTTCTCACGACCGAGGCGGCGATTGCCGAGAAACCCGAGAAAAAAGCGGGCGCTCCCGCCGGTCCGGGCGGGGGTGACTACGATGAGGACTATTGATAATTGTTGACGCGCGCGTAGCCGCCCAGCGATACGTTTCCATGCTGGCGAGCGCGTGCCGCGCTTGCGGCGACAGGCATTTTGTGTCACACGACGGGCCGTTCAGGCCACGTCGGGTGGCGGAAAAAGGAGGTGAGATCATGCGGAACGTGACCAAGAAGCTTGCAGGGGGTGCAGTCGCGCTGCTGCTCGTGTCGACGATGACGATGGGTTGCGCGCACAAGGAATCGCCGGAGGCGATGACAGCGGCGCAACGTGCCGAGACGGCCGCACAGCGCGCCGAGTCGGCGGCGGCACGCGCCGAGGCGGCTGCGGGACGCGTCGAGGATGCGGCTCGCCGCGCCGAGGCGGCTGCGCAGAAGACCGAAGCGATCTTCATGAAGCACATGCGCAAGTAGTTTCGCGCATTCGAGTGGAGCTCAAAAAGGGCGGCGTCTTTCGGGACGGCCGCCTTTTTTGTTTCTCTCTCGCGAAACGGCGGTCGCCCTTCGCGCGACCGTCCGTCACGAAGAGGTCGCCGCAGGCGGCGGGCGGACGCGGCAGCGCCGTCTGCACGTACGCGTCGGCGGCGCCGTGAGGCGTGGCGGGCCGGCAGTCGGCTCCGCGCGAGGATCGCTCGCGCGGGTTGCCGGGCATGCATTAGAAGTCGCGTAACTCGAAACGGGGAAAAGACTGGAATGGCTCGCTCTTTAT
>WNFQ01006017.1_pt1 | contig 16313 bp, 22 predicted proteins | sample 5400171 | NCBI WGS metagenome assembly WNFQ01 (sample SAMN13153356, study PRJNA577476) | soil metagenome | isolation source: 20 cm soil under Madrone tree | place: USA:California | collected 2016-06-14 | reverse complement strand
TTCGTGCGCGTCGAAGATGGCGCGCAGCTCGAGCAGACAGCGTAGGACATTGCGCGTCCCGCGAAGGAGGAACTGCGCCACGTCTTTCCTGCACGCGTCCGCTAGCGCCCAAGAGCGATAAAGTGGGAAGGCGATGGCGCGGCGGTAGGACGGGATGAAGGTCTCTGCCAGCTCGCCTGAGTCAAAGTCCGATTCCGAGTCGCTCCTCGTTGGTCTCTGAGTAGGTGGGGAAGGATGAGAATATGGAGGTGGGTCGAGCGCGGAGAAAGCTGGTGTGAGCGCTGCGATCGTCCATGCGCTTTCGGGTGTTGGGTCGTGCTGCGTTGTGCGTGCGTCGTAGGCGTAGGCGAAGAGGAGGGTCAGGAGGGTCAGGTAGAGATTGTGTGTTTCTTGAGGTGAGGTCAGATCTGTATATAAGAAAGAGAAAAAAAAAGCTCGAGTTGTCATCATTTTTGGAAATGAAATTGTATATGCGTTTACATTCTTTTCGAGGAAGGCGCAGCATCGCTAAGTTTTCGGCTTCTGTGAAGATGACAGCATTGGCGTTGGAAGAAGCGGTCGAGGATGATTCGAGATGCGGGTGCGTCCATGTGAGAAGGTTTTCTGTTGGTTCGGTATCCGCATAGTCTGCCCTAATAAAAGCAGGATGGGTGGGTGGACACAACGAACAAAGGACGGTCAAGAATGATGTGATTTCTCTTAAATTTTTGGTTAATTTGGAGGGACGACGTACATGTAGTGCTCCGGATCCCATTTTGACTCCTCGTGGCTTAATCTGCGAATGCGTCGCTCGGAGGGACTTAGAGTCTCAGCATCCACGTCGAGTTCGTTGATCTCGTTCTCCGTGTTGCCTACGTGAAGAAAGTACCCAGTATATGCGTTGAGGAATCCATAAGGTTTTCGAAGTGATGTCTCTAACGCTTGGGGTAGGTCTGGTACAGTCTGGGGAATTGTCCACGAGTTGGCTGCGGCTATGTATTGAAAACCAATCGACCACAATGAACAAAATACGAAAAAATGTAACGGATAAAGGATGCTCACCATCGAGGATTTCCTCACGCTCCGTACTAGTAGCGCCAGAGTCATTTGTAACCGTATGCCCCGAGTTATCCTGCGAGTCCAAAACCTCGATTGTCGCGTTGTGAGGAGTGCTTTGGGCTGGGGGTGCGAGGAGCTTGCTCAACAGATCAAGATCTGGGAAATTCTCTCCACGGTTTAGCTTTGTTAACGCGAGGGTGAGATATCCAGATGCGGGGTCGTAGACAGCTGAAGACTGGTCGTCTTCGACGACACTCGCCGGAAAGCTCAGTCGAAGGAAATAGGGCGAGACGTGCAGAGAGAGCAGCGTATCGTCGACGTGAGTTTCTATTTCCGACGCGCGCACAGAAGGACAGTATACGGAGACGACGACAGAACGGTCATTTTGTGAGCAGGAAAAGCGTGGGGTGATCATTCGCGGCCAAGGACAAGAGGATCAATGCGCTGCCCATAAGACGAGGACATCGTGACGGCGGAAACGCGTCAATTTGTATCATTTACTGTATTACATCCATGGACCTACAAGCGTTGCCGGCCAATCCCCCGCTCGAGGACATCGAACGCTGGATTTTCCAAGAAAAACGCGGTAATTGCGTGCCCGTGTACATTCAGCTCCCCGCCGACCTCATAACGCCCGTTATTGCCTATCTTCGCATCGCGAACAACTCCAAGTACAGCTTTTTGCTCGAGTCCGTCCTCGCGGGCGAGAATATCGCCCCGCTACAGTTTCATAGGAGCCGATCCGTTCAAGCTCGTCAAAGTCGGGCCCAATGAAGCAATCCAGGGCGATCCCATGCTCGCTCTCGAGCGGGAACTGTCGGTCTACAAATACGTCAAGATACCCCAAGTGCCCACGTTCACCGGCGGCGCAATCGGTTTTGTGGCGTACGACGCGATTCAGCATTTTGAGCCAAAGACAGCGCGACCGTTGAAGGATGTCCTAGAAATACCGGACGCTGTCTTTATGCTCGCGGACACGCTGCTCATATACGACCATCTCTTTCAGACCGTCAAGGTCGTCTCGCATGTCTTCTGCCCGGAAAACTCGACGACTTCGAACCTCGCGTTCATCTACCAGACGGCCGTGTCCAAGGTTCGCCGCCTCGCGCGGATAATAATAAACCCTGTGGTACCGGAAGTGCCACAACAGCCTATAACCTTGGGTCACACGAGTACATCAAACGTCGGGAAAGAAGGTTATGAACAATTCGTTACAACGCTAAAGAAACATATTGTAGCAGGTGACATAATACAAGCCGTTCCCTCTCAGCGCCTCTCGCGTCCGACCGACCTACACCCGTTCAATGCTTACCGACGATTACGTCAAATCAACCCCAGCCCGTATATGTTTTACCTCGATTGTGGGGAATTGCAAATAGTTGGGGCAAGCCCTGAAACTTTGTGCAAGGTAGAGGAAAACAAAACTTATAACCATGCGATCGCAGGAACGACGAAGCGCGGCGCTACAGCTGAAGGTTTGCCCGACCCTGCTGCAATATTGGGAGTTTGTCCTGAATCTATTTTCAGAGGACGAGCGGCTGGGCCAAGAGCTGCTGAACTCCGAGAAAGATCGAGCTGAGCATATCATGCTGGTTGATCTCGCACGCAATGATGTCAACCGAGTTTGCAAGCCGGACACGGTTAAAGTGGACCATCTGATGAAAGTGGAGAATTTCAGCCACGTCATTCACCTCACCTCTCAAGTATCTGGTATGCTGCGTGACGGTTTCACGAGGTCAAAGTGCCCCCTACCTGTCATGTCGTCCCGTTCCTGACTTCTCCCAGATTCGACGCTTTCCGCTCGATATTCCCTGCGGGCACTGTCTCTGGAGCTCCAAAGATAAAAGCAATTGAGCTTGTGTACGATTTGGAACAAGAGCGCCGCGGAGTATATGCTGGCGCGGTCGGGCGGTTCGACTTTGCCGATGACGCGATGGATACCTGCATAGCGATCCGGACTACCGTCTTCAAAGATGGTGTCGCGTATTTCCAGGCGGGCGGGGGGATTGTTTATGACAGCGTCGAAGAAGATGAATACAATGAGACCATGGACAAGTTGAAGGGCAACAAGACTGCGCTTGAAGACGCTGAAGGTAATGCTCACGGTTTCCGCAATGATATTCGCTGAATGCCCTCGTTTAGGTTACTGGTACCGTATGCAACAAGCCGCCAAACCATAAAGTTGAAGGTGTATAAAATTAGATGATTAAATTGACGTTCATTTAATCTACTTGAAGTGTACGACGCTTTGCCATTGATCGCGCGGAATGCGCTCGCTTTTTCGCCTGCTCTGCCGCAATCTTTGCCCTCTCCGCTGCTATCTCGACACCTTCTCGGCCCGCGATGCTGAGCACACCTGCAACCAGCTCGGCAGTCCGCATGCTTTCGTCGTTAGCAGGAATAGGGTACATGACGACGCGCGGGTCCACATTAGAGTCGACAATCCCGATAGTAGGAACATGCTCGATGGCGCATTCACGGATGGCATGAAGGTTGGGTATGGGATTAAGCAAAATGACAAGGTCGGGAACCACACGCTCAGATCTGGTAACCTCAGGTCCGAAGAAATGGACCTTATTTGTGAGGGTGCCTGGAAGCCACTTTTCGCCGACGTGGTATGCTTGTGAGCCTATACGTTGTGCAGCTTTGAGGACTGTGGGGCGAAGGTCGGGACGAGTGCCGACAAAGACGATTGTTCCGTCTCGAGACGCGACAGCCCGTACGAGAGCAGCTGCGCGACGGAGAAGGGGGAGGGTACGCTCGAGGTCTATGATGGTGATATCCGCACGTGTTCCATACGCATATGGGATGAAGTTTGGGTTAAGCAACGATCTGTGATGACCGAGGTGCGCTCCAGCAGCGAGAAGAGCAGAAAGTGTCAGGTCGCGTGGGGTCGTTGGGCGATGCAGAGAATGATGAGGTTGCCATACATTGTCCCGAGTCTGTGTTGAACCAAATTTCGAAAATACGTCGACTGAAGTCGAACGCCGATGTAAATGGAGTAAAGCAGCAGACTTGGAGATGGACTAACTGAGGGTGGTGCGTTCCGCTCTCTGCACTTGGAAATCTGTCCAATCGTCTTGAGAGAGCAACCTCTTTTGTGAGGCCTCTGAAAGAGATGTGAAGGAGCACCGCTGGCTCCGCAATGTGGTTGCAAGACGTGTGCGGAGTGAACAGAGGGCCATTAACAGCGACCTGCGAGCGACGGGTGCCGCAAGGGAAGGCGAGGCGAGTGCCGAGCTGACTAAGCGTTCACCATCACCAAATTTTCATTCGCTCTTGGCCCAAATACACACCGTCCCCTTCGTCGTTCTGCACTTTTCCTCCCCCCCAAAATGGCCGATTCTGATCTTTTCGACGGCGCTATTGGTATTGACCTCGGCACGACCTACTCGTATGTTCCCGCCCTTGTCTCCATTCTACATTTGTCACGTCTAGTACAGCTGCGTGGGCGTATGGCAAAATGACCGTGTCGAGATTATCGCCAATGATCGTGCGTTCTTTGTCTGGATCTTTCTCATGGAGGTTTTTTTTGAAACTTGTGACCAGAGGGTAATCGCACTACACCGTCCTATGTTGCGTTCTCTGCAGAAGAGCGTCTCATCGGAGACGCCGCGAAAAATCAAGCTGCGATGAATCCTCGGAATACCGTTTTCGATGCGAAGCGTCTTATTGGCCGCCGTTTCGAGTATGTTGCTTAATATCTCTATCAGCGTTCTTATCTCACCCACTACATCCCAAAGTGACCCCGACGTAAAGAAGGTAGTTAATATGTCAACATCTCTCACAGCTCAATTACTCATCCAGCAACTTCTGTCACAAGGATATGACTCACTGGCCTTTCGAAGTCGTTGAAAGAGATGGATCGCCCCTCATCAAGGTTCAGTATCTTGGCGAGGACAAGACATTCAGCCCTCAGGAAATTTCGGCTATGGTTCTCACCAAGATGAAAGATATTTCCGAGGCTAAGCTTGGGAAAACTGTCAAAAAGGCTGTCGTAACAGTTCCCGCATATTTCAATGATTCTCAACGCCTTGCCACGAAGGACGCTGGCGCAATCGCTGGGCTTGATGTATTACGTATCATCAATGAGCCCACCGCCGCCGCCATCGCTTATGGCCTGGACCAACAATCAAAAATTGAACGTAATGTTCTCATCTTTGACCTCGGTGGAGGAACTTTCGATGTCTCCCTTTTAAATATCAGTGGCGGTGTGTTCGCAGTTAAGGCAACTGCTGGCGATACCCATCTCGGCGGAGAGGACTTTGATAACGCGCTTCTTGAGCATTTCAAGAATGAGTTTAAGCGAAAGGCAAAGCTCGACATTTCGGAAGATGCCCGTGCGCTACGGAGATTGCGGAGTGCTTGCGAACGTGCTAAGCGCACTCTCTCTAGCGTCACTCAGACCACCATTGAGGTTGATTCTCTCTTCCAGGTAAGACAAGTAATCTTCAGCACAGGGCGTCGGATGACAAATATACCAGGGAGAGGACTTTTCTGCAAACATAACGCGTGCGCGTTTTGAGGAGATTAATGCAACACTTTTCAAATCAACCCTCGAACCCGTCGAGAAGGTGCTGAAGGATTCGAGGATCCCTCGCGAGAAAGTCGACGACATCGTTCTCGTCGGTGGCTCAACACGTATCCCCAAGATTCAGTCCCTCGTATCCGAGACTTGCTGTTGCTCGATGTGGCCCCCCTCTCCCTTGGTGTCGCCATGCAGGGTGACGTGTTCGGAGTTGTCGTCCCGCGGAACACACCTATTCCGACCAACAAGTCCCGAGTATTTACTACCGTCGAGGACAACCAGACGACCGTTACGTTCCCTGTGTATGTCTTCTCATATGCGGTCATGCTTGTCATCTGTTTTACACAAGTTTGTAACAGCTACGAAGGAGAGCGGACGCAGTGCCGTGACAATCGTTTACTCGGCGAATTTGAGCTGACTGGCATTCCTCCCATGCCACGAGGTCAAGCTGAGCTCGTTACCACATTCGAGGTTGATGCGAACGGTCTTCTCAAAGTCTCTGCACAAGACCGTGCCTCGGGCCGCAAGGCATCCATCAGTATGTGTCCTTGTCACTGTGCGCGTCTACCTATTCATCGTTTGTAGGTATCACCAATTCCGTTGGCCGCCTCTCGTCGGCAGAGATCGATCAAATGATCAAGGATGCGGAGCAATTCAAGCAGGCAGACAAGGACTTTTCCGCACGTCATGAAGCCAAATCCGATCTTGAAGCTTATATCCATCAGGTTGAGGCCACAATCACCTCGCCGGAGATCGGCATGAAGCTCAAACGTGGTGCGAAGACACAAGTTGAGGCTGAGCTAGCGCGTGCACTCGAAAAACTCGAGATAGAGGACTCATCATCAGATGAACTTCGAAAGGCACAATTAGGGATCAAACGAGCTTTGCAGAAAGCGACTGCGGGCATTCGCTAGGATATTTGAGTGTGGTGGTTGTTTCGTGTCCTTTTGTCGCCTTTATCCGTTGTATTCACTGAACTACAAAAGCGTAGATTTTCATGTACGCATCTTCACTTGTACGTGTGCGAGTAGATGAATACGTGCAGTGCAGGATCCCGTGAGAAGCGACCTACATATATGACAGTTCGCTGTGTCTGGGGCCGGATAGAACCTGAGTGGTCTGATGAGAATCCAGGAACGTTCGTTATTGCAGGTGACCGAGAGCATCCACGAGGCATAGGGTTTACGTTAAGTGTTGCATGACACCCTTAACGCAGACACTTTTTTCCTACGCAATGGCCAGTGCAAGTCTGTCTCTCCGATCCGCGGACCGGGGGTTGGACACGGTACGGCTCAGGGAACGGGCGACTAGTTGTGCTGGTCAGATCTTGGCTTCTGGTCCCTGATCAGAACAAGAACAAGGAGAATGCGTAGCGTTGGGACGCTATTCAAAAGATGTTTTGCTGACTAAAATAAGTTATATGTAAAGAACAAGGGCACTCGGCAGCCCCTCGGACGGACGTGACAGAGGCCAGGCAAGATAGAAAAGGAAGTGTCGGCCGTGGAAAGTCCGGCCCCTGAGGGTTATCACGGGCGGAGATTGAAAGACAGGGTGGAAGATTAGAGTTTGTTTATTGAAGGATTATTTCAGCCCGATTTCGATCGAGAGCGACAGGTCGAGGGAGCGTAACTTGTCAGACCTTGGTCTTGGTCCACCACCAAGCCCATCCGTCGCTCCCTCTCTCTTCTCTTGCATTTCTCTCTACTACTCTACTTCCCAAGGTATCATTCTTATCTCCTCAGTCTCTTTTCTTTTTCTCTCTTCTCCTTTCTGAGCCCTGGGAAGTTTTACCAAAACCACCTTCAGCACCCTGCAAGCTGATCTTCACGACCTCCTTCCTGCAGCACATAGTAACCACAGCTGTGTCTCAAAAGTCACCTCTTACCCGTTCTATATACATACAAGTACCCACTGGTTCCCCGTCTCCGTCACACAATCTTCGGTAATAGCTAATCAGTATCCATCCTCAAGAGTATAATGTCTCTTTCCGCCGAGCAAGCTGGTTTCTCCCGCAATCCCTCCGGAAAAACACCCCCGCCCGCTCCCTCTGCAGCCTATGCAAAGAGGTCTGTACACGTCGTCTCGTCCCTTCTTCTTCTTGACACTTTTTAGAGCGCGCGAGTTACAGGGCGACGGTATGATTGGTCGATACAGGCCCCCGGCCCTCCGTGGTCTCGCATCGGGCGGCTCTCCCCCTAATGAAGTCTCCCCCTCTACCACCATCACCCCTACGGACAGCTCTAGCCTGCCATCTAACTCATATTCGTCTGGCTACAGAAGGGCGAGGGCCGGAACCTTACCTTCCAACGTGTCGCTGGCCGCTCAACAATATGCTGCCTCAAACACACCTAGCCCCAGCACTCTGACGTCCACAGAATCATTCAGCGAGCAGCTACAGCTCTTCCCCCAGTCTAGCGCCGCCCTTCCTACCTCCCTACGGCCCGCGCTGCGCCATTCAGCGTCAGTGGCCTCGTCCTCCGTATTGTCAGAACGAAGCAGTCGCCTTCGTTCGGGCTCATTAACGACATTGCCTTCCTCCGGCCTGTCAAATCCTTTTGGTTCAAGCATTTTCTCCTCATCGTGGTTAGCTTCATCTGGCAGTAATACGGCTTTCCCCGTTTTGGAAGAAATGCGCTCGGCTGCGTCCATGGATGCTGGCGCAGATGATTTCGACGTTCACACATTGGATTACCTTGGTTTAGATGAGACCCATCACCGCCCCCCTCCCGCTGCGACAATATCCGAACTCCGCAATCAAGCGCAAGCCGTAATTGCCGGGAATCTGTCCAATCCACCGCGTTTGCGTGCAACAACTGTCTCGCACCCTTACCGTCGGATGTCCTCCACTGGTAATTCCCTTCTTGGCACTCCAAGCGCAGAGGAGGAAGAGGAGGTGTATGAACAGTCGTTTAACAGCCGCCCGGCGTTGGAGACCTATAGCGACTCATTGACCCCCGACGACTATTTCCTTCGCGGGACGAAAGGCCTCAGGCAGACAGACTACTTGAGTGCGAATTTGGCTAGCAGCAGACCACGTGCTATATCTGTTGGCACCCTTGACGATACCGCCGCGCGGATAACGCGTCGTGCAACTGTCTCAGTGGAGCAACCCGTTTATGAACTTTCATCATCATTCAATGGCACAAACAGCGCCCAGTTGAGTCAATCTGGTATTCTCAAGACCGACAAATCGACCACACTCCGTGCCGGTACGATGCCTTCCGTACGTTTTCCCGTCACGGAGGTGTCTGGGTCTCGGACACCCTCCTATCTTCTGACACCGAATCCGCCTGGACGCGCCGTCTCCCCGAAGTCTGAGAATCCAACTCAGATTCAGACTCCGACGCGCTCTCTTTGGATTGGAAACCTTGACAGTTCGGTCACAAGTGAGCAACTTATCCACGTCTTTGCCCCATACGGGGCTATTGAGAGTCTGAGGCTTTTGCCGGAGAAGGTGAAATACAGAATCCTCATAGCGAATGATTTTTCTCATCAGAGCGTAGGAGTGTGGCTTCGTCAACTTTGTCGATCAGGCAGACGCCGTTCGCGCCAAGGAAGATGTACTCAATCGTCTTGGTGGTAACATCGGTATGCCTAATGGGCAGACTGTTCGCATCGGCTTTGGAAAGGCGGATAGCGCGCCCGCCGCACCGGGTAAAGGCCCTGGCGGATCTTCATCAAACGGAGCCTCATCTTCCATTGCTGGGAAGAACTCGGCTAGCCCCTCCATGAGTGGTATGGAGGCTCAGCTGCAGTCCACGCCGACGCGAGCCCTTTGGATTGGCTCAATTCCATCAACGACGACACCAGCTACAATCTTGAGCGTGTTTAGCCCGTACGGTCCTATTGAATCTGCTCGCGTTCTCACCCACAAGAATTGCGGATTTATCAACTTCGAGCGCTTAGACGATGCCGTTCGGGCACGCAAGGCTCTGAATGGCCGTGACGTGCTCGGCAGTGATGTTGGTGCGATCCGTATTGGATTTGCAAAAGTGCCCGTGAAGAATGGACAAGACGGTGTTTCAGGGCAGGAGGAGGCTCCCAGCCTCAATGTTCAGGGTGTGGGTGACCTTAGTGTGGGCGCAACTATCCACGCACTACGCAGCGTCAAGGGGGCGTCTACAATTCCCGTTGATCAGCAAGTCCTCGGTGGCATGGTCGAGAACTATCGTTCCAATCTACTACTGAGTATGATCGGGACGGGAACCCACAACACTGCATTTGTGAACGATGGAACGCCTAAACCTGCTGGATGGTGTCCCACTGTGACTGAGCAACAAATGATCATGAAGGAGTTGTCGGGTGGTGCACCGGATGCCGACGCAGACGTTCTGGCTTTGGCAGGTATTGAGCTTTCCTTTTGACACAGTCCTACATGCTAAAATGACGTTGCAGACTTCCGTCCGCCAACAATGTATTACACTACTATTCCTTTGGTATCAGAGCGTCCGCATAATAGGCGCTGGGATGCCTCCAAGTTGCGAGAGCTGCGTAAAAGGATGGACTCTAACACAATCCCTGATGAAGAAATTGAACAGGTTGCAGCTGATTTCCTTGATGGCGAGATTGTCGACCTTGCCTCTGACTGGCTAGGCAATACAGTATGTATTCTTGAGTCATCTCTCTTGAACTCCTTCGTTAATATATCATACAGGTTGTACAAAAGCTCTTTGAGAAGTGCGCTTTTCCCGCCCGCATGGCCATGCTCGAGCGTATCACTCCTCATCTGGCGATGGTTGGTATTCACAAGAATGGCACGTGGGCTGCGCAGAAGATCATAGAATGCGTGCAGACTCCGGAAGAGATTAACCTGATCGCCCAGCATTTGCGGCCTTACGCACCGCCACTGTTACTGGATCAATTCGGGAACTATGTTATACAGTGAGCCCCTTTCACGGTGGTTCCACGGTTTGATTTGACGACGTGGCCTGTAGGTGTTGCCTTAGATTTGGACAGCCAAATAACGATTTCATCTTTGACGCCATGGTCGACCGTCTATGGGAGATCGCCCAGGGTCGTTTTGGCGCCCGCAGTATGCGCGCCTGCCTGGAGAGCCCAAACATTACTATTAGCCAGCAACGCCGTATCGCCACAGCCATTGTTCTCAACTCTATCCCGCTTGCTACGAATCCGAACGGTGCACTCCTCCTGACCTGGCTACTTGATACCTCCGGCTTCACATCACGCTATCGTCTTTTAGCGCCCCGTTTTACGCCCCATCTTTCACACCTTTGTACACACAAACTCGCATCTCTCACCGTTTTGCGCATAGTAAATCAGAAGGTGGAGCCTGAGGCGTCGAGTCAGGTCGTTGAAGCGCTCTTTTCGTCCCTGAATGACCACGTCTTGACGGATGTTCTCGGAGATCAAGTCAACGGCGTCAATGTCGTCCACAAAGTGCTCACTAGTTACTTTGTCGATCCAGCAAAGAGACCGGCATATATGGAGGCCACGAAGCGAGTTCTTATCGAGCTGAAAGTGATAGCTACTCAAGCATATCGTCGTCTCATAGAGGAAGTTGGTCTTCCCATCCCTAATTTCCAATCCAACTATCCCAACGGTGCGGCGTCTTCAGGTGCTCCTGGTACCAAGGGGAAATTCAGCGGATCTTCGAATTCCTATGGCGTTCCCGGCTTGTCATCTGGTTACTCGGCTCACGATCAGAACTTAGCGTCTATGATGGCCGCTTTACAGATGGGTGGCCAAAACCCTCAATCTGGCCCACCTCAGCCGCCTCAACTTTCCATTGACCCGGGTTATGGCGGTCAAAATGTACCCCAGCGTAGCCGCTCGTCCAACGCGATGTCTACTTTCTCACCCGCCACTGATCACTTCAACCCATTCGCGGCCAGATCACCGGAAAACAGCAGCCCACGTATCAACCAGCGCCGCAACGGTGGCCCTACACCTACCGCTGTGGCTGCAACACCATCCTCGATCCCTATGCCGACCATTCCTTACGGGGCCCAATCCCCTGTTCTTAGTTCGGGAACCATCCTTGGCATGGGGCAGCCCTCATATAGTAGCATTGGGCCACAATCTGTTCCCCCGCAGGTCTACCAGCAGTACATGTATCAGATGTATCAACAAAACACTCCAAACATGGGGACATTCCATACTTAAATCAGAATCGACAATGACGACAAGAAGCGCGTTCGCGCTTTGTTGCATGACCCTTGATATCTATCACGTCACTCTCTTCCATCCTGCCTATCTCTTCCCTCAATGCGTTCTTGTGGCCAATTTTTCTGTGATTATTTACAACGACCACTCTGCTGTACGTGGGTTGGTTTGGCTTGTCGCAATGTCTGCTCTCCTTATATACCCCGAAATCATCACTTGCTTGCATTTCCCACATTCCTTGAATGTTGTTGAGGAGTAAATACGGACGACGGTTCTGTTAGCTTTTAGTGTTTTCTTGCTCTTTTTCCACATTAGTGTTTTTTTTCTGGCCTTCGAACATGTAAATGTACATACATCAACATGACCTTTCCACACTTGCTCGGTCCGGCCCCCACTTGACTTGGGTCATCTCCACCGCATGAGTTCTATCTTGTCAAAGGTAGCACGCCCATCAGCCACGAAGGCGGGAAAGAAACCATCGTGGGCCGGGGCGAGGGTGCCACCGTACCAAGTTAAAACTTCGCCTGGGGCGAGAGCACAACAACCTTGGGCAAGCGAGGACAAAAATGAAGGTAAGATTGCACGCTACTTCTTTCACAACGTCTTCGCTTTTTATATCAGCAAAACACCAACTAGAAATCCAGAGAGACGCCAAGGATCCTCAACTACTGGCTAATCTGAGTCGATTGAAACCGGTGGACGTTCATCACCACAAACTACTGCCAACTGGAACGGTGAGTTCAAGTTTGTCGTCACTCTTACCGATTGGTATGACATTAACGTTTTGGGGCTGGCTTTCCTTTTTCTTCCTTTTGGCAAGGAAGAAAGATCACGTTAGGGAACTTTTTGAATCGCGGGCTAGGGCGGAGGATGAAGCTATCAGCGAGCATACACCGCACAATCGCCTTCACGTCTCGTCGCTCGTCGCGCTTCTCAAAGAGCGCCAGGACATAGGCAGCTCTACGGCTGCAACAACTACAAAGCAGCTTGCGGCGAAGTATGGGATGGACGCCGAGCGACTCGAGAAGCTCGCGCGGTCTGTCAATGTGCCGAGTGTGCGTGAGTTGCCTTTGGGCGGCGGTGCTGGGGTTGGTGTTGGGACTGTGAGGGATGCTGAGAGTGGTGAGGATATTGTGGTTAGGGAGGTGAGCTTTTTTTTGCTGCGAGTTTATGATGTGTCTTAGGCATTTTTATCTTTTTCGTACAGGTCGAGTGGAGGGAGCCAACGCATACTGCCGCGTGATGATGGTCGACGACATCCAAAATCCATTTCTATTCCCCAGCCTAAGGGTCGGGAGTGCTTGGAGCGTAATACGAGTGATCGTTGTAGCCTACTGTAAATACATGCATTTCTGCAGTCACGCGGCCCGCGAACTGTAGCTTCAGGTCTCTCATCTTGCAGAGGAACGATGTTCAGAAGAAAAACAAACGCAGCGCTCAACGGTGGTCGCCGATGGCTCTCACATTCATACCACTCTTCAGGTCCACGCAAATCGTCATCTTCATATGCTCTCGCCAGAAGCGCAGCCGTGGTCGCTACGTCCGTCGCGGCAGCCACGATTGCAAGCCAGAAATTCATAGAGGGACCCATTTATAACGATGCTTCTCGCTCAAGCCTAAAAGCCAATGTAAAGACGGTGCGCGTAGGTAGTGGTGGAGACACGGACGGGGACGAACTCAGGCTGTTGGTCTGGGGCTCGAACAGGTGCGTACAGTATATTGTCTGCCCATTGATTCGTGCCTTTTTCCGCATACTCACAACGGTTTACTACTACGAATAATCAGGGCACATATCATCTCCCCAGACGCCTCGGATGCAGTGCAGATCCGTACGCCAGCCGTGGCTTCGTTCCTCCAGGACGTGGCACTGCGCGACTTGGCGGTGCATGCTACGCACGCCGCGTGTGTCGACGGACGAGGGGACGTTTATCAATGGGGCGATGGGTTCTTTGGCCAACAGCCTGAACAGTCTGTGTCCAGCGATGATGATCGAAAGCCCGTGCTGACACTGCAGGGAAAGGTGCGTGCTAAAACCCCGACTCGGAGTCCCCACATTTTACATCATTGATTGATTTGTTGTGTTATCGTAGAACATCGCAAAGGTGCAGGTTACAGAATCACGCGTATTTGCGCTTTCGGATTCTGGGAAGGTGTATGTGATACCGGCACGGGCTACTGACACACGGACACCCTCGAGCTCGAGTATGTCACGGTGGGGTTCGGGCTGGTTGTGGGGCAACTATGCGGGGGCACTGCACGCTGAGATTGTACCCGCTCAAAAGCTCGCATGGGGCGAGAGGTAAGCATCGTCGATCTGTATTCTCGGTTCAGATGATCATCTACGCTATCCTAGGATCGTCTCTATCGCCGCTGGCCGAGACCATCTACTTGCGCTGACGTCTTCCGGTCGCACCTTTATGCATCCTATCACGAAAAACGCCAATTCCCATGGACAACTTGGCTTCCGCAAGTTCGACATCCCTGACCCCTCTTCTGCAACCTCGGCTTCGCGGCTTCACGTTGAGCTGACGCCAAGAGCCGTCGCCGATCCTTATGCCCGGAGCTCTCGTTTTGCACGTGAATCACCACCCCCATCTGCATCTGCATCTGCTGCTGTAGGCAGATTGCTCCCCGTATCTGAGAACGTCGTCGACGTGGATGATACGAACATCAAATTCTCGGATCGCTTCTTCGAGGTTCTCGCGCTGAGAGGCGTCAAGGTTATCCAGATTGCGGCTTGTGCACGGAGTAGTTTTTTTCCTTTTTTAATTAACTATATGTCTCCTGAGCAGACAAATCGGCCTTGGCGGAAATGTGACACTTGACACAATTACGGTCCCTACGGAAGTGGTCCTGTGGAGGGGCACGCCAAATAACACCCAAACTCAATGCATCGACTTGAACGCAGGCGGGGACTTGGCGTTCTTCACCGTCGAGCGAATCGATGGAACGGCCATCAGGAACGTTGAGATTTTGTCCTGTGGCAACGGACAGTATGGCGGATTGGGCAACGCTTTGTTCAGCAACGCGCAAAGTGTACCTGTACGAACGAAAGCTGTCAGTGGGTTGCTAGAGTGTAAGTTACGTTCCTCCTTACTTTCTCCCAAGCACGACCCCTGTCATGACTTTTCGGGCTAATCGGAACTTGTAACAGTCTCGGAGAGGACAAATAACCTGCAGCCGATTGTGCCACATTCTCTCTCCGTATCGCCAGATGGGCACGTATTACTCTCACTCGAAACGCATGCAGGTGCCGGACCTGGTGGGAGCGGGAGGGATCTATTCGCATGGGGTATGAATTACGATTATCAGGTTGGCAACGGGAGGCGAGCGAGCATCGCGGTGCCAACGACGCTGGAACCGGCAGAGGGACTCGGAGATCGGATCATGCTAGAGAAGCGCCGGGCCACAGTGGTGCGAGATCCGCAAGGGCTGGTGTGGAGACGAGGCGTAGAAGTTGAACAAGTTGCGGTTGGAGGGTTTGGGACCAGTTTGGTCTATTGGAGGATCGCTTATTAGATATTAGATTGTCCATGTGCGCGGCACGCGACCTCTCCTGTCTAATCCAGCGCCGTTACAGGAATAATAAATAGCCCGGCGACCATCCCTATCCATCAATCAATAACACGCCATGACCACCTCCTTGTCGCCCTCCTCGTCGCTGGACATGCTCTCGCCCATTTCTCCTAGCACAAGATGGGCAAGCGATTCGCTCTCAGATGAAGACGAGATAGTGTGGTCTTTATCGTCTTCCGCCATGCTCTCTTCCTCGTCCCTTCCTCCGCCCCACACAACCAGCTCCCCCCTATCCGAAGCGGCAGACTATGTGCTCGTGCCACGTATCGATGCGATACCAACGGGCACTGCGGGCTCGCCGGCATCACCACCGGCTCGGACGTCGGACGACGCAATCGCAATCGCGGAGGGCATGGCTGCACTCTCGCTTAGCAGCGGCGCCGCGGCGGGCCTACCCAGCACCGCATCTGGTTCCACGACGACGACGATAACTAAGAAGAAGAGCAAGAAGAATCGGCAGGCTGGCAAGAAGAGCGCGAGCGTCTCCATGCCACCGGGCGGCGCCGACTTGCGCCCATCCGTATCTGCACTCGCCCCCGCGGCATCATCGAAGGCCGCAGAGAAAGCTAAAGCTGCAGCCCGTACAAGTTCCTCCCCTCCCTCGCGCTCCTCATCCGAGTCCTCTGCGTCCTCTACCTCAGCCTCATCTTCTTCTCGTCCGAGTCCAGGCGGGAAGCAGTCCCCGGGCCGATCCGGGTCCGAGTCCGCGGTAGCAGGTGCCCAAGTCCTCGCGTTGCGAAGAACGAATTATTGATCGCTGATTTATTTTTTACATGCGCAGTAACCACGCCCAACAAGAAATCCAAGAAGCGATCACAACAGACGCGCAAGAACGCTTCTTCTCTCGCGCACCCTGCCCCCGCTCCTGCGAGGGGGTCCCCTGTTGATCATGATCATGTTGCGAACACGAGCACCAAGGAAGAGGGCGGTGATAAGGAGCCGCCATCAACAATAAGCTCCGGATACCACGAGGCACACAAGTTCATGACATCGTACGCCGCTGCCCTCCCTCCAACAATAAGCAATGCACTGACCAAACCCCTTTGAT
>WNFQ01004858.1_pt1 | contig 16326 bp, 20 predicted proteins | sample 5400171 | NCBI WGS metagenome assembly WNFQ01 (sample SAMN13153356, study PRJNA577476) | soil metagenome | isolation source: 20 cm soil under Madrone tree | place: USA:California | collected 2016-06-14 | reverse complement strand
ATGGCTCTTGGCATCACTTTCTTCGTGGCGTTTGGAATCGAGCACCTGCCTGGTTTGACGCAGTTCCTCGGTGAGGCCAACCACGCGTTGAGATACCGTTTCAAATTCAAACCCTAGCTGCCCGCGCTGGCCTCCGAAAGCCTCCACCTGAGAGGTTGCAGTAGCCATTTCCGCATGCAAACGCTGCGCTTCACGATCGACCCCAGCCAAACGCTCTTCCACCTGAGTGATCTGATTGCGCAAATTGGAAGCAGCCGCCACGGCTTCCAGAATTGTGCCCCCCGATTGCTCCTGCTGATGTTCCAGTTCTGCTAAAGCAGCTGCCGCGGCTGCCGCTTCCTGCTGACTCTGCGCCAGTTCACTCTGCGCTGCAGCCAAGTCGTCGGCCGCAGAACCCAGAACTTGGCGGTTGGCATCGCGTTCCGCTTCGAGCGCCGCCAGCCGGTGCTGAGCCTGCGCCAACTCAACCTCGGACGAGGCAACTCGCAGCACTAACTCCGCGCAGCGTTCTTCATTGTGCCGTCGCTGGGCGTAGGCGCGATCAGACTCGAGCTTGAGCTGGCTCAACCGCTCACGGTTCTCGCGAACTTCGGTCTCGATGGCATAGCCACGCTGCGTACGCTCGGCGTGCTCGGATTCGAACTGCTGCACATTCTCCGCCTGGTGACGCATCTCCTGCGAGATGGTGTTGATCTGCGCGTCCAGGGCCGAGCTTTCCTCATCCAGTTGGGTGAACTTGCTGGCCAAAACCAGTCGCAGCTTGGCCCGCATTTCCTCGCGCAGCCTAGCGTAGCGCTCGGCCTTGGAAGCTTGCCGCTTGAGCGAATTCATCTGCCGCGTCACTTCCTCGAAAATGTCATTTACCCGCGCCAGGTTCTGCTTGGCTTCTTCCAGGCGCGCCTCGGCCAGGCGCTTCTTGGTCTTAAACTTGGTAATGCCGGCGGCTTCTTCGATGATGGCCCGGCGGTCCGTCGGACGGCTGCTCAGAATCTGCCCGATGCGTCCCTGCTCGATTAAGGCGTACGATTCGGGCCCCAGCCCGGTACCCATGAACAATTCCTGAATATCGCGCAAACGGCAAAGTTTGCCGTTGAGCAGATATTCACTTTCTCCGGTGCGGAAGAGGCGCCGGTTCACCACGATCTCCCCAGCCTTGAAGTGTTGCTTGAACTGTCGGCGGCGAATCTTCAGCACCACGTGAGGACCGGTAGTGGTTGTGGTGGTTTCAGACGCGACGGAAGGCTGGCCCTCCCTGCCCGTCTCCGGAGCGGAAGTGTCGGACGATGGAATCTGCCCCCCTTCGATTTCCTCCGCTCTGCCAGGCCGCGCCTCTTCGGTGAGGCGCTCGGTCTCTTCCGCGGCTTCGGCGCGAACCTCAGCTTCGTCCCAATCCTGAAGCACCGAAGGCATTTCATCCTGGATTTCCACTTCGGTGGGCTCGTGCGCATCCGGTCCGTTGTACACTTCGGGATCGATCAGCGTGAGCGACACCTCGGCCATCCCCGTGGGCTTACGATCGCGCGTGCCGGCAAAGATGACGTCTTCCATGCGCGAACCGCGCAGCGTCTTGGCCGACTGCTCGCCCAGTACCCAGGAGATGGCATCGGCGATGTTCGACTTGCCGCAACCGTTCGGCCCGATAATGGCTGCGACGCCGTCCCCGTGAAACTTCAGTTCGGTACGGTCGCAGAACGATTTGAATCCGAGAATCTGGAGCCTTTTCAGTTTGAGCAACTTCTACTCCTTGTGGGTGCCGTGTTGTCTGGCCCGGCCACTCTTGTCCACGTAACTGTCGTCGCCATCGATGGTGCCAAAACTGTCACCATGGCTAGGGTGCGAGCCTCATCGGTCCGGGTTAAGACTCGCCCGGGTTAATTAGATGGATTCCTCCGCTAGTCGCTCGGCAAAATGCCGTCCCAGGCTGGATAGGGTGAGGCACAAATTAGAGTTACTGTAACGGCGAAATCACGCCGGGGTCAAGTACGAAAACACTATATCTGGTATGGCCTTACGGTCGACCCCGTCAGATTGCACACACAATGCAGCACCTGAATGTAAAATCGATGGGACAAACGAAGGAAGGGAGAATCGTCGAGAGCAGTTCGAGACTACCGCGGCTTCAGCCAAACGGCAACATCCAAGTGAACAAAGATATGCCAGAACCAACCCACGGCCAACCTAAGGAACCGTCGCTTCCGGACCGGGTCACCCGATACAAGCTCGAAGTTGAGAAAGTGGTTCGAGAGGTGGGAGAACACTCGCAGTACGAACTGAAGCGAGGCTGCGCCCAACTTGCCGACAAGGTCGAGTTTGTCAAGGATGTCCAGTCAATTTGCACATCGAGGACAGAAACCGAGGTTCGAGAGAGGCTCTTAGGCGGCCGGGTCCGAGGTGTGACGTCGTGCTTTAGAATCCTCGCCCAGCTCTGGAGGGGCGAGGCGCCGGTCCCTACACGGGCTTTGCCGATTCCCATCAATGAGCGATAGCTGTTTCCGCAACTCCTACGTGCTTATCGCCCGCCCCGTAGTAGAGGAAATAGCGACCATGCCGAACCACCGCGCCTTCCACAAACACCACGTTGGCAACCTGGCCGGTCATTTCCCATTCCTTTTCCGGCGCGAAGACTGGCTCGTCGGTGCGTGAGATCAGCTTACGCGGGTCGTTGCGGTCAAATAGCGCGACTCCGGTACGGTAAACCAGATTGTCGTCAGCGCCGTTGTAGATCAGCACAATGCCGCGAGGCGTAAGGATTGGCGGCGGGCCGGGCTCGACCACGCGCGAATCGAACATCCCGGGCCGGCGTGGAAGCACGGGAGTGTCGCCGACCTCGCTCCAGTGCAGCAGATCGGACGAATACGCCAGACCCATCTGATCGGTTTTGTCAGCGCTCGTGCCCAGCCAGTACATCCAATACTTGCCGTTAATCTTTTCCGGGATGATCGCTCCCGACTTGGTCCAGCCCACATTCCACTTGCCTTGATACGCCGGCAGGATCACACCCTTGCGCTGCCAGTGGATCAGGTCTTTAGAAACAGCCAGACAAAGCTGGGCGTCTTTCTTGTTGTATCCGGTATAGGTGAGGTAGAACGTTCTGCCAATCTTTACCAGCCGCGGATCTTCGACCCCGCCGACTTTTTCGTAGTCAGTTTCAGGTGAGAGCACGGGCTCGGGACGCCTCATGAAGTGAATACCGTTGCTGCTCTCTGCGTAACCGAGCCGCGACGTCCCCGCTTGATCCTGCGCGCGATACAGCATGACGAACTTGTCGCGGTGGAAGAGGACTGCAGGATTGAATGTTCCGGCCGACTCCCATCCTGTCCCGCGCGGGGAAACGATCGGTTCGATCGAAAGACGATGCCATCCGGCAAAGACAGCGACCGGGTCCGCATTTTCCGCCAGCACCAGCAGGGAGCAGAACACCAAGGCCAGCCTGGCTTTTCGGCGGAAGCGACGCGTGAGCCCCATCGTTTTCCCTGGAAGTCGCCTATGAGCTTCCTGTGACAGCCCCAGCTATTGGCCCAGTTTCTCGAAGAATAAACAGATCGACTCAATGCCACGATGGAAGTTCGGGATGTGAAACTTCTCGTTCGGCGCGTGCAGATTGTCATCGGGGAGGCCAAAGCCCATCATCACGCTGGGAATCTTTAGGACGTCCTGGAAGTCGGTGACGATGGGGATAGAGCCGCCGGAGCGGATGAAAACCGTCTCTTTCTTGAAGACGTCGTGCATGGCTTCTGTGGCGGCTTGGATGTACTTGTTGTCCGTGCCGACAACGCAGGCCGGACCTTTGCTCCAGACTTTGACGCTGGTCTGAATGCCCTTAGGCGTTAGCTTCTTTACGTAGTTCTTGTATCGCTTGAGAATGTCGTCTGGATCCTGGTTGGGGACCAGGCGCATGGAAACCTTGGCCGACGCCTGTAGCCCGGCTCACCGGTTAGCACGGTCGAACCTACTTCCGTCTTACGATAATGTTCCTGATTGAACGGCAGCCGCTTCCAGGCCTTCAGCTCATCCTGGCTGGGAGCCTTTACCTTTTTGTAGAAGCCGGGAATTAGGATCTTGCCCTTGGCGTCCTTTAGGTTGCTGATGATTTCGATCAGGCCGAAGAAGGGATTCGGCGCGGCACCTCCGTACATGCCGGAGTGCAAGTCGGTCTTGGCGCCGACAGCTTCGATTTCTGTGTACACCAAGCCGCGCAGTCCCACGCATAGAGTTGGAAGATCGGGGGCAAAAAGTTCGGTGTCGCAGACCAGCGCGAAATCAGCCTGCAGTTTGGCTTTTTCCTTGCGCACGTATGCCGCGATGGACTCGCCGCCCACTTCTTCTTCGCCTTCGATAATGAGCTTCACATTCAGCGGCAGCGTGCCACTGTGACCCTTCATCAGGGCTTCGATCGCCTTGATCTCCATCCAGAGCTGGCCTTTGTCGTCGACCGCGCCGCGGGCATAGATGTTGTTATTGCGCTCCGTAGGCTCAAAGGGAGGAGAAATCCATTCGTTGAGCGGATCAGGCGGCTGCACGTCGTAGTGCGCGTAGCAAAGCACGGTCGGTTTACCCGGAGCATTGAGCCAGTCACCGTAAACCAGCGGGTGGCCCTCGGTGGCAACGGTTTCGACGTGCTCCAGGCCGATGCGCCGGAGTTCGTTGGCCACAAAGTTAGCCGCCTTCTGCACGTCGGATTTGTGCTCCTGCAGAGTGCTAATGCTCGGAATGCGAAGCAAATCTTTCAGTTCGTCCAAAAAACGCTGCTGATTGCCGCGGGCATAGTCGACTGCGGGGGAGGCCATACGCTGTGACCTTTCTGGCGCGAACGCGCGTTCAGGGGATCGGCAAAACGTGTCAAGTATAACTTAGCAAGCGGGGCCCTCATGCGGGGCGTCATTGAATATTGAAGCGTTCCGGCGAGAAGGGCGACATGTCGTGCTCAGGACTGGTGCCGGTGATCACCTGTGCCATCACCTGCGCGGTGATGGGCGCGAGCAGGATTCCATCCCGAAAATGCCCGGTCGCCACAAAATAGCCCGGAATCCGCGTGGCACCGAGGATGGGCAAACTATCGGGAGAACCTGGCCGCAAACCTGCCCACGCCTCCAGCATGCGGCCCTGACTCAGCGAGGGAACCAGACCGATTGCCGCCTGGTGCATCCGCTGAATGGTGTCCACGTCGGTGCGCTTGTCGTACCCCGCTTCTTCAACCGTGGCTCCCACCAGAATGCGGCCGTCGCTGCGCGGAACTAAATACACTTCGGGAGCACGGATCACGTGGCGTACCAGATCCCGGCATGCACTAACCACAGACAGCATCTGGCCCTTGACCGGACGAGTGGGGAACTGGCGCGGTGGTAATTGCCCCGCCCACGCGCCCGCGCAATTCACGACTGCGGGAGCGCTGTAACTGGTCCTGTCACTTCTGACGCCGGCCACCGTTCCGTTTGAAAGAAGCACTGCGGTGACCGCCGTCCCGGAAGAAATATCCACTCCCCGATGCCTGGCCGCCTTTAGCGCGGCCGAAGTAAGGGCGCGAGGATCCACGCTGCGTTCCTTCAAATAGATTGAAGGCCGTTTTGCGTCGGCCAGCCCAGGCTCAAGTTCCGCCAACGGCGTGGGAAGCGGATGGTCCCTCGCCAACTCAGGCCACTCGCAGACACGCTCGGGAGAGAGAATGAATATGGTGCCCTGGTCGCGCAGATCAACGTCCACGCCGGACTCGTCCTGCAACTCGTGAACAAATTCGGGATACAAGCGAGCGCTCGCCGTGGCCAGAGGCTGAAGTATCGGCGGAGTTTCCAGCGAAGAGTCAGCCAGCATACCGGCGGCAGCGTAAGACGCCTCCCGCCCCGGTTCTCCACGTTCCACTATCAGAACGGTGGCGCCACGCTTCCGCAGTGCAATTGAGAGTGAGAGCCCAATGATTCCACCGCCCACGATGACGACGTCCCAGGACTTCACCCAGGCATTGTAGAAGACAACCTTGACGGCATTGGATTCAGTTTAGAAGCTACCTAGCTTTACCGCTGCTCGCCTTCGTCCGAGGGAGCAGCGCCAACTCCCCGCGTCCAAGCCGGGGAATCGCTCCCTGCTGGTGAATGAGTTTCTCCGGAAACTAAGTGACCGCTCGCGAAAATTGCCGTAAGCACCCGTTTACGCCACCGAGCCAATCGGAAGCGCAGAAGCTGTGAGCTGAAGCGCAGCACGCACTAAAGTGCCATTGACGAGACAGCGCCCTCGCAATAGCGTTCCGGTGCGCCGCTCCTCGAAAAAAAATCTCCCCGTTTTGCAACGGACTCCCCGCCTTTGCTCCTCGATGCGACGTGTTAAAGACCCCAGGGTTCGGCCCAATCAGCGTGCGGACGATCATGAAGATCATCCCTGCACCATCCGACAAATTAGGAGCTTAATATGAGCACCAGGAAGATGGTTCCAATCGGGGCCACAAAGCAAGTATGTCTTATGCGGCGCACAAGCGTTTGGCTGTCTTTGAGCGTCGAGTGTCTACTGTTTTTGCTTGGGATGGCGCTGGCTATTCCGGCGCAAGCTCAAACCCACGCCTATATAGTGAACTCGGTCTCGGTGATCGACACGACGAGCAACACTGTGGTTGCGACGGTCAGCGTCGGGGGGTCGCCCCTAGAAGTGGCGATCACACCGGACGGGACTCGCGTCTATGTAACGAATGGCAATGACAACACCGTCTCAGTGGTCGACGCTGCGAGCAACACAGTGGTTGCCACGGTTAGGGTTGGGGCCCTCCCTTTTGGGGTGGCCATCACCCCGGACGGAACCCGCGCCTAGGTAACGAATGCCACTGACAACACCCTCTCGGTGATCGACACTGCGAGCAACACTGTGGTTGCCACGGTGGGGGTGGGCGCCGGCCCCACGGCGGTGGCCATCACCCCGGACGGGACTCGCGTCTATGTAACGACTGGTGACGCCGTCTCAGTGATCGACGCTACGAGCAACACCGTGGTTGCCACGGTTGGGGTTTCGGGCTTGGGGGTGGCCATCACCCCGGATGGAACCCGCGCCTACGTAGCGACTTTTGGCCCGGTCTCGGTCATCGACACCGCGACCAACACCGTGGTTGCTACGGTCGTGACTGGGGGGCTTGCACCAGAGGGGTGGCCATCACCCCGAACGGAACCCGCGCCTACGTAACGCATTCGTGCTCCAACACCGTCTCGGTAATCGACACGGCGAGCAACACCGTGGTTGCCACGGTAGTGCTTGGCGAGGACTATCAGAACAGCCCCATTGGGGTGGCCATCACCCCGGACGGAACCCGCGCCTACTTTACGAATTCCGGGGTTGCCTCCGTTTCCGGCCTTGGCTCCGTCTCGGTGATCGACACTGCGAGCAACATTGTGGTGGCCACGGTCGGGGTTGGGGCCTTCGCCCAGGGGGTGGCCATCACGCCGGGAATTGGCCCGCCAACCAATAAGGATCAGTGCAAGAAGGGCGACTGGAAAACCTTCACCGTCCCGCGGAAATTCAAGAACCAAGGTGATTGCGTGAGCTTTGTTAACACAAGAAAGTAAGGCGCGACCTTCGCGGCTGGGCTCATCTGGCGTCCAGCCCCGATTCCTCCTCGGGCACGAGCGATCTAAAGTCTGGCCAGGTAATCCACGATCTCAGACTGGCCCCAGTCGATAGGTCCGACAAACTTGCGGCGCAGAACGCCCTGCCGATCGATGATGTAGGTCTCGGGAAATTTGAACGTGCCATAGAGATTGTTGCTCTTCTGGGCGGGATCTCGGACGGTGAGCAAGTCCACCTTGTAAGACTTCAGGAACTCTTGATATGCGCCCTCGTCGGCGTCAACGCTGATGGCCAGCACTTCTACTCCCTTGCTCTTCATTCTCTGCTGCATGTGTACCAGCGATGGCATCTCATCTACACAAGGCGGGCACCATGTGGCCCAGAAATTCAGCACCACGATTTTGCCGCGGAATTCGTCCAGGCTAACCTTGCGATCGCTATCCTGGACGGTGAAGTCGGGAGCAGATGTACCGACGTGCGGTGGTCTGGTACCGCCGTAACAGCCGGTCAGCGTAAGAAAGGCCATGATGCCGAGCGAAACTAAAGCGAGTCGCACAAAGTTATAATAGCTGATTCGGTTTATGGTGGCGCTAGATACAGTATCGGGCGGGCCAACCGTGTCGGTGATCGTCCCGGCGCGCAATGAAGAGTCCTGCCTTGGCGCCTGCCTGGAATCGCTGACTGTGCAATCTGGCGTGACTTTCGAAATTGTGGTGGTGGACGATGCCTCCACCGACTGCACACACGAGATTGCCCAGTCGTTTCCGTCCGTGCGCGTAGTGGATGCCGGCCCTCCGCCCGCTAGGTGGACGGGCAAGAACAACGCTATGGCCGTGGGAGCGAAAGTTGCAAGGGGCGAATGGTTGCTCTTCACGGACGCCGACACAGTGCACAAGCCGGGCTCTCTGGCGCGCGCGGTGGCCGAGACCCAGCAGCGCGACGCCGCATTGCTTTCCTATTCCCCCGAGCAGGAAGTCCACGGATTTTGCGAGAACGCCGTAATGCCGGTCATTTTTGCCGAGTTGGCGGCGACTTATCAGCCCGCGCAGGTGAGTGATCCAAGATCGCCCGCTGCCGCTGCCAATGGGCAGTACATTTTGGTTTTGCGCGAAGCCTATGACGCGGCCGGCGGCCACGCGGCGGTGAGCAACAGTCTGCTCGAAGACGTCGAGTTGGCCCGTGCTGTGAAGACTTCAGGCCGCAAGATTTTCTTCCGCTATGGCGCAGACGCGGTCCGTACACGGATGTATCGGAGCTTCGCCCAACTCCGCGAGGGCTGGACGAAAAACCTGGCGCTGCTGTTTCCGTCGCCGGCACGGCTGGCCCTGCTTAGACTGACAGAGTTTGTACTGATTGCGGGTGGCTTCGCAGCAGCCATGGCGAGCGGCCTGCGCCGCCACGTCGCACCTGCACTGACGGCCGCGACGCTGGCCGTGACCCTCTACTTTTTTTTTCTGCGCCGAATCCGCAGGGCGCACTTTTCCTGGGAGGCAAACGCTTTGTCCCTGCTGGGCCTTCCGCTGTTCTCGTATCTTTTGTTCCGCTCCCGGCTCTCATATAAGAAGGGAAGCGTGAGTTGGAAGGGAAGAACCTACAGCGCCACCGCAAAACACGCTGGAGCAGAGGCCCTGGTCCGCCCAGCCGAGAGAAGCTCGGCATAAGAAAGCAGAACCAATGGTCTATCTCACTCGCAAAGCCGAATTTGCCGCTTCACACTACTATCACAATCCGGACTTCACCCCGGAGGAGAATCGCCGCATTTTCGGTAAATGCAATAACCCGAACGGCCACGGCCATAACTACACTCTTGAAGTCACGGTCAAAGGTGAGGTGGACCCGCGCTCCGGTTTCGTTGTGGACCTGAGGCAATTGAAGGAAATTCTGAACCGGGAAGTCCTGGACGCAATGGATCACCGCTTCCTGAACAGGGAAGTGCCGGAATTCTCCACTCGAATTCCGACCACGGAAAACCTGGCCATCGCGATCTGGCAGCGCTTGGCAACCAAGTTGAACGCCGCACAATTGCACCGCGTGCGGGTGTATGAAACCCCTGACCTGTTTGTTGATTTCTATGGTGAAGCATGAAAGCGTACCTAACTCGCCGCTACCTGTTTTCGGCTTCGCATCGTCTGCATAGCGACGCGATGTCCGATACGGAGAACGCGCTCACCTACGGCAAATGCAATAACCCGTATGGGCATGGGCACAATTACAGACTCGACGTCACAGTCAGCGGAGGTGTGGATCAAGCCACCGGCATGGTCTGCAACCTTGTTGATCTGGACGGTTTCGTGCAACGCGAAATTCTGGATCGCTTCGACCTGGAAAATCTGAACACACGCACTGAATTCAGCCAAACCGTGCCGACCACGGAAAATCTCTGCATCGCCATCTACGATATTTTGCAGCGCGGCTTCACCCATGCTCATCTGGAAAAGGTACGAATAGAAGAAACCATGATGAATTCCTTCGAGTACGCGGGGGCCGCAGAGATCCAGACCTAGCAAGGAACTTGCAGGGACAGCCGCCCTCGGCTGTCGCTCTGAGCAAACCTCGGCTGCACGGGAAGGGAATAGCGAATTATGACACCGTCGGTTGAACCGGCCAGTCTGACGAGCGCCAGCTTTGAAGATTTGGTCCGCGAAATGATTGTCCGCATTGGCGAAGACCCCGAACGCGAAGGTCTGGCCCGCACACCTGATCGCGTGCGCCGCTCCTGGGAATTTCTTTCACGGGGCTACAAAGAAGACCCGGACGCTATGCTTCGAAAGGCACTGTTTACCGTCACCTATGACGAAATGGTGATTGTCAAAGATATCGAGATGTTCAGCCTGTGCGAGCATCACATGCTGCCATTCTTCGGCAAGGTGCACGTGGCTTACATCCCAAATGGCAAGGTGATCGGGCTGAGCAAGATTCCGCGCCTGATCGAAATCTTTTCCCGGCGCCTGCAAATTCAGGAACGCCTGACCACGCAAATTGCGGAAACCATTCAGAAGGCGATTGAACCGCAGGGCGTCGGAGTGGTGATCGAGGCGCGCCATCTCTGCATGATGATGCGCGGAGTCGAAAAGCAGCATTCGGCCGCGGTGACTTCGTCGATGCTGGGGTCTTTTCGGCAGGAGCAGGAAACGCGCACTGAATTTCTGTCTCTCATCCGCAACCGGACCAACGGAGTCTAGGTGTGAGTCCAGCCCCGGCGGCAGCTTCGGCGGAAAACTCAATGGCGCTTCCGGCAATTGGCTGGGGCGGCCTGACGGCTGGCATTCTAGACATAACGGTTGCGTTCATCCGATGGGGCGACCCGCCTGGGATCCTCAAAGGTATCGCCAGTGGACTACTTGGCCCGCAAGCATTCCATGGCGGATGGGGAATTGCGGCATTAGTTAGGCCTAGGGCTGCACTTTCTGATCGCGTTTTCCGCAGCCACTGTCTATTACGCGGCCAGCCGCAAGCTTACTTTCCTGACGCAGAGGGCGGTGGTTTGGGGTTTTCTCTATGGCATCGCGGTTTACATGTTCATGAGCTGGGTGGTCATCCCGCTCTCGGCCTTGCCCAAGAGCAAGGCTCCATTCTCCCTTACCGCGCTGGTGCTCAGTCTACTTACGCATATGTTCTGCGTCGGATTGCCCATCGCTCTTGCGGTGCGCCGCTACTCGCGATAACCGGCAAGCACTTTCACCAGGTGCCGTACCGGTATCGCCGCGGGCGTTCGGGCAAGATCTTGATCAACACGATTCCGGCCACAAATCCTCCCACGTGTGCCCAGAAGGCGACGCCACCATGGGTATCGCTGTAGTCCGCGATGGAAGTCGCCGCGCCGCTGAGAAACTGCATCGCAAACCAATAGCCCAGCGTGACCCATGCCGGCAAATAAAAGAGGAAAAAGATTGGGAACCAGATCAGCACGCGGGCGCGGGGGTAGAGCACGAAGTAAGCGCCAAGAACGCCGGCGATAGCACCGCTTGCGCCCACCGTCGGCACGCGTGAGTGCGGGTTGAGAATTACCTGGGCAAACGCGGCCCCCATTCCGCTGGCCAGATAAAAGACGAGATACTTAAAGTGGCCCAGATAGTCTTCAATGTTGTCGCCGAAGATCCACAGAAACCACATGTTGCCGATCACATGCATCCAGGAACCATGCAGGAACATGGAGGTCAAGGCGGGGAGCAACACCGCCACCAGTCCCAACCTGCTCGCACCGGACAGATATCCGGTAATGTTGGCGGAAATCATGCCAAACTGGTAGAGCAAGGTCTTAAAGCTGTCCGCAGTGAGCGCCGATTCGAAAAGGAATATCACCGAATTCAGCCCGATCAGGAAGTAGGTCACATAGGGTGTGCTGAAGCGGGGCTGATCATCGCGCAAGGGAATCATGGGGGATCAAACAATCTGGTAATTTGGCAATGGGGAAAATGAAGACCGCAGGTTTTTCATTGCCCGATTACTAATTACCAGTTTACCCACTCTCCATGAACGGCGTCTTAATAGTCGATAAACCGGCTGGCCTGACCTCCCACGATGTCGTCAACCGGGTGCGTCGCATTCTCCAGCAGCCTTCGGTGGGCCACTTGGGTACGCTCGATCCCCTGGCGACCGGGCTGTTGCCACTGGTGACCGGCAATCTCACCCGACTGGCTCAGTTCTATACGGCGTCCGAGAAGGTCTATGAGGGAGTAATCCGCTTCGGCTTCGCCACCGCCACCTATGATTCCGACGGCGAACCGATGGGTGCAGCGCAGACAGTTAATGTAATACTTGAACAACTACGGGAGCTGGCGGCGCACTTTGTGGGCCGCATCGACCAAATCCCGCCTCCATTTTCCGCCAAGAAGATTAAGGGGGTACCCGCCTACAAGTTGGCGCGCCAACACAAGGATGTGCCCCTGAAGGCGGTGCAGGTAGAAATCAAGGAATTCGAGATCCTGGGACTGGATGGCGATCGGGCCAGTTTTCGCGCCCGCGTGGCTTCCGGAACCTACATGCGCTCCGTAGCCCACGACATAGGCCAGCAAATCGGCTGTGGCGCTCATTTGGCGTCCCTGCGGCGTACGGCGTTGGGCGAGTTCAGCCTGAGCGAAGCCCACACCCTGGACGAACTGTACGCAGCCTCCCAGGCCGAGGCGAGCGAGGAAATGTTAGCCATGTTTATCCATCCGCGCCAGCTGCTGCCGCAGTTTCCCTGCGTCACCGCCAGCGCTGAAGCCGCCGCGCAGATTCGCAGCGGTCGCGCGGTGAACTTGCCTGAGCTTTCCCAGGCCAAGCAGGTGAAGGTCTTCGCAGGGCAAAGGGAATTGATCGCCATCGCCACCCGCGTCGCCGGGACGCTGTTCCATCCGAAGATCGTGCTGGCGGCTGCTTTGCCCGTCCCGCTGGCAGATGGAAACCGGGGCTGAGGGCCACGGTCGGTGTCAATGTCCGATAATATATATTATGTCATGTTCGCTTCTGGCGCTTCAGCCGGCCACACGCCTGTTTGACTGGCGCAACTCCTTTCTTTTACACCAACACGCAACGTCTTGACGCGGAAGCCAATGCAGGAGTCTGCGCGTCGCCCGACTCCCAGACTCAAGGAGAAAGTCGCGGTTTGTGAGCAATGTGATGTACCGTACAATATCGGGCGAAACGGTGAACCGGTTTCCCCCCAGAAGGCGCAACTGTGGATTTTGCGACGACTCTATTGAGGCGTTTCTGCTATTCCTCCCGTCCCCAATGGGATAAGTTCGGCAAATTGATTTCCGACGGCCGGGGTCAGCATCAAGCCTTGCTTTCTCTTGGAGACCGCTTCGGTCCGGATATCTGGGACAGACTCAAAGGTAAGAGAGTACTCGACTATGGCTGCGGCTACGGGTCGGATGTTGCAGAGTGCGCGAGTCGAGGCATTGAGGCGGTGGGACTCGAGCACCGCCAATTTCTGGTAGACGGGGCGCGGCAGAGGGCCGAAGAAGCCGGGGTTAACGGACGGTTTTACCATACGAGCGAACGCGATCAAATAGCCGGTGCTTTTGACTGCATTCTCTCCGTCAATGCCTTTGAGCACTACTTGGATCCTGCCGGTGTGCTGCTGAGCATGCGCCAGCTGCTGAAGCCAACAGGCGGCGATGTACTGATCTATTTTAACCCCCCGTGGCTTCATCCCTATGGCGGACACTGCCGGGAAATGACTGCATTCCCTTGGGTACACCTGCTATTTCCAGAAAGTGCAGTGATGCGCCTGCGGTCGGAATACTACAGCGAAAAACCTACCTGCTATGAAGAAGCCGCCGATGGACTAAGCCGCATGACCATCGCCAAGTTCAAGCGGGTGGTTGCCGACTCCCCGTTTACCTTCCGCGACCTGGATCTGATCGCTATACGAAAGTTCAACGTGGTTACAAAGATCCCTGGAGTCCAGGAGCTATTCACCAGCGCCATACGAGCGGAACTTACTCCGGCGTAGACCAGGTTTCTCGATCCCAGCGACACGCCGAAGGAACGCGTCGACGAATTGTCCCGGTCAGTTGCCAAACCCTGTCTGCAATCGCTGAGTGGTTCGCCGGCGAGATCACTCGACGCCATTACTCGACCGCCAAAGTAAGCAGTGCGCGCAGATCGGCGCGGAAGCGGCGGAGAATCTCCAACCTTTCCGGCGTCGCCTCCAAAGTCTCCTGCTTGGCCTGAAAGAGCTGCCGGCCTCTCGCTTCTACCAGCACTCCGATGGCTTCTCCCATCCGCCAGCCTGGAGTTCCGAGCATTTGCAGCCCATTCGTTGAGGGGACCAGCAGCGCAATGCAGCCGTCTCGAACGACGCCCACGCACTTGGGAAAGCGGTCGAAGGTTTGGAGATCAAACCCGGCCAGATAGATACGCTGAAGCTGTTCGGCGGGATCAGGCATGAAAAGCTTTTAGCCCTTAGCCTTTAGCTAAGAGCCAACGGCTAACAGCTAAGAGCTGGGTTTACATCTTGTATCTTCCCAGATCCTCGTCATTCAGGCCTTCCAGCCATTTACGCAGCTCCTCGCTGGTGACGCGGTCGGAGGCGTTGGTGGCCAGCTTCGAGTTTTTCAGGACATCGTCTTCGACGAAGATAGGGCAGTCTACCCGCAGCGCGAGCGCGAGAGCATCGGAGGGCCGGGAATCAATGCTGATGACGCTTCCCTGCCGTTCAATCCAGATCACGGCATAAAACGTGTCTTCCCGCAGCTCTGTGACCACCACCTTGTGTACCTGGGTGTCGAGCCCGACCAGTACGTTCTTGATCAGATCGTGGGTCATGGGACGCGGGGTGGTGACTTTTTCAATCTCCAGGGCGATGGCGTTGGCTTCGTAAATCCCCACCCAGATGGGCAGAACCGCATCACCGCTGTTGTCCTTTAAGATCACGATGGGCATGTTGGTAACCGGGTCCATCATAAGCCCTCGAATTTTCATCTCGACTTCCATCGCGCCCCCGGGGATTGCAGATCGGCGATTGCAGATTGAAGATTAAAGATTTCGAATTTGTGAATTTGAACCCACATCCTCAATGATGAATCATGCATACGCCGGAATGGCATTCTGACATCTGTAATCTACAATCTGAAATCGCCGCTTCTTTGCTCCTTATACCATCATTTCGCCCAACAGGCTGTTGGGAAAACTTCCGGTGGTGGCCACCGGGATGTAACTACCCAACGCGGGAATCACGCCGCCCGGAACGGTAAAATTCAGCATCTTATTTTGGGAAGTGCGGCCGGTCCACTGTCCCCGCGCGACATTCTGCCCTTCAACCATTACCTCAAGAATTTGGCCGACATGACGCTGGTACCGTCGTCTTTGAATTTGGCGCTGCTTCTCCAGCAGGACTGCCAGCCGGCGAGCTTTTTCTTCGTCGGGGATTGCGTCGGGCAGGTGCAGAGAAGGAGTATTGGGCCGAGGGGAATACTTGAAGCCAAAAACGGCGTCGAATTCCACTTCGTCCAGCAGCGTGAGGGTTTGCTCAAACTCCGCCTCGGTCTCGCCAGGAAACCCGACAATGATATCAGTGGTGATGCTGATCTCCCGCTTGGCCGCTTTGATCCAGGCGACGCGCTCCAGATATTCCTCCCGGGTATAGAGCCGCTGCATGGCATCAAGCACCCGGGTCGACCCGCTTTGTATCGGCAAATGGATGTGGTCACACAGAGTGGGAAAGGAATCGATGGCGGCGACGATGTCTGCGCCAAAATGCCGGGGATGCGAAGTCGTGAATCGCACTCGCCTGATTCCGGAAATCGCGCTCACCGCCGCTAGAAGTTCGGCGAAGGTCATTTTGCCCGACGGGTCCTCATAGGAATTTACGATCTGACCCAGAAGCTGGATTTCGGTATATCCGAGATCAGCCATCTGCCTGGCTTCGGCCAGAACGGAGTCGCAGGTGCGGCTGCGTTCCTTGCCGCGGGTGAAGGGGACGACGCAGTAAGCGCAGAACTTGTCGCAGCCCTCAATAATGGTTATATAGCCCCGGTGCGGGTTGGTCCTGGCGGTAAATTCGGTCTCGAAGCACTCGTCAGTTTCGCGGTCGTCCAGGCCCGTGATCCGCTGCTTCCCCGCTTCAAGCTGTACCAGCATCTGCGGCAAGTTGCGATACGAAGCCGAGCCGCACACCAGGGAAACGTGGGGCGCTCGCTCGAAAATCTTCTCGCCTTCCTGTTGTGCCACGCAACCCAACACGCCGAAGCGCTTACCCTGCGCATGAAGTTTTTTGTAGTCAGCCAGCCTGTGAAAAACCTTCTGCTCCGCCTTATCGCGAATGGAACAGGTGTTGTAGAGAACCAACCCGGCTTCTTC
>WNFQ01001542.1_pt2 | contig 16340 bp, 16 predicted proteins | sample 5400171 | NCBI WGS metagenome assembly WNFQ01 (sample SAMN13153356, study PRJNA577476) | soil metagenome | isolation source: 20 cm soil under Madrone tree | place: USA:California | collected 2016-06-14 | reverse complement strand
AACCGAGTAACATGCCTTGGAAGTAAGCTCGCACGCCCGCCATGATCTTCAGCGCGTCGTCCGCATCGCCCGAAGCCTGTAATACTGCAAGTTCAAGAGCTGACACGTTGCGAAACCCAATCTTGGGAAGATTTAATAAAATGGCGTCTAAGGCTAGGGTGAACTCGGATGGTTGGTTCATACGCCCTTGGACGCGCTCGATATAGTGACTGTTCGAGTCTTTGTGGAATAAGCCCTTGTAGAAACTGAGGAATTTCCTATAATAGTCCTTATAGTAATCGGTATTTCTTGTGGAAGGCTCCATTTCGACTTGGAGAAGAAAATTGATACGATTCGACGTCTCTTTGGAACATTCGTCGAGGTGGGCAACGACGACGTTACTTATTTGGTAATATTCGCTGAGTCTAAGCAGATCACTTGACAAAAAGAGCTCGACTCACGAAACTCGTTGCTTGAAATGGCTGTGAATGTAGTTCCCGAAATGGGCTTCGACAACGCGTAAAGTGGCTTCCTTTACCTTCTCGATAATAGTTTTGAACAGTTCGTGTGCGGGCTCATTCCATTTCCAGACAAAGGCTTCGATGTACTCCTTCTGGACAGTGAAAGGATAATTGTTTGGTAGCTCTCGAGTGACCGCCCTGATCAGATGCTTTGCAGTGAGTATGATTAACACGCATAACCAAGGAACGCACTGTTCTGCAGTCTCCAACACATCATCAATGAAAATTTTATTGCCATCATTGAGTCCGATCTCATCAAAGTCCTCTTCTCCTGTAAGGAATGGTGGGCGCGTATGCTTTTCCTTTTCCACGGCCCGTTTCAGGACAGGGGCCGCCTCACCGGTAGGTCTGTTGTGAAATTGTGGCACAAAGCACGGCGCCGTCCTGCGAATAGCGACACGGAATTCGTCTTGGGGCTGTTTCACTTGATGCAGGAGGCCATCCAAGCCGGATATACCCTCACCCTGCCTTTCTATGTCCCGCGTAAAATCAGTTATCAGTCGCAATACCTCACTCAGAGGCGCGGACGAGGGAGGTGGAGGAAGATCTACGAGTTCCCGGTTTATCTTCGCAAGGAGTTTGCTCAACTCTCGTTCAATATGGGGTAAGCTGCATGGGTGTTAGAGCAAAGGTTGTTCATGGGCATAGGGAGGGTATACAAACCGTTCTGCAATAAGAGTGCACAGCTTATCACTGAGACAGCGAGTGAGATTTGCCGTCCCCAACCTCTGCTTAAATCTCCCCTCGAGTGTTGCCCAGGGAACTTTACGAGAAAACCACAAGGATTCATCCTGGCGAGCCTCTTCCCAAGTTATGCCCGACCTGATTGCTTCTGAGTTGGGACATTTGACGCAAAACCACATTGTCGCATCCTCTCGTTGTCCCCGGATATATGGCACCCAATTCTCTTCTTCAGTTGCTGGAATCCTATCTGGCTTGGTCAATACGCCTGCGCAAAATTATCGTTTATTGTTCTTCAGGAAATATCCCTGACAACGTACCGATCGTTCTGTCACCAGCGGGATCATACTCTCGAGCCAGCCGATGTGCACCCTGATTGACAAAGTCGGCTGCATTCGCTTATCAGAAAGCGGCCTTTAGTTCGAAATACGACGTACTCTCGCAGGCAACTGTAAGTAGGATTATGCAACTTGGCTTTTGAATGTATGATATTGCCAGGTCCTTTATGAGCCGCATATCAAGTTCGTCACCACCGACAAAAAGACCTGGGTGGAGCGTTAAAGACGCGCGAGTGTTTGTCAAGACACAAACCTGGCAGGTCAATAAAGTTGAGATCGGTCACGTCGGGACCAGTGATATTGAGGACAATGCGATTAGCGGAGAAATAAATTTCTGTGGCAGTATCAGGTCCAGAAAGAAAGACATCGGGTGGCTTTGATGGGGTCAAGACCGCTCTTTGTGCCCTCCGGATGCGTTCCGTAACGTCCGACTTTTCTGTGATAGGCCGTCCGAATGGGATCTTCTGGGGATTCGAAACAACACTGCCATCAGCCGCAGTGTTCAGCTGTAACGAAACTGTGCACGTCCATGGGGCCGCGGAATGCGTGAGTTGGCACTCAGTCGGACATCTATATTTCTTATAGTGAGATGTCCGGTAACTGTCGCTTCTGGAAGGCTCACCGAGTACAAGTACCGCTGGCGCGCGGGAGTGTGATTCCGGAAATCGCCTCTATAAGGGAGGATTTTCCTGCGCTCTGCCAGCCAATGACCGCAATGGTAGGAATATCCAGCTCGACATCGGCTCTATAGCACGGATATGTGACTAGCGGCAAGGAACTAAGGTAGAGGTACGCACCCAAGAGCACGTACATGAGCGAGGAACTCGAACATGGATTTTCTGCGGGCTGCATACTGTGGGTCCGATAGACCAACAGGTGCGGAAAGGGAAGAATCGTTTGGTTGGGAGGACATTCTGAGGAACACTAGAGTGTTGGTTGGGATGCCGCAGATTCACAATTCAACACCTATATATAGGGGTCCATCCTTGTCATGACCATATTATTTCTGAGTGCAAACCAGTAGCTGCTGACTGCCTTATTCCCCATGCGCAGCAATGGAAAGCTTGAAGGAAAGCGCAGCAGTGACAAGCGTAGCACAGAAGAACGTGGCAATGGAAAGCGCAGCAATAGAGCGTTTGCATGGTGGGTATACGTAACGAGTATGTGTGGCGGCCTGCGATTTGGCTCCAAATAGAAAACAAGACAGGGACTATCGATGTCAAGGTCATCCCACAGTCGTCCCACAGTCGTCCAATGCGTCGAACTCTATGATGTGTAATACCGCGTGACTGACTTCAGGAAGGGTGTCCACTGCGCAAAGATGAGGCCTTCCCCACGTTTTCGTATTTATGTCGTGGCTAAGGTTTGATGCTGCGAGAGAAGGTACGTCATCCACCAGAGCGAGAGGAGGGGAGATGGAGTATACGAGAAAAGACCGAGAGACAGGTCGACAGTGGGGGCGGTGTGGACGGTGGTTCCAGGGTGCCGATCGGATGTTGAGGGCGTCGAAGGTGGTCGATGCGAGCGCGGAGATATACACAAGAAAGAAAGGAAGAAGTTGAACAAACGCTTGTAATTGACACGATGCTCCTTGCGACAAGTGGGAGTGCTAGCTTACCTTCTTGTGAGTGAGCATCCGCGTGGATGCAGAAAAGGTCATTACTTGATATTCAACTCGGTACTGGCGGTAGTGGGTATGCGCACATTACCACTCCCTCAGGAATATAGGAAAATTGTAAATAAATGGTCAGCCGAGTGTAAGATCTAAGAACTGAACACCAAGGGGGTGTGCTGATGTTGCGTGGCTACGGCCTGAAAGACGAGGAAAGGAAGGGAAAGGAGCTGTGAAAGGCGGGAAAAAACAGGATCCATTTGCAAGTATTTTGTGCCGGTGGTTGAGGACTGAGGCGGCTGGTAATGAATGTGGGGACAGAGACGAGGCGAAAGTCATCGACTCGAACGGTGGACGAACGGGCACTCCGATACGGTTGATCCGTTCCGTTCCGGTTTCAGCGCTCGAAGGTATCATGCCCGCCATCCGCACATTCCGACTTAAGAGAGATGTGTGTTATCATGATGATCGTTACAATTCTTGGGTCCCAAAATTTTCAGTTATCAGAAGACCGTGAGTGATCTTACATCCAAACCAAGACGACAGTAGATCATCGTACGTTATACAAAAATCAAAATCGCCCTTTCTTTTCAAGCAAGTGCGTTGTACAGCTCGTGCAGCTCCTCCCGGGCACGTAAGTACTTCTTCTGATTCGCGAGAAGGCCCTTCCTCTTTTCCGCTATTTGCGGCTGTTCCGTGATCAGTTTCGCACAGGTTTCATGTGCATCTGGCGAATCGAGCTTGAGGCCACTCATGAGAGCTTCCTGTAAACCCTTCGAGAGTCCAAGTACAAGTTCCTCGTCTATCGCCTTGATAGTGTTGTCTACAAAACGTTTGAAAGAGACTGGTAGAGGTATTGGTTATAATCTTTATCATAAAGATATTCGAGTCACATGCCTTGGAAGTATGCTCGCACGTCCGCCATGATCTTCAGTGCGTCATCCGAATCCTCTGAGGCCTGCAATACCGCAAGCTCAAGAGGCTTCACGTTGCGAAACCCGATTTTGGGAAGATTCGACATGACGACCTCTAGGGCCCTAGAGAACTCTTGTGATTGATACGTATCTCCTTGGAAGCGATCGATAAAATGATCGTTTTCGTCTTCATGTAATAGACCACTGTAGAAGCTGAGGAACTTCCTACGATAATCCTTGAAATAATTGGTATTTCGTGTAGAAGGCTCTTTTTCGACTTTAAGAAGGAATTTGATACGCTTTGATGTCTGCTTGGAACATTGTTCGAGGTGGGCAATGACGATGTTACTTATAAATGATTTCAGTGGGCGAATCGTTTCACAAGAGCTCGACTCACGAAACTCGTTGCTTGAAACGGCTATGGGCATAATTCCCGAAATGGATGTCGACAACGCGCGAAGTGGCCTCTTTAACCTTCTCGATAATAGCTGTGAACAGTGTTTGTGCAGGCCCATCCCATTGCTTGACAAAGGCTTCAATATAATCCTTCTGGACTATAAAAGGATAATTGTTTGGTAGTTCTCGTGTCACCGCCCTGATTAGAGGGTTTGCTGTGAGCCTAGAGTAAGGTCAAGCAAGGAACGCACCATCCTGCGGTCTCCAACACATCATCAATGAAAACTTTCTTGCCGTCGTTGAGACCGATCTCGTTAGAGTCCTCTTCTCCTGTGAGGAATGGTGGGCGCGCATGCTTTTCCATGGCCTGCAGAACAAATGCAGACGATTTACTTGATGGTGTAATCGATTGTGCCGAACGCAGCACAGGGCGAACTGACCCCTCACTGGCAGGTCTGTCGTGAAATTGTGGTACAAAGCATGGTGCTGTCCCACGAACGGCGACACGGAAATCATCTTGTGGCTGTTTTATTTGATGCAGGAGACCATTGCGGCCGGGTATGCCCTCACCCTGCCTTTCCACCTCTCGCGTAAACTTAGTAATTAGTCGTAGTACCTCACTGAGAGGCTCAGAGGACGGAGGTTGGGGGAGACCTTCAAGATCCTGGTTTATCTTCTCGAGGTGCTTGTCCAGCTCTTGTTCGATGTAGGGTAGGCTGCACGGCTGTGAGAACAAAGCATTGTTTCATCAGCACAGAAGAATGTATACGAACCGCTCTGCAATGAGATCACACAGCTTGTCACTGAGACAGCATGTGAGATTTGCTGTCCCCAACCTCTGCCTGAACGACTCCTCGAGTGTTGACCAGGGGGCTTTATTGGAAAACCACAAGGATTCTTCTTGACGAGCCTCTTCCCAAGTTATGCCCGACTTGATCGCTTCTGAGTCGGGGCATTTGACGCAAAACCACAACGTCGTGTCCTCTTGTTCTCCTCGGATATACGGCAACCAATTTTCTTCTTCTGTCGCTGGAATTCTATCTGGTTTGGTCAATACACCTGTGAAAAGCCATCATTATTGCCCCTCACGGAATACATCATGCCAACATACCGACAGTTCTGTTACCGTGCGGATCACACTCCTGAGCAAGTCGATGTGCACCCTGGTTTACGAAGTCGGCTGCACTCCTTAATCAGAAAGAGGCCCTCTGTTCAAAGCTGGACCTACTTTCGCAGGCAACCGTAAGTAGGATAATGCAACTTGGCTTTCGAACGTAGGATATCGCCAGGTTCTTTATAAGTTCCATATCACGTTCCTTACCCCCGACAAAAAGGCCTGGGTGAAGTGTTAAAGACGCATGAGAGTGTGTCAAGGCACGAACCTGGTAGGTCAATGAAGTTGAGATCGGCTACGTCCGAACCAGTGATGTGGAGAACAATGCGATTAGCAGAGAATGAGAGTTCCGACTCTTTTGAGGTATTGGCTCCAGAAAGAAAGGCATCTGGCGGATTCGATGGGTTCAAGATCGCTCTTTGAGCCAACCTGATGCGTTCCGTAACCTCCGACTTTTCGGTGATAGACTGTCCGAACGTGATCTTACGGGGATTCGCAAAACGACTGCCATCAGGAGCATCATTGAGCTGCAACGAAACTGTGCACGTCCAGGGGCCATCGGAGTACGCGAGTTGGCATTCTGTCGGACATCTATATTCCTCCCGTTAGGATGGCCAGTGGCTGTTGCTTTTGAAATACTTACCGAGTACAAGTATTGCTGGCACGTGGGAGTGTAATACCAGAAATTGCCTCTATAAGAGAGGATTTCCCTGCGCTCTGCCAGCCAATGGCAGCAATAGCGGGAATATCGAGGTCGGCATCGACTCTACAGGGCAGATATGTGACTAAGCGACAAAGATCCAAGGCAAAGGTACGCACCCAAGAGCATGCATACGAGTGAGGAACTCGAACATGGCCCTCCTTTGGGCTGCATACTTTGGCTCCGACAGACCAACAGGGAGGGGGGTGGAATGCTGTTTCTTTTTCTTCCTTGGGAAAGGGATGATGGTAGAATTGTTGGATTGCGAGCCCGAGCCCATGCTGATCGTAGGACACTAGTGTATGGGTGCGCCAGTTTCGCAATTCGACACCCATATATAAGAATTCGTCCTGGGCGCCATCGCAAGATTTCTAGGCATGAACGGGTACCTGATAACTTCCTTATTTCACCATGCGCAACAATTATCAGTAAACCTGAGGCATGAGCGTTTATGTGGCGAGTGTGGCGGGTGAGCCAATTGGCGACCTAGATGAGTCATCCACAAGCACGTGCAAACTTTCTGATGCCGGACCGGTCGTGCCGATGGGTGCGTCGTAGCTGCCAATTGAACTTGAGAGGCGGGTTAGTGTGCTCAATGGATCCATTCGAAGTGAGGATGCAGTTCCTTTCCCTCATCCGAAAACTCAATGCGTTAGTCTTGCTCTTCTCCCATTCGATTCTCACTCAGCTCGCGCTTACCAGTTCCCAGCAATCCATCCAGAAAGTAGTCGGCTTCGCCCTCAAGTTCTTCTCTCAGTGCGGTGAAGACTTGTGGGACTGTATCGTGGAGGAATGTCAGAAGGTTGTGTCAATCAACAGCTCTCTCATCTGCATTCTTTCGATCTTTCGCTGACGCTTTATGCTTGATAGGGCTCTATTAACAATCGCATAAACATTCTGTACTTCCTTGATTCATTATGCGAGGCATCGATGTTGGCCAAGTCCCGCCCCAACACCCTAGGCCAGGGCGTCCCACCGGAAAGCTCTTTCTACGTCGACTATGTTGGTCGAGATCTAAGTAAGATTGTTGAGTTTGTCGTGCCAGAGGGTCGCCTCGGTCTCCCAAACCTCATGAGTACGAAACAGGTGGGCAAACCGTTGTATTTCCGTTTTCCTTCAACTAAGAAAAGATCAGATTCTGGAGGATTGGCGTAGCAAGCGTGTGCTTGACCCGCAAAAAGTCGACGATGCCCTGGAAGTACTGAACACCCGCAACGTCGGAGGAGACAATAGCCCACCACCCTCGCCACTCGCTCGAGCACCCGCAAGGCAAGAGGCTCTCCCGCGGGATGAGATTTTCAAGCGTATCGAAGCTGATCGCGAGCGGCACAAGCGGTTACGCGAACGTCGCTGGGTACAGCCGATTATGCATGCCCCAGCTCATGCTGCACCACTAGCGTCGTTCATGCCCCTAACAGACGACGCTGATGGCGCAGAAGAGCTCACGATTGACATCGAATTCGAGAATGAATGGGAGACTACTAGTGACTGGAATGAGGATGATGATGAGGCAGTTGCGGAAGAGAACGATCTATGCTATCCAAAAAGCACCACCCGCGGTGAAGCCACAATGGACACCTCCTGATACTGTACATTATTCGATATGCTATATCTTAATTTTATTCGCCTGCATTGAGCTGAGCGGATGTCCTCAATATCCTAATCAATTAGCCCTTAGGCCTTGTGTCGTTTGAGCCGACCTTTTTTATCCCTGGAGTGAATACGTCAGAGAACTAGTACGTTCGAAGGAGAGACACCTACGCAAACATGGCATTTTTCCGCTTCCGACTTTCTTTCTTCGTTACAGAACGCTGTTGCTTGCGCCTCGCCGCCGCCTCCGGATTGGTTGCAAACTGTAGGACAACCGTCAAATATCTTGCCACACAAGGAACAGTAAAACATGCCTTGGTGACGAGGGCTGTCCTCCGCTCACGCCGTACCCCCAACACTGTCTGCCGGATCTTATTGTAGGTGACAGAGAACTTGGTTGTGCCAACTTTCCGTTGGACTAGGTCTTGAAGCTCTACAGCAGTCGTCTTGAGCCCGTCTATAAAACTTAAGAAATGAATAAAGGTTATCTGTGGATAGGGTTAAGTACTCGCCCATCTGTTGGTCTCGAATGGTGTCATCCTCTGTGATGCGGTATATTGGCGATAAGATATGCATCAAGAATTCTTCCAACACAGTGGCCTCCATGTAATTTGCCATTGCCGCGAAGAAGCGAAGGATAGCAGCAGGTTGCTCATGCCAATTCTCCTGCCCGCTTGTGAGCGATGGCTCTCGTCCATGCGCAAGCAAAGGTCACTTACGCAGTTAGCTGAACGACTTCGGCGGGCAATATATGCAGATCGTATTTGGTACGATAGCTTAGAGAAAAGCCATGCTAGTGGGTTATCTGTATTTGCCTCCTCGTGTTCGCTCTCTCCTTGCGCGGGATCGTCGTCATCATTTTCAATCTCCACATCCATTGCGGGCGGGGAGTCTAAAACCTTGGCAGCACAGAAGCACTTCCCAATATAGAAAAGGTTCTTGACGATTTGCAGGCCCAACGCAGAACTGAGGTGCGAGCTCTTGAGCTGTGTACAGTGCTTTTCGGCAATATCCTTCAGATTCAACCCAGTCAATGGCGACGTAGTAGAATAGCTCTTAGGCACTTCAGCGACTGAAAGCATGGAAAATAACTGCCCAAATAGGCGTGCGGCGGCCATCCGTACCCATGCGTGATGAAAGAGCAGATGTTCTGCGACTGCCGTCCAGGAGAGCTTTTGCGCTTGTGTGGCAACGTCGGGGAATGTGCGGATGACTTTGTCTAGAACGGTGAGGATGTGGTAAGCGACTTGCCACTGTGTGTCAACATCCATCTGGTCCTCTTCTTCTGTGAGCTGTTCGACACTTCGCAAGATGTTTGAGTTAAGATCATCGATTATGGAAGGAAGGTATGTCGAGGCATTGGCTTGGAGGGCGTCCAATATGATACCATACACCTGGACTGCCACCCGTGTCAGTTGGGGATTCCCTGTTTGGCCCGCCCAGGAGCGCAGATGCGAGACAAGGAGGCGGCGATGGTCCACATCGAGACGTAAGAATATGTTCTTGATAATCTCGGCAGCCATTTCGCGGGACTTGGCCGAGTCATCATTCGCGATGACCATGACAAGGGCGACGAATAGAAGGTCAGCATAGTCACCTATAAGACTTTCCTCGAATTTCGAGACGATCGCGCTGAGCAACTCTAGAACAGAAATTCGCCCACTCTCGTACGTGTATGCGGTGTTCTTGGCCAGAAATGACATGGTTGTACGTAGGCGACCATTGCCTTGCGGGTAGTCTAACAGGAACTGCAGTAGTACGGAGCGACACAGCTCCTGAACCTGCGGAGACTGGTTTGTTACCATGATATCAGCTACTCGATCCATAAGGTCGTAGATCTCCGGCACGATGAATTTGCGCGCAACAATTGCTCGCAGAATAGCGAAGACAGAGGCCTGACGACCTGGTTCTTCCAAGTCCGGCGCCAACAGCTCGAGCAGGTAGACCAGGTCTTTCTCTTTGACTTCGGCGTTCGCTTTGTCGCGCACAATTATGGCCAAAGACTTCAGCGCCGTTTGAGCGACCTCGGATTCGGTGCTATCGATCTCTTTCAAGATATCGAGAGTTTGTCGGACAAAGACCGGCACCGACTTTTCCAGCTTCTTCAGCGGGCATTTAATGATAGTTGTAGACGCCTTTAGACCTTGAATTAGAACGTGCGAGTTGCTCGCGTAAAGCGAATTGCCGATGACCGGAACCATAGATTCCAGACGAGCCAGAACCTCAGGATCGCCAAAATCGAAGCGATTGCGACGGAACGCAGTATTAAATAGATCAAGACCAAAGGCAATGAAGCTGCGTGGTTTCCTATGAGTGCCAGAAAGAATAGGTAAAGCATTGGCTCACCGGAAAGAGTTGACAGCGTAGTGGTCCTCCAAAACCATCGGGTCTCTTTTGAGTTCAACGATGGCGTCCCCCTTTGGCCTCTTCCGCTTTTGATCGGCCTTCACAGCATTCTTCTGGAATTTGGAGCTCTGGCTGATGAGTGTATGACACAGAACAAGCAGCTCTTTAGGACCAAGGTGCTCATTCGAGTTCAAACCGCTGGCGATTCTCCGTAATACGTCATCAACTTTCAGCATGACCTTCAGGGCCTCAGTTTCCTGCATTACGGCGCGCAACGGTCTCAAAAGACTACTGATCTTCGAGGGTGTAATAAATCTTGCGACGATAGCGAGGGAGTCCAAACCTTTCGATCCGGAAGAACGAACTTCCCGCATCTTGGTTTTGAATTCTTCGCTCTGAACATCTTTACCAGGTTCACCGAATATGACCTCCGAGGATATGTGTGCGACATCTTCGACACAGTTGTCCAGGATTTTGAAAGTTTCCACATTCTCCGGTTTCGTAACGTGAACGAGTAGAGCGTGAGTTACGTAGGTCAGAACATGGAGCTGAGGACCGCGGGTCAATGCTCCACGCATTTCTCGCAGAATCACAGGGAGATATGAAGGACCGATGACAATGCAAATTTTGCACAACGCGTCGCGGGTGATGTCCCTTGTTTCCGAGGACTTGCTACGCAGCACCTGGCTGAGCACTGTGACAAGTTTAGCAACTTGTGCCTCCCTGATAGCACCCGGAAGGTGTAGCGCGATCTTGGCAATACCGATGGATACTGGGATACGAAGTGCGTCTTCAGCTTCGTTACGGTTTTCGAGGTGCCTTATAAGCGCAGGAAGGAGTCTGTGGTTTACTGCGTCGGAAATACGACTGGAAGTCAGCGCAAGCTCAGGTGGGTCCTGTTCTTTGTCGGCGCCCTCGGATTCGACTGCGTCAATTTCCCCACTGGACTCAGGAACTGCAATCTCGTCCATGGGAAAGTGAAAGCTGTTGAGAATTGCAACTATTGTCCGAATACAGAGGCGCTCTGAGAAATTTTTAACCCCTGTCATCTTGAGATATTGTTGGACCAGCGCATAATAAGGGCTCCAGGAAAGATGTCTTGCCATGCGGCCCGTGGCTGCGATTGCGGCAGTCACTAGATGGTGATCCGTATACGATGTGGGAGTTATGAAGTTGCCAACAAGAGGAATGAAAATGTCTGCCAGGGTAGAGCTGCGTAGCTGACTTGCGTCGCTATGGTCCGCTAATCGATTCAGTGCACGGATACGACGATGGAGCTGGACATGGTAGATGTTATTGAAAAAATTGGCTTCCTCGTCTCCGCCCTCTAAAAGAACCTTCATATCTTGTAACGTTGTGATGTTGTCGCATCGTGACACAGCATAGGCAATAACGCCGAGCACGTCTGAGCGCACCATTTCGTTCTTCGATCGGAGTCCATTTTTAAGGCCAGGTAACAGCCTGCGCAAAAAAATAGTCTGATATTCAGGGTCCGACCCTACCACAATGGCATCGATGAAGTGTTTGAAACCCTGGGACGAGTTACTTCGAATAGATAACTCATCGGGGTCCTGAATGAAGTGCAATAAGTTGTAAAGAATTGGTAACCACTGCGAAGGAGTAAGGGAGGCGTGTAAAGTTTCATTTAGCTTTGAGAAAGCTCCCAATCGCCGATCGAAGTCGGGTTCTTCGATTCGCTTCGTAGAATAAGCGTTAAGCTGTTCCAGTAACTCCGCTAGGCCCTGAAGTGAGACATCGATAGCTGACAACGCGTGGAACGCTGCGATGAGTGCGACTCTGCACTGACTTGATCGAACGGATTGGAACAACGAGGAGACAAGTTCGAACGTCAGCTTATACGCTGAACTACTTGGGTCCGCCAGGTCCGGTATGATGGGGAAAAGATTTGCCATAATCTTGAGCATGTCGGCTTTAACGCGCTCGCCAACGTGCTTCGTCGGCTTGCGCAGTAACGGGGAGAAAAGTTTGAGCAGCGTAGACGCCTGTGTGCTGTCTGCGAGATAATGGGAGAGGCCTGATAGGATACTGATCTGGCGCTGTGCTAAGTGATTGCTCGCCACTGTATCACCCTTCGTATCCTGGACTAAGGTGGCGAGGTTGGTTAATAGTATGGTTACGTGGGGGCTAATAGCACGTTGCTGGATATCCTCATGAACTGAGGCTAGCAATAAGAGACGATCAACGATATCGAGGATACGAGAAATGACCGTGGGTTTGACGCCGGGTGCCGTTAAACAACTGTATACTTGTGGTAGAACGCGCTCGTCATAATCCACTAAAAATGTAGCATATCTTTCGTCAGAGGACCAGACGAAAAATAATTCTAGGAGACCAGATGGCGCCTGGGTATTCTCCCTAGGCAAAGCTTCCAGACGTGGGGATAAGAGGGCGTGGAATGCTTCCTTCATATACGGCTCGAAATTGAAGGGAACCGCGATACGAAAAAAGTCTGCCAAGCGTCGAATGCCCAGCTGCCGAATTGTCCGAAGCTGCTTTGGTGAACTAGCCTGCAAATCTGCATCCTCCACGTCGTCCGGGAGGTGCTCCATATCTTCCTCAAGATCCTTATTATCTTGTCTAAATGCTTCCAATGAGCTCTGAGCGTGGGCTGTGAGGCTTATCGAGGCGGATATAAGAGCGTGCCAGCTCGAGGCCAATCGTGTACCTAGTTGCTTCAGCACATCACCCAGTAGATGCAAAAAACCGATTTGCTGCTTTAATGAAACATCGCTCGCGACGGAAGGCACTACGCCGACCTCCGTTGTTTTCAGAGCGGCGGGCAGAACGTCCTGGAGCATAAGTGTGACTAATAGGTCGAGTTCAGAATCTGTGCATCCGCCGAGGGCAGCCAAGACGGTCCCACGACGGTCCCTAGTGTGGCGCTCGCGGACAAAGCCAAAGAGTAAACGCACAACAGCATCTACGAAGGTGGGACGTTCTTCTCTACCGATGCTGGCGATATCAAGCTGAGCAAGCTCGTCGCGCCATCGGTTATCATCTAGTAGCCCTCGGAGACGTTCCGCATGTGGAAGCAAGTATGGCGGCTTGTATGTGCAGAGACAGGATAGCGCAAGTCCTTGTAGAGAGCGGTCGGGGTAAGAAAGGAAAGAAGTGTAGATATCGTGCAACGTTTGTGTCGCATGGAGAACACGAGGGTTCGTGAAATTTGAAAAGAGGGCAAACCAAGCAGCTAGCTTAGTCCGCGGAAGCTTGGCAGGACCGCGCGGACCGGCCTGGCTTAGAAACAGTGGAATAAGATCGCGGTTGTGCCTCTCTGCCAACGAGGAGCAGTGTTTGAGGGTGACAAGAAGTTGTGCTTCGAACGTGAGGTGATCGAACCGGTCTTGGGGTAGTTGATCCTACATGATATATGTTGAAATCATCTTTGCACAGCCTTGTGAAGAAACATACCCGTATGAGCAGCATCCGGAATGTATTGTCCACACACCAGTTCGCCAATGCTTTACGAATCTTATGCGCGCTCGGATCTCTCCACGATCGCTCACTCTCATACACCTCTTCTACGTGGCCAGCCCCATCGTCGATGTCTTTCGCCCAATCAGGTACGTTATTGACAGTTGACAAGGCGATGACTGCCTTTAATTCTTCAAACACGACCCGCCATACGACTTCTCCGCATCGTTCGGACAACTTCTCCAGAGCATGTGCCGTGGGGAGCCAGACTGGACGGAGGCCAACCTTGAGTTGCGCAACCAGCCAACGCATGGCTAAGTCTGATACGACAGCGTCGTCAGCGGTGATGACCCGCTCGAGCTGCGTTACGCGCAGCACACGCTCACGAGAACTCTGCACATCAGTGGGGACTTCCTCTGCCTGCAAAAGCCGCGATAGGACAAGCTCTCGAGTAGGGTGCATATGCACGAGCGGAGAGGAAAGGAGGTATAATGCGTTGAGTCGGGAGCGGCGTGAATGGGATGACACGAGGGACGCGAGATGACTGTACATATCCTCGAAGGACATCTTTCGAGTATGTTCGGGACTAAAACCCAGGGCCATTAGATGGCAATCAATACGCGGCACAAACGCGTACCTTCTCCGAAGTACTCCAGCAAGCCCATCTAAAACATTTTCAGACCACACCCATCTTTGTAACACCTTCTCTGTCCAAAGAAACAGGTCCGCATGACATCCCCACTCATCATATGGACAGTTGGCCAGTGTCTTCAGGCAACTTCCGAGCACCCAGGATGGGTTCACGGGATCGCTTTTATAGTTTGTCTCGGGATCAGGTGCATCAAGTGTATTGTTGATGACACCACAGGTGACAGACAGAGTCCCTGGGAGAAGACTATTCACTTGGAGAAAGTGTCGAAGTTCTTCGACCTATTCACTTCGTCGTAAATAAAAGCGACTTAGCCAAGACGGCATCGCACCTTTCTAGGCGTCACCGTCCAGTCTTCAAATCGCCTCAAGATCCACTCTTCAAGCCTCGGCAACCAAGTTGCTGGCACGTCTTTTACTCTCTGAGCGCTATGCAACGCCGCGAGTAGCCCCAGGCCGCGAGTGGCATCACAATCAAGCAGGTTAGGCAAATGCTGTATCATATGCGGAAATTCCAGCATTTTCCAACCTCCCCAAGAGAGATCTGAAAGGATTCCACACAACTGCGCACCAAAAGAGACATTTGTCCAAGACTGTTGAACCAAACCGCGTCCGGCAGCCATCCAAAGGGATAAATTGCCTGCCATGAGGACTGAGACGCAAGCACGGAGTAAAGATTTCTCTAACGAGGAAAAAGGGATAAGTGACGAAAGTGTCGCGGTGATGGAAGACAACTGATCGGCTTATAAAAATATCAGAGGTGATCTACAAATAAATAAAGAGAGGCGCACCAGTCATCCGTGACCCTTGGCGTACAGAAGATACAACTGAGATGATTTCAATGAAACGATTGAGGCATTCAGCGTCCTCATCCGATTTGAAAGACCGCGCCAAGCTGGTAATTCTCTCTGTGAGCAGTTCCGAAACTGGAAGAAACTGCTGTGCTCCTTTGCAGTGATGAATGAGAGCAGTGAAGAGGCGGCGAAGGCACGTATATGTAAGTGTGGGTTCTCGGCTCCTAAGATGGATTTGGAGAAGCGGGGCCACTATGGATGGGGTGGTTGTATGAAGCGTTTGCGACACGGACTAAGCGGGATAGCTCTTCAGAAGTTTTCCGGTCGATACGCGGCCGGACGCACCTTGCACGCGAAAACGTATGCCCAAGCACATGCGTCCTCCACCCCAGCCAGATCCGAGGCCATGACCTCAACCGCGACTTCCCTTCTAGACGCCCTCAAACGACGTAACAAAGAACCCCAGACTTCCGCCATAGCTCGCTGTACCTCGGAGTTGCATTCAGGCAGTACAACACATACACACTTCCACGTCCGTTGTACTAGGTCAGGTTCGGTAGCTGGTACCAGTAAGTGTCTGAAGAGGGAGCTAAATGTAGCCAGGAGCGTGGTGAGGGCGGCTGCAGAGATAGATCGAGAAAGAAGTCTGAGAAGTCGGTTTAGCAAGTCGTCGTATGAGGGTAAAATGATGGAACGAAGATCATGGACAAGTTTTTGCATGACACTAGGAGAAATTGAGGTGAGACGTGAGAAGAGACACAGAAGCATCTAGGTAGGCTCACTCTAGCAGAGCGACTAATGCCTCATCATCGGCGTTGTCGAGTGCTAGTATCCAGAGTCGTATGACATCATTCCAGTGATGGAGGAGAAGTGGCATAGAGGCTGAAATGTTCGTGACACCTGCTGCAAACTGAACAAAGGCGGGAGAGAGATTTAGCTGTCTCCAACGCCCGACGGCCTCGAAAAAATGTGATTCGTCATTCTAAAGAAGGTATTCAGCCTCTTGAGAGCATATCAGAGATGATTAGATCCCAACCCCGATGTCATGGTCAAACTCTGACTGAGTGAGTGCGGACGGGAGATGAACATGCTTTAATGTCGCTTTATATGACCGATGCTGTTTTCCAAGAATCAACTCTGTAATGGATGGAGTAGGAGGGGTACATACTTTAAAGCGCTTCACACGTCGGATGTTGCCTTCTTCCATAGTATGACGGCCTAACCCAAGGGATAGCCTATGTTTTGGCCCTTCAAGAAGACTCGGAGCAAGCG
>WNFQ01001749.1_pt1 | contig 16343 bp, 19 predicted proteins | sample 5400171 | NCBI WGS metagenome assembly WNFQ01 (sample SAMN13153356, study PRJNA577476) | soil metagenome | isolation source: 20 cm soil under Madrone tree | place: USA:California | collected 2016-06-14 | reverse complement strand
AGGTTGATGCGATTCGTGCGATCGAACGCGCCTCGGCGTATAGGTTTGAAATTTCAGCTTCACCAAGCCCCAGTGAGCGTCGAGATCGCGTCGGCCCCCGTGCCCCGCTTCTTGCGCGACCAACGGCACCTTGCGCCTGACCTCACCTTTCCGGATCGACTCCTCCGTCATGTCGCCAGACCCCGCCGTACCTTCGTACCGGGAAGCACTCAGCGCAGACCGGGTGCGCGGCACCCGATCTTTCTACCCCAGGTTTGACGTTGATTTCACACATGGCTATTGCTAAGCACCGCTGCGTCATAAACTTACTTGATTTCAATGGCGTCCCAAGGGGACTCCGACGCACCACTCGCTGCGGCGTCTCCGCGAGCAAGCCCTCGAACTTCACCTGCAATGAGGTGAAAGCAGCCAGGACCAGCCACACACTTATCCCAATCGACGCTCCAACCTTGACGGCGAATCGCTCCCGGCGGCTTGAACCATTCTTCGGATCGAGGGAATCCAATTCTTGCGGAAGGAGACCTCAAAGGTAGCTGTCTTGGCCTCACCCGCGAGACCCGATCCATTGGCGTAATTTCTTACCGTTCCATGCGACTAAACGGTCGAGGTTGAAATCCCTTGCTATCAGACCCACTTGCAAGAGTCCCAATCAACGGAGCGGAATTGATGAATATCTACCGCAAGTCCCCAGAAGCGATCGCCAAGCTCACTCCCGAGCAGTACGAGGTCACGCAGCGTAACGGCACCGAGCGCGCCGGAACCGGCAAGTACCTCCACAACCGCGAGCCGGGCATCTATGTCGACATCGTGTCGGGCGAACCGCTGTTCGCGTCGTCGGACAAATTCGAGTCGGGCTGCGGCTGGCCGAGCTTCACCAAGCCGATCGTGCCGGCGCATGTCAATGAACTGCGCGATGCCAGCCGTGGAATGGTGCGCACCGAGGTTCGCTCGGTCCACGGCGACAGCCACCTCGGCCATGTCTTCCCGGACGGTCCGCGCGATCGTGGCGGGCTGCGCTACTGCATCAATTCAGTCTCGCTGCGTTTCGTCCACCGCGACGAGATGCAGGCCCAGGGCTATGGCGATTATTTAGACCAGGTAGAGGAGGTCTGAGATGACAACGGAACGCGCGGTTCTGGTGCTTCTAAAGGGTTTCGCAATTGACACTTTCACGGGGACTCACAGCGTCAGGCACGCGCCAAGAACCCTGAATCAAGCGTGATTTTGGTTTATGGCGCGCATGCTCGGCGGGCCCTCGACGCCAAGCAACGTCCGCAGCAAGATCTTTGGAAACCGCTGCTTGGCGGCAAGTGCTCTACGTCATCATCCCTGGCGGGCTTGTTACTTCCGGTGTTGGTGGGGTCGATGAGCTCCCGCGCCTCGACTTCTACGTCCCACCAACCCCGGAACTGGAGGTACTACCCGACACCGCTGCTCACTCACTAGACTCGACGCCTGGGAGACCCACCTTTAAGGTCTCGATATCTTCTTTGGTCCGCATGACCATGCGGGCTGCTGCGCTTGAATCGAAATAGGTGATAGATGCCTGCACGACTCCTCCCCGGTCCAGTATGTGTAAGCCTCTGCTCGATGTACCCCTGTTTGGCCAGCTATAAAGGGTCCACTGCTTACGTCTCGGATCAAACTTTGCGAGTTCGTCGCCATTCTGCAAATTCATCCACACATTGTGGCTGTTATCGATAACTGCCATGTAGGGGCTCAATCCGGGCCGAGGTGCCGGGTAGAAAGTGGTCTGCAACGTATGGGTGTTGATACGTACCAACCTTTGACCCAAATAATCAGGTGCCCAGACGTCGTCGCCGTTCTTGTCGGCACCCAAACGGCGTGGAAACCCCTGTGCGACCCCGAGTGGTCCGTACCATGTGAGATCATCCGGTGTGAGGTCGCCGGGTTGCAAAAAGGTATCGGTATTGGAGGGTATCGGAATCTCAAGCGACTTGCCAGATTCGATGTCGCTATGTCCGATTACCTGACTCTGTAGCCCCAAACACCAATTGGTGGAATTGAACTCAGTCCACCAACCATTCCCATCGTGATCGCCGGCCATACCATAAGAAACGAGGCCCGGAGTCAGCGATATAAATTCCGCAAATTCCTTTGTTTTTCGGTCGAGGCGGACGGCTCCTCTCCCTGTCGCAGCCCAGATAAAACCGTGCCTATCTTCGTCGATCGAGATTCCCACCGAAGGTGCGAGAGGTGTGAAAACTTCCAATTTATTTGTGTTCGGATCAATCGTTCCAAGTTTCCCTGAGCTAATAAGGTTGAACCAGATTGTCCCGTCATGCGCGATGGTCGCACCGTGCGTCGGGGAAGCTAGGGTGCTGCCGTCCTCCGCATACTTAAAATTGGTGACTACCCCAGTGTTTCCGTCGATCTTAGAAATCGTTCGATCGGGACTAGCCGGATTAAGACCTGTGAACCACATGTTCCCGTTCCAGTCCACTTGAGCATCGTGTTGGGTCTGTCCTCCTCCAGAAGCCATAGCGGGACCCAAGGACCAATCGCTGCCATTATTCGGGACGTATCCCCCGCCGTTATCCAACGGGATGTCATACACGTATGTCACTGGGAGAGTGGCATCGCCTGACGGTCGAGGAGGCACTTCAAGGTGCATCGGCGAGGGTCCAGGTCCACGCATCTCAGCCAGATATGCCGCGAGATCTGCTTGATAGTGTAGCAACGCAGGCATCGCCCGGTCCGCGGCACTAAACCCGCCACTCGCTCCGATGCGGCTCATCGCCCCAATGATCGCTTCCCAACCCTGCTCATCAAGCCGATTCTGTAGCGTTACATTTCCCTCGTGGCACGCGACGCAATTGCGCACAAAGATGTCTTTCATTCGGCGATGTGCGGGTGTGTCCTCGGGCAAAGCTACGATCAGTTGGTCACCTGTCAACTGTGAAAAAAAATCTTCTTTTGGTTTTAACACAAAGTCGTGACGCTGTGCTCCTCCATTCAGTTGCACGTCGTCCCGCGGTGCTTCAAAGGCCACAGCCTGCGCCCAAACCCAGTACTCTCCATTCTCCATCGGTGGGAAATAATAGTTCCCGTGGTCGTTTGTGAGGACCGACGTCGTAATCGTCTGACCGATTATTTTTGCCGATACCGTCACACCCTCCATTTTCTCGCCTGATGCAGACCCGGACTTCACGGTTCCGCTCAACAAGGTGCTACCCGATGCGGCGTGGCCAATCGCTGGATTGAGCAATCCAACCGCTGCGATACCAGCGATGGAAAGGATCGATAAGACAATTCCTCGCGCTCTTGTCATTGTCTCCTCCCCTACCTTTCTGGGCGCTCGCTCGCTACCGTTTGAGGTGGCTGAGCAAGTGTCTTCAAATAGTCAATGACGTGGTCGATCTGTTCCGAAGAGAGGGTGTACTTCCATCCGGGCATCGTGAATCCTGGGCCAAGGACTGACTGATCATAGAGGCCGTTTGTGATCGTGTCCCGAACGGCGCTTTCGTTCCCCTGAATAGTTTGGTTGGACAAACCTGGGCCGAGAGTCGTGGCACCCGGCCAAGCCGGCACGTGGCAGACAGCACACTTTTGCTGAAAAATGCGGCGTCCTTCTCTCTGGGAGTGAGTAAGCGCAGAGTCTCGCGCGAAAACGACTTGAGACATTGATAAGAAGATGACAACTGACCAGAGAAGTTTCACTTAGCCCTCCTTGATCGTTATATATCCCCGACTTCGTTGCGGGTTACGTATTAGACGCGAACCAATCACTCGTCAATTAGACGAAGGTCGCGTTGGTGCGGAGATAAGCCCACCCTCTTCGTGTGGGAACCTAGACTCGTTGGTCGACACCGCTGAAGGGTTACGCCCGTGGATTGGTACAGACCGTTACCTATGTCTTCGGTCTGCACCGATGCAGGGTGGCGGAGACGGACTCCTGTCAGGCCAGCGCCGGTGCTCGTTCTCCAGCCTGACCGATCCCGGCAGCGCAACCGGGGAAGGCAGCTGTTGCGCGGCTATTATCGTGGTGGTTTTCGATTTCAGCGCGAGAAACGAAATGCGGCCTGAGCAACACGGAAGAGGCAGTCGCGTGATCGGCGCTCGAGAAATCACATGACAACGCATCGGCTACCCACGTATTTCATCTCGCACGGCGGCGGACCATGGCCTTATATGGAGGACTTCCGCAAGAAGTTTCATGTGCTGGAGGAGTCTTTGAAGGACATTCCGCACCAGATCGCCGTTGTTCCGAGCGCGGTGCTGGTGGTCTCCGGCCATTGGGAGGCAGACGAGTTCACCGTGATGGCGAGCCCCCACCCGCCCATGGTTTACGACTATTCGGGCTTCCCGGAGCACACCTACCATGTGAAGTACAGCGCACCCGGTTCTCCGCAGTTGGCGCAGCGCGTCCGGACCCTCATCGAGGCGGCGGGCATGCCGGCCCGACTCGACCCGAAACGAGGCTTTGACCACGGAACCTTCACGCCGCTAGTTGTCATGTACCCAGAGGCCAATGTGCCGGTCGTTGAACTCTCCCTGAAGTCAGGCTACGACCCAGCCGTCCATTTGTCCGTCGGTCGCGCGCTTGCGCCTCTGCGAGACGATGGGGTTCTGATACTCGGCAGTGGTCTGAGCTACCACAACCTGCGTCAGTTCGGACTGGGCGCTCGACAGGTTTCCAAAACCTTCGATGATTGGCTTCAAGAGACGCTTGTCGAAACCATACCAAGCGAGCGTGAGGCACGGCTGCTCGCCTGGAGCGCCGCTCCCGCAGCGCGCCAAGCACACCCTCGGGAAGACCACCTGATTCCCTTAATGGTTGCTGTCGGCGCGGCCGAAAATGAAAAAGCCACGGTGGTCTACCACGAAGAACATCTGCTTGGCGGGGTAACCGCGTCGAGCTTTCGATTCGGCGAGGTCGACCACTGACGCATGGGAGACATTCTCGTCGGCACCGCCTCTTGGGCGGATAAATCACTACTCGATTCCAGACGGTTCTATCCAAAAGAGGCAAAGACCGCGGAGGCCCGGCTTCGTTACTACGCGACGCATTTCGCATTGGTCGGGGTCGATAGTTCCTATTACGCTATCCCTGCGCCGCAGGTGGCGGAGTTTTGGGCGCAGCGCACTCCACAGTCGTTCGTCTTCGACCTTAAGGCCTTCCGCATCTTCATGCAGCATCAGACGCCGCCTCAAGCGCTCCCGAAGGAAGTCGTCGCTCGCCATCTTCCCTACCTTGCTCTGCTTCCTGCGCCCGACCAGCAGGATCTTGGTCAGCACCTCCTCTTTGTCGGTGTGGCGGGGTACCTGGCGCAGAGGTCGTACAGCACATGATTGCTCAGATGCCAGTCATTTCGATCCGTGGCGCGCCGGACGCGAGCTGCGGTCACGATGGCTGGGAGGCAGGCATTCCGCACGATGGCAAAAGGCACTGCGGGCACTATAGTTGTTCCGTATGCAGCTTTCGATCCCGATGAACACCCTCGCCTACTTAGGCCCGAGTCGATGATTGTCGCGTGCGCCATTTCCGTTTCCGATCTCGGGGGGATCGCGCCCGACGTGCTTGTCCTGCCAGAGAGAACCACAAAGGACGAGCTTCAGGCCGCGCAGTGTCTGAGCAGCAGGCCGGTTGTCGTTGGCGCGATCCAGGCGGGCAAATACGTGCAGGGGTACCTACTTCACAACGGCAGCAACCGGATCGCCGATTACCTGAAGACCTGGGGCGATGATCGTGCGTTAGGCAGCCACACGTGCCCCAAGACCCCGGTCTACGAGATTGACGGACTGGCGATTGGCGCGCTGATCTGCCGTGATTGCCACGACAACAACGAGCTCAGAGTGGAAGTCCTCAATCGTCTTTGCTTAAGCGGGGCTGCTCTGAAGCTGCTATGCATCCCGGCGGATATGCACGGCGAATGGTTCCAGGGTAGTGACAGGATCATCGCCTTTCCTGGTGTCTTTGTAGCAGTGAGCAACAACACGAAGCCCCCTAATGCGACTCGCTGCAAGAGCCTGATCGCCGATCCACAGGGCGTCCGCCTGAAGACTCAGATTGGACTCGAAGCGATCCATGCCATCGTGCCATAACTCCTACCAGAACAACCCGTCAAATGAATTACGGTCCCGGCTGGATCATTCTGGAAGAGTCGCTGAATCCACACGCGCGCAGAGTGCTGTCCATTCTGCCTCCGCGCCGGAGTCCTAGAGACGTATCCCGGTACATGGAGCAGTTGTACGTCGATCGGTACTATTCGATTCACGAGCGCTTGCAATACAAGAAGCAATCACGGAAGTCAGGGTCCCATCACGTACGGCCGATCGACGGCTTCAACCGAAACTGGCATTGCGGGCACGATCCGATCTATCTCGGCCATTACGCGCATCAGATCACTCTGCGCGGGACCATGCTGGAATTTTTCTACCGCGTCGCGGTCATCAATCCCGATCGATCAGTCCGATTGGAGGATCGTCAACAGGTTCTCGAAGTTCCGACATAACGATGGCCGTACTCGGCTACTTCAGGTATACAGACTTCGAACGCACTGCAGCGTGCTTGTCGTCGCAAGGGGCTGTAGAGGTCCTCGTCGATACATGATCTGCACGGTATGCGGCGACAATTCGCCGCTAAATCACCGATGCCGCTCCCAAGGGGATTCGAACCCCTGTTCCAACCGTGAAAGCGCTTTTTGAATTGTAGAAGGGACTGACGTCATGCTGACCGATGAGCAGATCAACGAATCGGTAGACGCGCCGGGCTCAAAAACCAGTGCCGGGCTATTGCGCAGAGAGGATTCCCTCTGACTGCTGGCGTGCGGCGCCCAGCTGGACACGCGCCAAAATCGGCCCCTGATGGGGTCGGGCTGGGGACATCGACCTTACTTGTTGATGGTCGCCGCGCCCGCGGTGCACACGACCTCGTCCTGCGAGCCAGTCCCGCTCGAGCAACCGATCGCTCCGATCAGCTTGCCGCCCTCGACTAGGGGGATGCCGCCGCGCGAGGCGACGACGTCATCCAGACTCAGCAGAGATGTGTAATTCGACTGCACCGCGTCCTCGAAAACCCGGGTCGGGCGTCGATATTTGACTGCCGTACGCGCCTTGTGCTCGGAGACTGTGATCGACCCGATCAGGGCTCCATCCATCCGAATCATCGCCACCAAGTTGGCGCCCGAATCGACCACCGCGACGTTCATCGGCCAGCCGCGCTTCTCGCCCTCGGCCTTGGCCGCCTGGATCGCAGCCTGGGCGCGTTGCAACGAAATCGGAGCGCCATAAGGAGTGTTGAACGGCATACTGTCGGGGATCACATCCAGCGGATTTGCCGAGGGCGCCGGCGCAGTCGCCGTTTCCTCGTGGGCTACGGCCACGGCCGCAACGAGCAGACCCGAGCAGACGATCAGACTACGAATCGACAAGTGCTTCATGAGCATCTCCTCTACAAGAACGTGAACGCAGTCAAACCCCTCGGTGTCACCCGGTACTTCAACGCCGTAGCTGAACCAGACCAAGACGCCTGAGCCTGGCATCGAGATCCGTCACCACAGCGCCCGGACGCCCCGTGCATCTAGCGTGCAGCTCGGGTTCGAGTCGCGGCGGCGCGATCATCGTTGGAGCGATGAATGACGTAGGCGCGTATTGCCGTGGCGTCGTTACGGTCCAAAACCGCTTTGAACGACGCCATGCCGGCCCCCTTCAGTGCACCGTTGAGCACGATCTCGTACCAGAAGTCACTACCCAGGAAACTCGAGGCGCGCAGATCCGGTATGACACCACCCGATATGGCCGACTGCCCGTGGCACACGCTGCAGTGTCGTGCGAACAGGTCCTGCCCATGCACGAGGGACGCAGGGTCAGCATTGTCGGGCGGAGGGTTCAGGATCAATGTTCGCGGTGCGAGCGGCGGCAGGGTGCCAGTTCCGCCGAGCTTGAAGACCAAGACTCGACTGACGTTGCGGAGGTTGCCTGACTGGCCGGCAGTGCGTCCCCCTACCAAGGGGAAGGCGCCGCCCCAACCGGAGAGCACCGCAATGTACTGCTGGCCGCCGACCTCAAACGTCACGGGTGCCGCGATAATCCCAGACTGCGCGTCCATCGACCAAAGCTTGTCACCTGTGTCGGCGCGGAACACGGCGAGTTCCCCAGCGGCGGATCCTTCTACGACGAGATTTCCCGCAGTGGTGAGCACTCCGCCGTTCCAGGGCCCGCGATAGTTCACCCGCCACACTTCCTCTTGTCGCACAGGGTCCCAGGCCAGGAGGTATCCCCGCACCTGATCTCCAAAGTTAATTGCAGTACCGAGGTTGTAGCCAATCGGTCCGGGTTTGTACTGCGGGTCGGGCGCGAACGTCGTCGGCAAGACCTGCGTCGGGATGTAGACCAGGCCGGTATCGGGATTGAAAGCGATCGCTTGCCAGTCGTGCGCACCGTTCGGGCCGGGTAGCTGATTCGAAGGCTTCCCCGTCTCATCGTAGCGAATACCCGGATTTTCGATGGGACGACCCGTCTTGAGATCAACGCCTCGAGCCCAGGTGACTGGCGCAAAGTTGCGCGCCGACAGCAGCTTCCCGGTCTTGCGATCCAGCACATAGAAGAAACCATTCTTATTGGCTTGCATCAGAACCTTGCGCGTCTCGCCATCGATCTTCAGGTCGGCAAGGACGAGTTGCTCGGTGGCGTCGTAGTCCCATTCGTCCCCGGGTGTCGCCTGGTAGTGCCAGACGTACGACCCGGTATCGGCGTCCACCGCAACGATCGAGGACAGGAAGAGGTTGTCGCCCTTGCCAGCGCTGCGCAGGGTGCGATTCCACTCAACACCGTTGCCCACCCCAAAGTAAATTAGATTGAGGTCCGGATCGTATGACAGGCAATCCCATACGGTCCCACCACCGCCAATCTTCCACCACTCGCCCGACCACGTCTTGGCAGCCCTGGCCATGGCGTCGTTCTCGAATGGCTTCGACGGATCACCGGGCACCGTATAGAAGCGCCAGTCCAACTTGCCGGTCTCCGCGTCATACGCGGAGACATACCCGCGCACGCCGTACTCGGCGCCACTAGGCCCGATGAGCACTCTGCCCTTGATGACCCGTGGCGCTTGCGTGATGGTGTACGGCCTGCTCTTGTCGACCGTGACCGTCGTCCAGACCGGCTTGCCAGTTGCCGCGTTGAGGGCGACCAGCCGCCCATCGAACGTTCCGACGAAAATCTTATCGTGCCAGGCAGCGACACCTCGATTGACCACATCGCAGCAGCCGTTGACTCCGAGCTCACGCGGCACCTCAGGGTCATAAGACCAAAGCAGCTGGCCGGTCCGGGCGTCATAAGCCTTGACCATGCTCCAGGCTGTGGAAACATACATTACCCCGTCGATGACGAGCGGCGTCGCTTCCTGGCCACGATTGGTGTCCAGATCGGCAAACCAAGCCAGTCCCAATTGGCTGACGTTGTCGACGGTGATTTGCCGCAACGGACTGTAACGTTGCTCACTGTAGGTACGCCCATATGTCAGCCAGTTCGCAGGATCTCGCTCCGCATGAGCGAGCCGTGCGTCGTCGACGGCGTGCGTGCCCTGCTGCGCGCCGAGTACCGGCACCGCCCCGGTTGACAGCAGCGTCGCCACGCCCATCAGCATGGCGACCAGCGTGATGAAAGAGCGCCTTGGTTGCATGATGCGAATCTCCCGGGATCCAGCTGTACCTTCGTCACTGCAGCTCAGCCCGGACTTCCGCTGCGTTTCAGTATCGGCGGTCGCATCGGCAGGATTCATTCCTACGATCGTCCGACGGCACCATCGAGACAAGCTACCTTTGCGGCGGCCATTACACGGGCACTCGTTCATTACGGCGCGATTACAGCCGATTAGTTGTGCCGAAGATATTGGCCAATGGTATCGGTCAATACCTTTGTCGGTGGCAAGCGAGCGCCCGAACACCACGTCGACGTCGACCGGCCTGAACTGGCGCAACAAGTCTCGGCGCAGGTACACGCCGGAGCAGCGAGCGCGCGTGTGGCTCGCGGCCGGCGCGTTTGATTGCGCCGCTCATGCACGCAATCAAACTACCGTTTCAGCGGTTACAGTCCACTAGCTGGCTTCAAGCGCAGCATTGACCGCTGCAAGCAAAGCCCTTTCGTCGAAGGGCTTGAATAGACACTCGACGGCGCCATCCTCAATCAAGCGCCGGCGGACGGTTTCGTCTGCCTGGGCGGTAATGAAGACGATCGGAATCGTCTGCCGGCGAAGCCGGAGCTCCTGTTGCAAATCCGGTCCCGACATGCCGGGCATGCCGATGTCGAGGAGCAAGCATCTCGTCCGATCGACGTAATCGGATGCCAGGAACTCTTCGGCCGACGAGAACGCCTCGGCCGCAAAGCCCAAGGCTTTCAGCATATCGGGTAGAGACTCGCGAATAGATTCGTCGTCGTCGACGACCGACACGAGTGGATCCATGAGACGAGAATGCCCTACCCTGCGGGGCAACGTCCATCATGCTTTGGTATTGGTTCATGGACGCGCCGCAGCATGCGATGGCCCTGCAGGTCCTAAGGAGAGTCGGCTCCTTGGCGCAGCTGCGAGGCCGAGTTTTGCGGCAATTTTCACCAGGTCGGCCAAAGAGTCCGCCTCCATCTTTCGCATCACCTGGCCGCGGTGCGCCTTCACCGTGATCTCACTAATGCCGAGCTCGCCGGCCACCTGTTTGTTCAGCAAGCCAGAGACCACCAGCGTCATGACCTCCCGTTCGCGACTGCTGAGCGTTGCCCGTTGATCTCCGCGTCTCGAGCCAGTGCAGTGCGGCTGCGCTCGTGCGCGTTTCGGATCGCATCCAGCAGCACGTCGTCGCTAAATGGCTTCGTCAGGAACTCGACTGCTCCCGCCTTCATGGCCTGAACCGTCATCTGCACGTCGCCATACCCTGTGATGAAGATGATCGGCATGTCCGGCCGCTCAAGCGCGACACGCTTCTGAAGCTCAAGGCCGTTGAGGGCCGGAAGAGCGAAATCCAATACCAGGCAACTCGGCGACATGGTGCGTTGCCGGCTCAGGAATTCCTGAGCCGATGCGAATGTCTGTACCTGCCAACCGACGCAGCGAATCAGCGATTCCAACGATTCGCGCACCGAGATGTCATCGTCGACGACAAACACAATCGGTGCGCCGTGGGACATTGAGAGGCTCGATTCACGACCATGTGCGCTCGTTGATTTCATATCCACCCCCTTGCACACGCCCAATCGCGCAATCACCTCCGACGCGATTGGATACTTCAGTCTGCGGCGGAAGTCCATCACACTTTGGTGTCGCTCTGAGACGGGCGTCAGCACCACATCAGTCAGATCATATTCCCACCTCTCGTCCTGGGTAAGTACAACCGATACCATCGAACAATGGATCTGGCTTCACGCTTGGTGTCTGATGCGATCCATATATCGCATCTGGCCGATTCCGAACCACGCACATCGGGCCCATCGAGGGGCCGCGGGCAACGAACGAAAGGAATGGCGTGTCCCGGATCAACGAACTCGAAAATGTCGTTCGTGTCTACGAGGCAGCGTCGCGGACTGGCCGTGTCGCCGCACTGGCGAGCGTGGTCAGCGTTCGCGGTTCCACGTACCGCCGGATCGGTGCCCACATGCTGATGACCGAGGATGGCGAGGTCACCGGTGGGATCAGCGGTGGGTGCCTGGACCGGGATGTCCACCGTCACGCCATGTGGGTCATGCAGTCGGGGAGGCCGCAGCATCTGGTGTATGACTCCACCGACGATGAGGATTCAGAAGAGCGCTTCTCCCTCGGCTGCAACGGCGTCGTCGGGGTTCTGGTCGAACGGTTACTCCCCGGTGATGGTTATATGGCATTTGTTGCCACCTGCCTGCGCGGCCCGCAGTCCGGAGTTGTCGCGACCGTCTTTCCGAGCGGCCGCGACGCCCCGATTGCTGCGCCAAGTCGTGTGCTGTGGTGTCCGGGCACGGAGGCGCGCACGCTGGGCGTCAAGGATGCGCAACTCCGGGGGCTGCTGGTGGAGGGTGCCCGAAGTGTGCTCGCTGCGGGAGCATCTTCAGCGCGGACATTTGACACCGTCGCCGGACGTGTGACCGTGTGCTTCGAGATTGTCGGGCCGCCACCACGAGTCGCCATCTTCGGTGGCGGTGACGATGCGGTGCCCGTCGCGGCAATGGCCAAGGCGCTTGGGGCTAAGGTCATCGTGGTCGATCCCCGTCCGGGTCAAGCCACGCGGATCAGATTCCCGAACGCCGACCGACTGATGGCAGCCGAGCCGCAAACCGCGGTCGATCTGCTGGGCCTCCACGGAAATTCACTCGCGCTCGTGATGAACCACAACTACCCGCAGGACCTTGCCGCCCTGGGGGCACTGTTGCCGACGCCGATCCGATATCTGGGCGTCCTCGGGCCGAAGCTCAGAACGGCGCGATTGCTGGCGGACCTTGCAGCCCGTGGTGTCGTTGCAACCGACGCGCAGCTGGCCCGGATCTACGGCCCGGTGGGCCTGGACATAGGAGCCGAGACGCCCGATGAGGTTGCCCTCGCGATCGTCGCCGAAATGAAAGCGGTTCTGGCCGGGCGCCGGGGCGGCTCGTCGCGTGAGCGGACAGGGACGTTGCATGAGCGCACGGATCCGATCCGTGATTTACCGTGCCCGCAGCAGCTGGAAACTACAAGGGCGGCAGCATAACTGCCGCGACCCCTTCCATCAGGAGTTGACTCATGGCCTACGCGCTCAATGTCAATGGCATTCGCCATACGGTCGATGTCGACGGCGATACGCCGTTGCTGTGGGTTTTGCGCGACGTGCTTGGCATGACCGGCACAAAATTCGGCTGCGGGATGGCTCTATGCGGTGCCTGCACGGTCCATCTGAACGGAGCCCCGACCCGCTCGTGCGTGACGACCGTCGAAAGCGTGGGCGGCCGGGCGATCACGACGATCGAAGCAATCGGCAACACGGTCGCCGGCCGCAAGATCCAGAGGGCATGGCTGGATCTGGAGGTGGTGCAGTGCGGCTACTGCCAGTCCGGCCAGATCATGTCCGCGTCGGCTCTGCTGGCGAGCAACCCGCATCCAGACGACTCTGCCATCGACGATGCGATGTCCGGGAACATCTGCCGTTGTGGGACCTACCTGCGGATTCGAGAAGCCATCAAGCACGCCGCGAAATTGCCTGCGGCGAGCGCCAAGGAGGGTTGACGATATGACTCTCGACGAACTCGAGGCCGTTGCCGTAAGCCCCGACGACGAGGCCGCGACGGGCGTGTCGCGCCGGGCATTTCTCAAGGCCGGTGTTGTTTCGGGTGGATTCGTTCTCGGCTTCGGCTTGCCCGCGTTGCTCAAGGCCAACGTCGAGGCGGCACCCGCCAACTTCGAGCCCAACGCGTTCATCCGGATCGGCAGCGACGGATCGGTAACGTTGACGATGCCGCAGGTGGAAATGGGGCAAGGCACGTATACCTCCATGTCGATGCTCATCGCGGAAGAGCTCGAGATCCCCCTTAGTCAGGTGCGGCTGGAGCATGCACCGCCCGACACGAAGCGTTACGGCAACCCATTGATAGCCGGCGACCAGATAACCGGCGGATCCACCTCGATACGGGCGTTCTGGGAGCCGATGCGCCGGGCGGGCGCCACCGCAAGGGTCATGCTGATCGGTGCGGCGGCCAAGCGGTGGAAAGTGGATTCCTCGGCGTGCCACGCAGAGCGAGGCGAAGTGATTCATAAGGCGAGCGGGCGCAGGATCAAGTATGGGGCGCTCGCTGCCGATGCGGCGCAGATGCCCGTGCCCGAGAAGGTCGAGCTCAAGCGCCCGGACGAGTTCAAGCTGATCGGCACGCCAGCCAAGCGGCTGGATACGCCAGCGAAAGTCAACGGAAAGGCGCTCTACGGGATCGACGCCAGACCGGCCGGACTGAAAATCGCGACGCTCGCCCAATCCCCGGTCTTCGGCGGGCGGCTGAAAAGCGTCGACGACAGCGCGGCCCGGGCGGTAAAAGGCGTGCGCCAGATCGTGCGCCTGGACGATGCGGTCGCCGTGGTCGCCGATCACATGGGCGCGGCGAAAAAAGGGCTCGCCGCCCTGGTCATCGAGTGGGACAACGGGCCGAACTCAGCCCTCACGGTCGGCGATATCGCGCGCGAGCTCGAAAATGGAACGCTCGGTGGCGGAGCGGTCGCACAGAACGTCGGTGATGTCGGCAAGGCGATCGCGGCAGCAGCGACCAAGGTCGATGCGATCTACCACGTTCCATTTCTTGCCCACGCGACGATGGAGCCTATGAATTGCACCGTTCACGTTCGAAAGGACGGTTGCGAAGTCTGGCTCGGCAGCCAGGTCGTAGCACGGGCGCAGGCGGCCGCTGCAAAGACGACCGGGTTACCGCTGGACAAAGTCGTCGTCCACAATCATTTGCTAGGCGGAGGCTTCGGCCGCCGGCTGGAGATCGACACAGTCACGCGGGCAGTGCAGATCGCGATGCAGGTCGATGGGCCCGTGAAGGTCATCTGGTCCCGCGAGGAAGACATCCAGCATGACATGTACCGCCCCTATTTCGTCGACCGGATGTCGGCGGGTCTCGACGAGGCAGGCATGCCGGTTGGATGGAGCCACCGCTTCGCGGGCTCCTCGATCGTCGCGCGGTTTCTACCACCTGCGTTCAAGAACGGCCTCGACTTCGACACGATCGACGGCGCCATCGATCTGCCGTATGCACTTCCGAACGTCCGCGTCGAATACCTGCGAATCGAGCCCCCCGGAATTCCGACCGCCTTCTGGCGCAGCGTGGGCCCGTCGCACAACGTGTTTGTGGTCGAGACCTTCATGGACGAGTTGGCCGCGGCGGCGAAAAAGGATCCGGTCGACTACCGGCTGGCACTCCTGGACAAATCGCCGCGGGCGAGGGGTGTGCTTCAGCTCGCGGCGCAAAAGGCCGAATGGGGACAGCCGCTTCCGAGACGATCGGGGCGCGGCGTCTCGATGCAGTTCGTCTTCGGGACCTACATGGCACAAGTCGCGCAGGTGCAGGTCTCGAAAGACGGCGAAGTGCGCGTCCAGCGCGTCGTGTGCGCGCTCGATTGCGGCACCGTCGTGAATCCCGACACCGTCCGGGCGCAGGTGCAGAGCGCCGTGATCTTCGGCATCTCGGCCGCACTATTCGGAGAAATCACGCTCAAGGGCGGGCGGGTCGAGCAGACCAACTTCGACACGTACCGGGTGCTGCGGATGAGCGAGGTGCCTGCCATCGAGGTGCACATCATCCAAAGCCGCGAAGCCCCGGGCGGGATGGGCGAGCCGGGAACCTCCGCGGTCGTTCCCGCGGTCATGAACGCGATCTTTGCCGCCACCGGTAAGCGTCTGCGCAAATCCGCCGGGGTCGATCCGGCGGAGCAACCTTTGGCTTCGGCTACATCATCCCCGCCACGTTCCTGCCGGCGATGGCACGCGCCCTGATTGCCGACCCTTCCATCTTCGGCTGGATCTGGCCTGTATTCGGGGCTACCGCGGCGGCATCCACAGCAATCGCCGCCCTGTGGCTTCGGCGCGTGACCGTACGCAACTTGTGGGCAGCGAGTTTGGTGGTCATGGCGGCCGGCGCGCTGGCCCCGGTGCTCGTCCCTAGCGTCGAATCGTTGCTGTTGGCCGCCATGTGTGTCGGGGGCACGTTTATGGTGATCACCATGGCCGGCATGCAGGAGGCACGGCGGCTTGCCGGTGCTGCTGCACCAAGGTTGATGGCCGCGATGACCACAGCGCTTGCATTGGGTCAGCTCGCTGGCCCGATCATCGTCGCCATGGCCGCGTCGGATCAGGCGATGGGCATCGCAGGCCCGAGCGTGTTCGCTGCGCCAGTGTTGTTGGCGGGAGCGTGGACGTTGCGCCGGCCCGAACCCGGGGGCGCTGCCCCTGAGCTTGGACACGAAAGGAAGCAAACATGACCACACAGTCCGTGGGCCGCATGCCACCGATTCCCCGGGATCGGATGAGCGATGCGCAGCGGGCGGCTGCCGACGATCTGGCTGCAGGACCCCGCAAAGGGGTTAAGGGCCCGTTCATTGCCCTGCCGCGGAGCCCCGAGCTGATGTCGCGGCTGCAGAGGGTGGGAGAGTTCCTGCGATTCCAAAGCTCCCTTCCGGCGCGCGTTTCCGAGTTCGGTAGCCTTGTTTTGTCACGACAATGGACCCAGCAGTTCGAATGGTTTACCCACGTTCCGCTAGCTTTGAAGGCGGGAACCGTTCGCGAGACCATTGATGCACTGCGAGAGGGACGCCGACCCGCGACGATGAGTGCGGACGAGGCACTCGTCTACGATTTCGTCACGGAATTGACACTGAACAAAGGCGTGTGTGATTCGAGCTATCA
>WNFQ01001642.1_pt1 | contig 16344 bp, 10 predicted proteins | sample 5400171 | NCBI WGS metagenome assembly WNFQ01 (sample SAMN13153356, study PRJNA577476) | soil metagenome | isolation source: 20 cm soil under Madrone tree | place: USA:California | collected 2016-06-14 | reverse complement strand
CCCGCCGCAACATCCACCGAAAAGCCAAAAAACCCCTAAATTCGCGCGGTTTGTGTAGTGACAAACGCACTTGGTCTCTGATATACTGCGTTTGGTCCAGCTGGGAGAACTCCCGTCTGACCGTTTCATCCATCCCTGCTCTCCGATGGCAGGTCCTCAAAGTTTTCCCATTACTTTCGCCACTCAACTGCAGATTTGTAGATCTCCTGATGAATAGACATCTGGAAAATCCACCGGCCGTCCTAATCGTCAACGATGATCAGGTGGCGCTCGACCTGCTAAGGGATTTGCTCGAGCCGGAAGGTTATAAAGTTTTCGCTGCGCAGAGTGCGCCACAGGCGCTGGCGATCACCGCGACCGTTAAAACGGACATCATTATTTGCGACGTAGTAATGCCCGGGATGGACGGGATGGAGCTGTGTCGCAGACTGAAGAAGGATCCCAACACTTCTGCGACGCCCGTCCTACTACTCAGCGCCATCCGCAAAGAAGACGCGGCCCTGCGCGAAGGATTCGCCGCCGGCGCTGACGATTACATTGAAAGTCCATTTCGTCATGAGAAGTTGCTGGTCACTGTCGCGCGTTTGGCAGAGCGTCATCGCGTCGAGCGAAGATATCGCGATATCGTCGAGCAAGCTGTCGACATAATCTACTCGCGCGACATGGAGGGACGCATCACCAGCATCAATGAAGCTGGGGCGCGATTCTTTGGGCGATCGGCTTTCGAATTGATCGGCGAGCCCCTCAGTGCTCTGATTGGGGACGAGGCTGCCGCGGGCGACATCGCCCGGATGCAGAATATCAAATCCTTCGAACCGGTTCGGTTTACCAATTGTCTGAAAAACGCTTTAGGCGAATTGCGCTATCTGGAAGGCATCGTCAGTCTTGAGCGAGATTCGCACGGTGCATTTCTGGGTGTGCGTGGTGTGGTTCGTGATGTTACCGACCAGCAGTTAACAGAACAGGCGTTGCGCGCCAGCGAAACTCGCTATCGCGTCGTCGCCGAGACTGCCTCAGACGCGATCATCACGATTGATGACGCCGCGAATATCGTCTTTGCCAATCCGGCCACGGAAAAGATTTTTGGCTATCAAGTCTCCGAGATAATAGGCGCTTCGGCGACCAAATTAATCCCGGACTATTCAATTCAGATTCACAATCTCGGGCTCGCGAATCGGAGTGATGTTACGCAGCCGGAAGTCGAATGCCGGGCGATCAGCGTTGCCGGCCTTCACCGCGACGGTCATGACGTACCGTTGGAAATCTCTTTCGGTCAAATGTTCGCTGACGGCAAGCGCGTGTTCACGGCGGTCGCGCGTGACGTGACTGAACGACAACGCGCGGAAGCTGCGTTGCAGAAACAAAACGAAGAATACCGAATTCTGTTTGAGTCCAACCCTTGCCCGATGTATGTGTGTGCTGAGGGCAGCGTCGCGTTTCTGGCCGTCAACGAAGCTGCAGTCAGACACTATGGTTACTCTCACGAAGAATTTCTCGGCATGACTGTGCTGGACATTCGTCCCACCGAAGATGTTCCCGCGTTGGTTTCGTACTTGGCTGAGCACTCCGAAAGAAGCGATCAAGCAGGCTGCTGGAAACACCGAAAGAAAGACGGTTCTCTCATAGATGTCGAAGTGACCTGGCAGAAGCTGGATTTTGCCGGCAGACCTGCGTACATGGTGATGGCGAATGACATCACCGAACAGAAGCAGGCTGAGATCGCGATGCGAGAGAGCGAAGAGAGGTATCGCGAATTATTCCAGAATGCCAACGACATCATTTATACGATCGATCTGGCCGGTAACTTCACTTCACTGAATCAGACCGGTGAGCGCCTGACTGGATATACCCAGGCGGAAGCTCTGGGCTTGAACATTGCAGAGGTAGTTGTGCCGGAACAGTTAGACTTCGTACGTCAAAATCTGGCCCGCAAGATCGAGAGTAGCGACACGTCCAGCGTTTATGAGACCGAGATCATTACCAAGTTGGGGCAGCGAATGCCACTCGAACTCAGTAGCCGCCTGATCTATCAGAGTGGGAAACCGGTTGGGGTCCAGGGAATCGCGCGCGATATCAGTGCTCGCCAGGAAGCTGCGGCAGCGCTTAAGGACAGTGAAGAGAAATTTCGTTCGATAGTAGAGACCACCAACGAATGGATCTGGGCAATAGATCGCGAGGGAAATCATACCTACACGAATCCGGCCGTCGAGCAAATTCTTGGTTACAAGACACACGAGATTCTGGGCGCGAATGTGTTGGATTTTGTACACTTGGAAGACCGCGGTGAATTGGAGAAACACCTTAAGCAACGAATTAGTGAACAGCGTGGCTGGACGGGACTAGCGCTTAGATGGAAGCACAAGCACGAAGGATATCGGTATCTCGAGTCCAACGGTCTGCCGGTGTTCGATCCACAGGGCAAGTTGGTCGGCTATCGTGGCGCCGATCGGGATGTCACTGAGCGGAAACTTGCCGAAGAGGCCCTCAGCCAACAGGCCGAGCGCGCCGCGTTGACTAACCGCATTTCACAGGCCGTTCGTCGGACACTCAACGTTTCAGAGGTGTTCGAAACGGCGGTTCGCGAGCTTGGCGCTCATCTCGAGGTGGATCGTTGCTCCCTTTTCATGAAGGATGAAAAGGCCGGACGCGTAACCAATGCCGCGGAATACCATGTGTCGGATGTGTTGCCGGCCGGCAGCGATTTTGATTTGCCGCAAGTTCAGGGTCTTAACGCCGCGATGGAGAAGCATGGCGTCCTGGCTTTTGACGATGTGGCCAACGATGAAAGAGTCCGAGATCTCTATCAGGTCATAATGCGGTTCGACGTCAAATCCATTATGTATGTCGGGGTCACCGTGGACGACCAACTGCTTGGCGCCTTTGCGCTGTCTACCACCCGCCAACTTCGTCACTGGAGCGAAGCTGATATTGAAGTGGCCAAGGCCGCAGCGGATCAGACGGGCATTGCTATCCGGCAGGCGCGCCTTTATCAAAAGGCGGCGGCCACGTCGATGCGCGAAGCGCTGGTCAACAAACTCAGCGTTGCCATTCGTGCTTCGCTAAGTCTTACTTCAGTACTCAACACGGCCACCCGCGAACTTGGACAGGCGCTTTCGGCCTCGCGCGTGGAAGTACGCCTTTACGAAGCTACCGGCGACCAGTCATTCGCCAAAGGGGAATACGTCGCCCCGGGCTGCGAAAGTGTCAGTAGCTTTGATGCCGCCTATGACGAATTACTGCGCGGACATTTCCTGACTTCGTCGCAGCCTCTGGTGATTAGTGATACTCAACAATTCGCGGAAGGCGCGGCGGAGTTTGCCAACTGCATTCGACTGCGTGCCGCATGTACCGGCGCGCGATCGCAAATCGATTATCCGCTCACGTTTAACGGAGAATTTCGCGGGGTGATTTCAATTCATCAAACTGAATCGGTTCGTGGCTGGTCCGAAGATGAAGTGCTGCTGGTCGAATCCGTGGCCGCGCAATTGGCAACCGGTATTGCCCAGGCGGAACTATTTGAAATGGTCGCACGGGCCAAGAAAGAATGGGAATCAACTTTTGATGCGATGTCTGACGGCATCTTTATTTTCGATCAAACCGGCAAGCTGGTACGCGTCAACCGGGCCGGCGCGGCGATGGACAAGGCCCATCCCGAATCTCTGCTCGGCCAACAGTGTTGCGATATTCTGCGGACGAGTTCTGACGGCGCCGCGTGCATTGTGGAGCAGGCGCTGCATCAATCCGCAAGTATCAATCTGGAGATCATCCCGCACCATTTGAATCGTCCGGTTCTGGTGACGGTGGAACCGGTTCTTGATGAGCGCGGCCAGACCGCCGGAGCCGTTTGTACGGCGCGTGACCTGTCCGAGTTACGCAAAGTCGAAGCCGTGGCGCGCGAGCGGCAATCGCTTTTGAAGAACATTATGGAAAGCGCCCGCGAAGCGATTTATGCGTTGGACAAAGAAGGTAATTACAAGTGGTGCAACCAGGCAATGCTGGATACGACCGGCTATGATCTGGACAGTATTATCGGGCACCATTTTCTCGAGCGCACGCACGAAGAAGATCGCGAGATGAGGGCGGAACGATTTGCTGAGGCGCTGTCGGGCGAGCCGCGAAGTTATGAATCACGTTATATCGCCAAGGATGGCAGCATCCGCTTTGCCTCGATAAACAGCGCTCCCATCGTTGTCGACGGAGAGATGACCGGCGTGCTCGGCATTGCGCACGATATTACCGAACAGAAGCAAGAGCGCGATCGGGCTGCCCGAGCGGACAAGCTGCGCGCTCTGGGTCAATTGGCTTCCGGAGTGGCGCATGATTTCAATAATTCTCTGGCGGCAATTCTGGGTCGAGCGCAGCTTGTTCTTCGCCGGGTGACGGATGAAGATCTGGTTCGTAGTCTTGGCATTATTGTAACGGCGGCCGAGGATGCCGCGGCAACTGTGCGGCGAATTCAGACATTTGCGCGCAAGTCTGTAGCCGCCGACCTGGAGTTGCTTGACGTCGCGAGTCTCTTGCGCGACGCGATCGAGATCACGCGCACCCGCTGGCAGAACGAAGCGCGCGCCGAAGGCTCTGATCTTGATGTGACTCTGAACGCCGAAGATGATTTGTTTACTCTTGGCAATGCTTCTGAATTGCGGGAGGTGTTTGTAAATCTGATCGTCAACGCGGTAGACGCAATGCCGCAGGGCGGGAGTTTGACGATTTGCGGTAACCGTAAAGGCGAGCGGTTGCGACTGCGATTTGCCGATACCGGAACCGGTATGAAAGAAGAGGTGCGCGAGCGTGTCTTCGAGCCTTTCTATACCACCAAGGGTGTGCTTGGTACGGGTCTGGGGCTGGCGGTAAGCTACGGCATCATCGAGCGTCATCAGGGCCTGATTTCCGTCGAATCAAAACCTGGAAAGGGCACGACCTTTTACATCGACTTGCCGCACGCGGAGCACACGGGCCTGGCACTTGAAGTGAACAAACCGGACGCCCACACTGCGTCTCTCTCGGTGTTGGTCGTGGATGATGAAGAGTTCGTCCGAGAGACGCTGGCTGAAATGTTAGAGGATCTCGATCACACGGTCGTGACCGTCGAAGGCGGCCGCGAGGCGCTGCAGAAAATTTCCACTGGTGACTTTGATTTGGTCTTTACTGATTTGGCCATGCCTGAAATGGACGGTTGGGAAACTGCCCGTGCCATTCGCAAGCGTTGCCCCGGTCTGCCGGTCGTACTGGTAACTGGCTATGGGGCCACGGCCCAGCCGCCTTCGGGTGAACAGGATCTGGTTGCGGGAATAATTGGCAAGCCGTTCGACTTTGATCAGGTGACAGGAACTATTGCGCGGGTTTGTAACGGAGCAGATGTTCCGGCCTGATATTTCATTTGGCTGATTCCTGGCTCTTAACTCCTTTGTCAACAGCCCCTCTTCATCGCCAGGTAGTAAGTTAGATAGTAATGAACGTCAACGTCGTACAGGCCAGATCGATCAACTTTGTTCTGCGGATTCTTGCTGACGTAGAGTTAATTCCACCTGCTAACCCGATCGGATCTTCCGAGATAAACCGCCCCAACTGTGGATCGTAGAAGCGCGCGCGGTAGTACATCAAACCCGTCAGCGCATCCCGTTCGCCGCCAGTGAATTGGCCGAATTGGTGTCAGGCCTGCGATTTGTAACCTCTAATTATTACGTAACGCGCTATCTAAACTACTCTATGAGCTTTTTCTTTCGACGACGCAACACTAGCCGGTCGATCAGGTAACCTATGAGCGTCCACTGCACCAAACCTGCTAGCAGGAAAAGCAATGACAACAACCAGATATTCTTTGGCCCCCGCGAAGCTGGGAGAAGTTCCAGTAGAAAGCCAAGTGGGAACATTAGATAATATACGAAATCAAATGGGTTCGGCCCATGACCACCTGCTCCTTTCAAAAAGAAGAAAAGAAACAAGAGCACGAGAAGCAGATATACGGCTGGTAATAGAAACCGGTATTTCATTTGGCTGATTCCTGGCTCTTAACTCCTTTGTCTCGGAGTCCTCCTCTGTTAATGCAACGGGGCATGCGAACAGATTCTCAGTGGGAAATGAATCCCGGAACTAACGGAGACTGGAACTCCGCCAAGGAACATTTAGAATTCCGATCTTCTGCCGAAGCTGATCGTCGCTTACTTCCAGCCAGAAGTCAGCGAATCGCCCTTCCTTGGTCGAAAGATCATAACCAACATCGATGAATTTCTTTACTGCGTCCCAGTCTGCATCTCCGTGGCATTTACATCCCCCTCATCTCCCCAAATTTTCTGAGCCGGTCATAGGTGTCGCGCGCCATATCGAACGCCTTGTTTGGACCGAAGTTAGTGTGATCTACACTGTTTCCGTCGGGCGCTTGTCCAATGACAGTGTTGCCAGCGGAGTCCCGGTGGCTGTAGGAATCTTGCAAAAAATGTAGATACGTACCAAGCGCGTATATATTGCCGCCGTTCCGAAAGGCCTGCCCCAGTAACTCAGCAGACCTTTGATTATTCTGTTCTGGTGTTCCGAAAGCGTGAAACAAGACGTTTCTCTGTCGTTGGGCTGCGGTACCACCGAAGCCTGGTCCTTTGTCGTGGTCGTCGTCGGAGCGCTGATCGTGCTCCGCGATCTGCCTGGCTTCCCAATCCCCAAAACAACCAGTTTTCTTCGCTAGGTAGTAGGTTAAGTAAGAGTGGACATCAATGTCGTAAAGACCCAAAGGATCGGTTGCATTTTGGGGATTGTTACCAACATAGGAGAATTGATTGATTCCGCCCACTAACCCAATCGGGTCCTCAGAGATGAATCTCCCCAACTGTGGATCGTAGAAGCGCGCGCGGTAGTACATCAAACCCGTCAGCGAATCCCGTTCGCGACCGGTGTAACCGTAACGGGTCTTGGCGCTGCCCGCAGAGTTGCCGTAGGCGTCGTAACTTTCACGTTCGGCGAGAGCACCTTTGCTGTCCGTCAATGCAGTCGTGCTGCCCAAGTGATCCTTCGCAAAGTAGTAAGGTGTCGTGCCTGTCTTTTGCCGAATCTTGTTGTCGATGCCCGGGCCGTTGAGATATTCAGTGATGACGTTCGTGCTGGTCTTGTCCTGAGCGACATCCTGCCCGTCGTAGGTGAAGTTAATTGAGGCGCCGTTGCTCGGAGCGCTTTGAATCCTTCGTCCCAGCGCATCGTATTTGTAAGTGATGGTGCCGCTCGAAGGCGTGACTACTTGGCTTAACCTATTCTCGAAGTCCCACGCGAAATGCGTCGTCCCCGCTCTGAAACTGGGTCGTACCCGCGCCTTCGGTCTTGGAAATTAGATTCCCGTTGTTGTTGTAGGTGTGGATGTTGACAGCAATGATCGTCGTCTTTAGCGATTCTTTTTGACAACAATCTCCTTCGGTAAAGGCTGGCCGGGTAGAGCGGAGTTGTTGCTCCAGGTGTCATACTCGGCTGCGAGAGCTATTACAAACGCGTCGGGGCCAGAGCCATGGTGAGGATTGAGCGCACTGACGATTGGTCTAATGATTCTGACCGCTAATGAAGCTCTGACCGTCCGCTCCGGGAATGTTACATACCCTTCATTGTCGGTCATCAAGTCCTGCTCATGGCCTCTAGACTCGATGGAGTAATGTTGCCAAATTTCTCTAACGCCAGTATTCGCGAGCGGAACACCGCTTTGGTCAACAATTCTGACTTTCCATTGTGGTACGACTGTCGTTTTCCACGGATAAAGTGCGATCACACCCACGGCCGTGAAAAGGAGAATCAAAAGAAGTCTTTTTTCTTCCAAAGCCCGTCATTGCCCTTTGTAGTTAATCGCCTGGCCCAAGACATCTCTGGACTGGGGACTGGCGTCAGGCTTGCGATTTTGCGATTCTCAACCCGATGACAATGCTCCGTTAATGCTGGCCTCGAGCTCGCTTAGTTCTTTATTATCACGCACCTTGGATTCAGCGGCACCTTGACGTCGACTTACCGCTGAACAGAATCGCAAATCGCAGGCCTGACCCCGACTTGGTCCTCCGCCTCCGTGAAGCCTAATCAAATCACGATTAGCATCCACTACCTCACCGTATAAGCGATCCAATATGATTTTTCCGGTACCGAAGCCAGCAGGATTGTTTGGGTCTCGCCGAGATCGCCATCCGTATTAGTACTTGTCAACGTCGTCGGTTTCGGTACTTCTTAATTGCCAAATCCAGGAGGAAACCAAGAAGCGCATATGTCAGCATACCTACAACCAGGAAGAGTATGAGGTTTAGCAGGGGATGGTGCGTTCCAGCTCGCGGTAGCAAGAAATTAAGTACGTAACTCGGCCAGGCTACCGCATAGAATAGAAACTGCAGAGATCGTGGAGTGTGCCCCGCCCCGCTGACCATCCCCGCGAGTTGGATCAACAGGGCAATAAGATACACTCCTGGAAAGAGCCACCAGAATCTAATTAGCCTTTTAATGCTAAGCATTCGGGACTGTCCGTTTTATAGTATCGCGCTCCCATTCTTCTTTACTCTTTCATCGGCCCGTGCGACTCCTCCACGGAACATCAAGGATGCCGATTTTTTCGCTCAACTGTTCGTCGCTAACTCCGCGTAAGTACTCTCCGCCTGCGCCTAATAAAGTCGCCCGATCATATCCGACATCGATGAACTTGCGCACAACGTCCCAATCTGGATCGCCATGGCAGCCACATCCTCTCTGCTGGCCAAGGCCTTTTAGCTTGTCATAAGTATCGCGTGCCATTTTCGAAGGAACAACAAATCCGGGTCAGGCCCGCGATCTTGCGATTCTCAATCAACGCGCCCAAAACTTCCTGCGGCTTACTGCAAGCGAGCGTCACGCAAATCGCAAGATCGCAGGGCTGACCCATCTTGATGTTTCTCATTTGGCTGATTTAGGCAGGCTAGTTCTTGTAAGAGATATTGACCATTTTCCACTTATCCTGTTGCGTAAGTATAGCTTTCTGATCTTGGAGCGCTTCGGATTTGATCTCTAGGCTATTTGGACCGGTCCAAGTTGCAGTGATGTCGTGCAGGCCTCTTATCGTCAAAATAGGTTCTGCTTCGCCATTCGACAAAAGGGTCGTGGAAGCCTCTTGCAAGTTCACACAAGTGTATAGGCCGGTATTGTTGGCACAAGAACGATGGTACAGAACGGCTACGTACCTTCCATCAACGGATTTTTCCTGAGTCAGTATTTTATCGTCACAGTGCGTGTGACTCATGAAATCACATCCACCGATCGTGGCTATTAGAAGAAGGCTTATAATACCAATAAGCTTAATCATCGAGCTCACCTCTAAGTCTTGCTCCAGTGGTACCGCAATCTATCTCGGCGGAACCCCTAGGATTTGGATCTTATTGTTCAGAAATTGAGGGTCGATTTCGTCTATTGAATGCATCCGCCTGTCGTAAGGCCCTCCGCCAGAGGCCTCTAAGAAATCCTTGAGTCGCTGCTTCGTGTTCCGACTCCATGATCGCTGACAGTGACAACCCTTTTTGAGCGCCGCAAAGTCTATAAGCGCGTTCCGTGTTACTCGAGCCATCCGCATTGCTTTGGAAACATTTTCGTCTGTTTTGTCTACTGCGTGAAAGCCACTGGCGTGGCCCCAGGTTGGATCTGTGTAACCTCTATGGCTGAACGTGTCTTGTAAATAATGCAAATAGACTCCTAGCGCAGTGAGATTCCCGCCCCCCATGGTGGCGTTACTCCAATGAGCGTCAAGATAAGGTTGGTGACTTCCGGGGTGCAACGCGTGGTAGAAAGCGTTGACTTGTCTTTGCCTTTCAGTATCGCCATAGGCGGGGGAAGTTGCTGGATTTTCATCCACGCCTTGGTCACCATTAGCAATCTCCCGCGCCTCGGCATCCGTGAAACAGCCTGTCTTCATTGCGAGGAAATAAGTCAGATAATAGTGAACGTCAATCTCATAAAGTCCCGAAGGATCAATTGAGTTCTGAGGATTATTGGCTACATAGGCGAACTGATTGATCCCTCCAGCCAAGCCAATCGGATCTTCGGAGGCAAATCTCCCAAGCTGAGGATCATACCAACGGGCGCGGTAATACATCAGGCCGGTCAGCGAATCGCGTTCGCGGCCGGTGAAGCCGTAACGAGTCTTGGCGCTGCCCGCAGAGTTGCCGTAGGCGTCGTAACTTTCACGTTCGGCGAGAGCACCTTTGCTGTCCGTCAATGCAGTTGTGCTGCCCAAGTGATCCTTCGCAAAGTAGTAGAGTGTGGTGCCTGTCTTTTGCCGAATCTTGTTGTCGATTCCTGGGCCGTTCAGATATTCGGTGATGATATTAGTGCTCGTTTTGTCTTGAGCCACGTCATCACCATCGTAAGTGAAATTCGTTTGATGCGCCGCTCGAAGGTCCGCTCTGAATACGCCGGCCGAGCGCGTCGTATTTGTAGCTCACGCTGCCGCTCGCAGGCGTGACTACTTGGCTTAACCTATTCTCGAAGTCCCACGCGAAATGCGTCGTCCCCGCTCCTTCGGTTTTCGTAGTCATGTTGCCGTTGTTGTCGTACAAGTAAGTCGCAGCGGTGGTGGCCGTCAAACGGTTGAAGGGTTGATAGCTGTAAGAAAAGCTGCGTTGAGACGACGTGCGATTACCGACGACATCGTACGCGTAAGACTCAGCGGGCGTTCCGGTGTATGTCGCGGACGTCAATCGATCGCGAGCATCATACCCGTAAGCATGCGTACCACCCTGATCGATGTTCTGCGTGATGGCTCCCGCAGTGTTGTAAGTGTAGTTATTGTCGGCAATCACCGTGTTGCTCTTCGCGTCTTTCAATCGCGTCAGCCGATCGAGCCCATCGTAGGTGTAGGTTGTCACTACGCTGTTCGGCAATGTCCGCGAAGTCAGCTTGCTTGCGGCGTCGTAGACATAGCTGGTTGCCAGATTCGAGCCGTCTGTGATCTTCGTCAAGCGATTCACTGCGTCGTAGGTGTAAGTCGCATTCGTGGTGGCGCCAAAGCTCAGCTTCGTGCGCCGGTCGTTGGCGTCGTAGATGTAATTGAGCACCTGGCCCCAGACATCGGTCGTACTGGTCGCGCGTCCCAAATTATCGTAGACAAAACTCACGGTGCCATTCAAGTTTGTTGCCGCAGTCATGTGCGACAGCTTGTCATAACTATAACTTACGACCGAGGCGTCCGGATAAGTAATTTTTACCAGGCGATTCAGCGCATCGTACGTGTAATTTGTACTCATGTTGTTGTAATCGGTGCGCTGAATGCTATTGCCGACGGCGTCGTAAGCAAACGACATCATCGTGCCGGCGCGCGTTGCGGAGGTAACGCGCGACAGAGCGTCATAGACAAATTCGTAGCGTTGGCTTAGCGCATCGGTAACGGCAGTGACATTCGACCGCGAATTGTATTCGTACTGCGTCACCTGGAGCGCCGGGTCGGTGGCAGTGACGAGCCGGTTGGCGTTGTCGTATGAGAACGTCGTCACACGCCCCACTGTATCGGTGCGTTTGGTGACATTGCCGACGGCATCGTATTCGACAGTCGCTTGCAGACGAGTTCCACCAGCCGCAGCTGGGGGATACGTGGTTTTTATGGGACGATTGAACTCGTCGTAATCGATGTTGGTGGTGTGTGCAAGCTGGTCCGTCGCAGAAGTCAGGTTAGACATCAAGTCATACGTGTAGCTGACCGACTTGAGCAACGCATCGGTTTGGGTTGTCAAACGATAAGCGCCGTCGTATGCGAAGGTCGTGCTGTTGTTCAGTGCGTCGGTAACTCTTGTGCGCCGTCCGGCGAGATCGTAAGTAAAAGTGATGAACGTATTGTCGGGCCGCGTGATCTTGTTTACGCGTCCAGCAGCGTCGTAAGCGTAAGTGGTGACGAAGTTGAGCGCGTCAGTGGCGCTCGTCAATCGACCGCGCGCGTCATAAGTAAATTTCGTTAGGCCGCTCAGAGCATCAGTGGTTTGCGCGAGGTTGCCGCTCGTGCTGTAGGTTAACGTCGTTACCTTCCCACGAGCGTTCGTCATAGTCAACAATTGGCCTCGCGCATCGTAAGTGAAGGTGGTCGGGTTATTCAGCGCATCGGTGACGGAAAGCATGTTACCGGCAGCATCATAAGTGTTCGTGGTCACGCCATTCATCGCGTCAGTGGCGGTCAACAACTCGCCGAATTGGTTATAAGTGAAACTGGAAGTGCCGAGCACGCCGGTTGCGCTTAGTTTGTTACCGCTCGCATCATAGGTGTCGGTGGCAATCTGTCCGAGGGCGTTCGTGTGGCTGTTGACGTTCAACTGGCTGTCGTAAGTCCAGCTTTGTGTCTGCGAGCCGGAGCCGCAAGCGCACAAGCCTTGGATCTGCGTAACGATGTTGCGGGCCTTGGTCTTATCAAGAAAGTATTTGCTGATGTGGCCCAGGGCATCGGTCACATCTGTTTCAGTATCGCTAATAAAGCTGAGACTGTAGTGCTCGACGCCTCCCTGTTTCTCGGAAGTGAGCGCGCGTCCCTGGACGTCGTAAGTGTGCGACTCGAGCACATTACCGAGCGCATCGGTGACAGTCGCCAGCACCAGATTGCTATTGGCAGTTGTGTAGCTGAATTGAAATTTCGAAGTGTCGGGATACGTGACGGACAACAGTTCGCCGCTTCCGCCATACGTGTAACTGGCAGCCGTGCCGAGACTGTCGCCAATTGAAGTAATGCGGCCATTAGCATCAGGAGTGATCGTGAGCACTCGCCCAAATGGATCAGTGATGGAAATTAGTCTGCCATTGATGTCGTAACTCAGCGATGTCTGATTTCCGAGGCGGTCGGCCAGCGAAAGCAGCTTGCCTGCCGAGTTGAATCGATGAACGCTTCCATTTAGGAACGAAACGGTAAAGCTGCCGTCGGCGTTTTGCGTCAGCGAGCCGTGGAAATCACCTTCGACGGGCGAGAAAGGTCCCGTGCCGGACGGGCGTACAAAATTGGTCGCCTGGCCATCCGGACTGAACCAGCGAACGTAAGTACTTCCGTAAATCTTGATGGATTCGTCGTAGGCGCTAGTCCAGCCCTTGCCAAAGAGACCGCCATTCTGGGAGATGCTGTTGTAAGTTCGCGTGATGTTGGTTGCTGGACCAACGCCTGGCAGGGAGTAATCGCTTTGCTGTAGGTACATGTTGCCGTTGGTGACGTTGACTGGCTCGCCCACGGTTGTATTGCAAGATCGCGTGCCCGTGCCGCAGCTCTCAAGGCCGTCATTCGGCAAGACTGTTAGTGTTACCGTACCGATCCCGCAAAGCCCCAATGAATCGCAAATGCGATAAGTGAAACTGTCTGGGCCTGTATAACCGCTGTTCGGAGAGTAAGCAGGAGTCTGCAAGGTCGGGCTGGTAAATAAAGAGCCATGCTGCGGGTAGCTTTGAATCGAATCAAAATTGAGGCTGTCACCGTCCGGATCCGAGTCCCCCGACAACAGGTCACCCAGTAGCGTATAGCCATGTACCGTAAAGGACTTGTTCAGCGGAGTCGGCGCGCTATTAACCGCATTCAGAGTTACGGTCGCATTTGCGCACAGCCCTAATGAATCACAAATCTGATAGACGAAACTGTCTGGGCCCGTATAGCCGCTGTTCGGAGAGTAAGCAGGAGTCTGCAAGGTCGGGCTGGTAAATAAAGAGCCATGCTGCGGGTAGGTTTGAATCGAATTAAAATTGAGGCTGTCACCGTCCGGATCCGAGTCCCCCGACAAGAGGTCACCCAGTAGCGTATATCCATGTACTGTAAAGGACTTGTTTACAGGAGTCGGGGGACTGTTAATAACGTTTAGTGCGGCCGTCGCCGTTCCCCCAGAATTTATCGTCTCACAAATGCGGGAAGTGTGGTTGTCTTGCGCTCCAAATCGCTGACTTTGGCCCAGCGCCCGGCACCGCCAAGTACGGGCGTGACTCACTCGGGGCAGAGCTGCTTTTTTGGACGACTTGCGATGCGAGGACAAAAACCAAAAGAACGTAAAGGGCGAATCTAGTGATGCGTGTCATTGGCTTCCGGTTCCTTCCGAAAATTGAGAATTGCGCATTTAGGCGTGTCTTCGGCTGAGCAAGCCTGAATCAAGGTCGAGGGAGGTTTAGGTTTTCTTACGAGATTGATGCCGACAGGCTACGTAAAACCGAGATTGCCTGTGGCATCGCCGTTCCATTCCAGTCTGCCGCCAATTTCGTCGTTAAGATCGTTTATGTTGGCGGCGATTAAGTCCATTGCCAGTTGCAATGCCTGGATAGAATCTTGACCTTGCGCTAACTGCGCCTCCTGGCTTCCAATACCGATAATTTGAAAAGAGCACCAATACTGATTTGAATCCGGTGACTGTTCAGGCTTTCCGATAAACACGCTGACCGTTCTCTTGTCTTTACGCTCATCAAGAAAATGAAACTTCCGAGTTGCTATTATTTCTCTAATATCGAAATCCATGGCGCTCTCCCCCCATCGCGCTTGCCCCCGCCGACGGGAAAATGAAACCGCGGCGTGGGAGCTTTAATTTCTGGCCCAGGCTCATCTCATCCGTCCACGCATTCGCGTGCGGTGAATCCAGGCCGGCGTGGCAGCCTTTGTTTCGCCCAGGTCGATCCAACCCGACAGGCGCGTGATTGCCATCGTGGCTTCGTCCGAGTGTCTCGCAGCTGGAGATGAATGGTTTCGAGCGATAGCGCGCGTCGGAGATGTGGTTGAGTTTGTCATGGTCTTTTTCCTTTCCTTGTTGCTGAGCCCTTGCTCAAGGTCGGGCTAATGCCGAATGCTCCGGGCATAGGACTTGTTCACTTTCATCAAATCGGTGTCGAGATGGAGTTGCAAGCAGATACCGTCAAGAATCTCTTTGCTGCCGGTGTGAATCAGGCAATCATCAGCCTGGCTCAAGTCGGAAACCGGCGACTTGGCTTTAAACTCAGGCTCTCTGAGTTTCCGCGAGAAGCGCCTCGCCGGGGGGGGTCGCAGGCTGCCTGTCTGGTGTCTATCGCACGAGCGCATTCATGCGCGTGGGAACGATCCAAGCCGGGGTCGCGGACTTACAATCGCCAACATCGATCCAGCCTGACAATCGGGTTATGACCATTGGAGCTTCGTCTGAGCGTCTCCTCGAGGGACGCGACGTTCCGACCGTTCCGTGCGTTGAGGCTGTCGTTGAGTTGGTCATGGCTTTTTCCTTTCGTAGTCGAATCGTGTTGTTTGGTGCTGCGATTTCTAGTTAACGCTCATCAGGCCTGCGCTCGCCGTGAAGCCGACGCCGAAGCCTACGACCATTGCCGGTCCCGCCCACTCTTTCTTTCCCGCGAGCATGAATCCGGTCGATGCGCTGGAGAGATTGCCGAAGTTTTCCAGCACGTCGTAAGACTTTTCGACCTTGGTCGAATCCGTATCGAGATGGAGCTGCGAGCAGACGCCGTCGAGAATCTTCTTGCTGCCGGTGTGAATCAAGCAATCGTCAACCTGGCTCATGTCGGAAACCGGCGACATCGGATTGTCCAAGACGTCGTTGACCGTCGTAACCGCGTAGTGCGCGCCGCGGGTCGGGACCGCGGGCCGCATGAAGTACTGCGGCTTGCCGTTCAATGCGGGGTGAGTACTGTTGCTGACCATAGATAACAGATTCACATCGTCAGGTGAATCGTTGGTCAGGTGTGAAATGTGCCGAGCAGCAACGCTACCGCGCCGTCGCCGAACAGCATCATCTGAATTAAGAGGGCAGTTTCGGCGCGCTGTTGGGCAAATCCCTCGTCGTCGATCTTCTCGCTCTTGCGCATCCGGGCGATTTCGCGAAAACCGTAGTACTCGTCGCGAAGCAGCGGCCCCGCGAGAGGCGTGTGCGCTTCGGACATCAGCACGACGGCCATCTTTCCGGGGTTGGCGGCCAGATACCATTGCGCGACTTCGACCGACTTCAGCATTACCGAACATCCCTGAGACTGCATGCTGACGGTGCTCAGTGAGCGCGGCAGCAGACCATGCGTTCTGGCCATGACTTCAGAAGCGAGGCAAGGAAGCATCTGGTCGGGGGTGTTGGTGGCCGCGATGAGCAAGCCAATTTGCGAAGGGTCGCCGCCCCACTCTTCAATACACTTGCGAGTGGCATTGACGCCGAGTTCGGTGGTGGAGCTGGTTGCGTTCATCGGGGCGCCAGTTAAAAAGTCCGCGTAGTTGTCCATCGCCGAATAACGATTCTCAACGCCGAGCGTGCAAATCGTGTTGATGAGCTCAGGCGAGAGTTTGTGCATCATCGAGGCCACCAACTCAGTGGTGCTGATCCGATTTTGCGGGGTCGCGGTGCTGGCTGAAATCATGCTAATCATTTTCTGGGGCTCCTTGCTCTGTCTCTTGCTTAAATTGTCTGCGTT
>WNFQ01001541.1_pt1 | contig 16345 bp, 14 predicted proteins | sample 5400171 | NCBI WGS metagenome assembly WNFQ01 (sample SAMN13153356, study PRJNA577476) | soil metagenome | isolation source: 20 cm soil under Madrone tree | place: USA:California | collected 2016-06-14 | reverse complement strand
GCCGACTGCATAGGGAATCCATTTACTGGTGCGACGACCGATCACAATTCCTATACAACGACAGGTTTTCTCATCAATCCGGTGGCATTTGCGCAACCCGCTAACGGATCCTTCGGGACCTGTGCTCCCCGGAAGTTCCATGGCCCTGGCATTCAGATGGTCGACCTGAGCCTGTTCAAGCAATTCAAATTTACCGAAAGATGGCAGCTGCAATTTAGAGCGGAATTTTTCAACACCTTCAATCATCCTAACTTTGGCAACCCAAGTGCCGATATTTCCTCACCAGGTTCGTTTGGAAGGGTCTCCAATACGCTCGCGCCCATTCTGGGTACCGATTCTGGGGGACCTGGTGATCCTCGCGAGATCCAGTTTGCATTGAAGTTGTACTTCTGATGTGCCGCGCGTTCTTGATCCAGCCACGGGATGGGATCAGACGTCCTTGAAGGAGGCGGTTTGGCGTCCACATGTCGAGCTACGGCGGCACAGGCCACGATCAAGTTCCTGAAAAATCAGTATGTCGAAAGGGACGGAGTCGAGCGTCCGTTTTTCGCAGGCTGCTTCGGGATATTTGGCCACGGCAATGTAGCGGGAATTGGACAGGCGCTGCAGCAGAATGAGGACTTTCCTTATTACCTGAGCCGCAACGAACAAGCTATGGTTCACACCGCCGTGGCCTTCTCGAAAATGAGCAACCGCCTGCGGGCGTTCGCGTGCACTTCTTCGATTGGTCCGGGAGCTACCAACATGGTAACTGGGGCTGCTACTGCTACCGTGAACCGCATTCCTGTGCTCCTGCTTCCGGGAGACATATTCGCGCGCCGCAACGTCGCACCTGTTCTCCAACAACTCGAATCTCCGCAGACACAAGACATTTCCGTCAACGATTGCTTCAAGCCGCTCTCCCGTTATTGGGACCGTATCTCCCGGCCGGAGCAACTCCTGAGTGCCTTACCGGAAGCCGTGCGGGTCATGACGTCCCCTGCGGAGACCGGAGCAGTGATTCTCAGCCTGCCGCAAGACGTGCAGGCAGAAGCACTGGAATATCCAGCGGCCTTTCTCGAGAAGCGAGTTTGGAGTATTGCCCGGCCGCGAGGAGACGCACCAGCAATTCGACGCGCCGCCGCCATGGTCGGTGCAGCGAGGCAGCCGCTGCTCGTTGCGGGCGGGGGCGTGCTCTATTCAGAAGCTTCCGGTGCCCTCGCTAGGTTCGTTCATCAAACCGGAATTCCCGTCGCCGAGACGCAAGCCGGAAAGGGATCCCTCTCCTACGACCACCCGTTGTGCTTGGGGGCCATGGGTGTAACCGGTACTCCCGGAGCCAATCTCATGGCCCGCGACGCCGATCTGATTATCGGAGTTGGTACGCGCTACACGGACTTCACGACGGCCTCGAAGACGGCTTTTCAGAATCCGGCAGTCAAGTTCATCAACATCAACGTAGCAGAGTTCGACGCGGGTAAACACGGAGGGCTGCCTCTGGTCGCGGACGCACGAGCCGCGCTTGAGGAGCTTGCGCAACTCCTCGAGGGTTATCACACACCTGTCGAGTACCGAGAGCGCGTCCGCAGTTTCCAGGAAGTTTGGGAAAAGGAAGTAGACCGGCTTTTTCATCTTCAGCATGGGCTCCCGGTCAGCCAGAGCGAAGTCATTGGCGTAGTGAATTCAGTTTCGGAGCCGCGTGACGTGGTTGTCTGTGCGGGGGGCAGCCTGCCCGGAGACCTTCACAAATTATGGCGGGTCAGGGACCCCAAAGGTTATCACCTGGAGTACGGTTACTCCTGCATGGGTTATGAAATCGCAGGCGGCCTCGGGGTGAAGATGGCCGCGCCGGATCGTGAAGTTTACGTCATGGTCGGCGACGGTTCCTATCTGATGATGGCCCAGGAAATCCACACCTCCATTCAAGAAGGAGTCAAATTGAACATCGTCCTGCTCGATAACCACGGATTCAGCAGCATTGGCGCGCTAAGCGAATCGTGTGGGAGCTGCGGTTTCGGAACGCACTACCGGTTCAGGAAAGACGGAAAGCTGGAAGGAAGCACCGTGAACGTGGATTTCGTTGCTAATGCGGCAAGTCTCGGCGCAGCAGCATCGCGCGTCCGCACTCTCGATGAATTAAGACAGGCACTCGTCGCCGCGCGCGCAACTCCCCGAACGACTGTAACCGTGATCGAAGTGGATCGGAACGCCCGCGTCCCTGGCTATGAATCCTGGTGGGATGTGCCCGTCGCGGAGGTCTCGGAAATGGAACTCGTCCGCAGCGCCCGCCGGGCATACGAAACAGGCGTTAGGCGAGAACGATACTTTTTCTGATACCTGGAGGCAACAAACCTCCATCGGCAAGTCGGGAGTAACAAGAGCTGGTGCACAAGGCGCACTTCCTTGGGGAGGTAGACATGGCAGGAACTTCTTACGCACAGGAGGTATTGATTCACCCAGCTTCATTCGCGCAGGACAAATCCGGTGTCCTCGTTTCTGTCACACGGGAGCGAGCCAAATGGAAGACGATCAGCTTTTCCGTGCGCCGCCTGATTGCGGGACAATATTGGCAGAGCAACACGCGAGACGAAGAAGCCACTCTGGTAGTCCTCGGAGGAAAAGCGACTATGGACTGGGGCGAAGGGCCGCGAGAAGTTGGAGGACGGAAGGACGTTTTCAGCGGCTATCCGCACGCGTTGTATCTGCCGAGCCGCACGCCTTTTGAAATTTCCGCGGTCACGACTTGTGAATTCGCGGACTGCCGCGCTCCTTCCTCCGCCCGGCTCAGTCCTCGAGTCATTACTCCAGCGGATTGCCACGAGGAGATTCGCGGCGGTGGAAACTGCACTCGTCAGATTGTCGATGTCATTCGCCCGGAGTTTCCTGCCGATAAGCTCTTGCTCTGCGAGGTTTATACACCCAGCGGAAATTGGTCGAGTTATCCTCCCCATAAGCATGACGTCCACAATCCTCCGTTCGAAGTGGACCTCGATGAAACCTACTACTACCGCATCAGCAAACCCGAAGGATATGCATTCCAGCGCCTCTACGACTCGGCTGGAACGCGCGACAACACCTTAACTCTCGTCGATGGGGATTTGGTGCTGATCAGAGATGGCTACCATCCCGTCGTCGCCGCGCATGGATATGATGTGTATTACCTCAATGTGCTGGCGGGCAGCGCACGTTCCATGGCGGCCAGCGATGATCCGCGCTACGCACACCTGCGCAAGACCGGTTTGGAGCGTGATCCCCGCGTGCCCTTGGTTCACACCCGGCCGTTGGAACGAAGTTCGTAGTCAGGGCTTTGTGATGCCACGGGCCCGCGGTTCGAAGTCGGAGACCCGCCTGTGTGCTTCGCCGCAGAGGCGCACCAGGGATTTTTCACCCGCAGATGGGATCCAGGAAAGGAGAGATCGTTAATGCCACATAAGATCGGAATCGTTGGAGCGGGGGGTGTTGCAGGTATACACGCCGCTATTCTGGCGAAAGATTCTCGCGTCAAGCTTCAGAGCTTTTTTGACGTCGAAGCAGCTCGCGCGCAAGCGATGGCCGGCAGATTTGAGGCTCAGGCCGCCCGGTCGATCGAGGAGCTACTCAACGAATGTGACGCCGTCTACGTTTGTACTCCGAATACCACTCATGAAGAAGTCGCCATGCACGTTCTCGAAGACGGCAAGCACGTTTTTTGCGAAAAGCCCTTCGCGTTGAATTTGGAGTCTGCCACCAGGCTGCGCAACCAGGCTGTCCGCTCCGGTCTTGTCTATCAAGTGGGCCACAACCGCCGTTTTGCGCCAGTCTACAAAATTCTTAAAGGCGCAATTGAAAGGAACGAACTCCACCCGCTTTCCGTCCACGCCAAAATGAATCGCGGGGAACTGGTTAACCCACCCTGGGTGTGGAACGCCAGCCTCACTGGAGGGTTTTTGTATGAAACGCCCGTGCACATGTTCGATTTGATGACTTTTTTCTTCGGAAAAATCGAGTGGGTGCAAGTGGCTGCGCGCGCTCACGAGCATGACGAACTAGACGATTTTTCCATCTTGCTCAGTTTTCAATCCGGCTTGCACGCAACGATGAAAACCTATGCGCACGCCAGCTGGCACTTTCCTTTCGAACGCTTTGAGGTTCACGGAATGCACTCCACTTATGAGACGTTCGAAATGGAGAGAATCTCCTTCACGAATGGCTTGGAAACCCGCACCACGACTTATGATTTTTCCCTCGCGACCATGCACGAGAAATGGGGTTACGTCGAAGAAGATCGGCTTTTCGTCGACGCCCTCGAAGGCAAATCAACCGCGGCTGTCACCGCTGAGGACGGCCACAACGTCGTCGAATTGATCGAAGCTTGCTATCAGAGCGCCAGGGAAGGGGCGCGGGTGCACTTAGGCGCACTCGTGAGGAAGCTCTAAGATGGATAAATTCTCCGAGCGAATTTGCTTTGCATCAGCCCCCGTCAGTTGGGGAGTGCAGGATGATCCCGGGCCGGCCTGGGAGCAACCCTATGAACAAATTCTCGCAGAAATCGTTTCCGCGGGCTATACGGGGACGGAGTTGGGTCCCTACGGTTACTTCCCGCCCGATCCCGGAGTTTTGAGTAAGACCTTGCAGCGACTCGGATTGACAATGCTTTCCTCTTTCGTTCCCGTTCCGATCACCGATCGTTCGCGAATCGAAAAGGTAATCGAGCATGTCCGCAGGGTTGGCGCACTTCTCTCCACGTTGGGCGCCAGGTTGCTTGTTCTGTCTGATTGCCAAACACCCCAGCGACGGGAAATCGCGGGTCGTGTCCCCGTGGATGGAAGCAAATCCTTGAGTCCGGCTCAATGGAAACAGGTGGGAGCGGTCATCCGTGAAGTCGAGCGCACTGCTGCGGAATTCGGCCTGCGCGTTGTTTTTCATCCGCATGTCGCCACTTTTGTAGAGAATCCCATGGAAGTGGAATGTCTTTTCGGCGCACTTGCCGGCACGCAGGTCGGTCTGTGCCTGGATACGGGGCACTGTGTTTACGGCGGGGGAGATCCTGTGGACGAGGCAAACAAATATCGTTCCTTGCTCCAGTACGTACATATTAAAGATGTGGACGCCCGCGTGCTGGGCGAGGCTCGGCGCAAAAAGCTTGACTTTGAACAAGCGGTCGGCGCCGGTGTGTTCTCCCAAGTCGGAGGTGGGTGCATCCATTTCGAGAGTTTCTTCCGATTCCTGGCCGAAAGCCGGTATTCGGGATGGGCGATCGTGGAACAAGATGTGATCTACGGCAAGACAATGGTTCCGCCTGTGGAGAGCATGCGCGCCGCCCTAAGCTATCTGAGAAACCTGGTGTCCAACCTCGAGTCCGCAGGCCAATTCGGGGTAACCCGCTGAATCGGAGCAGCCGTCTTACGGAATGAACTGGCTTACGCGGCTTGAAGCTTCATCTGCTGTCCAAATGCCTGTAGGTATTCCGCTAACACCTGCTGGGCCACGTCGGGGTGGCCGACCAGGGGATTTTTCTCGAGAGCTGCGAGTGCCATCCCGCGTGAGTGTTCTACCGAAGCACGCACCGCAAGGCGCTCATATTCTTTTACTTGCAGCAGCAACGGACGAACAGTTTCCGGCGCGCGCCCCACGGGAGGCACTTGAACGCCGCGCGAAGAGACTTGGCAGGGTAGCTCGACCGCGTCATCGGGATGGAGATCTTCCAGAGCACTGCCGTTGCGAACCGTAAGAGGAATCAATGAGGGCACTTCTGCATGGAGTGCCTGCAGCACGAGCAGGGCAATCCGCTCGTAACCGGAAAACTCCGAGTAGAGTTCCTGATTTTCCTTGCGTCGTTTGCTCGCCGTTGCCTCAATGCTGAAGTAAGAGGCGTTTCGTTCGCGCAGGTACTCTTCATAGATTTCGATTCGTTTCGACTCGGGAGCTTGCGCCAGCTTTTGAAAGAGCTGCGCGTTCATGGCCGCAATGGCCTGGCCGCGCGATTGGCCGCTTTGTTTCGTATTCTCGTACGCCGCCTGCGGGAAGTAATAGAAGTAGAGGTATTCCGTGGGCAGCAGCCCGAGTTGTTGAATGAATTTCGCGGGGAAAAGCCCGTGCCGGTAGCATTTCTGAATGATCTCGGGAGAAGACAGCACTTTGGGCAGCAGTTCCGTGCCCCGCTCATCGCGGATGGACCGCACCCAGCCTAAGTGATTCAGTCCGAGATAGTCGAAATGCAGCCCGAATGGATTGCGGTCAAGCGCGTGGGCGATCGTTTCGAACGTTTCCAGAGGCGTATCACAAACGCCAAGTAGATTGAGTTCGGAATGATACAGAAGTCCTTGGGAGATAATTCCGACCGGATTTGTGAAGTTGATGACCGTCGCCCGTGGAGCCACGCGTTCGATCAGACGCGCGTATTCCAGCATCGTCCCCAAATTCCGCATGGCGCACGCGAAACCGCCTGCGCCCACGGTTTCCTGGCCGACGAGCCCGTGCGCAAGAGCGATCGTTTCGTCCTTTACCCGCGCATTGATACCGCCCACGCGAATGCTCGTGATGACGTAGTCCGCTCCTTCAAGGGCATGCTCAGGATCGGAATAGGCTTTGAGGCGCGCGCGAATTCCTCTCCGCTTGCCCATCGCTTCCGCGACCCTCCCCATGGTCTTCAGGCGTTCCAGATCTGGATCCCAAAACGCCAACTCGTCCAGGTGTACGTTGTCGCCAAGGTCAGCCAGGCCGTGGACCAGGAGCGGCGTCCTAACCCCCGCAGCTCCGATGAGAGTGATCTTCATGTTGGCGTTATGTCCTCCCGAACGATTTCACGGTGAGCGATTCCAATGCGGGTCGGAATTCGCCTTCCCCCTTCCTCAACTACAATTCAGCGGAGATTTTTCATCAGCTTCCTAAGGTTCCTCCGCGTCGGTATTGCAGAGGCTCCTCCGGCGCCCGTTGTGGCGAGCGCTCCGCATATATTGCCGGATCGCAAGCACTCCTCAAGCGGCCACCCCGCGAGATGACCGTGAAGAAAACCACCGTTGAAGGCATCACCTGCCCCTGTTGCATCCACCGTGCGCACGCGAATGGATTTCACTCGCAAGATCTTCCCGTTGCGAACGGCCAAGGAACCATCTGGACCAAGCTTGACTACTGGCACTCGCACCCAGCGAGCCAATTTCCTTGCAGCTGCCTCGACTGTCTTTTCCCCGGTCATGGCCTGCACTTCCGGTTCATTTGGAAACGTAAATTCGAATTCCTTAAGCAGGGATGGCAATCGGCGAGACTCAAGTACCTCGGGGTTCCACCCCAAATCCGCTGAAACCGTCAAGCCTTTCTTGCGCAGCTTATGGATTGCCAGCATCCACACCCGGGGAGGCCACAGTGCACACGCCATATGCACATGACTTGCTGTCCTCAGCTGCTTCTGCACGCCACTCCGCTCCAAGAGTTTTTCCAGCCTTAGATTGATGGTGTCGTGAGTAATCATCATGCGATCCCCGTCGAAGGCGGCGCAGACCGTCATCGCCGTTGGTAAGTGCGGGTCGAATTCACAGCCCTGGGTGGAGACGCCGCTTTGGATCAGCTCTTGCCACTCCGGGCTGGCGAGTGCATCCCTTCCGACCCTGGTGATGGCTTTGGTCGGGGTACCTAAACTGGCCGCCACTAATGCGGTCGTTGCCAGGCCACCACCCGGAAACCGCGCGAAGCTCGCGGTCTTAACCTCTTCGCCCATCCGGGGAACGCTCGGGAGGTCGTAGAACACCAGATCAAGAAAAAACTCGCCAAAGACCACCAGGCCTCGGTCGTTGGGGGCGGAGGCGGGAGTCATCACGCTTCGAATCATAGCAAAGTTGGTGTAGCGGACAAAGCAGTGGGCGAAAATACCGAAACGTCTTGGTGCAAGTATTTTAGGGGTCTAGCGGATGTTCACCGTGCTGTACGCCAATAGATTCTGCCGCAACTCGAAGTTCTCTAAGTAAGGGCCAGGATGGCGATAACGCACGAAGGGAATCAGGAGGGCATACCGCGTAAGAACTGTAAACCAGCAGGCCTCCCAGAAACTCCTGGGCGGTTCCTATTCCGACGCAACCCGAAGAAGCGTCTTGTAGATCATCTCCGTTCCTTGTTCCAGCGACTCGACCGGCACGCGCTCATCGTTGCCGTGCATGCGCGTCAAATCTTCCGCTGTGATCGGAAACGGATAAATCCCATAAACAGGGACTCCTCTGCTCCGCCACGCGATCGCGTCTGTACCTGCTTGAAAGAGATAGGTCGTCACAGGCGTCCCGGGCCAAATCGCGCGAGCGCTGACTTCCAACGCCCGGTAGAGTTCTGTGTTTTTGCTCGACGGCTGCAAATTCGCAGCCTTTTTCACAAATCCCTCCAGCCGCGCCCCTTCAGGGCTGTCCCCCGAGGGCAGCGAAACTTCCACGTGCGGGTCGCCAGTTGCTTCTCGGATGTCCGCAATGACCTTTTGCAGGCCGGTTCCCGGAATAATCCTCAGATTAAGGGTCGCCTCCGCCGATCCGGGAATCACGTTTCCCCGAAATCCTGCTTTGAGGAATACGGGCGCGATCGTGTTCCGCATAAGGGCATGCAGTAGTGCGTTCTTGCTGATTTCTCGATCCGCCTCGCGAATCAATTTCGGGTCCTTGCTGGATAGCAGGCTCTGGAAATACTTGGACAGAGAGGGTTCGCTCGTCTTTGCGAGCGTTTCGAAAAATTCTCTCGTGCTGGGAATCAGCTCCACCGGCGTCTCGTAATCCGCGAGCTTCGCCATGGCCTTGGACAAAGTGAAAATGGCGTTATCGGGTCTGGGCATCGAGGAATGGGTCGACGTCCCTTTGGCTGTAACGATCAGAGGAATGGACAACTTATCGGCCGTGGAGATGCTCACGTACTGCACTTTACCCGTCGCACCCATCATGATCCATCCGCCTTCATTCAAAGCGAATTCGCAGTCCATTAGGTTCCAATGGGATTCGGCGAGCCAACTCGTGTTGTAGCGGCCTCCTTCCTCATCCGCTTCGGAAAGAAGAATCACATCGCGATGCAACGGGACATGATTCTTTATCAACTTCATGACCGCTTCGGCAAAGACAGCCAGACCGCCCTTGAAATCGATCGCTCCGCGCCCATAGACGTAGCTATCCCGCATCTGGCCGGCGAAGGGATCGACGCTCCACTTCTCTCGTTCCACTCCCACGACGTCCGCGTGCGCCGCGAGCAATACGGGCTTCTTTGACCCGTCCCCTTTGATTCGGGCAATGAAATGTGCTTTTCCTGGTTCCGGGGTGGGAATGATTTCAACTTCGAAGCCGAGCGGGCGAAATTTTCCCGCCAAAAACTCCGCCAAATTTCCCTCCCTCCCGGGGGAGTTGCTGGTATCCACCCGAATGAGCTCGATCAAGAGATCCGCCGTAGGATTCTCCTTGCGTTGTGCCGGCGCGTCATGAGCGAGACTCAGGCAAATCGCAGCCGCGATCGCCAATTTGAGCAGTATGGATGCATTCATTTTCCCAGTTCTCCGGCGTTTCGGATAGACGAAAGACTTTCCTTGACCAATTTCCATTCCTAATTGCCTCAACCTCATTCACTCATTTTTCAAATCGGGGTCTCAGAGAATCAACCGCAAGTCGTTCGTTTTGGCTGTTGACAAAACACGTCGATGAGAATCCAAGTATTTCCCACTGGCCGAATCCACCAGCTTGCTTCGCCGATTTTTTCTTATAGTTGGAACTGATTTCAGCGAGATCCTCCGCTCGATGGCTCTCTTGATTCCGGCACTTTTTCTGTGGCACTTGCTCCATTCGCGGAGAGCCGTGGCCAACGCGCCATCCATCGAAACCAGTTTATAGCGCGCGAAGAGGAAGATTTTTCAGAAATAGCCTGCACCACGTGCCCTAATTCGCCGCGAAATAGCAGTCTGAGGAGAGCGCCGTATTCTTCGCCACATCCATCCAGCACTGTCTTTCTTTGTCAAAACGCTTCTTCAGAGCGGAGGGGCGCAATTCCGTGGTTTTGAGTTCGCCTTCGCCATTCTCCGGTTTGCGGGACTCAATAACCTTGCGCAACATTCCTGCCGGGGAAGTCAGAAAGTAGGTTCTGACGGTGGGGGTTTCGCGGAAGATGACGATGTCTCCATGGTTTTTCACGGAAACATTGAAGCCGATCATATCCGTTCCTCTGATTTTAGCGGCAACCTGCTTCACCGCCACGCTCTCCAGGTGTGGAGTCAGGCCCAAGAGGGAGGAAAGCGTAGGGGGCATAAGCGCGTCCTTGCCCATGTCGTGGAGCGTGCGGCGAACCATCAAGGCCAGGGGCTTCTCCGTGTTTTTGGCTTTTTGGGCCAAGGCAGGCAAACCGGCCAGCACCGCCAAAGTCAGCACGATCACTCGTCGCACGCCGTACCTCCGCAGGCCGATTAAGTGCCCGCTCCATCCTTTGGTCAGGAAAGCCCTGGAAGTATACACGAGGGGATAGAAGGGGCGGATGGGGGGCGTGGGGATGCAGGGGAAAGGAAAAAAACCCGAGACCCTCCCGCACCAGTGGCTGCCGCCACATTTGCAAGCGGAAGATGAGCTTCACCAACTACGGGAAGTTTGGAGCAAGAGGGGCCTGGGAAGTAGAGCATTCGGTGCCGCGCGCAGAGCGCGGAACGGACCGCGGTAAATAATCTCTTCGGAGCGCATATCAACTGCAACCGGGAAAAGTCAGACCTCACGACGCGAACAGCACGAAGCTGGCACGGCAACACACACGCACCTCTTTCGCCTGAGAAGAGGAAGGAAGTACGCACAACCAACGCAGTCGCGGGCGGCGTGATTGGCGGAATCGTGGGAGTGGTTCTTGGCCCCTGGGGCGTGGCGATCGGCGCAGGCATCGGAGCGAAGATCGGCCACAGCCTGAAACCAGATTGAGAAACTCCCGCTGCTTGCGCCGGTTTGTCCGACCGACATGAACTTGGTTGCGACATTCGGCAAAGGTTGGAAGACCGTGCACGACACGATCAGGACTGTAACAGTAGTGGGGAGCGACCTGAGAGCCGCCCCCCAGCCCATCGTTCCGATGAGTCTCCCGCTGGCTATTCCTTGGCGAGTTGCTTTCCAGCAGAGCTCGCCTCTGCTTTATCAGCCGAGCGTCATCCTGAAGGAGAAGAGGAAGTTTGAGAAGAAAAACCCAAAAGCTGCAGGTGTGCCAAATAATTTGTGCCATCTTAGGGGTTCACCCCAGCCATTTCAGTCCAACTTCGGTCCAACTCAAGAACGAGATAAATGGCGCGTTCCCCTGTAAGCGACACCAGAAGCAGCACTTAGAGTTTTGCACTGCGTATCTTCTAAGCAGGGGGTCGCCAGTTCGAGTCTGGCCGGGCGCGCCATTTCCCTTGAATCCCATTCAATCCAAAGGGTTAACCGAGATCATTCTTCACCCCTAGCTTCACCCCGATCATCTGCTTTTTTGACAGATGGACCAGCATGACTGGATTAAATTGTTTTTTAGCCTTCTTCTGTTGATTCAATTGTTTGCGTGAAGCGAACTTCATCTTGCGTCCGTCGAGAATCATCCTCTGTCATAGAAACGTAATACACGCGAGGCACTCGAAGGCGCCCATGCTAATTGGTTAAATCCAATTCGTCTCCGCGATTACGCATAATACGTGCCAAGGGCTGGCGATCCGGCCCAAACTTCCCAGATGCCTGTTTGAACCTTGAAGGCCACAAGAAATCCGATTAGCGGATTGATCAGGCACTTGTACGTGGGTCGTGCCTACTCTGCCGTGTAAGTGATCTCCATCCGATGAATGAGGAAGCATGATAGAGCAAGAATCGCGATGGTAAGACAGAGCAAGCCGAGGACGGCAATAAATGGAGAGACGGGTTCGGCCACGATAGTGAAAATGGCCAGGGGGCCACGGATGGGCAGACTAACGGGGCAGATATGCTTCAGATAGAAAGTGACGCTGAGCCTCTGGGCCCAGGCAGGAAAGATTGGCGCGATCGTTTCCCATCCCATGATCACAACGCCGGGGATGATCGGATTCTTGAATAAAAGGCTGAGAGCGAGAAACACGGCGCCATAGCCGAGACAGGCTAGAGCCGTCACCAGAAGATAGGACCCCAACTGGCCGAGGCCCGGCCCATCAAAAACATACGATTTGCCCGCTGAACCAAAACGGCTATACATTAGGAAGACGCAAGCAAGGACGGCTGTTTCGAACAGTGCAATGGCAACGACCGCGCCGGCAAGAAACTTTCCAACCACCAGAACTTCTCTTCTTACCGGGGCGAGAAATTGATAATGGAGCGTGCGTTCCACCATTTCGCCACGGAATAGCCACGTAAAGATCGCCATGCAAGCGAAGAAGATACCCAGCCGGAAATAGTAGAGTTGGACGATTCCCGCGAGGACTTGTGTATCGTTCTCTATTTGGGCCGGGCCCGCGGGTTCGTTTCTATCGAAGATGACGTGTGCCAGGATGATGAGCACGGGAATCAAAGCGAGCAGATAGATCCAAATCCTGCGGCGCGTAAACAGGTTCCGGCGAACTTCGTTGCGCACAAGGATGAAGATCTGGCTTCCAAAGAGTCGCCAAGGCTGCTCCTTCGACCACCTTTGGGCCCGCGCGACTAAATCTTGAGCACTCACGCCGGTCCTCCATCAGATCCGATGAGATATTGATAGATGGAGTTGACGTCATCGTCGGCGGGCGCAACCGCATCGACTTCGACGAGACCGCCGGAAACGATCTTGTTCAGTAAAAGATAGAACTGCTCCGCATCGCGCGTGCGCACCAGGACGCCATGGCCATCATTCAGAATTTTAGCCTCGACAACGTGATCGAGTTCGAACACCGCCGCCGCCAACCGCGCTGCATTCGAGCATCGGACAAGGATCTGCATGGGATGATCGTGGACCTCCTTGCGAACCTCGCGAATCTGTCCTTCGGCAACGACGTAGCCGCTGCTCATCAACACCACGCGGTCGGAGATTCGATCGACTTCCTCCAAAATATGGCTGGAAATGATCACGTGCATCCCCTGCTTGGCAATCGCTTCGAAGAGCGCGATCGATTCCGCGCGAGCCATCGGATCAAGGCCGTTTAGCGGTTCGTCGAGAACCAGCACGGACGGATGATGCGCAATGGCCTGCGCCAGGCGAATGCGCTGTCGCATCCCTTTGCTGTAGCCTGCCACTTTGCGCCGTGCCACCTGCGCCATGCCGGCGCGTTCCAGGGCTTCGTTCGTGAGCTTCGCTGCCTGGTCGCGGCCAAAACCATGAAGACGAAGCGGCCAATAAATGAAGTCGTAGCCATTCGTGCCAGGAGGGAAGGAATCAAACTGCGTGCAGTATCCGACTTGCCGGAAGAACTCGATAGGTTGTTGCGGGGTAAGGCCGAGGACGTAAATTGCGCCTTGTGAAGGTCTGATCAGGCCAGTTAGTAAGTTCATCAGTGTGGTCTTGCCCGAACCGTTGGGGCCGACGAGGCTGGTAATCCCCGGCTCCAGAGAGAAGCTCACTTTGTTCACGCCGAGAACTTCTCCGTAAAACTTGGAGACATCTTCGAAAAAGATTTGTCGGGCGCTTGAGGTCATCCGCGCACCGTCTCACGGGCGCGCAATCGCGCATTGAGAATGACAAGCGAAAGCAGGCAGACGAAAATCAGGACGCCCCATGCCGCGGGAACGGGGATTTCGTTCCAACCCATACTACCCAGCAGCCTGGATGGTTCACGAAATCCTCTCGCCAAAATGATCTGGAACAAATATGAAAAATTCAGCAGTCGGCCCCAAATGGTGCCCATAATAGCGTTGAACATCTCACCGAGCCCCGCAGGGATGAAAAATGAGATGAAGATTACCCCCGTTGCCACAATTCGCAACTTGACCCACGCCGACACGGCCAGAGAAATGAGAGAAAGCATCAGGATCCAAATCACAGAGCACAACACGATCGGAACGACCATCCACATGTGCGACCAGATCCAGTCGCCCTTTGCCAACCCTGCCTGCAGGGTGAATAACAGCAAGCTGGGTACCCACGTGACACCTGACAGAAGAAGGCCCATAACGGCAAGCTTTCCAAGAACATAATCGGTCCGGCTGAACGGCCGGCTCAGAAAAAGCGGGAGGGCGCCGTTGGTCAAATCTCCCGCGATCAAGATCGGACCAACCCAGCAGTTCAAAAGAAAGGCTGCCTGGGTCTGCACGAGCATGATGAACGTGAAGAATCTGGCTTCCACTGAGAACATATCGGCCGGGCCCATGGGCAGAAGCAATTGCACTGCTTTGTTGTTGGCGATGAATATGTAGCCTGCGAAAAACAGGGTTGGCACAAGGCTAAGAATCAAGAGAAGAACGAAGAAGCGGGATTTGAAAAGGTCGGCGAATGCATAACGCGTCAGGACGAAAAACCGCGACCGTTCCGGCGTAAGAGACCCGGTATACGGAGCGTACCTGCGCTTATATACGGCCATCCGCCGCTCCCGTTAGTTCCATCGCGTTGAGGAAAATGTCTTCCAGTGAATCGCGACGATGATTCATGCGGCGAATCTGCACGCCCTTGTCCGCCGCAACCTTGAACACCTCCCTGATTTCCACGCCGTCCGGCATAACGACCTTGATGCGACCGTTGGTGAAAACCGCGCACTCACAGCCGAGGCCCTCGAGCGTGGATGTAAATGTTGCCTCGGCGCCAATCGTTTCCAACTCGAGGAACTTGCGATTGGCGCGCCGTTCCTCGACGAGGTTGCAGATGGAGGCGATTTGCCCGTTGCGCAGGATCAGCACCTCATCGCAGGTTTCTTCCACGTCGCGCAGAAGATGCGAGGAAAGCAGCAGGCAGATATCACTGGCCTCCCGGATTTCGCGAATCAGTTCGATCAAGCGCTTGCGCGCAGGCGGGTCCATGCCGTTCGTTGGTTCGTCCAGAATCAAAACCTTGGGGCCGTGCGCGATCGCCTGGGCCAACTTCGCTAGTTGTTTCATGCCAAGAGAATACGTCCCCACCGGGCGATAACGCGCTTCGCCTAACCCCACATAGACGAAAGCTTCGTGCGCGCGCTCCATCGCTTGAGCGGGGGGAAGGCCGGAAATCTCTGCCATGTAGCGAACAAAGCGGACCCCGGACATTTTTGAGATAAAAGCGTCGTTCTCAGGCATGTACCCGACAAGCGATCGAAGCGCCTTGCCGTTAGTGTGAGAGTCGAGCCCGAGCACGCGGGCGCTCCCCTTGGACGGGGAGTGAAAACCCAACAGTGTGTTGATGAGCGTGGACTTGCCGGCGCCATTGGGTCCGAGCAGCCCAATAGCCCGACTCTTCAAAATGCCCGTGAGACCATGAAGGATCGTTCGGCCGCCGAGTTGTACTTCGAGCCCATTGAGCTCGATGGTTGGGTTCATCATCTACCAATCATTACGGATTGGCTTGGTGCGAGGTTCCGTGATTGGACAAACCCAGCAGGTGGATCAAAGTTGGAAGACCTGGATTCAAGTCAAACAGCTTGCCGCTGCTGGCCACCTCGATGCGATCACTTTCCCCGTAAGCACAGAATACGCTCGGTTTGGCGTCGACTGCCAGCTGTTGCAGGAGCGCCAACTGCCCGGAAGTAAGCTGGGAAGCGAGCGGTTTCAGAATCGGGCTGAGATTTTGATAAATCATCGCCGAGAAGTTCGCTTGATTGTCCTTGGGGAGGAGAGCACGAAACGAGGCGGAGCGAGCCAGTGAGGTGCCGTTTGCGTGAGTTTGCAGAGCGGCGAGAAGCAGCGCGCGAGAAGGTGCCATGATCATATAGCCGTCCGCGAAGGTGTAATCGTACTCGGTCGAAAGTCCACCAACTTGCGATTCGATCGTGTAGAACGTTCGCCCACCAACCTGTGCCTGATTGATTGTTACACCCGGCCGGTTTGACTTTTGTGCCTCAAGATTAAAGCTCTGCACCAGCTTATCGATGGCTACCTGGAGCGCTCCCGAATTGTTAACTTCGATTACTGCTTTCCAGGAAGGTGTCGGAAGAACTGGGCCATCGAGCGCCAGTGTCAGTTCTCCGCCCAGCGCGCTTGCCACATCGTTACGCAGGTCCAGACCGAGCTCTGCATTTGTGCGAGCCAGGCCCTGCTTGAAGTTAGGGTCGGAAGCGCCGATGGTGTTGAAAATATCATCCAGCATGAGCGCGGGCTGTTTCGCAACGAAGGAGACCGCCGCTCCGGCGTTTGTGGAAACATATTCCAACGAACCCATGGGAGCTGGAGCCGCCAGCCAGGAGGCCATGCCGTGCCGCTGCCCGTTAAATTCCAGGGTAATCCGGTTATCTCCTTGACTGGCAGACTCACCGCGCGTCGCGATCAAATACTTGATCTCGTTGAAGCCACTGTTCCGAAGCGCTTGCGACTCTTCTTGCTTCGCATGC